>Ga0302325_10024620_pt1 | contig 12515 bp, 12 predicted proteins | sample Palsa_T0_2_FD_201948 | JGI IMG/M metagenome (GOLD analysis project Ga0302325, IMG submission 201948) | Peat permafrost microbial communities from Stordalen Mire near Abisko, Sweden - Palsa_T0_2 | ecosystem: Environmental > Terrestrial > Soil > Palsa > Peat permafrost | place: Sweden: Abisko...
GCAGCTGCCACCGACAACGCGACAGCCCCAGCCGCGACACAATCGTCAACGCCTCAAACAAACTCCCCGCAAGCCGCCGCGCCACAGACTGCGCCTGACCAGACCACTTCACCGTCACCGACATCGTCACCGTCCGGCGGATCTGCCGATTCCAATCCGACGGCAGCTTCTTCATCCGGATCGCAGCCGGCGGCGGACCCAGATGCGAAGGCGCAATCGTTGCAAGCCGAACCCCCGGTCGGGAAACCCAGAGAGCACAGGCCCACCCCGGCGAAGCCGCTTGATCCCGTCACCGAGGGGGAGCGCTACGTCTATGGACGCGGTGCAGCTCAGGATTGCGAACGCGGCATGAAATTGCTGAAGCCGGCGGGGGAACAGTCCAATCCCAAAGCAATGATTTCGCTAGGCACGCTCTACTCAACCGGAACCTGTGCGCCGCGTGACTTGCCTACCGCCTACCATTGGTTCGCACTCGCTTTGCACAAGGAGCCGGACAACCAGTCACTCCAGGACGATCTCCAGAAGCTGTGGGGACAGATGACTCAACCCGAGCGTCAACTGGCGATCAAGTTGAGTCAGTAGTCAGACTCCAATACGCAAACCAGCGTCGAGCCAGGCATCGGCCTGGCGCCATCGCGCCCTTGCTCTCAACACTATGTGCTGGTATGTTTTCGCACAGCCTTCGACGTGGGTTCGCGAGCACAGTCGGGGCGTTACCTTTCCCGCTAGAATCGCGGAGGAAGACAATCCGGCCGCACTGATTTTACGTACGTCTATTAAGAAAGAGATCGAGTTTGTCGAATTCGCAACCACACGGCAGGTCGGCGGATTTGGCCGTCGTCACTGGCCTAAAATCCGGCGATCAGGGAGCGATGGCGGAGCTTTATGACCGCTACTCCTCGGTGGTGTATGCGGTGGCCTTGCGCGTGCTGGGCGATACCGGAGCAGCGGAAGATGTGCTCCAGGAGGTCTTCATGCAGCTATGGCGCAATCCCAGCGCTTTCGATGCGGCGCGCGGCAGCCTGGGGGGCTGGCTGGCCGTCATCACTCGCAACCGCGCCATTGACTCCCTCAGAAAGCGCCGTCCGGAAACCGACATTGAAGATGTGGTGCTGTCAGTCGTGCCCGATCTCGCGGGAGAGGCAGAGCGTTCGCGGGCAGCGGAGAAAGTGCGCGGCGTGATGGGAGCGATGAATCCGGCTCAGCGAAGCGCGCTCGAAATGGCGTATTGGGAGGGCATGAGCCACTCCGAGATCGCGGACAAAACCGGGGAGCCTCTGGGCACGATCAAGACGCGGATCCGCACGGGACTGATCGCCCTGCGCAAGGCTTTTCAGACATGAACGACCTTATGCATGACGCATGACGATTTGCGCCTGACAAGTTAGACATGAACGACCACGAACAATACGCCGAGGATCTCGCCCTTTACGCGCTCGACGCGCTGCGAGGAGAAGATCGCGCCAACCTCGACCAGCACCTGGCGACCTGCGCCGCCTGCCGGCTTGAACTGGAGCAGTTGCGTGGCGATGCGGCGGTGCTGTCTCTGTCGGCAGCCGGACCCAGGCCTCCGCAGCGGGCGCGGCAACGGCTGCTTGATCGAGTGGCTCGCGAGCCGCGAGCGTCGGCTTCGAAAGTTGGGGAAGTCCGGAGTTGGTGGGGATGGCTTGGATGGGCGGCTACAGCGGCGGTGATTGTGTTCGCGCTTTCTTTGTGGCGGGAAAATGCCGGGCTCCGGCAAACTCTGGCGTCGGCAAATTCCCAGGCAGCCGAGAGCGCGAGCGAAGTCGAACAGTTGCGCAGGATTGCAGCTCCTATTCTTGCCCCGGATGCGCAGCGAGTAACGCTGGTGGCGGCGAAGGCTCCGCCGCAGCCGCAAGGCAAGGCATTTTATTTGCGCAACCGCGGCAGTCTGGTTTTCCTCGCCAACAACATGCCCGCGCTGCCGCCGAAAAAGGCCTACGAGTTGTGGCTGATCCCGGTGAGCGGAGCACCAATCCCGGCTGGAGTGTTCAAGCCCGATGCGCACGGCAGCGCCAGCGTGGTCAACCCTCCGCTTCCGGCGAACACTGTGGCCAAGACTTTTGCCATTACCGTGGAAGACGAAGCCGGCTCGCCGGTGCCGACGACACCGGCCCTGATGGTTGGTGCGGGCGAGTAAGCAACCGTCTTGACTGGCCATATCGCGGACAGAGTACCGGATGGCAGGGCCCTTCAGTGCGCGTCTTCGATACGCGATACTCGATGCGCGATACTCGATGCGCGAAAATTGTTACGCCACAATGAAAGAATCGCTCGTCACACCGCGACCGCCGCGAACGGAGCGAGATCACGTGTCGCGAGCGACCGCCATCGAGTCAGCGACTCCGACTAGTTTTCCCAGATTCTTGTGGCCTTCTTGTCCCTGGCGTGCTCTTTTCTGAGGGCGCGGGCGGTATCACCGAGAGGGGTGACCTTCTTGACCGTTCCAAATTCCCACAGCGGCAACTCACCGTGCTCGTAGCTGTAAGATGTGCCCCCGAGCAAGCTGCTTTCCTGCCCCATTACATGCGCCGAGGCGTGTTGCGTGTGGTCAACGAACTCGGTGGGCTGAGGGTTATTGTCCCGAACCGAAGCGGTCTGAGAGAAAGCTGCGGTAGCGCAAAGAAAACACAAGGCGAACAATAGGGTTTTCATAGGGTTATCTCAATCTGGGGAGAACTGGTTCCCGTAATCCTTATCCAAGGCAAGAACCAGCGGAATGCCGTGCCTGGCGCGGCTTCCGTAGGTGTTAAAGGCAATCAGCATACCAAACCGGGGCCGCTGGAGTTCGAGTTATGGGGGTTCTCGAGAGGCAACGCGCACAAATTTGCACATAAGTGGAAGACCGAAGTTTCCGCACGAGCTCGACGCTGTGCGCGCCCTCAGACCGCCAAAAACGAGACCCGGTTGCAAGCATCCGGAGCTTGTTAGGTCGAGGCGGGAACTTCGATGGCGCGCCTGCTGCCATACTTCTTGAAAACGGATTCGCGGGAGACAACCCCTTCCAGGCGCCGGGAGTCAGCGCGATGGACGACGGGGATAAGCGGGTAATCGTTGACGTAGCGGAGAGCAGTGTCGAGAGGAAGATCTGGGTAGAGACTGGGAAGAAACTGCGAGAGAAGAACCGACCCCAGGGTGTGTTCGCCCTTGCCTTCGCGAAAAAGGCGCTCGAGCTGCTCGCGGCTGATGACGTTCCAACCGCTGGGATGCATGCGCACCAGAAAGATGGGTTCGGTGGAGTCCTGAATGCGGTGGTGGTTGGCGTCGACGTAATCCTGCGCACTGAGGATCGTGGCGGGAACAGGAAGCATGGCGTCTTCGACGCGAAGGATGGTTTCTTCCCGGTCTTCTTCGAGCGAAGGCAAAATGAGTCCATCCTGACGGGTGAGCAAATCGAAGATGGGGATGGTTTGCAGACTGCGCGATACGAGGTAAGAGACGGTGTTGGCCACGATGACGGGGACGATAATTTCGTAGTTGCCGCTGACTTCAAGGACCATGAAGACGGAGGTCATGGGAGCGCGCAGGAATCCAGCGAAGAGCACGCCCATGCCTACCAGGACATAAGTCCCGGTAGAGCCGGTAAGGTGGGGAAAAAATATGCGTTCGAGATCGCCGACTGCGCCCCCAAGCATGGCGCCGATAAACAGCGTGGGCGCGAACATGCCGCCGGGAGAGCCGCTGACAAAAGAGAGCGTGCTCGAGAGAATCTTCAGAACCGCCAGGATGGCGAGGAACTTCCAGGCGTATTGACCGTGCATGGCCTGGTCCATGGAATCATAACCGGCGCCCATGATTTGCGGAGCGCCAAGAAAGGCGATGAGGCCGACGAGCAGTCCGGCGACGGCCGGTTGAAGGTACTGGGTCCATCCCGGCAGCGCTTTGAGACGGGGACGCAGATAGCCGATGGACTTCGCGAATGCGACGGAGGCCAGACCACCAGCAACTCCGAGAACGGCATAAGCAAGAAGTTCCGTAGGACGCTTAAAGGTGGTGACCGGGATGCGGAAAAGCGGTTCGCTGCCGAGAAACCAACGCACGATGACGACGCTCGAAACCGCGGAAAGCACGACCGAACCCAGGATGCCGGCGCTCCAGCGTCCGATGACCTCCTCGATCACGAAGAGCACGGCGGAAATGGGTGCGTTGAAAGCGGCGGCGAGCCCAGCCGCTGCACCCACGGGCGCCATGAGGCGCAGTTTTTCGCGCGAGATTTCGAGCTGGCGCCCCAGGGCGGATGCAATGCTGGCTCCGATTTGGAGAGAGGGATCCTCCGGCCCGAGAGATTGACCGGAGCCAATGGCGAGCGCGGCGCAGATGAACTTTCCGATCGCGGTGCGGAATGGGATATAGCCGTTGAAAATATAGAGCGCGGCTTTGGTCTGATTGACACCGCTGCCACGAATGCCGGGGAAGACTTTGATGACAAGAACGGCAACGAGAAGGCCGACCAGTGAAGGAACCGCGAACAAGCGCCATCCGTGAGTTTCCGGCAGCGGACCGAGCAGGGCGAGGTGCATCCAGTCGATGGCGAGTCGAAAGCAGACGACGGCAAGGCCGGAAAAAATGCCGATAAAAACCGAGAGGATGAGGAAAAATACGTCCTCGTTGAACATGCCTTCGAGCGTGGAAAAAAGGCGGCGAGGTACGTGAAGCCGCACGACAGAGGAATGCGAAGGCCGAGGAGCGGCGTTACTCGCAAGCTCACTCATTGGCTCGCGGCCTCGCGTTTCTGGGAAATGAGGAGCAGTGCGAGGTCGAGACCCTGGGGCGGACCACAGCTCGTCGCAGTCTGCTGTTCGATCTGGAAAACAACATCCATGATCGCGTCGGGCAGGGCAGTTTCCGCGGGAGACTTGAGACGGGCGAGTTCCGGTTTGATGGCTATCCACCGGGACTGCAGGCTGGCGAGTGGAGACTCGGGGGAACCCTCGGCTTCGAGGTCAGCGCCCCTCTGTTGCGCGCAAGCAGAGAGGCGCTGTTCGGCCTGGGCGAAGGCGGCAGTGATGCGGCGGTTGCGTTCGGCGTCCGAGATGTGACTCTGGAACGGACTGGCGCGCAGAACTTGTTCCGCTTCGGAGAGCAGTTCGCGGGAGTTGGCATCCTGCGGATCGCCGTTCGCCGCAACCCGCAAATAGCGCACGGCAGTGGCATAGTTCCCGGAGCGGAAGGCGGCTGCGCCGGCTCCGGCAGCAGCCTCCGCGTTCCGGGGATCAAGCCGCAAGACTTCCTCGTATTGTGCGAGCGCGCCGGCATTGTCCCGAGCCTGCGCGAAGAGTTGCGCGGCCCGGAGGTGGTCGGCCGGATCGTGCGGCAATGAAGCAGCCAGGGCCATGAGTTCAGATTCGGCCAGGGAGGAATCCCTTTCCTTGAGCAGGAATTGGATGAGCTCAATGCGGGCTCGATTGCGATTGAAATCGGGGTTGGCGTTCCAGACTCCGTACATTGCGTTGTGGTAATAGCGGGTGGCGTCTTCGATGGAAGCGCGGTGGGCGGCGACGCGCGCGAGGGCGAGATTGATCGCGGCATCCTGCGGGGTACGCTGCCAAAGCGCAATGAGGTAGGACTCGGCTTCGTCGAGACGGCGAGGGTCGTTGCTGTCGCGCAGGGCGCGGGCCAGGCTGAGCTGGTACTGGGAATTCGCCGGGTCGCAGGTGAGAGCGGCTCGGAAGGCAGAAATGGCGTCGTCATAGCGACCGGCGCCGCCGGCGTCCAGGCCTTGCTGGTAAAGTTTGCGGCCTCGCGCTTGCTGGTTCGCGGTGAAGCGGGCCACAAGATGGCTGACGCCGGCGAATCCGGTCGCCGCGGCCAGAGTCAGCAGCACGAGAATAACGGGCGCGGAGCGCGGCACGAGCTTGGGAAGCCTCGGCAACATATCTCGTATCACGATATCATTTTGCCGCGCCGGTCAGGCCGGGAATCAAACACGAAAGTGATCCCGCACACGCCTCCGCTTCAGGTAAGATACTTCGTCTGCCTCGGCCGGAGAAATGAATCGCGAGTATCACAAAGGATATAGCCAGGAACTTAACCGAGACATGGAGGCTCTGGTCTTCGGGCATGCGGGGACGCCGCTGCTGGTGTTTCCTACATCGATGGGGAAGTTCTTCGAGTATCAAGACCGCGGAATGATAGGAGTTTTGTCGCCGAAGATTGAGCGGGGTGAACTGCAGGTATTCTGCCCCGACGGCGTCGACACCGAGAGCTGGTACAACAAAGGCGTGCACCCCAGGGTGAGGGTGCTACGGCATCTACAGTACGAACGTTATATCCTGCATGAATTTCTGGGTTTCGTCCGGTGGAAGAATCAGACGCCGCGGCTGGCTGTAACCGGGTGCAGCTTCGGAGCGTATCATGCGGTGAATTTTGCGCTGAAGCATCCCGACGTGGTGACGCACTGCGTGAGCATGAGCGGGGCATTCGATATTCATCAGTTTCTGGATGGGTATTACGACGATGATTGCTACTTTAACTGCCCGCCGGATTATCTGCCGAATCAAAACGACGATTGGTTTTTGAGCCGCTACCGGCAGATGAAAATCGTGCTGGGGTCGGCCGACTGGGATATATGCCTGGACCAGAACGTGAAGCTTTCGGCGATCCTGAATGGCAAGGCGGTGCCACACTGGCTGGATGTTTACGGGGATAATTCGAAGCACGATTGGCCGTTGTGGTTGAGGATGGCGGAGAAGTATTTTTGAGGCGGTCGTTGGTTGTTGGTTGTTGGTCGTTGGTCCCTGGTCGTTCGGAAAACGCAAGTTCGGCCGCGGAGGCGAGAAAGTGCAGAGGTGCTTCGCCTCGTGATTGCTTCGCGAGGCGACACAATCACTTCGCTCAGGATGATAAGTGTTATTTGGAGATGAAACTGTGAAAAAGATTGGGATTTTGTTTGGGATGGAGAATACGTTTCCGCCGGCGCTGGTGGAGAAGATCAACTCCATGAAAGTTGAGGGCGCGACGGCGGAATTTGTTAAGATTGGCGGCATCCGGATGGATGAGCCCAAGAAATATGACGTCATCATTGACCGGATTTCGCAGGATATACCGTTCTATCGGGCTTATTTGAAGAACGCCGCGCTGCACGGGACGATCGTCGTCAACAATCCGTTCTGGTGGACGGCGGATGACAAGTTCTTTAACTATGCACTGGCGCACAAGCTGGGCGTGGCGATTCCGCCGACGGTGATTCTGCCGCACAATAAACATCCCGAGGGCACCACCGACCAGTCGATGCGGAACCTGATCTATCCGCTGAACTGGCAGGAGTTGTTTGACTATGTCGGCTTCCCTGCTTTCCTGAAGCCTTATTCCGGTGGCGGATGGAAGCATGTGTATCACGTGCATTCGCCGGAGGAATTTTTTCAGCACTACAACAACACCGGCGACTTGTGCATGACGCTGCAGCATGGCGTGGTGTTTGAGGAGTATTACCGCTGCTATGTCGTGGGGCAGGAAAAAGTGCACATCATGAAGTACGACCCGCGGGCGCCGCATCATGAGCGGTATGTGAAGGGGAATCCTCGGCCGTCAACGGAGGCTTTAAGGGTCAGAATAGAGAAAGATGCGCTGACCCTGTGCCGGGTGCTCGGCTATGACCTCAACACCGTCGAGTTTGCGGTGGAGGCCGGAGTGCCGTACGCGATTGATTTTCTGAATCCGGCGCCGGATGCGGAGATTACCTCGGTGGGCCAGGAGAACTTTGACTGGATTGTGAATGCGGTGGCAGAGATGGCGGTAAAGATGGCGGTGGCCGGAGAAGACCCGGCGCGCGAGTTGCGCTGGGCTGATTTCTTGCAGGGCTCGCCCGTGAAAAAGACTCGCAAGCCGGAGCCGGGGTGGGTGGCGGAGCGGAAGCGCGGGAAGGCGGCGAAATAGAGGTGGACGAGCTAAATAAAAGGCGGTTTCTCTGGGGCGTGGGGCTGGCCTGGGCACCGTGGACTCCGGCCTTGATAGGCATCGGATACGCATTCCGGGGCATTTCGGAACAAAAGGCGACTGGTCTCGGCGCGGTCGCTGGCGGCCTATCTGAGCTGTTCGTACGATACGGTATAGGCGCAATTCTTGTCAGCCAAGTGGCCGCTATTGTCTTGCTGATCAGGGCGTTTTCGCCTGGGCATTTAGTGCGTAGCCTGTTCTCGGTGGTCTCCATCTGCTTGAGTGGATTGATGCTTCTTCTTGTGGGTCTTTTCTTTTGGTTGTCCTGGTTTGCAAATCACCACGGCTACTGATCGGCATGCTTGGCGTCGTTGCTATACTGTTTAGGCCTTGATTTGCCCATTTCGCATTGAATCGGGCGCTTGGGCAGCCGGGCCGGAGCGGCTTCTCACAAAATCAGGTTGCTCGCTTCGCTCGGAATGACAAGAGTAGTGGTCTTTTAGAGTGGTGGTCTCTAAAGCCGTTTTGCAACGCGATGAAACCGACTTTCAGCATCGGGATTGAAGAGGAGTATCAGACGGTAGATCCGGAGACGCGGGATCTGCGGTCGCATATTCAGGCGGAGCTGCTCGAAAAGGGCAAGCTGATTTTGCAGGAGCGGGTCAAGGCGGAGATGCACCAGTCCGTGGTGGAGGTGGGGACCGGGGTATGCGCGAACATCAAGGAAGCCAAGGCCGAAGTGAAGATGCTGCGGCGCGATATCGTGCGGCTGGCGAAGGAGAATGGGCTGCGGCTGGCTTCGGTGGCGACGCATCCGTTTGCGGACTGGCGGGTGCAGGAAATTTATCCCGATGCGCGCTACAAGAATATCGTTGAAGACATGCAGCTGGTGGCGCGGGCGAACCTGATTTTCGGCTTGCACGTGCACATTGGGATCGACGACCGTGAGACCGCGATCCACATGATGAACCATTCGCGGTATTTTCTGCCGCATCTGCTGGCGCTTTCCACCAATTCCCCGTTCTGGCTGGGGATGAACACCGGTTTGAAGTCGTACCGCTGCAAGGTGTTTGACAAATTTCCCCGGACCAACATTCCGGATTATTTTCCCAGCTGGGGCGAATACGAAAATTTCATCAAACTGCTGATCAAAACCAACTGCATCGATAACGCGAAAAAGATATGGTGGGATATTCGGCCGCATCCGTTTTTCAATACGATTGAGTTCCGGGTTTGCGACATTCCAATGCGGGCAGATGAAACGATCGCGATCGCGGCCTTGATCCAGGCCACGGTGGCGAAGCTGTATAAGCTGCACACGGCGAATCAGGGATTCCGTCTTTACCGCCGGGCGCTGATCATGGAGAACAAGTGGCGGGCGTCGCGCTACGGACTGAGCGGCAAGATGATCGATTTTGGCAAGCAGACGGAAGTGCCGGCGAAGGAGTTGATCCTGGAATATCTGGACTTCGTGGACGATGTAGTCGATGAACTGGATTCGCGGGAAGAGCTGAGCTACATCCATAAGATTCTGGATGAGGGCAGCGGTGCGGACCGTCAGTTGCGCGTGTATCAGGAAACTGGAGATTTGCAAAAAGTTGTCGATTATGTCATTGAAGAAACGGAGGCAGGGCTGGCGGAAGATGAGCCGGCTGCCGTGAGAAAAGTAGGTTAATGACTACTCCTGTGGAACGATCTGATGACGAAGTGGCAATTCCAACGCTCGCGCAAAAAACGCGGCAAGCATGGGGCACCCGAAACGCAGTCTCTTTTGATCCTGAGTTTTCCATCGGGGCTCGGAACGCGGTGAGCGTCTGCCTGCGGGTGCAGCCGGACGAGAAGGTGTGCGTGATTACCGACGAAGCCACGATCGAAATCGCGGCATCGATGGTGCACGAACTGGAGAAACTGGGAGCGCCTTACCGCGCCTGGGTGCTGGAGGACCTGGCGCCGCGTCCGTTGACCGATCTGCCGAACGAGATTCTGGACGATCTGGAAACCAGCCAGGTCTCGATCTTCGCGGTGTGGGCGCAGAAAAATGAACTGCGCTCGCGCATGCAGATGACCGATGTGGTGAATCGAAAAAAGATCCGGCACGCCCACATGGTGAACATCAACCGGCAGATCATGCTGGAGGGCATGCGGGCGGATTTCCAGAAGGTGGACCGGCTCAGCGCCAAGGTGGTGGCGATGGTGAGAAAGGCGCAGCGGGTGCGCGCGAAGACGGCCGCCGGAACCGACCTGACGGCGGATTTGAATTCCAATTACCGCTGGTTGAAGACCAGTGGGATTATCACACCGGAAAAATGGGGGAACCTGCCCGGCGGCGAGATCTTTACGACCCCGGGCGAAGTGAACGGGACGTTTGTGATCGACGGCGTGGTGGGAGATTATTTGTGCACAAAATTCGGAAGTTTGCAGGACACGCCGCTGACCGTTCGCATGAAGAACAACCGGCTTACCGAGGCGCACTCGGACAATCGTGAACTCGAAGATGACTTCTGGAAATACACGCACACCGATGAGAATAGCGACCGCGTGGGCGAGTTTGCCATTGGTACGAACATCGATTTGAAGGATGTGATTGGGCAGATTCTGCAGGATGAGAAGTATCCGGGCGTGCATATTGCCTTCGGAAATCCTTACGGCGCACACACCGGGGCGGAGTGGGATTCAACGACGCATATCGATGTGGTGGGACGGAAGTTCAACATCTGGGTCGACGACGAGCAGATCATGCGGGATGGGAAGTTTTTGGTGGAAGCGTAGAAAACGACATGAGGACTCAGGCGACAGTCGAAGCGTCCAAAGTTGGATTGATCCAGCAGGCTTACGAGTCGTTCAACGCGCGTGACATTGACGGGGCCGTGGCGGCCATGCAACCCGACGTCGAGTGGCCCAACGGAATGGAGGGTGGGATGGTTCACGGGCATGCAGGCGTCCGCGAATACTGGACGCGGCAATGGAGCATCGTGGACCCGCATGTAGAGCCCGTGGGTTTCGATCTGGACGAAGCGGGCCGGGTGGTTGTGACCGTTCATCAAGTGGTTCGCGATCTGTCTGGAAAAATGTTGGTCGATCGTATGGTCGAGCACGTGTATTCGGTAGAAGATGGGCTGATTCGCAGTATGGAAATCCGCGAGTAGTCCGCTTCGGCTCCCGGCTATGATTCCCTCCCTTCGAAAGCAGTTCAACGCCGGCTTCACTCCCGAAAAATATCAGACTTTTCTGCGAAGGATCGATGACGCTTGCGGGACGCATGTCCAGTTCCGGCTGGCGGAGACTCCTTGTTTCTTTCCCAGGCCGCTACTCGAACGGATGGCCGAGGAGGGGAAGGAATTGATCCGGCAACTGGTCGAGAGCGCGGAGTACCGAGCGCGGTCGAATGAGTCGATTCCGGCGGAGTTTCAGGTTGCGAATGAGCCGGCACAGCCGTTGTTTGTGCAGGTGGATTTTGGGCTGGTGCGGGACGCGGGCGGAGAGTTGCAGCCGAAACTGGTGGAGTTGCAGGCCTTCCCTTCCCTCTATGCTTATCAGGTGACGCTGGCGCAAAGTTACATCGATGTTTTTGGTCTGGATCGATTCGAGGGTGGAGAGGGCTTGAAGTTTTTCTTGAGCGGGCTCAATGAGACGTCCTATCGTGAGCTTCTGCGTCGGGCAATTGTGGGCAGGCATGATCCGGAAAACGTGATCCTGATGGAGATTCAGCCGCAGAAGCAGAAAACGCTGCCGGATTTTCTGCTGACCGAGAAAATGCTGGGGGTGAGGACGGTCGATATTGAGGCGATCAAGAAGCAGGGTTCGCAGCTTTATTACGAACGGAGGGGACGCCGGGTTCCGATCCAGCGGATCTATAACCGCGCGATCGTCGACGAGTTGCAGCGCAAGAACGTGAAGCTGGGCTTCGATTGGCGCGATGATCTGAACGTGGAGTGGGCCGGGCATCCGAACTGGTATTTCCGCATCAGCAAGTTTTCGATTCCTTATTTGCGGCATGCATCGGTGCCGAAAACATGGTTTCTTGATCAGCTGGAGCGGATTCCCGATGACCTGCAGAACTATGCGCTGAAACCTCTCTATTCGTTTGCGGGTCTGGGGGTGGTGATTGCGCCGAAGAAAGAAGATATTGATGCGATTCCGTCGGAGAAGCGCGCGGAATACATTCTGCAGGAGCGGGTGCATTTTGAGCCGGTGATCGACACTCCTTTTGGCTTAACCAAGGCAGAGGTGCGGGTGATGTATGTGTGGCAGGAGGAGTTGAAGGCGGTGCTGACGATTATCCGCATGGGGCGTGGGTTGATGATGGGCGTGGATCACAATCGGGATATGGAGTGGGTGGGAGCATCGGCGGGGCTGTGGGTGGGAGAGTGAGGAGCGGGACGATTCAACGTGGCGCGGGCAAGATGTAAAGGTCCTTCGCTGCGCTCCGGATGACCGAGTTGTCTGGCGGCTAATTCTTTTTACGATGGTGGTTTCGAGTTCGACTCATCTGCACGTGACTCGCGTTCCCCGCGTGCATTTTCCAACCTCTCGCGTTTGCATAGAAGATTTCGTCAAAATGACGATCCGATACCCACCCCCACCCGCACCCCCGCCCCCCAGCCCCACCCCAGTTGACC
>Ga0302325_10024621_pt1 | contig 12515 bp, 11 predicted proteins | sample Palsa_T0_2_FD_201948 | JGI IMG/M metagenome (GOLD analysis project Ga0302325, IMG submission 201948) | Peat permafrost microbial communities from Stordalen Mire near Abisko, Sweden - Palsa_T0_2 | ecosystem: Environmental > Terrestrial > Soil > Palsa > Peat permafrost | place: Sweden: Abisko...
TGTCGCCGCCGGCAGGTCGGATCGCCAGGACGGCGGTGAAGTGCGGATAAAGGCCGGCGATCATGATGGCCTGCTGGCCGCCCTGGCTGCCGCCACTGACGACCAGGGTTTTCCCATCCCAGTCGGAACGGGATTGGAGATATTTGGCCGCCTGGTAACAGGACAGGTACATAGGGAGGAAATAGCTGGTATCACGGTCATCGTTGCCCATGGCCCAATAGTTTTTTAGCGGACCATTGAACTGATCCCTGTAGAACGCCTTCGGTTTGTCGATGGGAATATCGTGGGCGCTGATGTCGAGGGCAAGCCAGCCTTCGGCGGCACGATCGGTGACCCAATTTTTTTCGAGTGCGTAAACTCCGGCCCATTGGGGAATAAGAAGAGCGGGAAATTTGTCGCCGGTTTTTGGTCGCGCAATCTGGCCCTGAATATGAGCCCCACGGATATTGTCCATGGTGATTTTCCAGTAGTCCACGTCCGGCTTTTCGCTATCGACGCTCGTAAGGACCGGGTTCGGGGGAATGGCCTGGAGTTCAACAATCTTCGCATCCCAGAAGGCGTCAAAATCGGCCGGGATGGGCACGGCGGGAAAGATTTTGTCCGAAGCGGCGACCGCCCCTCCGACGGCGCGGTGCTCGATTCCACCCGCCGTATTGACGGTGACCACGGCCAGAATCGTGTTGGGTTGATCAAGTACTGCGGTGATGGTCGCCGCCCCGTGCAAGAACGTGAGCGGGCCTTTTTCAATCTCAATGCGTCCCCCTGATTTCAAAGAGTAACTGGCCGATGCGATGTCACCGGGACCATTCCACTGCACAAGCCAGCGGATTGTCTGGCCGATTCCGTAGACGCCATCGGGTTTCTCACAGGCGACGGCGAGCGCGTCATCCGCGCGGCATTGGCCGGCACAAACATATGTGAGGAATGTCAGGGCCAGGAGCAGTTGATATCTGTTTCGCACCCCGGGAATTATCCCTTCACCGCGCCCGATGACAACCCGCTGATGAAATCCCGCTGGAGGGCGAAGAAGAACGCGGCGACCGGCAGGATGCTTACGAGAGTGGCGGCCATCACGATGCCGTAGTTGTGCTGATATTCGGGAAGGCCGGTCATATTGTTCAGGCCGATCGGCAGCGTATATTTGGATTCGCTCCGTAAAATAACCTGGGGCCAGAGAAAGCTGTTCCATTCGGCCAGAAAGCTCAGAAGTGTGTACGCCGCGATCATGGGTCGGACGACCGGCAGAGCGATGTCCCACCAGAGGCGGCATTCGCTGCAGCCGTCCAGCCGGCCGCATTGCAGAAGCTCGTCCGGGACGCCGCGCATGGCCTGGCGAAAAAGAAAAATGCCGAAAACGCTTACCGCGCCGGGGACGATGATGGCCAGGTAGGAATCGAGCCAATGAAAGTGATACATCAGTTCATAACTTCCCGGCAAAAATACTTGCGAGGGCATGAGGATGGTCGCGAGCATGATAACCGTGATGACGCCCTTGCCGCGGAATTCGTATTTCGCCAGCGCGAATCCACCCAGGCTGCTGAGGGTAACCACCAGGATCGTATGGATTGACGAAAGGAAAATGGAATTGATCAGCCAGCGCGCAAAAGGCTCCGCTGCCAAGGCGCGGAAATTATCGAGGGTCAATCGATCCAGATGTCCCCAGGGAAGCAATGTGCTGCTGAGAAGGTCGTCGGGGGCTTTGAAAGCCGCGCAGACAAGCCAGAGAAACGGCAGAATCGCCATCGCGGCCAGGATCAGGAGCGGAAGATGCAGACCGAGCCGGCGAATCATACGCCGATCTCCCGACGAAACCGGAAAAATCGAAATCGCGCCAGAAAAATAACCACGAGCATCGTCACGAGGATCCAGCCGATCGCCGAAGCATAGCCGAGATCGCCGGCGTTGAATCCCATGATAAAGAGGTACATGACGATGGTCATGCCGCGTCCGCCGGGGCCGGGTCCCTGGAGCAGAACGAAAGGAAGCTCGAAGAGCTGAAATCCACCGATAGCGCCAATGAGAAGCATATACATCAGCATGTGGCGGATGCCGGGAACCGTGATGTGAAAGAATCTGCTCCACCGTCCGGCGCCATCCACCTGGGCAGCTTCGTAGAGTTCGTGGTCGATCGCCTGGAGGGCCGCCAGGAAATAGATCATCCCATATCCCGTGGCGAGCCAGAGGCTGGCGATGAGCACGGACGGCAGAACCATGGCCGGACTGCTTAACCAGGGAACGATGATTCTGCGCCCCAGGATTGCGCCGAGAATGTGATTGACCAGGCCGTTTGGACTGAACAGTTGGAAGAAAATCACCCCCGCGAAAACCTGTCCGACCAGATAGCTGGAAAAAAAACTGAATCGAAACAGACTTCGCAGCCGAATGCGCCGGCTGTTGAGCAGTAGCGCCAAGCCCAGCGAAAGCGGAATCTGAAAACACAAAAACGCGGCGGTGAAAACCGCGGTGTTCAGCACCGCCAGGCCGAACAGCAGATCGTGACCGAGAAGGAACCGATAGTTGCCCAGCCCGACGAAAATGACATGGCCCGGTCCGACAGTTCTTTGAAAGCTCAGACAGAAGCTGCGCGCCAGCGGATAGAGGAGAAAAACGCAGAAGATGATCAGAAATGGGGAAACGAACAGGTAAGGCGCAGCGCGGGCCTGGAGTTTCCACCAACGATCACGATTCATGGTTCAATGTTTCCGAAATCGATCCGGCGACGAATATCGTCCTGCGCTTCGGCGAGCCAGACGGCGCAGGGTCCCCTCAATCCATCGACGTTGCCGCCCGCGGCGAGATATTCCATCGCCCGGTGAAGAACCACGCCGAGCGCCAGTTCCGCCTGATAGGTGTATGGCGTCATCAGCCGCTCGGGAATCCGGGGGGCGAGACTCACATAAAGATCGCCGATCGACTGGCCGCCGGCGAAAAATCCGTCCGGCAGGTGATAAGCCGGATCGGACCAATATTCCGGAACCGCCGGCAGCACATCGTCTCCCGCGGCGACGGCGGCACGGTGGGACTGCGGGCTGAGAAACAAAAATTCCAGAAGTTCCCATGCCTGGTCAGGATGCGGACAGGATCGACAGATGCCGATCATCGTGCCGCCCAGCGTGCTGGTGGGAGCGTCGCCGGGTTCGAACCGCGGAAGCGGCATCATCGCCACCTTGCCGGCCAGATCCGGCGTGAACTCGCGGAGGTAATCCGCTTTCCAATCCGGAGTGCAGACGGCGCAAACATTGCCGCGATCGAAATCCTCGGTCCACTCAACCCCCGGCGATGGGTCCGCGGCAATCGCCCGCGGTCCGGCGATCAACTGCGCGTAGAACACCAGCGTTTCCAAAACTTTCGGATCGGTGAAATGCAATCGGTCGGATGAATCAATCAGATTGATGTGCCGCTGCAGAAGCATCTCGACGATTTCATCGGAGGAATTAGTGGATAACGCAATAGCGCGGCGGTCGGGTCGGCCGTGCTTCGCCCAATAATTCTGAAATTCCAGGCACAGATCCCAAAATCCGCTCCACGTCCCGGCTTGCCGGAGATCGATGCCCGCGTCATCGAAAAGATCCTTGCGATAGGCGATGGTGACAGGATGCACGTCCTCGGGGATTCCATAAATAATGCGCGCGCCCGTGCGCGCGTCGATCTTGGACCATGGAGCGAATCGGCTGGCGATGATCCGATCTTCCCAGCCGGATTTCCTGAGAAAATCGTCCAGCGGCAACAGGCCGATATCATCCACCGGGGGGCGCAGAAACTCGCCGACCGAGTTGATTTCAATTTCGCACAGGTCTGGAATCGAGGGGCCCGAGCTTCCCGACATAAATGCCGAGGCCAGCCGGATGTTCTCACCGGTTTGTCCCACGAGGCTGACGTTCGTGGTGAGTCCGGTGCGCATCTGGAATTGCTTGAGAAGAGACGGTGCTCGACTGCCATGAGAGTCGCGAGGCGAATTGCGGAGCGTGGCTACGTGAGTTTCGGCAAAGGACCAAAGCACGAGGTCCGCGCGCGGCGCGACGGGGCGACGCCAGACCGCAATACCGCTGGCGGCCGCGGCCAGCATCAACACGAAAACCGGCCTTCCGAGTGTAAAGCTCATCGGTCGCCGCGATTGTCGCGTACACGAAGGGAGGTGGCAAATCACGCCAGTGGCCAAAACGCCTGGATGCACATAGACTCAACAATATGGATTCGGGCCCGCATATCCTGCCGAACCTGCCCCGCGCTTCGGCACAACCTGCGTCCAGGCCGTACGAGCCGGTGTGTGCGATTTTTCGGCGTTATCTGCGGGGAGAGAAACTGAAATTCACCCCGGAGCGGGCGATGATTCTCGACGCGGTGCTGCGCAAGACCGCGCTATTCGAGGCGGAGCAACTCGCGGCGGATTTGCGGCAGCTCGGTCACCGTGTCAGCCGAGCCACCGTGTATCGAACGCTGGCGCATCTCCAGGATGCGGGAATTCTCAAACAGGTTTTTTTTGACAACAAGCTGTCTTATTATGACGTCATCGTCGGCCGGCAGGTCTACGATTACCTGATCTGCGTCACCACGGGCAACGTGATCGAATTCAGCAGCGAGAAACTGCGAAAGCTGCGGGACGAGATTTGTGCTCAGCACGGCTTCGAGCCGCTGTCGCATCAGTTTCATATCTTTGGATTAAGTCCGGAGGCGAAGGCGAATCCCGCAAAGGCCGGCAACGAGGCCGCCCCGGCGCGTCGCGGGCGCATCAACACATCGCAATGAAGGTCGCCAGAACAAGAATCCCAATCTTGATCTTCTTGTCCCAAAAACCTGGGCTGGTGAAATGTTGGAGCATGGCTATTCCTGACTCTCCGTCCGTGAATTATACAAGCCGCATACCGAACGCGAGAGTTTGACCACCGCCTTCAACAATTTGACGGAAAACCTTGAAAATAGAATCCAAGTCAGTTTCGTTTATGACGTGTGTCGCTTGCATGCAACGCTTGATTGCCATTTTGGCGACAATTGTGGTCTGCGGAGATCACAATGTCTTGAATTTCAATGTATGCACGAATTCCGACCATAGTCGCTAATTTAAGCGGGCTCTTCTGTCATTTTTCACGAATTTCGGTTGATAACGTCGTTCCATGCGCGTCAATTGCGATTATGGTTAACGAATCTTGCCTATTTGTTCCGCACCGCTTGAAGATATTGTCAAATTACGCATAACATTAGCGATGAGGGGGTGATGGGGGAAAATAGCGAGATGCTATTGCTGATTTTTGTTTCGGAGCGTGACTTATTGCTCAACATGGACAATACAATAGTGGTTCATAAAATTTGCCGCGAGGAAATGTGTCACATAGACAAATATTCGACAGCCTCAGCAAGGTAGTGCGGTTTTCTGAAGCATGGCTTGTCAGTTCGATGCCGCGCGGGGGACTGCAAATTGTTCAGCCTTCCCATCTGACGGAGAGATGGGTCAAGCCGTATTCATCCGAATTTCATCTCTACGACGCGGCCGCATGGCGGGCGATTCTGGAGGACCGGGCAGTTCGGGGAGAGGAGGCGTGGCCGGAGGGAATCGAGCAATCTCGATTTTTCCGGGAGTTCCTCGAGGGATCGAAGTTGCGGCACGTCATTTCAACACCGGTGAAATCGCCGATCCTCCCCGGATACGATGGGGCGCTTAGTGTTTACAGCAGGGCCGAGCAAGGCGCTTTCACCGACGCAGAGGTGAAAGCCGTGGCGGATGCGGCCACCCAGATCAGTCGCACCGCCGCTGCAACCAGGTCTTCTCGAATATCGCATGGTGAATGCGCCAATCCGCCAAGCTGGATGCAGAGAGCGAACTCCCGATTGACCGTCCTCAACGCCGCCTTAAAACCTGTTTTCGGCGAGGGTCTGTCATCGCTGGATGAGCGCATCGTCGAACAGTTGAATCAGGATGCCCGCCAGCGATTTCAGCGGCTTGGCAATGAATCAATGTCTTCAGATCGCATCTCCGTCGCCGACGCGCGCGGGCAGCTTTGGGTGTTTCGAGCCGTAGCGTATCGGAATTACCCCGCGCTGAGCGCCGGACCCGTCATTTTTTATTGCCTGCTGCCAAGCTATTGCGACTGGATTTCGCTGCGCGCCGCGGATTTCTCGGCCGATGCCGAGGTGACCCGTCTGGTTCCCGCGATGCAGTTTATGAGCGACAATTTCCGAAGAGGGCCGACCCTGGGTGAAATCGCCAAGCATGTGCATCTCAGCCCGTTCCATTTCCATCGGCGGTTCACCGAACTGCTGGGGATCACTCCCAAGCATTTTCTCCTGGAATGCCAGATATTTAATACCAAGCGGCTGCTGTTCGGGAGAGAGACCGAGCTGGCGGAGATTTCCAAGATTTGTGGATTCGCGCATCAGAGTCATTTCACCAGCCGGTTCAAGCAGTTCACCGGTCTGACGCCGACGCGTTGGCGGAAAATGGCGGCCAAAGCTGACGAACCCGCCCGCCCAAAAGCCGAAATCAGCCATTGATGCCGATTTCAAATGCGTTGAAAACCAGACGCGGCGATTCTGCGTTGCGGTATAACCACTTTCCATGAACACGGCCGCCGCCGCCAAAGCCGCGTATCCAGCCGCCAAGACCTTCCGTGTCGGCAGCGTCAGTTATCTCAATGCCAAGCCGCTGATTCAAGGACTGGAGGACGATCCCCATATCGATCTTCGATTGGCCGTTCCGGCGATGCTGCTGGACGGGCTCATTTCCGGCCAATTGGACATTGCGCTGTTGCCGGTGATTGACTATCAGCGTTTGCGGGATGGGCGAATCGTACCCGCTGGTGGAATCGGATGCGACGGACCGACCCTCACCGTGCGAATTTTCAGCCGCAAGCCCATTGAAACAATTGATGCACTCGCCTGTGATTCAGAGAGCCGCACGTCGGTTGCCCTGGCTCGGATCGTGCTGGCGGAACAGTTTGGAATTCGGCCGAAGCTCGTCGATTGGCCCGGACAAAACCGCGACGTCGATGCCATGCTCCTCATCGGCGACAAGGTCGTCACGCGGGAGCCGCGGGGATTCGACCATCAGCTTGATCTTGGCGCTGCATGGAAGGACCTGACGCAAAAGCCCTTCGTCTTCGCCGTTTGGACCACGCGGCTTGGAATCGACTTGGGCGATCTGCCCGACCGCCTCCGGCAGGCACGCGAAAGCGGGTTGCGCGATCTGCCCAACATCGTCGCGCAACATGCCGTTGCCCACGGCTGGCCATCGGATCTGGCGCTGAAATATTTGTCCGCCTATCTCAAATTTGAGATCGGGCCGCCCCAACTCGACGCGATCCGGCTGTTTCACGATCTGGCGGCAAGGCACGGCATCATCCCCCCACCGCTGCCGCTGACGCTGTATTGACCTATCAGAATTTTCAACGTCCCTGCCCGGTGGCATTGGTCATCTTCTTCAACTCGTTGGTTTTGATATCCAGCGTCGCTTCATCGAATGCGCCGCCGTTGAGATCGTTGTTATCGACGACGGTGACTTTTCCCAATTTTCCGCCGCGGCAGGTCAGAGTCTGCCCGGCCGGATCGAAGTCCAATTCGCCGCAATTGATCGTTTTGTCGGCTGTACGAATGGTCATCGGGCCAGTGGCGGTCAGGTGCTTGAGATTGGGCGCCGCGGTCTGATCGGCGCGACCGGCAATTTTGGCTGAGGCGTTGGAGTAGAAATCGGCCACCACGAGGTCCGCGTGGTCGATCCGGAGAGACTGCGCCTTGGGCCCGATGCCATTATGAACGATCGTGATGTCTCCCTGAATTGTGGCCGCATGGACGGCATCGTCATAGATGAAGCGCTTTTTCCAGTCGATCGCCGTGTCGCCATTGCCGCCGATCGCGGATTCAGAAGGTTCCGTCGCCGAAGGGGTGGCCGGAGCAGATTGCTCCTTGGCAAAGATGTCGCCTGGGCCATCTACCTCGACCAGTTTGGCGGAGGGATCGATGTCAATCTTGCGGCTCAGTAAATCGTACTGATGCAGTAAATATCCCCTGGCATCCTCGGAATACGATTGGACCTTGGCCATCGGCTGTTTGCCGTCGGAATTCGCCGCTGGTTCCATTTCCAGCGACAGAAGCTTGATTTGCTTGTTCTTCATGAAATCAGAGTCATCGGCAATCCCCTCCGCCCTGGCCGGACGCGTCGCCGGCGCGGTCGTCGGTGTAACATCCGCAAGCGTGGCGACAATGCGATCGCACCCGGCCGATTGATGGGTCAGGCCATCATCGCTTTTGGCTGTCACGCCGCCGTTGACCACGACCCTATTATTCTGTCCATCCAAAGATGCGTTTCGCAGCCAGGTCAGCTTCAGCGGACGCGGCGTTTCGCTGGGATTCTGCGCCTGTTGAAGCCCGTCATAGGCGCCGGGCCCGTCGATGAACGCGGTTTGATCGTGCGGAGCAAACTGGATCGTCCAGCCCGTCAACGTCGAGGTTTTGTTTTTTACCTTCGCCGGCCGATCCGCCGATCCCACGAGCTTCACATGTGGATGATCGTCCACCATCTGGACAATCAGATCATCTGCCCTGGCTCCGGAACCATCCTTCCCTTCGACCACCACATTGTTGGAAGCCTCAAGCCGGTCCAGCGCCACTTCCCCGGCAAGTTCATCGTCGGGATTGTTCTTGCGCGTTGTCGGCAACAGAGCGATCTGGAGTTTGTCCGCGGTCAGCTGTTCGTTGTCCTGCTGTGCGTGGACGGACCCGGTGCAAACTATCTGCCGCGCATACAGCTTGCCGTCCGGGCCCGGTTCCCGGAGTAATTCCAGCCTCTGCCCGCTGATCTGACGGTCCTGATTATTCGCTTCGTGGACGATACAGTCGGCATCGCCTTCGGCGGTAATCTCCCGCAGCGGCGGCGAAGCCGATTGGCGGCTGTCCGATCCGCCCGGCTGGTCAAAATTTAATTGCACGTCATTCCGGGCCGACAATCGAAACCGAGGATGATCCACCACGACATCGCCTTCGAGATCGGCATGTTCGACCTCGGTCTGGTTATTCGCCAGGTCGTAAAACCGAACCGTGCAGCTTTTGTCCCAATCGGCTTTCAGCACACTTTTGGGATCGTTGGGATCGGGAAAGTTCGTTTTTCCCGGCCCGCTGAACTGGGCGAGATGCGTGAGACGCGAAAATTCCAGATCCCGTCCGCTGACCGTCGAGGCGACGCCATCGGCCCTGGTTTGCTTGAGAAAAACATCACCTGAAAGATGCGCCGTGGAATCTCCGGTGCGGTATCGGAGATCGTCGCACCGCAAATCAACCACCTGCCCGCCATCGGTTGCGCTCTGATGGACTTTTACCGGCGATCCGACGAGGCGAACGATTGCCTTCCCATCCGCCAGCGGCGCGGCGTTGGTTAAATCGGTGGGCACCATCCGCATCGGGCCCTCCCAATAAATATGGGTCGGTTGCGGAGCCGGTTGAGTCGTTCGCGCAACCGATGGATTCGAAGAGGATGGCGCGGATGTTACCGCGGCCGGCACCGGCGGTTGGGCCGCGGGCGGGCTATTTTCGCCCCTGGCCGCGAAATCAACGTCCATTTGGTCGGCTTCGGCAAGCCCATCACGACCCTGAATGATGCGCACCTGCTTGTAAAACGTCGCCGTATATCGCTGCTGAGGTTCTGACAGCGAAGCCGTCGGCACGGGTGGCGATACTGGCGCGGCCACCGGCGGCGCGATCGGACCCGGTGGCGGTGGCGGTGGCGATGTCGCCGCCGCCGGCGACAGGTTCCCCGCATCGTACAACGTCAGATCTTTCCCATGCGCGATTTCCAGCGATTTCAATCGCTTGTCGATATCGTTCCAATACAAGACCAGTCCAGAGCCGGTGAACGCGTAATCCCTGGCCGAAACCGTCACCGGAATATCATCCTCGTGCCAGACTTTGCCCTTGTCATCGACATATTCCTGCGTGAAAAGACGATAGGTGTCATTGTCGAACTGGGCATTGCTCATTGTCATCGTCATTTCAACATCATCCGGGTTTTGCGGAGCGGTTGAATTGAAGAGCTTCACGACCACGTCCCGAAGGCTGCCGTATCTCGGCGGTTCGGTCGGGGAGTTGTTTAGCACGCCCTTATCAGCCCCCTGGGCAAATCGAATGATCCCGTCCCTGCCCTCGATTTGCATGAGCTGTCCGCCGCTGAGGAAAAACTGAATGACGGGAGATGTGACTTTCACCGTCCCGTCCGGCTGGGGATCGTAGTATTGGCATTTGAACTGGTAATACAGATTCCCCTCCCGATCGAACTGCTTGCTCCACGCGCCGGTGCCGGGCTTGATCATCTGGCCGCTGTCGAGATTGGATCCCGGAAATTGGTCGGCCGACCCCTTGTCATCCGTGGAGAACCCGAATTTGGCCTGCATGAGGAAATAGACGGCAAATACCCCCACCAACAAAAATAGGGTCACGAAGATGGGGACCAGTTTCCGCATCCGCCGGCCTAGCTCCCGTCCACATCCAGCATCCGCAGAACAACCAGATCTTGAACATCGATCAGACCGACGGGCCGGTTCTGATCATCCACCACCGGCAACTCGTCGATGCGATATTGCCGCAGGATCGCCATCGCTTCGCTGGCCAGGGCGTTCTCGGAAATGCGCTTGGGCGAGCGGGTCATCACGGTGCTGATGGGCCGGCTGAGCGCTGAGCCGTCATCGTCGGTGATCAGCCGGCGCAGATCGCTGTCGGCGAAAAGGCCGGAAAGCTTGCCGGCGGCGTCGGTGAGAACGACGGCCCCGCTGCGGCGTTTGATATTGCTGACCTCGTGAAGAACCTGGGCGACGGTCAATTGATCCGATGCCACGGGAAGGTTTTCGCCCCGGCGGAATGTCATCGCCTCACCGACTCGAATGAGTTTTCGCCCGATCTGGCCGGCGGGGTGAAACAGGGCGAAGTCCTCCGCGCTGAAATCACGGAGCTTCATAACCGTCAGTGCCAGGGCGTCGCCCAGCGCCATCATCGCGGTGGTCGAAGCGCTGGGCGCCAGGCCCAGCGGACAGGCCTCTTCCACCTTGCCGAAAGCCAGCACGATATCGGCGGCGCGCCCCAGCCCGCTGGAGGCCGAGGAGGTCATCGCAATCACCGGATGATCCAGTTTCTTCACCAGGTTCAGCAGTCGAAGAATCTCATCGCTTTCTCCGCTGGCGGAAAGGATCAGCACGATGTCGCCCCGGCGAATGGAGCCTAAATCGCCGTGAACCGCATCCGTGGCGGAGAGAAAATGGCTCGGCGTGCCGGTGCTGGCGAGCGTAGCCGAGAGCTTGCGGGCAATGTGCCCCGCCTTGCCCACGCCGCTGGTAAGGACCGAGCCGCCGCACGCCAGTATCAATCGCACCGCGCGCTGGAACGATTCGTCAATGGCCACGGCCACGGTTCGTATCGCGGCGGCCTCGGCTTCGATCACCTGGCGCGCAAATTGGAGAAGGTCATCGCTGATGACTGGATTATCGGCTCGCCCGCACTAAAATCAATTCAACGCCAATCAAGGATGAAGCGTGGAATATCGCGTAGAACTGGATGTTTATAACGGCCCTCTCGACCTTCTGCTCTATCTCCTCAAGCGCGACGAGCTGGATATCTACGATATCCCGATCACCCGCATTCTCGACACATACATGACTTACGTCGAGATGCTCAAGCGCATGCGGCAGGAAAACGGTCTGGATATCAACGTCGCGGGCGACTTCCTCGTGATGGCGGCCACGCTCATGGAAATCAAGAGCGCGATGCTCCTGCCGAAATCGGTTCTCCCCGAAGGTGAAACATCCGTGGCGGCGGAGTTGGCGGACCCGCGCTATGAACTGGTTCAGCAGCTACTGGAATACAAGCGGATCAAGGATTCGGCGACGCTTCTGGAAAAACGGCAGAAGGAACAGGAGCGGCGTTTTCCGCGCGTTCCCGCCGCCGCCCTGGGGGCCGCCGATGAGCCGCCGCCGCTCGACCTCGACGAGGTGCAGATTTGGGACCTGCTCGCCGCCTTCAGCCGGTTGATGAAGGAAGTCGGCGTCCGCGGTCCGAAAATTCATGAGGTCATTTACGATGACACCCCGATCGATCTTCACGCGGCCGACATCGAAGATCGACTGAACCGCGAGGGAAAACTTTCATTGCGCGCACTCGTCGTGGGCCGCAATGGCCGCAGCGAAATGATCGGCGTGTTTCTGGCGCTGTTGGAATTGATAAGACAGAGAAAAATCCTGGTTTACCAGGGTGATGGGGAAGTCGACATGGAAATTCTTCCCGCGCCCCAGGAACATCGCGACTCCTATATGGAAGCATCGCTGCCCCTGCGGGAAGAGGCCGGTCCCAACGATAATCCCGCCGAAGTCATTTGATTGTGCTATACTATTAAGATTATTGAAACCACCGTTGAGAAACGACGGTTCCCTCTGGAATCCAAAGACGAACATGATCCGATCAGCCACAATTCATGATGTTCCCCGCATTCAGGAGATCATCAGCAGCCACGCCGAGCTGGGAAAGATGCTTTTCAAGAGCCTCGCCCAGCT
>Ga0302325_10024623_pt1 | contig 12514 bp, 10 predicted proteins | sample Palsa_T0_2_FD_201948 | JGI IMG/M metagenome (GOLD analysis project Ga0302325, IMG submission 201948) | Peat permafrost microbial communities from Stordalen Mire near Abisko, Sweden - Palsa_T0_2 | ecosystem: Environmental > Terrestrial > Soil > Palsa > Peat permafrost | place: Sweden: Abisko...
TCGTCCCAAACTTTGCGCTGCCGGTTGCATTGGTGGAGCAGCAGGACGCCGGGACCGCTCTTGCCGGCAGCAAAGTACGTCGCCTTAAGAGTGATGCCGTCGGTCGCCGTCAGGTCAACGACGCGCGCAGGGGGCGCTGTCTGCGCAGCGCAGGTCAGTCCAAGTATGAGCGTAACGAGGAAATTACGGGCACGGATGGGCCGCCGCGTCATGGAATCCTCCATGTCACTGCGTATTTTAGACCACTGGCACGGGGAAGATTGCAAGCGACGTGGCTGAGATGAGCGGCCTGTCAGTTTCATGCATCCTGAGGGAGTTGCCTGCCTTCTAACGACTGTAATGTCGATCATTAGAAAGCTGGGTCTCGCTCCGCTCGCCCTGCTCATTATTCTGCCAGTCGGTCTGCCCGCTTTAGGGCAGCAGGTTAAACCAGTTCCAGGGACGCTGCCGACCACCGCCTCCCTGCCCGATTTGACGCCTGACACGAACGGTGCGCTCTCCCAGGAACAGATGCAGCGGTTGTTTCGCGTGGTCGCCGACAAGGACATGGAGAACGACAAGCGGCTGCGCGATTACACCTACATCGAGCGTGAGGTCGAGAACAAGCTGGATGGCAAAGGGCAAACCAAGTCTACCGAGATGCGGACTTACGAGATCATGGAAATCTACGGTGAGCAGGTGCAGCGGCTGATCCAGAAGAATGACAAGCCGCTTTCAGAGAAAGATGCCGCCAAGGAAGAAGAAAAGATTCAGAAGATCATCGATAAGCGCAAGAACGAGTCGGAAAGCGATCGCAAGAAACGGGAGGAGAAAGAAGAGAAAGACCGTGAAGAGGACCGCAAGTTCGTGCGCGAAGTGGCCGACGCTTACGACTTCAAGCTCGTGGGAACGGAACTTGTCGGAGGGCGCGAGGCCTGGGTGATTGATGGCAAGCCGCGTCCGGACTTTGTGCCGCACATGAAAGAGTCCAAGTTTCTGTCGAAGTTCCGCGGGCGCGTATGGATCGACAAGAACGATCTGCAACTAGCCAAGATGAACGTGGAATGCCTGGACACGATTTCCTGGGGATTATTCCTGGCGCGCTTTCACAAGGGTTCACGCGTCATGCTGGAGCAAACGCGGGTGAACGAAGAAGTGTGGTTGCCGCTCCATGTCACGGCGAAGATCGATGTACGTCTCGCCCTGCTGAAGAACTTCGACGTGGATTTGGAACAGACCTATCGCGATTACAAGAAGTTTCGGGCCACTGCGAGGATTGTGGGGGTAGGGGAAGTACAGGAAAAGTAAGGAGGACGTAGCCGCTTCTTCATTCGCGCGGCAGCGCCCTGCTCCCTTTGAACCCGAACACGGCTCGGCGGCATCTACTACTTTCAACCTTCGTTCAGCTTGTCTTTGGCAGGAGAACACATGTCTTCCCAGTTGACGCCTCTAGCCGCCGATGTCCGTGGCGAAGCTTTTCCTACGCTGACTGCGGAACAGATAAGCCGCATCCGTCCTTTGAGCAGAGTACGAACGGTGAGAGTGGGGGAAATCCTGTTTGAGCCGGGCGACAGTGACATCCCATTTTTCGTGCTGCTCTCTGGAAGCATGGAAATCGTGCAACCGGGCTTGCAGGGCGAGCGCCCAATCGTCAGTCATGAGGCTGGAGGGTTCACCGGCGAAATTACCATGATCTCCGGCCGCCGCGGCCTGGTGCGTGGCCGGGTGACGGCGGCCGGCGAATTTCTCGAGATGACCAACACTGAGTTGCGGACTCTCGTCGCCAGAGACGCGGAACTGAGCGAGATTTTAATGCGCGCCTTCATCCTGCGCCGGGTCGAACTGATAAACCGGGGCCAGGGAAACGTGATTTTGCTGGGATCACGGCACTCGGCCCAGACGCTGCGCCTGCGCGAGTTCCTCACCCGCAACGGACATCCGCACACCTACGTGGATCTCGACTCGGACACCACTTACCAGGATTTGCTTGACCACTTTCATGTCACGCTCGAAGAGATTCCCGTCGTGATCTGCAACAACCGCACGGTGCTGCGCGGGCCATCGATCCAGGAATTAGCGAGATGCCTGGGGCTCAATGCGCACATCACGGCGGCAGAAGTACGGGATCTGGTGATTGTCGGCGCCGGTCCGGCCGGCCTGGCCGCGGCTGTCTATGGCGCGTCGGAAGGTCTTAACGCTCTGGTGATCGAGGCCGAGTCTCCCGGTGGGCAGGCGGGATCGAGTTCCAAGATCGAAAACTATCTGGGATTTCCTATGGGAATTTCGGGAAACGAACTGGCCGGCCGTGCAGCGGCGCAAGCGCAAAAGTTCGGCGCTAAAGTGCTGATCGCCAACAGCGTGACGAAGTTGAATTGCGAGCGGCGTCCTTACGAATTGAGCGTGGATTGCGGCCAGGTCATTCGCGCACGCACCGTTGTAATTGCGAGCGGCGCGCAATACAACAAGCCGAACATCGACAACCTGAAGAAGTTCGAAGGCCAGGGCGTTTATTACGGTGCGACCTACATTGAAGCGCAGTTGTGCGGGAAAGAAGACGTGATTGTCGTAGGCGGCGGAAACTCAGCGGGCCAGGCAGCGGTCTATCTGTCGCAGACTGCAAGCAGAGTTCATATGCTCGTGCGGGCGCGGCAGTTGTCCGACACGATGTCGCGCTACCTGATCCAGCGCATCGAGGAAAATCCCACGATCGAGATGCATTACCGCACCGAAATCGTGGGCCTTGACGGCGGCACGCAATTGGAGCGCGTGACCTGGCAGGACAAAAACACCGGCGAGACCTCAACCCATGACATTCGGCACCTGTTCATTATGGCGGGAGCTTCTCCGCGCACTGAGTGGCTGAAAGACTGCGTGGCCCTCGACAACAAGGGCTTCATCCTCACCGGGCGGGATCTGGATCCCGTGATCCAAAACTTTCATTGGCCGCTTCTCCGTGTGCCGCTGATGCTGGAGACGAGCCTGCCCGGAGTGTTTGCCGTGGGCGATGTCCGCGCCGGAAATGTGAAGCGCGTAGCCTCTGCCGTGGGCGAAGGATCGATCGCCATCTCTCTGGTGCACCGCGTGCTAGCGGAGTTGTAGAGACGGTGGCGGCCTGCAGAGACTTCCTTTGCCACGGATTGCACGAGTTCCACGGATTTCTTGTGCACACTTGCCTCCGGCCAGTTTTTTGCCCGCGTTATAATAGAAAGATTCTTACTCGACGAAATTGCTTTCTGTGAGGATGGCTGCGGGAACAGCCGATTCCCGGCTTCTCCCGGAATGACAATCACAGGATCAGCTAACGGCTAAGAGCTAGCAGCTAAGAGCTTCTTCCATGGACTTCAAACTCGTTTCCGATTACAAGCCGCAGGGGGATCAGGGCCGCGCGATCGAGTCGCTGCTGCGCGGCGTGTACGACCGCGAGCAGCATCAGGTTCTGCTGGGCGTTACCGGGTCGGGCAAGACTTACACCATGGCCAAGGTGATTGAGGCTGTGAATCGTCCCACGTTGGTGATGGCGCATAACAAGACGCTGGCGGCGCAGCTTTATCACGAGTTCAAGAATTTCTTTCCCCACAACGCGGTCGAGTATTTCGTTTCCTACTACGACTACTACCAGCCGGAGGCTTACGTTCCCGCCGCCGATCTGTTCATCGAAAAGGAAGCGACCATCAACGATGAACTCGACAAGCTGCGGCTTTCCGCCACCAAGTCTTTGTTTGAGCGGCGCGACGCGCTGATTGTAGCTTCAGTGAGTTGCATCTACGGCCTGGGATCGCCCGAGGCTTACTACGGCATGATGCTGTTTCTCGAAAAAGGCCAGAAGATCACGCGCGAAGATATCACGCGCAAGCTGGTCGACATTCTCTATGAGCGCACCAACGGCGAGTTCAAACGCGGCACGTTTCGCGTGCGCGGAGACGTGATCGAGGTCTTCCCTACTTACGACGACATGGCTTACCGCATCGAGTTGTGGGGGGATCAGGTGGAGTCACTCGCACAGATCGATCCGCTGTTCAGCACGGTCAAGCAGAAGTATATGCGGCTGCCGATTTATCCCAAGACGCATTATGTGATGAAAGATGAGACTCGGGCATCAGCGGTGGAGTCGATCAAGAAAGAGCTGGCGTGGTGGGAAGTGGAACTGGAAAAGCAAGGGCGCGTGGTCGAGTCGCAGCGCATTCACCAGCGGGTGAAGTTCGATCTGGAAATGATTAAAGTGATGGGCTACTGCCACGGCATCGAGAATTATTCGCGGCATTTCACGGGACGGATGCCGGGCGAGCCTCCGCCCACGCTGCTGGATTACTTTCCGCGCGATTTTCTGATGTTCATTGACGAGTCACACCAGACCGTGCCGCAACTACGCGGCATGTATGCCGGAGACCGTTCGCGCAAGGAGACCCTGGTGGAATATGGCTTTCGCATGCCTTCGGCGCTCGATAACCGTCCGCTGACGTTTGCGGAGTTTGAGCATCGCACGAATCAACTCGTTTACGTTTCCGCGACGCCAGGGCCATATGAACTGACAAAATCCGCCGGTGTGGTGGTGGAGCAGATTATCCGGCCGACGGGGTTGATCGACCCTGAGGTCGAGGTGCGTCCGGTGAAAGGACAGATCGACGACCTGCTGCACGAAATTCGTGCGCGGGTTGAGCGCGGCGAGCGTGTGCTGGTGACCACGCTCACCAAGCGCATGTCCGAAGACCTGGCTGAGTACTACGCCGAAGTAGGCGTGAAGTGCCGCTACATGCACTCGGAGATCGAAACGCTGGAGCGGGTAAAGATTCTGCGCGATCTGCGCAAAGGCGAGTTCGATGTATTGATCGGCATCAATCTGCTCCGCGAGGGCCTGGATTTGCCTGAAGTCTCGCTGGTGGCGATTCTCGATGCGGATAAAGAAGGCTTCCTGCGGTCGTGGGGATCGTTGATCCAGACCATAGGCCGCTGCGCCCGGCATCTGCACGGCCGCGCAATTCTCTATGCCGACCGCATGACCGATTCAATGAAGCGGGCGATGGATGAAACTCTGCGGCGGCGCGCGATTCAGACCGCATACAACGAAGAGAACGGAATCACGCCGGAATCAATCGTCCGTCCGCTGGACATGACGCTGGCCGGAATCATCGCCGCCGACTACACCGATTTGACTGGCGGCGAGGCCGAAGGCATGCCGGAGTTCAAATCGCAGCCAGAATTAGACGCATATGTCATCAAACTCGAAAGCGACATGCGCGAAGCCGCCAAGCGGTTTGAGTTCGAGAAGGCGGCGAAGTTGAGGGATACGATTAAGGAGTTGAGGACGAAGGAGTTTTTGTTTGCGTAGGCTTCGCGAAAGCGACGCGGAGTAGCCGATCAGGTTCGTCTTGCCGGATGTCGTTGAGGATTTCTTCCGTGAGCCCGCGGCGCTCGAGCCTCGGCTCCGGACGACGCCATTCTTGCCAGAGACACGATTCTCGTGTTACACTATTTCCGTGTCATCCACCAACCGCCTACGCAACGTGACCGTCACCCTCGAAGAAGACGTCGCCAAGTGGGCCCGCATTGAGGCCGCAAGGCGCGATACCAGCGTTTCCCGGCTGCTGGGAGAACTGCTGAAAGAGCGCATGGGCAAGCTCGACGGAAAAAGTCCCGTCGCCGACGCGGCCGAGCGATTGGCGAGTTTCGGCAAGCGGCATAAGCTGTCATTACGCGGGCTCAAGATCAAAGACCTGATCAATGAAGGCCGCCGGTGAGCCGGTTTGTACTGGATGCGTCGGTTGTTCTGACCTGGTGTTTCCCCGATGAAAACTCTGCTCTGGCCCACAGAGTCGCCCAAATGTTCAAACGCGGCGACTCGGCGATCGCCCCCTCGTTCTGGCCGCACGAGGTCCTGAACGCGTTGCTCGTCGGCGAAAAGCGCAAGAGGATTTCCCGCGACCTTATCCGGACGTTCCTTGGCGACCTGGAGACGCTTGCGATTGTGCTGCAGGAATTACAGGCTGACGCCGTATTCGACCGGATCCAGTACCTCAGCCGCGAGCACGGACTGACCGCTTACCACGCGGCCTATCTTGACCTAGCCAAGACCACCGCCCTACCGCTGGCGACCTTGGATGAGGACTTGATCCGTGCATGCGCCAAGGCAGGCGTAGAGCTGGTATGAAGATTAGGAAAGGCCGGCTTAAATGCGGACTTACCGCCCGTACGCCGCACTGGCCGCCAGCGGCTTGCGGTGGAAGGTATAGCCGTCGAAGGTTTCTGAGCGGAAGTTTAGGTTCGGGGCGCTGAGCTTTTCGGTTTGGCTCAGGAAGAGGTAGCCGCCGGGTTCGAGGTAGAGATGCAGGCGCTCCAGTAATGCGATCCGCTGGACGCGAGAAAAGTGCGGCAGCACGTCCATACAGAAGATGCAGTCGAATCGTCCAATGTAGCCGGGACGGGCGAGGTTCATGCAATTGAAAGTGACCAGACTGCGCAGGCGTGGCTTTACCAAGAGGTGCGCGGCACTGGCGGGAGCACTCTGGTATCCGCTGGACGCGCCATTCTTTCCCTGGCTCCCAGCCTGGCTCCCAGCTTGGCTCCGGTCTTCGTCGTCGAGTTCATTCTGAACCTCATTCGGCGCAAGCACCGGCGAACTGATCTTCGAAAAATAGTTCCGGATAGTGGCCGGCGGCAGGCCATCCAGCGCGGACTGCCGATACACGCCGCGATCGGCGGTTTCGATGTTGTGCGGCAGCAAATCGCTGCCCACGATATGGATTGACAAACCGGTGCCGAGGTTCGCGGACCCCAAAGTGGTCAGCGCGCCGTCGGCGATGCCACCGCTGCGAGCCGCGGACTTTCCGCTTCCATTGCCGTTGCCATTGCCGCTTCCATTGTTCGAGCCGTTGCCGTTGTTCCCGGCGCCGGTGTGGCTCAGTGCGTCGCAGACGGCCATGGCGATGGAGTATGTCTCTTCTCCGCTGGCGCAGCCCGCGCTCCAGATGCGCAGCGGGCTGGGACCGTCAGCGGATTTGCGAGCGCAAAGCTGCGGCACCACCTGCCGCGTCAGAGCATTGAGCGCTCCGGGATGACGAAAGAATCCACTATTGACGTTGACCAGCCCGTCGAGTAACGACGTCAGGCTGGAAGGATCCTGATCTGAGGAGCGAAGACGTTCGAGCAGCGTGGTGGACGATCCCAGGCCTTGGGCCTCAACGAAGTCGGCGACGTGCGCGGCCAGGGCGCTGTTGGGACAATCAAGAACGACTCCAGTTTGGCGCTCGACCAGCAGGCGAAGCTCCGAGAGTTCGTGTTCGAGGATGGTGCTGGTCGCGATTAATTTATGCATAAAGTCTTTCCCCAAGCGCCACAAGAAACCTCGCGCGCCCGCCGAGCAGGATCAAGTCGGCATATTGCCAGGGGAGGATGAACCAGTTCTCAGCTCTCAGTTCTCAGCTCTCAGTTCTCAGCTCTCAGTTCTCAGTCTTGTTTCAGTCGCCTGCTGCGGCGGCTGCGCGGTATTTGCCCGAATCCCGTTCCACCTGCTGAGCCACCACGTTCATTTCCTTTTCCAGCGACGAAAAACGCTGCATCACCTCGTGAATGCGCAGGGTCATGTTGCGAATGGTTTCAATCTGCGCGCGGGCCTGAGCCGACAGGCTGCCGGGTTCGATCAGCAGCAGATCGGAATTGCCCAGCAGCGAAGTCAGCGCGTTGTTCAGGCCGTGACGCATCTCCAGCATGTAGCGGCCAAGCATGGCCTCGCGTTCGAGTGTGGCGCAAGCGTCTTCGGCAGCGCGGGCGCGGGCTTCGGCGCCGGCGCGGAGCACGGCTTCGCCCGCCGCCGGAACCAGGACGTTGAGCCAGTTTTCATCGCAGCGCAGCACTGAGGTGCGCGGCCAACGCTCACGCACCAGTTGTGCGGTGGGGAGGTCGTTACAGACGCAGAATAAAGGCTGCTGGGTTGAGTGCAGAGGTTCCAGAACCACCGAAAGGAGCTCGCGGCGCAGCGGACCGACGATCGCCACCGCGAAGTTATCGACGCAACGTGGCCAGAGATCCCCACTGAGCACAGTAAATGTGGGCACATGGCGCTCCATCTGCCAGCGCGCGGTGATGCTCCGTGAAAATTCCACGTCGTCGGAGATAACGAGTACGGTCGGTTGATCCACTTGCAAATTTCCTTTTTGTGGAGTCCCGCCGGGTTCGCGGGACTCCTGCGTTTCCGTTCTTATCGGCGCCTTGTTCCACGCCAGTTTCTATTCCTCTTTGTCCGGTTGCGAGTCCGCATCCGGATTCCACTCTTCTGATGTGGCGGAGATTTCGAATTCAGGAGCGTCCGCATTGTCCACGGCGAACTTTTCTTGGGGCTCTGCGGCTGCTTCCTGTGAAGTCGGGCGCGCCTCGACTGGTTTCGAAGTCGTGAGGTTGCCCCCGGCGCCGGCAGCAGCAGCGGCGGCTCGCGGCCTGGTTTTCTCGTCTCCGGCAGTCGAACCGAGGCCCAGCGCGTCGTCAACCGAAGCCCTCAGGTCCACTAGCATGCGCAGCGGCTGGCCCGACGAATACTCCGCCTGGAACATGACTTTCCAGGACTGGCAGATCATGCGCAGTCGAATGATCGGTTCCTGCGCGGAGAATTGCGCGCGCCGGCAGTCAATCGTCTCGACTCCCTTTTCTTCCAGCTCGGTAAGCCCGTCGAGAATGTTGTTGAGATCGGCAAGCATGAGCCGGAAGAAAACGCGCCGCATGAGATATCCGAAACGGGTAAACGCGACCAGCGCGATGGGCAGGTAGAAAAGATCGCCGGCCTGCGCCTTGGCCTTTCGTCCCTGGTCCAGCACGCCGCCGTGCAGCAGTTCATTGAGCGAGCGGCAGCGGCGCGCGGCATCGAGCCCGCGGTCCAAAGCGTTCAACCACACCGGCGCCTTAAGCTCCACTTTGCCGAGAACCGGCTCCAACCCCTGGGCCACGTAAGCGATATCGGCGCGGCTGTCGTCCAGTTCGGTGGGCGCGTCCTGGCTGAAATATTGCACCAACAGAAAATCAATCTTGTCGCGCACGGAATCGGTTTTCGTGGTCTTGGCCAGGTAGTGCTTCAACAGGACGACCAGACCTTCGGGATCCACCACGGAACTGGTCTGCAGAAACTGGCGCAACTGGTGAACCTGGATTTTCTCATCCATGTCGTTCAGCCACTGCTGGGCCTGCACGACGGATTCGGGCCCCGGCGTTTCGACCGCTGCCTCAAGATCGGCACAGGCGGGCGCGTCGATCACGAACTCGCGCGCCAGTTCGGCGTAAATGGGATGCAGGCGGAGAGCGCTTGACCACAGGACCGCGGGATCTGGAGTTGGTCCTGAAGGTTGCGACGAAGGTTGCGATTGCGTCATGGTTTCACGATCCAGTTGGGAACTGAGGTGACAAAGCGGGCTGCCACGATGGTTTTGCCGGGATGGTATTGCACGGCGACCACTGAGGCTTCCGTATCGAGGGAGCCGTCCGAATTGCGCAGCCGCAGGATGTCGGCGAACTCCAGCGGTGTGGTGCAGGCAAACAGGACTTCGCGCGAGGTTCCGAATTCGATGATGGTGCTTTCCTCGACGCCCGCGCCGCCCGGCTGGCTGTCGTTACTCGCACTGTTGCGGCGGGTGAACCGAACCGGAATGCGAACCGGCGTGGCTTCGGGAAAGAAGCGTGCCAGTTCGGCGACCGTCCTGGTTTGCGCCGTCCGCGATGGAGCTGTGCCCTGTTGCGCCAAGCGATGATGACCCTTTCCCAACTCGTCTTGCCCCTGGATTCACTCAGCGCAAGATTCGTTGAGACTGAAGACTGTTCTCTACCCAATTTGAAAATGCGGTTGGGCTCCCCTTCTTCCCGGTTAGGAAGAACATCGGGGAGCCAGAACGCGCGGTTACGCCTGAAAGAGGAGCACGACCAAGACCACAGTGCAGAACGGAAGGATTAGCACTCAGGCGCTAGAGTTTTCAGCAAGTTAGAAGCCGCGCGCCTGGGGCGCAGAGGCATCCAACGAGATCGGCATCTCAGAGTGAGACGGAAGTCTCACATGCCTGTTGACCATTCACTTCGGGGACACCGAGGCTGTCTGTACCTGTCATGGTTGAGGACATGTTGCCTGTCCGGGAAGCGTGTCAAAAGTGCTTGGCGAATTGGTCGAATGTTCCAACCGGAACATTTTAAAATGGCGAAATTCAGCGGTCTAAGTTGTTGATTCCCCGTGCGGGGTTCCCCGTGGATCAATAGATGCAAGGGGTTAGGCTGTGGAAGAAACGTCTACTTTCGAGGACGCCGCATGCCTACTAAAGTAGACTTGACAAGCGCGGGCTGTACTTTTTATGGTACATGCCCATGCGCAGGCAAAGTGTGGGATCAAAAGTTGCTGACTTCTTGAAGAGGGAGAACATCTTCGAGAAATTGGAGGCGCACCCGGTTAAAGAGGTTGTGGTGTCTCAGTTGGCCACGGCCATGAAGAAGAGAAAAATTTCCAAGGCGCGGATGGCTGTGCTGCTGAAGACGAGCCGGTCGCAGGTTGATCGCATTCTCGATCCGAAATGCGATGTCACGCTGTCGAGTCTGCGGCGGGCGGCGGCTTTGGTAGGGCGGCGGGTTGTGATTGAGTTGGTTTAACGGCTCCGCGCACGGGACGGAGAGGAGTGTCCGTCCCGCACGATTAAAATCCCCGCCCCTTCGGCTCCGCTAAGGAGGGCTCAGTCTATGCGCCGCAGGTGAGCAGTTTAGCTCAGACTCGCCCCATCGGCATCGTTATCTTGTACACTGTCACGAAACCGATGCCGGAGCAATTCGTGAGTCGTAGCGCTATCCCGTTTGCCGGTTACAGAAAACTGTAGACGCAGCGGCCAATTCTGGCATCGAAAGCCTGCACGCAACAAATTCCGCGAACTCGGGTTTCGTGGATAAACATTCGTAGATAAACACTCGTGGATAAACAAGAGAAAGTTGGGGCATCAATTATGCATAAGTCACGAAAGAAGTTCTGCTACTGGAGCGCGTTGCTGGGGCTCGCGCTCACAACCATGATAATGCTGCCCACCCGGTCAGCCGCTCAGGATGATCAACCACAAGACGATCCGCCGACTCGGGTCGCCCGACTCGGCTACATGGAAGGTTCAGTCTCGTTCCAGCCCGCAGGCGAAACTGAATGGGTTGGGGCGGTCCCTAATCGGCCCATGACTACGGGCGATCAACTCTGGGCAGACAAGGGTTCTCGCGCTGAACTGCAACTGGGATCGGCCTCGATTCGTTTATCGGAGAACAGCGGCATCTCTTTCCTGAACCTGGATAACGATACGGTTCAGATCCAGCTTAGTTCTGGCACGATCAATATTTCGGTGCGCCGACTTGGCGAGAACGATGACTTCGAGATCGATACGCCGAACCAGGCGTTCACGATCTTGCAGCCTGGCCGCTATCGCGTGGAGGCGAGTGCGGACGGGAGCTACACCGTGGTAAGCGTCCGCGTGGGCGAAGGCCAGGCCACCGGCGGCGGCCAAAGCTTCGATTTGCGCGCGGGGCAGAGAGGTACATTCAGCGGAACGGACACGCTTTCCGCCAATGTCGAGCCAATTTACGGATTCGATACGTTCGATAACTGGTCCGAGGATCGCGATCACCGCTACGATTCTTCCCGTTCCGCGCAGTATCTTTCGCGCGATGTGGTCGGCTATGACGATCTGGATGATCAGGGCGACTGGCGCGATGATTCCAACTACGGACATGTCTGGTATCCGCAGGTTGCGGTCGGTTGGGCGCCTTATCACACAGGTCATTGGGACTGGATCGACCCCTGGGGATACACGTGGGTCGATGACTCTTCATGGGGCTACGCGCCGTTCCACTACGGGCGTTGGGTCTCGGTAGGCGGGCGCTGGGGTTGGATACCCGGGCCCGTGGCGGTGCAGGCGGTCTACGCGCCTGCGCTGGTGGTCTTTATTGGCGCCGGCGGCGGCTGGGGCGGAAATGTTGGATGGTTTCCGCTCGGTCCGCGGGAGGTTTGGGTGCCGTCCTACCACGTCAGCGCGGGTTACATGAATCAGGTGAACATCAGCAACACGACCGTGAACATCACCACGGTCACGAATGTCTATAACACGACCGTCATCAACAGGACCACGACTATCACGAACGTTACCTATGCGAACAGGAGCGTGCAGGGCGCGGTGACGGCGGTTCCACAAGGCGCCTTCGCGAGCGCACAGCCGGTCGCGAGGGCGGCGGTCACGGTGAATGCGCAGCAGATCGCGGCCGCGTCGGTGAGCGCGCGGGTTGCAGTGGCTCCCACGCGGCAAGCAGTGCTTGGAGCGAAGGCCTCTACCGCGGGCCATGTCACGGCGCCACCGGCGGCGGTGATGAACCGGCAGGTAATCGCGAAGAAGACTCCCCCACCTCCGCCGGTGCCGTTCGCCGCGCGACAACAGGCGATGGCAGCGCATCCCGGCGTGCCTCTGGCAAAGCATGAAGTGGCGACTTTGCGTCCGGCAGCCGCGGCGGCAGCGCGTCCGATGGTGAAGCAGGCGCCTCCGGGCAAACCTGCGACGCC
>Ga0302325_10024629_pt1 | contig 12513 bp, 9 predicted proteins | sample Palsa_T0_2_FD_201948 | JGI IMG/M metagenome (GOLD analysis project Ga0302325, IMG submission 201948) | Peat permafrost microbial communities from Stordalen Mire near Abisko, Sweden - Palsa_T0_2 | ecosystem: Environmental > Terrestrial > Soil > Palsa > Peat permafrost | place: Sweden: Abisko...
CGGTATTTCGGTGGCACGGATCTGTCCTTCGAAGCCGGATTGATCGTGGCAGGCCTGATCTACTACGCTCTGCAGCGCCGCACAACTATCCGCTGAATTCGGCGGTGAGCCTACGCCTGCGCACAGGCCTCGATCGGCGTGAGTTCCACGCGCCGATCGAGCAGGTCGGTCAGATCGTCGCGCCCAGTGCCGATCAAATTCTCGCGTGACCCGACGCCGGCCGCGACCGTGCGATTCTTCAGCAACGGCTGCTCGCTTTCCAACCGCGACTGCAGGTACTCCGCGCGCAGCAGCGACAGACTGTCATTCAGCGCCGCCGGCCCGGACGGACTCGTATGACCGGTGATCTGCAGGCATACCTTGTTCGAAGCGGCTTGCGCGGCAATCTGCTGGATCCACATGCCATACTGAGCGCTCAGATTACTCTGCGTTACAAACCTGACCGAGCCGGGTCGAAACAGAAACTTCAGCGCGAGCCGTTTTTTGCGCAGCCCGTAGTCCACCAGGTCACGGAACGCGGCCGCGGCCGCAGTCTCGCGCCCGAGCTTCGTCTGGCACAGGTAGATACCGTTGTAGACGCGAAGCTGATCGCCCGCGGAGCTCTTGCGCGCCGTGCTGTACAGATCGAGTGCTTCGCCAAAGCGCCGCTGATCGTAAGCGTCGTCAGCCTCACTGAGTAAGGCCGCAGCCAGCAGGCCGTCATAGAATTCCGGCCTGATCGGATCGCCCACTTTGCTTCCCAGGCATGTGGCGACATAGGTGTGGATGCTCGGATCGTCAGTCCAGACCGGGCTATCGCCAAAAGAGGCAGTCGGGGACGTATCAGCATCCTCGAGGCGCGAGCGCGCGACGGCTCTGGCGATGATCTTGCCGCTCTTCAGATCGCCCATCGCGAGGCAGAACCAGTAGGCGTCGCGCTGTCCGGTGCTCTTGTTCTGCGCATTGACCGGCGTGAATGTGCCGAGCACGACCCGCGGTTGACTCCTGAGACTCTCGGGCGTGATGCGCTGCACGTTGTAGCCAGTGAAATCAGTCTTCACGATCAGCGCGATCCGATCCTGGATGCTTTGAGTGGCCTTCGACTGATAGCCGGTCATGCCATCGATCAGAGGATCGATGATGACTGGCGTCGCGCCCTTGTCCGGCGGCGGTGCCGCGGCAAACACTGCGCGGGCCGTGGTGGCGATGGCTTCATCGAACGACACCACGGGCGGCGGTGGCGGCGGCAGCGGCGGCGATGGTGGCGGCGCAGCGGCGGTCGCCGCGGCTGGTGCAGCCGGGGTGCGCGACGTCGACTCATCGACACGAGCCTCCGGCACGCAACCCGTGCTCAGCGCGCCCAGAGCCAGCAAGGCGCTACTGACATCTCTCCTTGATATAGGCCCGGTCTTTGTCGTCAAGCGTCTCTCCTAGCTGGGCGCGCTGCAAGATGGATTCGCACCGTGCATCCGTGGGCTTGCTCGGCGCCGGCGCCGGCGCCGGCGCGGCCTGCGGCAGCGGCGCAGCAAGCTTTACACGATTGCTGGCAATGCCGGTAAATTCGCCGCGCGGGTATTTCCTCAAATAGGCCTCGAAGTCGGCTGGGTTCCTGCTGTCCTTGATCGAGTCCCAGAAGGTCAGCTCGACCTGCCGAGGATCCAGATCGACTTGCCTCGCCAGCGTTGCCGGCACAGCGGCGTGAAAATAGAAGTCACCCTGCAGCGAGGCTTCCGACCACGGACGCTGCTTGCCATGCGTTTGCGCATCAACGCCGGCGATGACCCGCTTGAACATCTGCTCCAGCGGCAAGCCGGGCTCGCCCATCGCCTTGACGAGCTCGCCGGTAAATACGCCGTTGCCGCCTCGGCCGCCATCCTGAGCACTCTGATCGGGGCCGGCTGCATAGGCGATGAACGTGCCACTGGGCGCCTGCATTCGCGCAAGGCCGCGTTCCATGCCGCGACGGGACCTGGGCAGCGGGTTGTCGCGGCACGCATCCAGTATCACGATATTCATCTCGTTCTGAGCCGCGCCCATGCCACGCAGCACCCGACCCACGTCGAAGGCGTCGGCCTCCAAATCGGCATCGGATTCAATTTCGGCGTCAACCGGTATCAGATAGTTCACGCCATCGGATTGAACGCCGTGACCGGCATAGTAGAACAAGCCGACCGCATGCGGGTCGCGAGCGATCTTCGTGGAAAACTCATCGACCGCGCGGTAGAAATCCAGCCGCGTGGCATTGAGCCTGACGATGGTCTGGAATCCCGCCTGCTGCAAGGCACGCTGCATGGCGGTGGCATCGTTGACTGTATTGGCAAGTCGAAGATTGGCGCGCGCATAGTCGCCGTTGCCGATGATCAGGGCGATACGCGTCTCGGCGCTGGCCGGCAACGCGACCGGCAAACAAATAACGAGCACGGACACGGTAAGCCAGAACCGCATCATTGGCGTCTCAATTGGTTTCCTCGACACTGAGCAGGCTGGCACCGAACACATTCGAGCAGCGTCGCGCTACGCCCAGATCGCGCGTGGTATCGGCGCTGCTGCATTCGGCTTGCTTGAGCGTCGCCGATAAGGTCGCGAGCTGGCCGATGCGCGCGACGGCCTGCGGGGTCGGATGAATCCTGTCGAACGGACCGGCCCGACTGACGTACTCGGCCGGCAGCGCCAGGCTCGAGAAGTCGCGCGCGGTCTGGGTCACGAGCACGAGGATATGGTCGGTCCCCGCTGGGCCGAGTGCCGTAACGACCCAATTGGAATCGGGAAGGTGCAGTTCCTGATTGGCTTTGACGGCGTTGTTCGAATCCAGTTGATTCGGAAATAACAGATAGAAGCTATCTGGCTGTGTGCCGCGATAAAGCAGGTAGACGAACCCGTCTCGATCCGAGCGCACGCTCATGCTCAGATTGGAGCCGATCTTCAGCGCCGGCTGATCGAGACTGACCTGAACCTGCCATCGATCGTCGCGCTGACTGTAAATATCATTCATCGAGGCGAGCGTATCGACCGGCACCGTAGCCGGCACCGTAGCCGGCACCGGCACCGGCGCGTCCAAGTCTGTCGGGTAAAAGGCAGGAACCAGCGCCGCATTGCCTGCCAGTGTGGCGTGTTGCAGGGCCGATGACTCTTGCGTCTTGTCGAGGCGCGCCTGCACGCAGTCGGTGAGCTCCTGCATGGAGATAGCGCCGCTGTGATCGGCGTCGGCTGTGCCGCTGCTCAGGCATTGCTCGAAGTTGTAGGTCAGCGCGCCTCCCTTGGAGGTATCCCAGGCGATCTCGTTCTTGCGCGCGGCCGCCAGAATCACCAGATTGTTATCGGTTGTATTCAGATCGATGCCGCGGCTTTGCAGGAAGCTGCCGGGGTTCACCGCCACCGAGCATTGCGGGCTTGACGCCTCCGGGCTGAATTTCGCTCGCATCCCAGCCGATAGCGCACGCGAACTGGCCGATTGTGCGAGTCCGCCGGAATGACAGGAATCGAGCATGACGATGGTCTTGTCAGCCTTGGAGCTCAACGGTTTGATCATCTGCGCGAATTCGGTGTTGGTCACCACGCGCATGTCCTGCATGACGATGCTTTCGGTGCACTGCCCGCTCGCTTTGCTGAAAAATCGGGCGCCGTGGCCGGAGAAATAGACGAACAGTTTGTCCCCCGGCAGCAGCGTCTGATTCATGCTGGCGAGCGCTTGCTTGAGCCCTTCGCGAGTGACCTGCTGCTCGGAGAGCTCGACGATGTTCTCGGGCGGAACGCCGAATCGCTGCGCTAATTCGACCCCGAGCTTGCGGTCCGTCAGTACGCCGGGCAGCGGGCTGCGCGCATACTCCGACACCGTAATGATCAGCGCATGGTTCGATAACTGGGTCGGAGCGTGAATGCCGGCCTGTACGGCCGGCGCGGGCTGCGGCGCCTGTGCGCGGCACAGAGTCGATGCGCATACGCATAGCCACGCACATGCAGCCCAGCGCGCATTATCTCTATTCATGCTCACCTCCGATTCGCCTCACACGCCACAGGATGCCTTGCCAGTGCCCTGGTAGGTGTAAACATTGATTCGCTGGGCGCTGACTGCGCCGCGAAACTGCGCGTAGCCCCTGGCGATCCTCTCGGCGCGAGCGCTGTCGGGGCCGAACTTCTCGGTGCTATTCAATGCCGTGAAGAAATCCGGCAGCTGCCCGAAGGCGAGCACTGTCACCTGATCCGAGCCGAACGGCGCCACCGCATAGATGCGATCTTTGAGATCAGAACTGGGAATCGCCGTGCGTACGCCACTGGCAATCAGGCGTTGCTCCGCTGCGCTCCTGGGGTACAGCACGCTCAGATCGCCGTTTGGATCCAGATCGAGCACCATCACGTAGGCCGGCTTTTGCAATCGAATCTCAATGACGAAGGATTCGCATTCAACGAAGGTGTTACCCCGACTGCCGGGGTCTGTCTCTGCACGTAACCCAAGCTGATCAACCCCCACGGGCAATGCACGACTGGCCCAAGCCTGCGCCGCGATGCGTCGGATCACGTTGCCATCGGCAGCCGGCGCGCTCAGGATGAGGTCGTCTGCGGGTCCGAGCAGCTCAACCTGCGCGCCGCTCTGGCGTACGGTCACATCGGCGTTGCTATCGGTTATCTCTACGCCACTGAGCCCCGCAATGCTCGAGCGCAGTGCGGGCGCGGCTGCCTGCAGGCGCACGCGCAAGCTCGTCGGCTTGGCTGAGGCGAGCGGGCTGGGTGCAGCGGCGCCGCGGACCGCGCCCAGAAACTGGTTGGAACCGATGTCATCCGGGTCCTCAGCCACGGCCGGCAGCAATTGCGGATGCTGCGCAAAATTGCGTCGCTCCAGGAATGCATTCAGTGCATCGCGTCCTTGCGCGTAGGTGAACGTGCCCGTCAACAGCTGGCCATTGAGCAGCCGCAGGAACGCATCGGTAAAAGCGCCATGGAATTGGCCATCGAGCGTTGGCCATTGCTGCAGGTCGGAAGTGCTGGAGATGTCTGTGCCCTCCTCGCTATCGCTCGCGCCCGAGAGCAGCAGCACGTGTTGGTACGGGTAAGGCGGCGGGGATGGCCGCGCGCTGGGCGCCGCTGCAGCCCCGCTCTTTGTGGTGCTGGCTATCCCGAAGTCGCGCTTATGCAGCGGCAGGTAGCGCGAGTGGCCGTGCGGGTGTCCCAGGCTTCGAACCACCTGCCCCGAATAACAGCTGTCGGACACGACCACCACCCAGCGGCCCGCTTGATCCAGGCGCAACAGGGGCGGCTTCAGATCGCGCCGACCGACGATCAGCGTGTTCAATGGGGAGGCGGAGTTGAAGTCGTACGGTACCCACGCGCCGGTCCAATAGGGCAGATCGAACGCGTTATTCTGATCATTCGCGCTGGTACCGTGGCCGCTAAAATAGATCAGCACGACATCGCCGGCCGCACTGCGCTGCTCGAGTTTGCCAATCTCGCTCAGAATGCGATCGCGGGTCGCATCCTTATCGCGCAAGGCGACCACGTTGTGCGGGTCGAATCCCCAACGTTCGGTCAGGGTTTTCTGCATCGAGTCGAGGTCGGCGGCGGTGCCGTAAAGCTGGGGTACCTCCGGATCATTGAAGCGGCCGACGGCGACGAGCAGGGCGACGTTTTTCGCGCTGGCCGGCATGCCGGTCAGCAGGCCCAGGCATGGCACGATGAGCGCGAACAGGCGCCTCCAGTGCTCGATCGTGGCGATGGTAAGCCGCATCGTTCACTCTTTATATGGGCCGCAAGAGCCGCACGGCTATGATGCACGATCGGCCGGCTTTGAATCCACCCCGCCCGCCTTATAGAGGCGCCGCGGAGGCTCGATGAGGTAAAATCTCGGTCACGACTATTGCGCAGTAGCACAAGTAGAAATGCCGCAAAGCAGTCTCATCCCTGCCGGCCCCAGGCCTGGGCCCGCTGCGCGTCACCGGCGGCTGCGCACTGGCTTGGCCGTGGCTCTGATGCTGGCCGCTGGCGCCAGCCGCGCGCAGTCGGTCGAGCTGGTGCGGGCCTATCAGAATTTCGAGATCGCCAAGGCCGAGAACAAGCTCGCGCAGGCACTGAGCTACGGTGACGATGCATTGCGACTGCAGGTTGCGCAAGACAGCGATGCGCAGGATCGGATCAAACTGCTGTGCAGTCTGGGTGAATACGCGGCGCAGGCTGGGGAGGATGCGCGGGCGCTGCAGTACTATGAGCGCGCGCTCGAGCAGCAGCAGGCCGCGCTCGGCTCCGATCATCCGGATCTCGTGCCGATACTCACGGCGCTGGCCGAGCTACATGCCAGGGCGGCGGACTATGCGGATGCCGAGACGATCCTCAAGCGCATTCTGAGCATCGAGCAGGCCGCCTATGGCGAACCCCATCCGTATGTGGTCGCGGCCCTGGAGCGCCTGCGCGGTATCTATCAAGCCGCGGGCGATACGGACGCCGTCGCGAACACTGAGGAAAAACTGCGCACGCAGGAGGCACAATTGCGCGCCGGGAACGCCGCCAAACGTGGCCTCGCCCCCGTTAAAGGCGGCGTCGTCGTCGGCTCGAATCGCTACCAGTTCAACAAAGACGGTTATGCGGCAGTACGCGTGTTCTACGGTACCAATCGTGCGCCGGCGGGTGACGGGACGCTCTCTCCCTACTACGGCAAGGTCAACGGCGCGCTGCAATACGGCTATGTGACCGTGACGATCCCGCAGAGCCACAAACTCGCCGAGCTCGAGACGCCCGAGCAATGGTCGGATTTCCTATTTGGTGTCACGGCGACACCGGATAAGCGCAAATACGTCCTGCTCGAGAAGGTGACCCCGCTGGGCAAAGACGCTTTTCTGACAGCGTTGCATCAGCAGATCGGCGACTCGCGCTCCAAGGACGCGTTCATATTCATCCATGGCTTCAACACCTCGTTTGAAGATGCGGCCCGGCGCACCGCGCAGCTGGCCTATGACATGGATTTTGACGGCACGCCGATCATGTACAGCTGGCCCTCGCAGGGCAGCGCCTCCGCCTATATCGTCGATGAGGGTGTCATCGATGTCAGCGTCATCCGCATGGCGCAATTCCTCGATGCGATCGCGGCTCAATTCGGCGCTGAGCATATCCATCTGATCGCGCACAGCATGGGGAACCGAGTGTTGATCGGCGCATTGCAGCGCTGTCTGCAAGCCAGGACTGGCGCCGACCATCCGCGCGCTTTTGGGCAGATCGTATTCGCCGCGCCCGACGTCGACCGCGACTATTTCATCGCCGCCACTGAGTCGATGACCGGTATGGCTGATCGCCTGACCTTGTACGCTTCCGATAGCGACCGTGCGCTGCAAGCATCGCAGATCATGCACAGTGCGCCGCGCGCCGGTTTTGCTGGCGCCACGATCGTTCGGCTGGCGGGAGTCGACACGATCGATATGTCGGGCGTGCCAGCCGACTTACTGGGCCACAGTTATTTCGCTTCAAATGGAGGAGCTGTCTACGACCTGCTGCACCTGCTGTGGCGCGGCGAGGCTCCCGGCTCGCCGTCGCGTTGCGGCAAGAGCGATACGGCGTTCACGGGACCGCTCGTGGTCTGGCGCTTTGACGTCCAGAAATGCCAGGGCGATGATTTGCTGGAAGCGGCAATACTGCTCAAGCAGCTGCAGAATCTGGGACAGCAGCAGATCGTGACGCAGATTTCCGCCCAGATCTCCGGCATGACCGATCCGTTGCAGCAGCAGGCAGGACGATTGATATTGGAGCGGGTCAACCAGCTGCTGCAAGTACTGGCGCCGGCAACAACGGGAGTGGTCCGATGAGAGCGATCATGGGTCAATCTCTGGTCGGCATGCTGAGCCTGTCGCTGTTACAGCTACCCGTGGCGCACGCGGCGCCCGAGCACGTCGACTTGCACGTGTACGTCGCTGATTCATGCATCGTCGCTGATGAGCCGTATTTTGTCCCTGAGGCGCAGACTCCCGAGACAGTAAACGGCGAGACGCCGAAGTTTCTGCCATTGCTGGGCGTAGTGGTCGGCAAGCTCGCCGAGCTATGGATTAATCATGAGATCCAGGGCTCGGCCAACAAGCTCAAGGGTCGGGCAGCTCGCAAAGACACCCGCTATGCGCTGACGAAGCAGACCAATCTATATCGCGCCGACCTGCAGGCGGCCCCGGTGCTGGAGATCAACAGCAAACTGGGCTGCATGACGATCGTCGCCGCCAAGCTGAAGCCCGAGGCGAGCGACTGCCGGGACGCATACGTTCCAAAGGGCCTGACGCCGGAGTCCATGGGCCTGGCCGAGAGCGAGTGGAAAACCTCCCGCAGCGACGATTCGGTTGAAAACCAACTGCGCCGCGCCAACGTCTGCGTCGACGGCAGAGCCGCCGCCGTCTACGAAGGCCGGTTTGAGTTCTCCAAAGACGGTACTGCCTATCGATTGAAGAATGCGGGGTATCGAATCAACTCGCTGCTGACGACGCAGACCCCGGGCGTGACGCGCACGGCGCTGTACACGCTCAAGATCTCGGAGCCGGGCGCCACTGATCAGCAGCAGGTCCTATCCTCGGCCTGGGTCAATCTCGGTACCGTGAGCGCGGGAGCGCGCTCCGCAGGCTCGGATAAGGATGACCCGCCGTGGTTGCGAACCCCGCCGCTATCGCCCGATGCCCGTCGCGCCTACGAAGAGAAGACCAAGACCCATCAGGAAATAGCGGCGGAGATCGATACACTCAAGCGCTCGCTGAACCGCAATCAACGCGTTCTCGCAGGGCTGGAGCAGCGCATGGCTGCCGCGAGTGGCGACCTCGCCGCAGGGCTGCAGCAGGAGCGCACGCGAGTCGCAGTACAGATTCAGACCCAGAGCGCCGAGCTGGATGCCTGCAACACGGACTTTGAGCAGCTGCCGCACGCACCGCTGGAATTCATGCCGGTCACGATCGAAGTGGCCGTGACCGAAACCGAATCGGAGAAGAAGGCACAATTGGCGCTGGCCGACATCGTCGGCAGCAACAGCGATATCGTGGCCTCGGCCGCCGCGAGCGTTTTCTCGAAAGCCGTGGACCCGTCCGCTCTGAATACCGAGCCCGATGACAGCGAGCATACGGGTGAGCTCGCGCAGGCTCGCGATCGTTATTTTACGGCGCTGTCGCAGGCCCCGGCAGCGTCCGTCGCGATTGCAAAGGGGCAATACAACGCTGCGAGGCGCAATTTGGGATTGGCGCCGATCCAATGAAAGCCATGCCTCGCGCGGCCCTCGCGGGCCTGCTTATCGTGGCGCCGCAGTTTGCGCTCAGCGCCGGCGACGCACCTGATCAAGGCTCGACCGGCGTACTGTCCGATCAGCAGATCGAGCAGCAGCTCAAGGGCGGGGCCGCGCACGCCACGACGCGCGGCCTGCGGCGCCAGAATGCGTCTGCCCCAGCGGGCTCGATCAGCCTGAACATTGCCTTTGAGTACAATTCCTTTGCTTTGAAGCCGGAAGCCTCGGAGCAGTTGCGGCAACTGAGCTCGGCACTGACCTCCGACACCTTGCGCGCCGATCGATTCATTGTCGCAGGGCATACGGATGCCAAAGGCAATGGGGAGTTTAATAAGCGCTTGTCCTTGCAGCGCGCACAGTCAGTCAAGCGCTACCTGGTCGGCAGTGGCGTGGATAGCGCGCGGCTCGTTGCCGTTGGGTATGGCGCAGAACAGCTGTTGCACCCTGATCAACCCAACGACGCGAGCAATCGGCGCGTGGAAATACGCGACCTCGGCGCGGCCCCCGCCGCCCCGTAGCCGATCCGGCGAACTACGCGCTAGCGCGTTTCAAGCGATCACTTGCACCATTCGGGCGTGCAGTCATGCCAGCCATGTTCGTGCCAATAGCGATTATGCGCGTGATCCCAATAACCCTCGCGCGGCCCGGCGACGATGCAGGACGATGCCAGAGCGATCAGGCCGAGCAGCACACTCCACTTTGCGATACGCAGCTTGCTTTCCACCTGTTTCTCCCGGTTACGGCGAGCTGAGTCTAACGCAGATCACCGGCGGCGAAACTTCCTTCATGCGGGAATTTGCGGTGCAGGATTCTTACAAAGAGAACAACCGCCTGATCGTGGCCTCGACCCGCTGCGCGAGGCCCGCGTGCTCGTCCTGCTCCGGGTGATCAAGCACCGTGCGATTGGTCGATAGGGCACCACGCCGCCCGCGAGCATCAGGCCCGTGAGGATGGCAAAGACCAGCACTTGGATGAGAAAATGGACCGGGGAGTTGCGTGACCAGTAGCGGCTGCCAAAGAAGCCGATGATGATCACGATGGCCGCCAGAACCAGCGGGTCGGTCGCCGTCGAGTCAATAGAAGAGAACGGGATACTCATGGTTTTCTAATTCAGGAGCGGCAATGTCAAAAATCATTACACGCCGGAGCTTTGTTGCCGGAATTTCAGCCCTGGCTCCCTCGCTCGCCCTGGCCCAGGCGGCCAAGCCGATCCTGGGAGCCTCGCCCAGCGTTGTCAGCCAGCCGCCGCGTCAATGGGGCGATAGCGCACCGCCCGATTACTACCCGGATCCGGACATTCTGGTTATCGACCGCAGCTTTGACGACTACGTCTACAAATGGGCCGGGATCCGCCGTTTGGGGACCGGCTTTCAATGGGCAGAAGGTCCCGCCTGGTCCAGCGAAGGCCAGTACGTCGTGTTCAGCGATGTGGCCGGCAACACCCAGTATCGCTATGTGTGGGATGACGGCCGAATCACCCCGTTCCGTAGGCCTTCCTTCAACAGCAACGGCAATTCCTTCGACTTCCAGGGCCGCCAGCTCTCCTGCCAGCATTTTTTCCGCCGTGTGGTGCGCTGGGAGCTGGACGGGTCGATGACCGTGATCGCCGATTCCTTCGAGGGCAAGCCACTGAACTCGCCCAACGACATCATTCCCCACCCGGACGGCAGTATCTGGTTCACCGACCCTCCCTATGGTGCCTCACTGCCTGAAGGACATCCGGATGAAGCCGGCGGGATAGAAAACCCGAGCGGCCTCTACAATCCCGCATTGGGCAATTCAGGTGCGGGCATCATCGGCGGCCTGAAGCGCGCGCTGCCAGCCAATACGTATCGCTGGGACCCGAGCGGGCGCCTCGAGGTGATCATATCTGCCGAGCAGGATCCGCACCCGAATGGCCTGTGCTTTTCCCCCGACTATAAAACCCTGTATTTCATGAACTCGACCATCTATGCATACGACGTGCAGGGATCAAAGCTCAGCAACATGCGGCCCTTCACCAACTGCGTGGTGGATGGCATCACCTGCGCACCTGATGGGTTTCGCGCCGACAAGGCAGGCAATATCTGGGTCGGCTCCAACGCGCCGGCGGGTTATGGAGGTGTCACGGTCTGGAATCCGGCCGGCAAGCTGATCGGACGAATTCGTCTGCCCGAAGTGTGCGCCAATGTTTGCTTCGCGGGGCCAAAGCGCGATTATCTTTTCATGTGCGCGAGCCAATCGGTGTACATGGTGCGCGTAGGGATTCAGGGTGCCGCGCCCGGCTAAAGAGAGCACGATCCGGCGCATTGGGCGCTGCGCGGGCGCTCAGCGACTGCTCGGAAAACTGAAAACCGTGCCTTCGCGCACGCTGGCGGAAGGCCAGCGTTGCGAGATGGTCTTGCGCCGCGTGTAGAAACGCACGCCATCGGGTCCGTAGGCAGCCAGGTCCCCGAAGAACGAGCGCTTCCAACCGCCGAAGCTGTGATAGGCCACGGGCACCGGCAACGGCACGTTCACGCCGACCATGCCGACTTTGATCTGATCGCAGAAGTAGCGCGCAGCCTCACCGTCGCGCGTGAAGATGCAGGTACCGTTGCCATATTCGTGCGCATCGATCAGCGCCATTGCCGCCTGCAGGCTCGGCACGCGCACGACGGACAGCACCGGACCGAAGATCTCATCCTGATAAATTTTCATCGCGGACGTCACTTCATCGAACAGGCACCCGCCGAGGAAAAAGCCGGCCGCATGACCGGCCACATTCAGGCCGCGGCCGTCAACGACGAGGCGGGCTCCCTCCTGCAGGCCGAGATCGACGTACGCCCTGACCTTGTTGTAGTGCTCGCGCGTGACCAGCGGACCCATGTCGCAGGCGCTGTCCGTGCCTGGGCCGATTTTCAATTTCGCCAGCTCGCTCTTCAGGCGCGCAACGATCGCATCGGCGATCTGACTGCCTATGGCCACCACCACCGAGATGGACATACAGCGCTCACCGCAGGATCCGTAGGCGGCACCCATCAGGGCGCTGACCGCGTTATCCAGATCGGCATCCGGCATCACCACCGCATGGTTCTTGGCTCCGCCCAGCGCCTGCACGCGCTTGCCGTGTGCGCATCCGGTCGCGTAGACATATTCGGCCACCGCAGTTGAACCGACAAAGCTCACCGCCTGCACACGCGCATCCGTCAGCAATGCATCGACCGCTTCCTTATCGCCCTGCACGACATTGAGGACGCCGGCGGGCAATCCGCCTTCGTGCGCCAGCTGCGCGATATAGAGGGGAGCGCTTGGATCGCGCTCCGAGGGCTTGAGCACGAAAGTATTGCCGC
>Ga0302325_10024630_pt1 | contig 12513 bp, 12 predicted proteins | sample Palsa_T0_2_FD_201948 | JGI IMG/M metagenome (GOLD analysis project Ga0302325, IMG submission 201948) | Peat permafrost microbial communities from Stordalen Mire near Abisko, Sweden - Palsa_T0_2 | ecosystem: Environmental > Terrestrial > Soil > Palsa > Peat permafrost | place: Sweden: Abisko...
GGCATTTAACCCAGACTCAGCGACCGGATTGGAAAGTCGGCGAGGGCGCAAACAACGAGGAGTGGAAACAGCACAAGACTGTAGAATTGGACCCTAATGACCCGAAACGGGTATCACTCCTTTCTCGATGAACATAGGTCTGATTGCAGGATCCTATTGATAACTACAGTATTATGATCTCGGGAATTGTTCCTCGACCTATCGGATTTGTGTCGACTATTTCCGCAGATGGAAAGAGCACAAATCTGGCTCCGTTCAGTTACACTCAGATGGTCAACCATGATCCCCCTGTCATCGTTATTGGTTTCTCCGGAGGATCCAGCAATCCGAAAAATACTCTCAAAAACATCCTCGAGACAAAAGAATGTACCATCAACATGATCAACGAGCACATGGTTGAGTACTCCCCTCCTCCCGAGCGAGCTGACTCCCAGGGCCGCGAATTTCTGTTCAATCGACGCCCCGCATGGTGTCTCCGAGTGGTCTCTCAGTGGCCTTACCCCTGCTCCCTCACGACACGTCAAGCCTTCTCGAGTGGCGGAATCGATGTTCACGATCGAATGTAAACTGATGTTCAGTCATGATTTCCATAATTCTTATGACGAGAATACCGGGGCGATGGTCGTGCTTGAGGGAGTATGGTTTCATGTGAGGGAAGATGCCTTTACAAATGAGGATCAGAATGTCCTACGTGAGGATGTTTTGAAACCTATTTCCCGTTTGGGAGGGATCACGTATGGACGTGTGCTTCATGGCTTTGAGATCCCTCGTCCTATGTACAAAAAGTACTTCCCCCTTATTCGCGCGCGGATGTTTCGTGTTCAGGGCTAATCTGTAGTCTGAGCGAGGAGGATCAGAAGAAGTATGTCAAACCAAAGGCCGAGGGACAATAGATAACGGGCGGGCATCATCACAATGCAAGACACGCACTCTAGAAATATTATACATTCATAGAAGGAACTCAAGTTTGAACGATTAAACATATCATTGTCCCGTGTCCACTATCCTAACTTATTGCAGCAAGATTATACATTATACAATACTGATGCATTTCCCCATTGTTTTAGAACTCACGAAACAAATTATCGTCAATACTGTCTTCCCGACGAGAGTCCGGACTAGGCGATCCCTTCACAAATGCATTCATGCGGATTGTCTCCCCATTAGGCCAATTGGGATCATCCCAATCGACTCTCCCTGATCCGCTGCCACTTCGTTCGCGTCCTTCGAAACGTCTGCCAGTGGGGATTCTCGGCACAGTCGGCGCAATGGCGTAATCCTCGTCGAGACGATGTTTGTATCCCAAGGGACTGTCTTCGTCGCGTGGACGATGTACCCCAGCGAAATCGGGCAGAGAATTCTTGCGAACAGTGTAAGTCCCGAAAATAGCTTGAGATGGAGCGGGGAGTTGATATGCTGGTTGAGTAATATGAATGGGATGTTGCAAGTGGTGGGATGTCCCTTGCGATGAGGCGATGCTGCTTGCGGTGGCGGAGGTAGGATACGTGGGTTCTCTGTTCCAGAGAGAGCCTTGACTGGGACTGGTGGAGATACCCCGCGGGATCATGAGATCGGCAGGATCGTTGTGGACTAGGAAACTCAGTGCTGTGAGCCAGGAGATATGGCGTTCACGAGTCAGAGCGGTGAATTTGATGGCTTGGGTTGGTGTTAGGACGACGATGGAGCGGTTGTGTGCTGGAGTTGGGAGATGGGAACTTGACGGGGAGGTTAGGAGTGGAGTATCGTCTCGAACGTCCAGGACACTAGTTACGACACCTATCGTTAGTCAAATTCTAGAGGATTCATACGTTTCTTGACTTGAGCACGCTGCAGGAAATTGCTCTGCGAAGGCTGTACAGATGACCACATTATCATTCTAGCATTAACCAACTTCATCGGGGGTGATTACTTCTCATACGGCTGCAACCATACCCATCGCTTATGTCGAACAGTACTTTCCTCCAACTCCTCGGTCAGATTCGGAGATCTAGCAGGACTTCGTCTCCAAGTGAAACTGCCCCTCCTTCTCCGTCTGACATATTTATACATATACTCTCCAACCATACACCGCGCAATCTCATCCACAACAGTCATCTCCTCGCTCGTGGGGAAATAACTACTAGCAGGACTAACACTGCTAACAGTTGTATCCTGCGTCGGCGGCCGTAATTTGACCAATCGCTTCGGTTGTCGTCGCGGTGTACTAAACGCTTTCGGCTGTAATTCGAGAGGCGAATTCGATGGCGTGTGAGATGTAAGGGAATTGTCGTGAGAGAGACGGGTAGGAGTCGGGGGAACGGAGTCTTTGGAGGATTCAGGCCGGAGAGTCACGGCGGAACGAATTTGACGGACCGTCTTGCGGGGTGGACGCGCCAGGAAGGCATTGACTTCTCGGCGTTTCCGCTCTTCTTCGTCGGAATCGTCGGGTTCTTCCGCGACTTCTGCTAGTGATGATTCTTCCTGAGTGCTTCGGTCTCGGACAATTGGTAAGACTACGCGGTATTTGGAAGAACTTCGAGTGGGGATGGGTAGTGGTGGAGGAACATTGTTTGCAGACGGTGACAGATTTATGGGAGTATGTAGTTGCATCGTGGGAGGCGGTCTCGCATCTTTCGTGGAGGAAGACTTTCCAGGTTTCATCCAACCTGGGTGAATGGGCCTTCCCCTCCGTAAATCATTATGAGATTGGGATGATGATACTTTCCGACTGTGGCCGTGTAATATCGAATGGGATGTGGATACCCGTTTTTCATGTGAATGACCGGATGGAGCCACAGTTGATGGTCCAAATAATATGGATCCCCGATTGCCTGCTTCGAATCTTCTAGTCGGTCCAACTTTTGCCGTCCCACCGTCCCGTCTTGGCCCATCATATGATTTGACTCTCTCGAGACGGACCTTCTCGCCATCGATTTCTGGTTGTTCCGATGTCGGCGTTTTGAGAACAGGTTTCAGAAGACGAGTCAACATGAATGGATCAGTTTGAATGGCTATTTCGACTGAGCTGACTGACTCGACGACCGCTTGAATCGATTTGTCTTCTTGCCATCGGACGGTATGGCTTCCTCGACGGATGGAATTCTGAGGACGAAGGATCGGGGATGTCAATGTCGGTGACATCGCTCCCTTCCGGCCGGTGGATATCGGACTGAGTGTGTCTTCCGGAACAGGAGCATCGGTTTGTATTGCCTGCGATGTCATGGGAATCTCCGTCTGCGTCCCCTGATCCGTAGTCTCGATATCGATATAATCGTTCGCCGGGATAATAGGGGCATTTGTAAGAGGTGGTGTGGGAGACAGAACCCGAATCAGGGGCAGAATATGAAGTGTTTCAGTTTGTACGCCCCGATCTTCCAACTCGATAACTTCCTCCGTTTCCCTCAGAGACTGAAGGACTTGTGCGACAGAGATACTGGGCAAACTGACTGAGGAAAGTCGACTTGAGGAAACGCGACTTTGAACGGATTCTGAGCGGGTGGATTCATGTTGATCGTCGTCGTCTTCTTCACTGTCTTCGATGTTATCCATGCTGGCCATTTCCGCGAAGAGAGTCTGGATCGGTGAGCCGGGTTGCATGCTCGCGTGTTTTCGGCCCGCTGATTCATTGCTGGATTCATCTTCCTCTTCGTCTTCCGTTTCGTGGGGAATATCGACACTCATTCTATCGCTTCCGGACTTGACACTCATAGTCGAGCGTTCTATTTCTGTCTCCATCTTTGCAACCAGGTCTTCCAACACCTTGACTTTCTCGCTTTCTTGCTGTAGCCGCCGTTCGAGGTCTATTTTCGAGGACATGGTCTGCGATTTAAGGTCATCGAGGTCGGATTTCCATTTATCGCGCTGTTCCTCAGCCAGCGACTTTGCCCGTCGAGCAGTGTCCAACTTGTACCGCAGATCCTGAACCGCCGAAGACGTATCATGTAATTCAGATCGGAGTGATTTGATTTCGCTGATGTGGACGGCTGCATTCCGTTCGAGTTGCGCCCTGAGGGACCGGATATCTCTGGATGAATTGGAGGCGAGGGCGTCGTGCGTTTCCTGTAGATTATCATGCGACTCCCGAAGAACGTCTACCGATCAGCCAGACTTAAAGATTCATATTATGTACCTAACTCCTCATTCAGAAGTTTGACCTCGTTTTCCCGCTTATCGAGCTTGTTCCTGAGCTTGCGAATTTCATTGACAAGACTGTCATGCAGGGTCGGCGTGAAATTGATCCCGCTGATTCGATGACTGATATGTACAGCGCCATCATCGTCCATGAGGCCATCGCTCTCCCTGCCCGAACCACCCAGTCCCGCCGCCCCGTTGACATACCCAAATTGGTGATGCGCGTTCCGCGTGTGAGAATAATGGTTCACCAGGCCATCATCCTCCATACTCAGAGACGAGATTGCCGGCGCCGTGATGTCCCTAGACCACCAGGGTCAGCCAAACGATGGTCTGCAGAAATCCCCAGGTGCTGCCTGCTGCCTTCCTGATGCAGCGTGCCCCTGACAATCTGCACACTGATTGAGGAGGGCTAATAGGGCGTGGGGGTGGGTGGCTCGGGGACCGGGATGCAGCCCGTGTAGGGAGGGGATCCAGGGGCTGGGGAATTGATGTGATTACCTCTCTCAGACTGACTTTATCTTCTTGCCTGCATTGCTGTGTTGTGTGGACCGCTGGGCTCGAGCTGCAATTAGGTTGGGGCCAGAATCAGCCTCTCGAAACCAAGTGCGTCGAGTCGTTTGTCTTCCAAAGATGGCGCCGCCTTCCGTCCAGGGGCAAGTCACTAAGGACTGCTGCTAATAGGGGTGGTAGGACTGCATCCGGGCTGAGCTGAGCGTGCGTGCGTCACGGTGCGTGCACCAAATTCTAATTTTTCTCCCGTTCATTCGTGATTTGGCTCGACCCGGCTCTCCGTCATGAACCGGCTTTCCTCAACAGCCAACCTGTCCAGCTGAGCGGTCGTTGGTCCTCCTTGCGAAATTAAAAATTTCTTTTGATGAGATTGGCAGCCAGACTTGGCGGCCAAAGCGTCCTTGCAGCAGAAAGTGAGAGTTTATATACACAGCCAGCATAATCTCGCCGACGCCAACCGAACGCCAACCTTCATTTGTGTGCCGAGGCAGGCATAAACGCGCCTCTTTCTCCAACGTAATTTTTTTTCTCCATCTTTGCGTTTGCTTTGCCATCCACCGTCATACCAAAAGATATAGGATAGGAATCCTTCCAAGACAAGTGCAAAAAGCCCTCAGAGGCCCAAGCATCGCGAGGCTATAAATACAATAAGATGATACACGGAGCACGAAGATCATCCGCCGCAAGATCGGCATAAAGTTGGACCTCCAGGTTGACGACCCCTTTCTGACAATTATGGATGCTGCGCACGGACCGACCCGCGTCAACTTGGATCGTTATCGTTTCGTGAGCATTGGCCCTTCGTGGGTTGGAAAGTTAAAGAATGTTCGAATAGAACACCGCGTTTGTGCACGCGTTTTCTCTCTCTTCCGACAGTCCCGAGTCCCGGCCTACTAAAACCTTTGCATGACGCAAAGTGCAGGGATGCTTTTTCTCGCTAAGTTTAAACTGGATCGTCGTCGGATTATCCAATGCTGCAGTGGTCCAGGCCCGAAACGGCATGCAAAACTCGAATAAGCGATGCATACTTGGAATACTGTTGTCCGAGCTTTGTTCGCGGTGGTTTGGAAGAGATATCGTGAGAGGGCCAATTCGTTAGAGTTTCGCGTAGAGTTGTTAAAAATGGAAGTGTCCGGGTGGGCGATCATCCGCTTTTTGTTGTCCCCCGCGTCGTCGTGTCCACTCCACACCACGGCTTATCATCGCGAGCGCCATCATTTTGAAACTTCGTCTATCGCTCCTTGCCGTGGCTCTCTCTTCCCACAACAACTTTGTTGCTCCACGTGGATATCCCCACTTGGCTATGATCCCGCTATCAACAATGTCTCCTATCAAGCGACAGTTATCGAACAATAGGCCTCAGCCACTTGATCCCGGTGTCCTTCGCTTTTCGCGCTTATTCTGCAGAGATACCGCGGACGAGATGGTCACATGTCTAAGACAGATTGTGGATGTGCATCGGTGCAGTGCGGAAGTGGAAGCCTTGCTGTCTGAAGTCGAGGAAGCGGATAGTTCATCTGGTGAAAGTTCCGATGAAATGGAGTGGAGTTTCAGTCAGGGCGAGCCTCCACGATCAAAAGTTTGCGACGAATAACCCTGGAAGGCTAACGGTAGTCGGGTGTCGTTCTGGATATTCAAGAGAACATGATGAATTGGATAGAGTCCATCTGGCAGCTTTGTGTGGAGAAAATCAAAGATCTCAATGAAGAGGACTGGAACTCGGCGCATAACTTGCTCAAATATATCGTCAACGTCGCTTTTACACTGCACATGAGGTTAACTCCCCCAACCATATCCCGACTACTAATCAATCTACAGTCCAAACTATCGATCCGCGGCAGTCGGATACCGGACCATACGAGATTCCAAGATGAACGTAATCACCGCCTTTGCGCTGACGGATACCTGTCGCGATATCATTCTCATGGCCATGTGGATTTGGCGGGACATCCTCGTCACAATACTTGCCGCAGAGATCACAACTAAGAGTAAAGTCAGGTACATATTGAGGGATATCCGTATGACAATTGGAGATACGCTGTATGGGGAATTACTTGACTTGAGCGCCATTCCCCGCCACAACCAGTCCGTGATCGGTATACTCCCCCCCCCCCGGGGACACTGATGCGTATGTAGTCCATCCGAAACTCAAACGGACCATCCACACGACTTGTCCCCATTGGAATGAAGATATAACGACCTCCTTCATCCGTCTCCGAAAAATATACCTGTCCCGTCATGTGGCCAATTTCCTGGCCCATCCAAGTACTTGTTTATACAAACACATAACAAAAAAATCCCCGACTCACAAGCCCCGTCTTCTCGCCCACTTGGACTCCTTATGGACTGCAGCTGAACAAGACGCCTCCTCTACCAGGCTCAACATCAAGACTCTGAAGGACCAACAAATCACTGCGATCGTGGGATATTATCTCACGGAACATATGGTCCACCAAGTCCTTGCATTTATGAAATGTCTTGAGGACGCAGGGCGTGAGATCCCGTTCACTGCATCCGTGGCGATTGCAAGGGAATTCATGTCCTGGGCGCGGTATCGAGATCACGCCGCCATCATCATTCAAACTGGTCTTTTCAAATTACGAGATCGACTTGTCGAGGCAATTGAACGAACAATTTCTTTGTCCGATCAAAATTTACAAGATATTTGCACAACCATTGCTTCTGCATCTCCACAGACCAGAAAAGATCTCGCTACCAACACCATCACAGCCAAATTCCTCGAACTAGAACACTTAAACACTCTCCTGACAAACGACACTTCTTCCCCGGACTCATCTGCTCCCTTTGACGTCCCCGGGGCCAGTGAAATCGATGACCTGATTTACTCCCGCTACCTAACTTGGCTAGACGTCCTCAACGCAATACCCCCCCCCCCCCCCCGAACACTGGAAAAAATCCCACTACATCCCCTCTTGGAGCGCCGAACATATCACTGAACAGGTCTTTGCGTTCACGGCGCTGGATGGCCCGATGAAATGGCTCACGATGGAGGGGGGGAAGGATCTTGCGGCGGCGCTAGCGGACGGGTTTATGAGGCGGGCACATTTGAGGGTGTTGGGGTTGATGTTGAGGGAGATGGCGGGGGTGTTTGCTTTTTTTCTGCAGCCTGTTTGGGTTGAGGGCAGTGGGAGTAGTGGGAGTAGTGTAGAGGGGGTCGGTGGGGATCCAGGCAATGGAGAGAATAATTCTGGGATGGAGAATGGGAATGGGACGTGGTCGTCGTATGGGCAGAGTATCGATAGCTCTGTCGGGAGGCCGAGGTGTCCTATTGGGTAGGTATTTGGGTTTGCGTCTCTCTGCGTTGATTTTTGTATGCTTTGTTTGCTGGAATTTCTATTTGACGTTGCAGAGGATAGAATCATGCATGACTTTCATGGCTTTGGGTCACTGTTTAATGAAAACTTTCTTGATCATTCGTATTAATATTGTTCCCATTGCATTACCCTACCACATATCTCAAATTCCTAGCTAGAAATACTTTCAATTCCTGATTTTAATTATCAGGCAGTTCCTCCGCCGGCTTCCTCTGTAGAAGCATGATGATCAATGGGTTGGTCATCGGTCTCCATCCGAGCAGGTTGCATGGGCAGACCCCAATCTTGCATTTGATTTGCATACATATGCTGTGAATTCCCTACTTCCGTCAGATACTCCAAATTCAGGACAAACCAGGCGGTGGAGGAAGAGCATATTGTCCGCCTCCGTAATTATTAGGCGGCGGAGGATACCCCGGGGCGTTTCCCTGGATATACGTCCCCGGCGGACTATATCCATATCCCCCCTGTTGTTGCTGCATATACCCGCCTTGGGGTGGGGACGGAGGGTACCCCTGCCACCCGCCGCCTTGTTGTCCCTGTCCTTGATACCCCCCTTGATTATAATATCCCTGCTCAACCTGCCTCTGCGGCGGCGGAGGCGGCGGCGGCCGATGTTTCGGTTTCCAAACCAAGCGATGATAGCCACAACACAACTCCAACTGCCGAATGGAATTATCAATCCCACTGACCAACTGATTCCTCTGTAATCCCATGGCAACTTCATTGAACTTATGGATATATTCCGAGTTATAGTATTCCCTCGCGACATGGTCGGGGATAATGAAATGCTCGCGCTCGTTGGAGGGACTGTAAAGGCGGATTTTGCTGGATTCGTAGTGTGTTCCGTCGGGCATGTTGCCGCCTATGAGACCGCCGAAGAAGGCGTATTCGGTCTTTGCTCCCCCCTCGGCGCGGAAACCGACTTCCTTGGGCGCTTGTTTGGGGGAGAGATCAACGTTGGGCTGGGCCCAGGAGGTGATATAGTCGCCGAGACAGTGAATTAGCGTGGCCATGAAAACCAGTCGCAAGGCAGAATCCTGGGATTCTGTCTGTTGAACTTGGAATAGGGTAAACATATGTTCATCGATGTATATGCATTTTCGTTCTGCAACGGAGTTTCTCTTGTCCCATCGAAAATAATCCCCCACGGGGACAACACAGATCTGTAACTCCGAACTCATCAGGTACCCCCTGATAGTATCGATTTCCGCCGTCGACGCAGGAACACTCTCGTCATAATAGTCCCGTAGATTATGTCGAAAAGGGACCAAATTGATCCCATTGTGCGCATTGAATTTACTCCATATGAAATGCACGGCGCTGTAAAACGGACCAGGCCCAATGAGTTGAGGATATTCCGTGGACGTTATATTCGATCTGCGAAATATACGAGGAACGGCAATGTTGACATTCATCGTTCCTGAATGTGGCGAGACTCTGAGGGGAGTGGCGATTTCAGAAAAAGTCTGAACCGGAGTTTATCCTCGCGCTTTATCTCCTGGATTGCACTGCGCTCTGCCGCTGTGTTTCAGCGACTGGAACGGAGGACTTACGTAGACATGCGGGAGATTGCGTAGCGGCCTAGTGTAGCGAGCCATGAGCGTGGCTGTTGCGTGAGAGGGCAAAACTCTGTGGGGGCGTAGGCTGCAATGCACTGCTGCTTCAACCTTAATCTCACTTATCCTCGTCAGACTGTTACTAGTGCGCGCTTGGTGACGATGGATACTGCAGGAGACCTCTGACTGTTGTCTCTCGAAGTATGTGTTGATTTCTGAAGGATTCAGCGTACTGAAGCGATGTGTTGATAAGGTTGCATCGGACTGCGTTCATTCTGAATTGATTCCCTTCTCCGTGATATCGCTGGAAGTGACGCGGCGAACAGTGATATGAGTTCAGTAAAGATGTTGAGTGAAACGAGTTTATTGATCTGACCCTCTCTGCACAACGGACAAATGGCATCCAAGTCCCTCAATCTGGTTCCAGGAGATATCAAACGCTCCTTACCTCAATCAAACAGTAGTGTGCTCTCAATTGATGATCTGCGCCTTCGTGATAGTGGCTTGAGGTGGAACTCCCTCGAGGCGAGTATATTAACCCCCTCCGCCAGATGGGAATAGCGATAAGATCCAACCTGTATCGAGGATTTCTGTGCTTGTAAAATGACTTTTTCGGCCCTGTGATGTGAAGGCAGTACGAGACCCCGAGCAAGACCTCCAGAAAGCCATAACGTTCTTTGACCTCGACCTGTGATCATGATTGAAGAGAGGTTGATCCCCCTGACCCTCCGAAATTGCCCAGATTTTCAGCTTGACGAGCACCTGTCGAGTATGAGTCCTTGGGGAAATCCAGCTATCTTAGCTGGAGCGGGCTACTCATTAAGTTCAAGAAGGGAACTGAGGAACGGAACATACTAGTACGTGTGATCTCAATATCTGCCTGGTGATAAGCACCCTTCAAGCTGATGAGATTGAGAAACAAGCTCCTCTTGGAGAAACGACGAGTGAGGATAAAGTTGTGAACCTATACCTTGTACTCCTTGGACTTGATGAGAAAAAAAATGGTACTGCAGATGGGAGACTCCGAGACAAGGGGACTGAGCGTGGGCTAGAAATGAGTGCATAATCGCGTTATCAATCGTCTGGTGGGCACGGTCCGCATCCACCATTATCGAACAAACTTGGCATATTTCGGGCCTCGGTTTCGGACCTACCCCAATATATCAGTGATTCTATTTTGAGAAAGTGTTGCAAGCGCTCAAATAGGCGCCCTTTGGATTCCCTGAGGACCTTCATATCCCATTGTTGATCTTTTGATTATCTAGATCTGCTGATCATTGCTTCAAGCGGTGCGTTGAAGGGAGGTCCACGCGACACCAGCCTTCCGGTATAGTGTTTCATTCCTCGGGCTATATTTCATCAGCTGCCATATCAGTACCTTCGAACCTTCCTCGAACCTCTCCAATTTTCATCATTATACAGATCCTTGAGAATTATCACCCCACGATCTGCAATCCAACCCAGAAACCAGAACCTTAACACCCACGCGGCCTTTTCCAACACCGCTCGACACCAACGGAACAAATATCATCGGTCCTTCATAGCAAAGATTCGTAAGCATTTCGGCCGGAACGCGTAGGATCGAAAGGAAGGTTGTAGGCAAGGTAGGTTGGACTTAATTTGGGGGGAACCTAAGTTCGAACTGGGTTGAAGACACTCCCGCGCCGACTTTGTGAAATGAAACCCGACGGGGCGCTATTTTCGGAGCTCGATTGCGGCTTATTCTGCGCAGTTGCATGTGAGAAACGTGGTGCCCGTATGAGTTGACTTAGTATCATACTGCGTGTCGGGAACCGGCCGCTCGCCGGGTCAGATCAGCAGCTTACAGATACGAAGAGTAAATTACCGGAAGATATACTCACTCCTTTAGGAGTGGACGCACCCAACCGGCACTTCGGATCTCTCCTCAGTAGTCTTCCGAGAAAGGCCTCCGTAGCCGGCTTGTTTTTGGCTGTCCCGCTATTCACTCTACAAAATACCCTATTGTTTTGGTCCAAATAGCTCCACGGGCCGAAATACCAAAACGCCACAGCTTGTAGGAAACGTGGGGTCTTACGGATGCGGATAAGCTTGCAGATAGAGCTTGGTCTGGGCAATTGCTTCCTTGTTTATGCAAGAACGGGTGACACCAGCTATATGACATGCGTCATGGACTTGTCCCGATCTGTCGATATTACGCAAGTGATCGTCCATCTTGAAACTAGTATGGGGGTGTAGGAAGTGCCGGCTCGTCAACAGAACGGGGTGGTGACACAGGATCAATGATCCCCAAATTCTGAAAAGATCACCGACGCAGAACATCTAGATCTGTATACCGGGCTGGAGAGGCAAGAGGAAGTATGGAATTCTTTGATCAGTCTTCAAGACAACTCCAATCTGACAGTCTTCTTACTTGATGGGGAGACGTAGGAAGACAAGGTAGTACGAGGAAGATGTTTCTGCAAGAGTTGCATCAGATATGTCTTGTTTCACCGCTACCAACACCCACATCCACTGAACAACCCAACAAAGACCCCAGACCAACGACAGGCAGAAAGTAACACGAAGCGCAATTCATAACAAGTTCTCAACCCATAAATCCATCTCCATCTCAAGCCCTTGTCCAAGCCCACATGAACCACCGCTATCGCAAATTGACATGACCGCAGTTCGGACAGGCAATCCCCGTGGAGGTATAACCGCGCTCGCAGACCTGACAGGTCTTGTAAAGATTGCAATCCGGCACTGAGATGATCCCCGGCACCGCCGATACATCGACGAGAATGTCATCGTCCGGTCGAGAGATGGGATACGGGAGAAGCGGCGTGGGAGACTCGATGTCATGGGCAAGGTAGGTAACGAAAGGGACGGGAAGGGACATTGACCGTGTGAGTGGAAGATGGCTTTGTTCGCTGAAGGAAGAACGAAGGCTTGACTTGACTTGTCTACTCCCCCCCCAAAGGAGGATCCATCTGGCAATTTATACACGCCATAAAGTACACCCCCGCCTCCATTAT
>Ga0302325_10024631_pt1 | contig 12513 bp, 3 predicted proteins | sample Palsa_T0_2_FD_201948 | JGI IMG/M metagenome (GOLD analysis project Ga0302325, IMG submission 201948) | Peat permafrost microbial communities from Stordalen Mire near Abisko, Sweden - Palsa_T0_2 | ecosystem: Environmental > Terrestrial > Soil > Palsa > Peat permafrost | place: Sweden: Abisko...
AATTTAATTAAGGGGTCTTTAGTAAATATTAATCTAGCATATATAAAAGCTATCTTATATATGCTTTAAGGTTATATCCTTAAGAAATTGTCTTGCTTAATACCTTATAGCTTTATCCAAAACATAAATAACTAGTCTTTCTTAGGTTTTTAGAATCCAGAAAATGTTGAAGAGGATAAATGCATTAAAATCAAGGTCATTTGTGATATTAAACTTGAACTTATATAATGCTTGTCCAAATTTCTAGCATTGCTCACAAAACTTAGTAAGGTGCTCAAGGGCATCCTTTTTAACCTCATATCTAGCTTGTTCAAGCACTTGTTATAGCTTATTAACAAAGGGATGTCCAAAACAACAATATAGTTGCTATAATTCCACATTTGTTAAATAGCAAGGATTATAATCAAATAAATTAACAATAAATTGCTAAAGCAAACCATCCTATAAGAAGAAAAGATAGCCAAAATAACATACTACTAATATGCATTTATTTATCTTTAAAATAATAGCATTTTCAAGGTTATTAATATACACCTTAAAACAATCTATATCCTTAAAGCAAAGCAAAAACAAGATCTTTGCATCTATAATATAAAAGGTTATTACACCAATTAAAAGCTTAAGTTTTACAGATCTTATAAATAACGCAAAACCCTTTCCAAATGTAGCTATAACATTACCCTTTATAGAAGTGTCAAGCTATACAATATTATCAAAGTACTAAAGAGCCTAAAATTATCCATATCTGCTTATAAAATATATTAATGCTCTTATATCAACGCAAACACCAAAAAACTAATTAGAATTGTATTTTAAAGTAAGCTAATTTATAAAGGTGTCAATTATATCTTTAATATCCTCATCTTGCAGTTATAGTCCCTTTTCTATTATTCTATAAAGGAAGGAACAATTGCATTGTTCTATAGTAAGGTTTTCGGAGTTTTTAGTAAAGGCATTCCTATCAAAGGTTATAAACTCGATTTCTATTCCTCCAAGTGGCAAATCAAAATCATTATCCTTGTTGTTGTCCTAAACTAAAAAGTTATTAAAAGCTGCACTTAACTTGTCCTCTCCTTCGAATTTAGTAATATGCTACTTGTATATATAATTAAACTGCTTGTCTATCATCTTTTATAAAAATCTATTATAATTGCAGTGTCTAAAATTGCTCTTTTCTTGTTCTTGCTCCTATAATATATGCTTCTAGGAATAACAACTATCCCGACCGCAAATCTAATATAAACTAGGGGGACTACGTCGACAGGAATCCTAAAAACAATCAAGACATTTAATATAATTTAAATGTCTTTAGAGATTATAATTCGAGTTGTAGTTGTTCTTATAGCCTTAATATAGACTTCCGCATTAATTGCAGTTGTCATTCCTATAAAATTGTCGTGTAATAAAGTTCACTTCCACTAAGTCCTTATAAAAGGTTTTTGTTGGATATTAAGCTTCAAAAACTATCACATTTAAAGTAAGCTTATTTATAAAAGCATTAAAGTCTACTAGAGGATCGACAAGTGTACCTATATAAGTTAGATTATTAGTATATGCAATAACAATTTTGTTGTGCAAAAAGCTATCAATTTATAATTTTGTAAGAAGTGTTAAAGGGTTTATAGCTTATTAAACAGGATTTGGAGGCATTCTTGCGTCGATTTGCTAGGGGTTTTAAACGCAATCAATCGAAGTGTAATAAGGTTTTATTTTATAATATTTGTATACTATATAAAGGGTCCTTTAAAGTAATTGTGTAAGTGATTGCAAGCCTCCTTATATAATCAATTACTAAGCTTTTAGTTATAGTAAATGCTTTAAGCCATTCTTGCTAGCATAACTAGGAAAGCTCTTATAATATCATCTTAAGGAAATCTAACCTTATAGCATATATCCTCAAACATTTATATCTTAAAATCAAAGCTACCACTACTATTATACTTTATATTATCCTTATACTACTTTACAACTTCGCCGACAAAGCAAGCTAAAAACAAAGCAAAATCTTAATAATTTTGTAGTTGTAAATTAGATAATTGAGGGTTTTATAAAGTATTATTATTTTAATTTATAAGATTCTAAGTAGGATTTGTATTCGATAATGCTATACCAAGTCTATTTGAAGGTGCTATACTATATCTACCAAGTACACCAAGTGCACTAGATATATATATTTCCTTAAATCAAGTATTACTTGTAGCAATAACAAAGACAGATATAATAAAAGCTCTTGCTGCAAGATTAAACCTACACTCTTAAATATTATCCTTTGACCATATATGCATTATACTCTCTTATGCAATTTGGTACAAAGCATTAGCAATTATAAAATTATTGCTTACTCTATTTGCCACATAAACACTACCATATTATAGTAATTTACAAAACTTCTTCAAAGCAAGTAGTTCAACCTTTGCAAAGTCATTAATAGAGAAATCCTTAAAGTCTTCCTAGTATTATTCCCATAAATTGTCGTCGGTAAGCTCGTATTTCTTCTATTTATTACATTATACCTTAATATATATTTGAATTATAGCTCTATTTGCTCTTAAAAGCTTAATATCATCCTTAAATTTGTCCTTGTCTTCTTATATCACCCGTTCCTCCTCCTTAAAGAGCGCTATACTTTGTGTTTCCACCCTTTAGTGGTAAAATGCAAGTGGTAATTAGGGAAAGAGCTATACTTTTCGTAGGTCGAAGAATCGATAAGGTTAAAGAGTATTCGGGGTATTTATAGTATTCGATAAGTTTAAGGAGGAAGTTTGTTGTAATACTAGAGTTAAAGGCATGTTTATAAAATAGGGCCCTTAGTTCTGCAAAGCAATAATCAATAAAGAACCTTACTAACAAAGACAATCTATTATTGGTAAAAGCAGTAATTAATAAGGAACCTCTTAATAGAGACAATCTATTAATGTACTCTTGACCACCGACATAAGCAAGAGAAAGTAGTACTTGTTAAGATAGCCTCTTAATAGAGACTCTTTAACGCGCTTTCCTATTTCCTTCTAATTTGAATGCAAACTAATCAGTGTCGGTTCACCTGTAACGCGTAGCACGACACGTAATCAAAACGTGGTATGCTAGTTGCGTAGTAAGTGAAAGTTATCGTATTTAGTGCGTGTGTATGCGCAAAGGATATACTCCACGAAAAGTGCTAAATGCGCTAACCGCATTAGGCCTAGTACCCTGCACGTGATTATTCTACCAACAGGTATAGCCATCCTTTCTTATTCCGTTCTCTGTCGAGAATAAATCCATAATACAAAGCCTCTATAGTTTTAAAAACTGAATTCTTCCTTATTTTGAAAATGGTTCGATGATTGGATTTTATAATTTCTTGATTATCTTGATTCTTCACGAACTCCGGGGTTCTTATCTACTCAAAATGATAGCATGCATATTGCTTATTATCGCGCTACGGAGTACGTGAGCGAAAGCACGAGGCACGTAGCAGAGTAGGTACTTGTTTGGGCCAGAAGGTTGGTTGAATTACTACTATGTAGGGAAGCTCTCTTTTATGCCCGAGAAACGCGCTAGTCCTCGCTTAAATATCCGTCACGTGAACCCCGCTGTCTCTACGTGAAATCTAATCGTATAGTATCTTTGAAGGCAAGCTCGCAACACACTGTATTGTACATGCTAAATTCCTTCGATTGCTTGCTGCTATACGAATATTATAGGTATAGCCATACTCCTTTCCATTTGTCTTCTGTATCGAGAATAAGACTTAAATCCCAAATGAAAAGGCTCTAGTGTTTTATAATTCGAGTTCTTTCTTATTTTAAGGGATAGGTTAATAATCAGATTCGATAATTTTTGTTTGTTTTAATGTCAAGAGCCATTATCTATAACTATTTTCATACTCGAAGTTTTTCTTTCGTCTTCCGTTTTGGTTTCGAATGTGAGCGGCGGCCGCTTTAACCTAAGTTGAGGCTAAGCACGCCTGACCAGAACCTAAGCATACATGAGCTAAGGTGAACATTCTTATGCGTCTGCTCTTTTCCTTGTGGTTTCAATATCATTGGTTCCATATGGTCTCATCTGTCGTGCAACGCCAAGAGTATAGCCAATGCACATCTATCATATGAGACACTTCCGGACATAGCCTCCGGTGGCGCTTTCTGCCAGCTTCAGCTCCTCATTTCTTTTCCCTAGTCATCCAAACACACTCACAATCTTTTCGACCGGAGGTCTTCCTGATCAGGTCATCTCTTCTTGTTCATTGAAGAGCAGTCCCGCCATCTATGAAGTTGCGCTTTGTCTTTGCCCTCGATTTGTCCAATCACAACTTGCACTTCTATCGATCTCTCTAGTCTAGGCCGAAGCGAGGGGCTATAGCGGGGTAATCGTTTCTAAAAGACCTTTATGACTATATAGAACCAAATTGGTGAGAAATGCGCACAACGCCTTGAGGCCTCTAAATCTAAACTCTTCATAGACATCGTACTTCCGAGCGATCTCAATCGCACCCAACTACAGCAAAAGGACTACGACGATCTTCGCTCTGCTCGACGCAAATCCACTCCGGCATTGCTTCCACGATTAAGCATAATCATGGCCCAACAAGTACGCACAATGCAGCTCTGCCCCTTGATGAAAATTGAGTCAATGACAAAAATTATAGGATGGAGCCACAATCGAGGCAATAAGACGCCAAGAAGAATGTCTCACACGACTTCAGAACGATCTGAGTAGTCACCGGCTCGTAATTATAACGGGTGCCGGGGTTACACTCAATGTGACTGCAGACGAAAATGGGCAACCCCTACCTCGCATCACATGGACGGGACTGATTCGAAATGGTTTGGACTATCTGATCAGTGAGGGTTACGTCGACAAATCGAATCGACGCACAAACCTTGCATATCAATCGCTTGAGGATCCAGAAGTCGATGGAATACTAGACGCTGCGAGCATTTTGAGCCATCAAATGAAGCAGCATGGGCAATACCCTACATGGTTAGAGTCAGTATTCGGAAGTCTTAGTCAGGAAATTAGATATCCTGCTCTTCTCGACGCGCTCAATGCACTACACGATAGAGGGGCAACTCTGCTAACAACAAATTACGACGATGTCCTCGAGAAATACTGCGGGCTACAACGTGTTGGTCGATCGAACAAGGACGACGTTGCAAGATTTCGGAGGGGAGATCTCAAAGGAGTCTTCCATATACATGGGAGCTATCATGATTCGCACGAGGTGGTCCTGGATACCACAGACTACTACCAAGTCAAGCATTCGGACGACTTGCAAGATATGCTCAGAAGCTATCTCCAAGACAAGACTATACTTTTCATTGGTTGTGGCTCTGGGCTAGAGGATCCGAATTTCGAGGTACTCTTGGGATGGATCAGTGAACGGCACAAGAACATCCCGAATTGACACTGTTTGCTTATTCGGGATAGCGATAGCGTGAGATTCAAACCATTGGTAACGGTGAAATACGGTCCAACACACGGGGATCTTGTTGTGTATCTTGACAAACTTTTGGGCGGCCAAACCAATAGGCAAGGTATTAATACCTCCGTGGTCAAGACGTCTCGTGAGTAGATGGCTTCTCTTAAACGTTACTACAACGTCCCTGCGGCATGTCAAGTATTTTCAGGATTGTTTGCATTGGAAACAGTGTTTTTTTGTGAACTGTCTCCTTCCTTTGTGCTATTTAGAGGTGTTCAAATCATACAGTTCACAATGAAAGGTCAATTCTGTGTATTATTGCAAATGCTAAATGATGTCTACATAGTGAATCATTTCCCAATCAGTGGGCTTTTCGACATAAGTGAGAACATTCGAATGAAGGAGCAATCTAAAATGATGCGCTGGCTTTCGTCAACCAATTTTTGGGGCAAACAAGTCGATCTCCTAGAAAGAGCTCAGGTTGGGACTGGTGGATGGATTTTTGAGGATAAGCGATTCAAATCATGGCTTGCAGGATGCCCACGGCTTCTCTGGTGCCATGGCGATGCTGGAGCAGGCAAGACAATCCTCTCAGCTATCATCGTCGGCCATTTATCTTCAACATTAATGACCAAGCATACTGGACTAGCTTGGCTCTACATTGACTACCGCGAGCAGGATTTACAGACGATAGAAACACTATTCACCAATATTCTCGTACAATTGTTTGGGCAACGTGGCGAGATATCCAAGTCAATGATGAAATCTCTCGGTTTCAACTGGGAAGGAGCAAAGCCCACTCCAGCTGAATACAAATCATGGCTGCAAGAGGAGATACAGAAGTTTGGTCGGACAATTATAATCATCGACGCTCTAGACGAATTGCGTACCACAGAGCTTTGCAAGCAGCTTATATATGAGCTTCAATCTCTGAAGCCGCCGATAAGCCTCCTTGTAACGTCAAGGTCGCAGCAAGGGGCTTCCTTTTCCACGGGAAGTCAGTGCCGAAATCGAAGTAAAACCGCGGAAAGAAGACGTTCTTCTCTATATCGAAAGTCGATTGAAAAATAACAAGCAGTTGCGGAATCATGTTCAAGCAGATCCTTCACTCAAAGACCTTGCAATTGAAATGTTAAGCGGGGCGAATGACAGAATGTAAGGATAAATCAGTTTCCCTCAAATGATAGGACTAATCCTTTGAGCAGGTTTCTAAAGGCGGAATTGATACTTAATTTGTTAGAACACCTGCCAACCGCCGCCGAGGTAAAAGACGCACTGAACTTGTTGCCTCCCACATACGACGGTTGCTACGATTTTACACTCAAGCAAATCAAAATGAAGGATCCTATTCAGCGTGACTTAGCATTTAAAGTTCTCGCTTGGTTATCACATGCCTTGGGTGTTCTGACCGTCAAAGCGTTGCAAGAGGCACTCGCAATGGAGACAGGTGGTGAAAATTTGAGCGAAGAGAAGCTTGTGCCAGTGGATGACCTCATTGCCGCCTGTAGCGGACTTGTGGTTACTGACACGATAGAAGGCACTCAGCATATCCGCCTTCTTCACGAAACAGCCAGGATATATCTGAAGAACATTCAGTTTGGTAGCCTGCCCCCGGGCCCCGAAATTATCTTGAACGCTTGCCTGGCTTACTTGTCTTTACCTGAGTTCTCAGAACTGTGTTTCTTTCAAATGAGGCTCGACGAGAGGGTAAAGAAACATGCTTTCTATGAATACGCTGCCAGTTACTGGTTCGCTCATACTATTCAAGGAAAGCTCGAGTCAACTTCGCGAGACCTGATTATCAATTTTCTGGAGAGCAGCCAACGCTATAGTGCCGACGAGTTCCTTTCATCGATACGCCCGAGTGCTTGGGGGTGTGACAAAGGAACACCTTGGACCGACTGGAATAAACATTCTATCAGCCGAAGAGATACCCCTCTTCATGCCGCAGCAACTTATGGGTTGCGTACAATAGTTCGATGGCTTATAAAGAAAAAGGGCTATGAAAAAGATCGGCGTAATAATTTTGGTGAAACAGCGTTACATAGAGCATCTCAAGTTAACAAAACTGGAACAATGGAGGAGCTTATAGCACATGGCGCCGATTTAGGTGCCAAAGTTTACCACCATTTCCTCACCGACACAACTCCGCTTATGCTAGCAGCAATTTGTCTCCAAGCTGAAGCTGTGCGAGTCCTCTTGAACCACGGGGTGGATGTAAATACATTCGACCCCAAGTACAGGACTTGTTCTTTGCATCTGGCAGCAAGTATGGATACAAAGTTAACACGACTCCTTCTTGATCGCGGAGCCTTCGTGGACTTTCCTGGAAAGGCTCCACACTTTCCTGAGACGTGGCCCATGACGAGCTTACACTTTGCTGTCTACAACGCTCATGCGTACCAGGGTGCGCTAGACAGGGTAAGCCTACTCCTTGAACGGGGTGCGAAGATCAATGCACAATCTAGTCTTGGTAACACTGCACTACATATGGCTCTCCTTGCCGGACGTAAAGACTTGGCGATATTTTTATTGCAGAAAGGTACAAATATTAGCCTTCAAAACAAAAACGGCAAATCTGTTCTCCAGATTGCACGAGAAAGAGGTCTTTTACATTGGATTGAGGAAGGATGCTCAGAGGATATTCTCGGAAACCTTCCAGCCGGCCCTCCTTTACACACGGCCATCTGGTCCCAAAACCATTCCCACGTTTGTGAGCTATTGGAAGCAGGACATGACATTGCCCAAGAAGACGAAAACAAAGTTACACCTTGGGAATATTGTATCCGGAGCGCCAACGTCGAGCTTGCAGAGATATTGGTTGACCACATGAAGAGGAACAAGTCCCTTGACCACGTGGGCAACTCCGCCTTTGAAATCGCCTTAAGCCATATGACTGTCTTTGATTCCACGGATCAGCAGTCGTGGGAGAGGACCGTCTTGATTTGCGACAAGTTACTTCCATTTCGAAGAATTTTCGATCCTAACTTGGAGTTTGCGAAAACAGAGAGCCCAATATGCAACTACAAGAAAACTTTTCTGATATGGGCAGCCGAAGTAGGGAGAATTTCTCAAGCTGAATTCTTTCTGCGTTGTGGTAGTGATGTGAACGCTGCGGATGCCTTTGGGAATACTGGCTTGATATACGCTGTGAACAACAGAAATATTGACATGGTCAAACTTCTTATCAAGGAGAGGGCCAATCTGACGCTTGCGAATCGTGAGGGCGTCACACCTCTCATCGCTGCCCAGAAGAACGGAAACATACCCATCAGGGAATGCCTTGAAGAGGCATTATTAAGACAATCTAAAAGGACTTGATCTGTATCAGACCCCCGTCGCAAAGTCAGATAAAGTAATCCAGTGCTGATTTTGTAATAGCAAGGTCAATCTCTTCCAAATAGATCTTATGAAGTTCTCGAACGCGTGCGCGGAAAAGCAAGGGGGTCAGCCTCGAAAGCGGGGCCGAAAACCTGGTGTGAGGGTGTTAGTAGTACATAAATGGGGACGGAACAAGCTTTGCATAATACGATCTAAACATTTCTTAAAGAATCTCCAAATTCAACTAAGAAGCAATTTGACATGCACCTCTGATTTGCTGTGAGTATATTTCTCCGCAGTCTGAGGACAAAAGCAAGGCCAATTTCTGAGCACAAGTGCTGAATTCGTCTCATTTTCTTTACGTACTTACGGTCGACTTGAACGGTGACCCGCTTTACCTAGTTGTCGGTCTCGCTGAAGAGTATCGGAGAAGCTCAAGCCGTCAAGCAGCGATGATGGTGATGGTTCAGGTGCTAGCGTACCCCAGTTCGAAGTTATAGCAGACTTTGATTACCAAGTTCTCATGGCGCAGCCGCTCATTGCATTGTTTATTTACCTTTCTGGTCTCGGTTTTCTTGATGGCCTTCCTCCTTAATCAATCATCTACCTACATAACGCAATTAGCATTCCACGACAACGTGACGGTGCTACTGTCAGATGGAAATCATGTGTATGGCACCAATTCTGTATGAGGATTAGCCTCCGATTTGCATGCATATAAGGACCCTTAACTTCTATAGCTAGTAGAAGAGCAGACAACTTCAATATCAATCTTTTACACCCAATCCACGCTTCACCCGATGAATCAGGACCTCTGCTCAACCAACTGACAGCTACGCGTTACAGGTGGACCGACAAGTGCAATGGCTTTCTTTGATGCTTTGATGCTACAAAACCGCGTGTCCCTTATACAAAATTGTCAGCCTCTATTGTTGGATTACAGTGAATCTATGAAAGCTATTCGGTGTAACAGCAGAAGTTGGATTTGAGATGATCATAGGAGGAGAAAAGGAAAGATGGAGGATAGCTTGAGAGAGGGACTTAAGGGGCAAGTCATTGGAACTGAGGTAGATTTCTGGAGTCCTGTTCTCGAGTGACTTAGTTTCAATTGTCTCTTAGATCCTCGTACACTTACTTCACTATGAAATTGAGCCGAAAGCTAGGTCATGGAACTTGAGGGAAATGAGATGAAGGGGGCGCCTCACACACATTGTCTCAACTCCCAACCTCCAATGCAACTTAGCCTCGGCTGCCCCCCTAAAAACCTTAGAAATCTCACATCTAAGTTATCCCAAAAAGCAAGTTAGCAAGCAAAACACCAAAAAGAGAACTTTCATGGTATTGGTATGTTTTGTCGGCTGCGAGAAATCAGGAAACAGTATCTTACATCCGGTGTTGTTAGACACCTAATCGGGTTACCAAGGAACGCTCCGCTACAGACCCTATTTTCTGGCACAGATATCCTTACTGAATGATATATGACCCAAAACCGAAATAGATCATGTGACCTATTCACAACTTCTTAGCAGGAGAGATAATATTTCCATCACAGGTGAAGAGTTCATTAGGGAACAGAGAACGGAAAGATATAGTCTAGTAATGCAATTTCTACTATTTGCTTGGCTTTGAGGCGCCAGAGACTTCATGCTTATTCCGTCTTTCTCTACCGTCCCATAAAAACAAAAGAGCACCCTTCAATATTTCTGTCAACAAATTACAAACAAGAAAACGTGTAAGAAGCGCTAGTATATCCCCGTCAGTGTAATGTAAACCCCATCAATGTACAAGAAGACAATATGTCTAGAACGTAGAAACAGCGATAGCGATAGCCTGGGAATCGGAGTGCGAGATTGAGATGCTGATCTCTTTCACGCCGGCTTTCTTTGCTGTTGCTGCAGCTTCACCATGGAGCTGTATATCGTTAGTGGATTCCAAGACAGGGTGTTGAGAATTACTTACAGTGACAATTGGTGCACCCTTCTCGTTGTTGGTGATCTCAATCTCCTTCAACGGTGCACCGGCTCCCTTGCTTGCTACACCAAGTGATTTGAAAACAGCCTCCTTGGCACTCCACTTCCCGGCAAATGAAGCTTGGGGATGTGGTGCCTTCTTGCAGTATGCCTGCTCTTTGTCGGTGAAGTTGCGTTCTAGGAAGGTGTCGTTTTCCATGTTGATAGCTGAGATATCCTCAACATCAACACCAACCTTGTTGTTAGCCGTCGCAGCTCCCTTGGCGAGGGACTCAACCATTTGCTTCGTGTTTTCAGTTTTCTCCTTGTTGCTGGCTTTCTTTGCGAAGTTGGAGGCATAAGTAAGACTTGATGACTTCTTGTCGATGGAAACACGAGCATCTGGATTGAGGAAGACAGCACCTTGCTGCTCGTCAGAATATGGTGCGTGTGTCTTGGCGACGAACAAGGTGTTGGTGATCAATCCATTGTGGAAATACCGGTATGCCTTCTTCTGTCGCGACTCAACCTTTGCACAATACGAAGCGTAGGTAGCCTCATCAAGAGTTGCGAAAAGGTACTTCGGATGGATACCAATTGCTTGAGCACCCTTCTGGCCGAAACCGAACGAGGTAACAGAGAAAGCCTTGACACCATCTGTTTGGATGCTTCGGCTTGGGTACACAATGTAGTCGAACTGTTCCATGACTTGATCGACATTGTCGGCATTTCTGTTACCCGGGACTAATCCAGTGTTGAGGACTTGCAAGCAGCCGTTCATCATCCAAGCACCTGCAGCGCCCTTGGGATGACCTGTAAGGTACTTCTGGAAGATACCCATAACGGCATTGCCCTTCTTTCGGCCGAGATGCTTCAATTGTTGACAAATGACGGAAGACTCATTTTTGTCGTTAGCCACAGTAGAAGTACCGTGGAAAGACGCAACATCAAGGTCGTCGACAGTAAGACCCCAGGTGGCGAGAGCACCGCGAAGTGGTGCAATCGTCGGGTCTTTCTTCCAGAAGTTATTGCCCAGGCTATTCAGAACATCTCTCTCCTGGCGTGCAGCCTCACGTTCAATGTGCATGGCACGATCTTGAGCATACTCTGACTCGTTGAACTCCTGGCCCTGAGCCTTCATGGCAGCAATCTCCTCGTGAAGATACTCCAGCTCTGACTCTTGCCATTGCTTAATGTTCTTCTTTCGGAGTTCCACTTGACGGCGACGGTACTTGATGTCGAGAAGCGGTGATGGGAACTTGCCAGCATTCTCACGAGCGGTTGTGAGAACACCTTGGCCTGGTGCAGGTACGGACCTGCCAATCTTATCGGTAGCAGTGGTCGTCAAACCAAGGATACCGTAGATGGGGACACCCATGTCGAGTGCAAGTCTGGCCGTCATGATGACTTGGATACCGCAGCCTTGCGACTCCATGAATCCATTTCTGGTAGTAGTAGTTGGTCGTGACATTTCCTTGGGCGTGCGACCATGGGCAAATTCATCGACAGCGTTGCTTGTGGCCTTCATGTTGGCGAATTCGTATGATCCTTCTTCTTGGAAGTCGTCGAAGCCACCGACAAAGCAGACACGAGCCTTGCCTTCGATAATGGTCTCATAACCAATGTCAACAGACTCAACTGAAGTTGCGCAAGCACCAACAGGAGTCTTAATTGGACCAGTTGATGAGATGAGCAACATGTTGACCCAAGCGCTCATAGTGTTGATGAAAGACTCTTGGAGAATATCTTTCTGAAGAGGCTTGTCTAAGAAGCGGTCCTTGTACATGCCTCTCAGAGCGGAGGTGCCACCAATACCGGAACCAATACAGTTACCGACTTCGG
>Ga0302325_10024632_pt1 | contig 12513 bp, 13 predicted proteins | sample Palsa_T0_2_FD_201948 | JGI IMG/M metagenome (GOLD analysis project Ga0302325, IMG submission 201948) | Peat permafrost microbial communities from Stordalen Mire near Abisko, Sweden - Palsa_T0_2 | ecosystem: Environmental > Terrestrial > Soil > Palsa > Peat permafrost | place: Sweden: Abisko...
GACAGGAATTGGTGAAGCAATTGCTCCTGGCTGAGTGTGAACCCGATATTCTGATAGGGTGTGTTGGCGGGGGCACTAATTTTTACGGCTTTGTCGCACCATATCTCGAACGCAAATTGAACGGAAGAACCGGACCTGATCTCATTGCGGCAGAGTCGGCCAATTGTCCGGCACTGACGAAGGGCGAATACCGCTACGATTACGCCGATGCATTTCAATTCACGCCGCAATTCAAAATGTTTACTCTCGGCCACGAATTCATTCCTCCGAAAGTTCATGCCGGCGGCCTGCGTTACCACGGTAAATCGGCCATCCTCTCGCTCATGGTGAGAAAGGGGCTGGCGCGAGGAACAGCAGTGACACAAGATGAAGCGTTCGCTGCGGGGAAAACATTTCTGGATGCCGAGGGCGTCCTCGCCGCGCCAGAATCTGCCCATGCAATTGCTGCCGTGATCGACGAAGTTCAGAAGGCTAAATCCTCTGGATTGAAAAAGAACATCGTGTTTTGCCTCTCGGGAACAGGTTACCTAGACCTGGTTGGCTACGCCAAAGTTTTTAAGCTCCGACAATAGTTCGTAAGCGTCACGTCTGGCGCCGCTTGACAGGAGATGGAATGGAGATGGCAGAAGTGTCAGAGCATTTTGCTCTGGCGTTTATGCTGGCTTTTGAGAGCAACGACGAGACTTGGTCCAGGCTTCGGGTGTGATCTCTGGTATTTGATGGTTGGTCATCCGTGGCAAACGGGAGAGGACGTCGCGAAGGTAGGCGTCCGGATCAATGCGGCGGCGACGGCAGGTTTCGATGATGGAGTAGATGATCGCTCCGCGTTGACCGGCTCCGGCTTCGCCGACGAACAACCAGTTTTTCTTGCCAATGGCGGTTGGTCGAATGGCATTTTCCACGAGGTTATTATCGATCTCCACTCGGCCGTTTTCCAGGAACACGCTCAGTGTTGGCCACTGGCCCAGCGCGTAATCCATGGCTTGGCCGAGCAGACTCTGCGGCAGGTGGCGATGGCTGGCGCGAAGGCGGATCAGGGCGCGTTCGAGTCGCTGCACAATAGGCCGGCTGTGACTGGATCGAAGGGCGGCGCGCAAGTGCGGTCCAGCCCGTTGGTCTCTCAACGTCGCTTCGATTTGGTAGAGTTGCTGGATTTGGCCCAACAACCAGGCCGCCGTGCGGGGCGATTGCTCCAACGCGTCGTAGATTTTGCGGCGGACGTGAGCCCAACAACCTGTCAACTGGATGGCTCCCTTGCGGCTGTCGGCAAAGGCGCGATAGGCCGAGTAGCCGTCGCACTGGATCACGCCGCGAAAGTTGGCTGGGATTAAATTATTTAGACATTGCCTCCCGCGGCTGGTTTCCCAGCGAAAGACGACATCGCCGCCCGGCCGGCTGCAGGTCCAAAAATAGCCTTGCCGGGTTTTGCCGTGGCCGGGTTCCAGGAACTGGATCGGCGTTTCATCGACCTGCACATAGCCGCCGGCCATGACGCCGGTGCGGATTTGCTCGTAAATCGGCCGCAGCCAATCGGCGGCCAGTTCCACCCAGCGGGCCAGTGTCTGCCGAGGGAGAGCCACGCCATGGCGTTGCCGATAAATCTGTTCCTGCCGGTAGAGCGGCAGGTGGTCGCAATACTTGCTCACCAGCACGTGGGCCAACAACCCCGGCGCCGCCAGGCCGCGTTCCTGCAAGCGCTCTGGCAGTGGCGCCACGATCGGCGCACGGTCATGATCTTGCTTGTGAACGTATTTGCGGCGGATGGTTCGCCGACGAAGAAAACGCCCCGGCTCGTAATCGAGTTCTTCGCTGACTTCCTGCCCGATGCAACGCCAGGCCTCGGGTTGAGCTTTGACCGCGTCCGGATCGATGACCTCTTCGACCACCGGCAGGTTCTCTGGCAAGCGCGGCTTGCTTTGACCGTGGGCAGGCTTGGCCTTTGGCGCCGCGACGGGCTGGACGTCAACTACAGGCGCCACCGACTCCTGCCCTTGCAAGAGCAACTGCATCTGCGCCGGATCAAGTTGTTCGCTGCTGGAGCCGAAGACGCGTTTGACCAACAGGTCGATCTTTTGCCGCAACAGCGCGTTCTCACGGCGCAAGAGTTCATTTTGCTGGCTCAACTCTTCTTCGCGCGGTGTCATCTCTTTGCTTTGGTTGGACGCCGCCGCCGGGAAAATGTTCAGTCAAATACACAGCATTTTAGCTTTCGCGCTCATACCACGGCCGCAGCTTGGCTCCGCGAAGATCGACGCCATCGGTCAACATCGCCAGCGCCTGCGGGGCCAGAGAAAGTTTGGTCTGGCCTTCGGCCAGGTTTTTCGGCCACGAAAAAGTGCCCTTCTCCAAGCGCTTGGTCAAAATCCAGAGTCCCGTGCCGTCCCAGCAAAGCATCTTGAGCCGCGTGCGCCGCCGGTTGGTGAAGACGAACAACGCGCCCTGGCGGGGATCCTCTCCCTTGCGCTCCGGCGGCGTGCGCACCCGCGCCAGAGAATCGGTTTTGAGAATCTGACCGGAGTTTTGCGTAGATGTCATAGCAAAATGCTATGACGCTTCTGCTATCAGAATCGCCACGAACTGGCATGTCTTTAGGGCCCCGCGATAAGCATGGTAAAACAGAATACCTTGGTAGTCATTCTGTGCCACGGCCAGCAGCGTTTGGTCGCTGTTCGGTGGGGCCACGAACACACCGAAATTGTCGATAATGCGGGTCCACTCCACCAAAGGCGGAGTACCATGCAGTTTGCCCAAATCAAGGACCAGAACATCAATCGACGCCAAGAAGGCTTCTGCGGTGGAAGGGAGGTTGAATATCTGTATGTTGATGGGTCGTTGGCCATTGAATCGAAATATGGCTGTCTCTATACCGTTCATTGAACCAACAGGAAAAAGACAAAATATGGCATTTCTCTTTGTAACCGTCTTTATCGTGCTTCCAACTTGCTCGTTGATTTTTTGCGTGAAATCTGTGGATTGGCTCCAATATATTTCAAGATTTGCTCGTTCGTCGGGCTTTAAGCTCAAGTAGATATTCTTTACAGCAGTCAAGAAATAGTACGCATTCCGAGCATCATGGTTACCGCTATTGAGTAGCGGAAGAACGGCATTTTCATCATCCTCAATAATCAAGATTTTGAATGGTCGTTTCTTTTTCATCATACGATAGCTAAAAGTCCGTTGAATGTAAGATTCATCAAGTAATCGCTCGATTGCGACTTCCGTTCGATCTCCTTTCGGAAAACAAATCTATGAGAATGGCGTGAGCCGGTAAATCTCAATACTTCGCAATTGCCCTCATCAGCGAAACTCAAAACGATAGATGCCTTGTCATGCAGTGCAATTTGCTGCGCAAGAAGAAGGATAAAATCGAATCCTATAAGATGATTCCGCCGTCCGTGAAGAAAGTAGCCGCTGATTATTTCTGCCATTTTCTGCATGTCGCTGTTATTTGCATACCCTTTCACGATGATCCTTCGGTTCGCGGTGTCTCTGCCATCCGTGCCATCCATCAAAACATGGATACTGCCGGACTTGGAGTGCTCCGATAAGTTTTCGCACAACTCTATGAGCAACGACGCAAATCGTTTATCAACGAACTGCCCTGCTAAATTCTCACATTCCAATTGCAACGCTGCACTTTCCTTGAAAACACCTTTGCAAATCAAGTCGCCAACCGATTCAGCCCTTTCAAAACCGCCTTTGTCCCATTCTATCGGCTTACGGGTCGTTCCTTCGAAGGCAAACAGGTCGGCGGCCGCTTTTAGATTTATGCTCTCAAGAAGAACGGCACGTTCCAGTTCACCATCAGCCCGAGCACGGTTCGAAAATGTATTGTCCAGACTATGACCAATCATGCCAAGAACCTTGTTGGCCGTCGCGCGCTCCGATTCATGTGCGAGTTTTTTGGCCAGCCCGTATGTGCTCCCTATGAATAAACTGATCTTTTGTGCAACGGCGTTTATGCGGTGAATTTCATCGAATGTTGGTGCGGAGTCGTTGGACAAAATCACAGTTAATCCAGAGTCGAGGATGACGCTCTCGTCTGATAAGGTTTCTGTTGGAAAAGTCATTGATTGAGGCGCACAGAGTACGATTGCTCCGTATTCCAACAAGACAGCAACGCGATCTTGGTAGATATTGTCATCTCTGATTTTTTTAAACAGGTCGGAGATTCTCTCTGGCCTCTGCGCTTTCATGGCGGCTGTTGCCCGCCCATTCCATTTGCAAGGAGCTGGCCGGTCTTCAATGATAGAACGTTTGCCGGCCGTTTCTGCGAAGTTCACGAATTTGTTCGAATCAAATGCGTCGAACTCATCCGTAAAACTGCCCAGGACCTCTGGACAATAAAAATCGCTTTTCATCAAATCCGAGGCACAGTCAGCAAAATCAAATGATTTGGGCCATGATGCGCCGGGAAAACCAAAATGAAGAACATGCGAAACGCCTCCCGGCCATGAGGATTCGGGCATTTCTTTCGTAAAGATTACAATTGCTCCTCTGCTCGTGTCACCTTCATCCCGCATTCTCGCATGGGAGGAAGCCTCTCGGCGCGTCAGGTGCCAAGTTGTGTGCGCAAAAGCTGCCAACAATCTGAGTCGGTTTTTATCTGCTTGGTCGCCACGCTTAAGAATCCAAGGATGCCTGAAGTCAATGCGCCCACGGATGGGTGATCTCGTGAGGCACTGGACGAGGGCTGTCCGCTCCGGCAGTACGCCATTTATCCATGCCTCACAGATGAGCCAGTTGATCCTCTGGTTGCAATTACCGAGGAACGCCTCCAAATCTGATTCCGGCGACGGCAATTCTGTTGGCGCGAACAGGTGATCCGCGACGACAGCCGGCAATGACAAATTTGTTTTCATTACGTCGATAACAGACTTTAGCCGGAACGTCTAGCAGTGTCCATTGTTTGCGGCAACCAACGCAAAAGCCGCCTTTCCAAAAGGGTAATCATCAAATTCAGTCCGACGCCGAGGGATCCTGTGACAATGATTTCCGAATAAGTTTCAGGAATACGGAAGCCAGACTGGTAATCGAATATCTTGCGTCCTAGCCCATCTTGTCCCACTCCGATGAACATTTCGACCGCAACCACCAACACCAAAGCGTACGAAACGGACGTGCGAAGTGCCGACGTAATGTGTGGAAGGGCTTCAAAAAACAAGATGTCCGTCACCAACCTGAAAGAGGACAGGCCAAGAATTTTTCCCTGTCGTACCCGACTTGGTTCCGCCAGTCCTGCGCCAGTGGCGGAGTTTACCATGAGAATCAGCAAGCACGGATAGGCCGCGAGCGTTATGATAGATTTTTCACCGACCCCAATAACGATTAGCAGCAGCGGGAACAGACATGTTGCAGGAACAGAACGAAGTGCGTGCAGTGGTCCCTCAACCATTTCGTAGAGCCGCTTTTGATATCCAAAAAAGAGCCCAATCGGGATGCCGACAACTACGGCAATCACCAAGGCGGCGCAAACGCGCCCCCCCGTCACAGCAAGGTCACGCAGCAGACCGCCTTTGTAAATCATTTGAACAATGGTTGATCCGACTGCCTTTGGGGAAGGGAGAATGATAGGCTCTACCCAAGCCTTCGCGGTCACCAGCCACCACGCTGCCAGGAGCAGCGCGTAGATGGTCAACGCAGGGACTCGTTTCCTAAAGGATTCCATGGCGCAACGCATTGATTAGAGCATCCTCAGCGGCCTCATAACCGGGAGTCTGCTCGTTTCGAGGATGCGGCAGTTCAATCGAAATGTCCGCAAGAATTTTCACTGGCTTTTCCCCCAAAATAACGCATCGATCCGCCAGCTTTAAGGCTTCCGTCAGATTGTGCGTGATCAGGATAATTGTCGTCCCGTGTTGGGCCGCCATTCGGTGGAGGTTGGCGATGACCAATTCGCGTGTATTTACGTCGAGAGAAGATAAATATTCATCGAGGATGACGCATTTCGGCTTCCACGAAAGAACGCGAGCAAGAGCAAGGCGACTTTGTTGACCGCCAGAGGTAAACAGCGGATAGCGAGAGGCAATCGAGGTCAACCTGAATTCAGCGAGCAGCTTATCCACCCACCCATTGATTTCATTGAGTTTTCGCTTCCTTGGCGGATAAGCGATGTTCTCTCGGACGGTTTGCTGCGGAAAAAAAACCTTCTTCGGGTCCTGATCAATGTAAAAATGGTCGAGTTCGGGCGCGAGTTCTCGTGCCCACGATACCGTTCCGCTGCTTGAAGCAAGTTCGCCGCCGAGCAGTTTTCCCAATGTGCTTTTGCCCGACCCGCTTGCACCCATAATGGCCGTGATGCTTCCACGTTGCATTTCCAAATCAAACCCGTCGTACAGGGGGGAATCATCAATGTCGCCATCGCCATTGTAAGCGAATGAAACTCCACACAACTGAACTGCAATGTCAGACGAGGTGTTCATTTTTCCGCAAGAGAGGCTGACAATGTTTCTGAAAAAAGCGCCTTCAAATATGCGGCTACGACTGTATTGCCTAAACCGAGATGCACTTCGTGAATTGCGTCAATAACCACTTCTCGAACGTCAAACTCTGCTCCTGTCGCAAAACCCTTTAGGTATTGGAGATACCCGTGGCCGCAGTATTTGTCTTCGCTTCCAGTAGCCGCGACGCAGGGCACTCTGAGTTCTGGTAACATCGTTTCTAGGGGCGTTACAGAAGGAAAAAAACTGTCATCAAACGTCAACCACTTCTTGCGTGCAATTTTTTTGGTTTCATCTTTGTCGCGGACAAACATCTTCCAGAGAACCCAATACGGAGGGGGTGCCCAAAGAATTAACCTTCGAAGCAATTTTGGACGAACATCCAATATCGTTTTCATCGCTACATAATTGCCGAAAGACCGCGCAAGGATGTGATATGGCTGCCCGTCGCGCTCGAATTGCTGAACTTTATTTACTGCCACACCCACGGCCCCTTCGAGCGTCAATGTGCCAAAGGAGCGTTCGTTTGAATCAAAGTGCCCGGGCCACCGCAACGACGTGTCAATTTTCTGATAACCATATTTTTTCGCTCCGCTTCTTAATAACTGATATACTTCGCGATAAAGCGAATTGCATGGACTTGCACTGCCCGGAAAGACCAGCAGTTTCATACGTCATTTTGTGGGCGCGACCAGGTTCTCCGCCGAAACCTTCGATTTGATTTCGCCAATATTGAGGAGAATATCAATGAACTGTTGCATGTTGTTCAAATCCATGTTTCCGCCAATCGTCATGTTCTGTAGGCTCACTTTAGGGGTGATTGCCAATTGCACCTTGGTGTAAGACGCGAGTGAGGCACTGGCCTTTACGGGGTCGTCGCGCATCAACTGGACTGCTTCGTCAAGCGATTTGATTGCGCGTTGTGTTATCGCAGGATTTGCCTTCTCGAATTTCCGATCCACAATTGAAACGACTAACGGGCAAGGATTCAGCAGAGAGCAATAAATGGATGGCGAAATTGTTCGATACGTGCCCTGTTCAAGGGCGATTGTCAGCACGGGTTCGTACGCATACAGCGCATCTACCGCGTCCGATTGAAGTGCGGCGAGTTGGGCAGTGGGAGCGAGCTGCACAAACGAGATGGATGACGAATCAACACCTTTCTTTTCCAGAAAGGCTTTCATGGCGTTCATGGCTGTTGTGCCCGGAATAAGCGCGAGTTTCTTTCCTGTAAGGTCTGAAACGCTATTGATGGACGAATTGGTTTTCACCAAAATGCAGTCGAAGGGTTTCTCCGATGTCATGATGCTGTGAGAAAATACACGGAACCTTCCGGGATATTGGCTTTCCAAACTCAATACGGGCACGAGCGGAGCGCCCGGAACCATGTCAACTTGACCGGCGACGAGCGCGTTAATCATGTCGTTGGCGCTGGTGAACGATTTGGCCTCCACGACGAGACCATTCTTGTCGAAGAATTTTTGATCTTGCGCCACGAACACCGGCATTCCAAACACGATCGGCTGGTAAGCCATCGTGATCTTTCCCTTCTCCGTTTCGCCAGATGTTCCCCCCGCATTATTCTTCTGGCCGTCCTCCGCAGACTTGTTGCAGCCCGCAAAGACCAAGACACCCGACAAGAGAAGAAGGCGAATATATTTAATATTGTTCATATTTAAACTTCCAACAGCAATTTCTTTGATTGTGATTCTCCCATGAATCAGAACTGCCCATATTCGAGGACTAACTACGCATAAACCGGGCCAACCTATCTGGAACACCGCAATGCCGGAGTTTCTGGCTGACTTTCCGCCTGGAACTAAAATTGCGACCTGCCCGAGGAAAGCCCTTCATGTGATCTCACATGAAATCAGATGAGAAAGTCGGGGGCATCGCCGCCATGCGGCTCACCAAGGCCGATGAATGGTACTCAAAAGACAGAGCACGTTCAGCAATTCTTCGATCACTGTTTTTCCATTCCCTGTTCGGGAGAAAATCTCCGCTTGAAACCGCGCTGCTTGGTCAGCGACGTTTTCAGGGGCGTGGCCATTGGCTGACTTTGACGGCTTGTGGCATGTCGCTTTTTGCGTAGCCGGTTGGTTCCAGGGAGGCTGCGTTGGAGTTTTTGTCGAGCTAGTGTCTGGCGTTCGTCTCATGGTAAACTTTCGTATAGCCATCGTGCTTGCGATTGGTCGATGGAATCCGCAAAAGCCGTGCCACATTAGATGGCGGTGAATCACAGGCGGCGAAAAGACCAAACATTGCACCTGCCGGTGCCAGGCAAAAACTGCGGAACCTGATACCCTGAACGGAATGCCGTGCCTCTGACATCACATGAAATCATGTGACAATCCGCCTCTCTTGGCCACCAGATTACGAATCCGGTTGAGGATGTACCCAGGGGCAAACCAAGTGACGCCTCCTCGCCATTTTTCGGCTGCCAATCTCAGACCGAAGCCAGTTCCGGCGCAGCCGATGGCGCAATCGCGAGACAATTGGCGACTTCGTCAACACTGAGAGTCCCGCAGCCTGTTCCAGCCGTCAACAAATCGGCCGCTACCGCATCTCCGACGAGCTTCTCAACAGCATCGTGCATGGGACGAGCACTTGAACGATTATCGGTGACGATGCAGATGTGAAGATGTAAAGGCCGACTGGCCGTGCGATTTGGTACAGAATCAAACCGACCCCGAACGGGAACCGCTGGATGCTTATTTATAAATGACGGTTTTGTCGAGTTCTGCGTTCTGCCAATCGCGCAGATTCGCGCCAACCTGCTTCGGTCGCTACCCGGTGATGGGAGTGTGGTGGCTCGCTGTGAGGCATTTGAGGCAATTCTGATGCAATTATTTGCTGGGCGAACTGCTTGCAGGAATTCGCAGACACATGATGCAAATGATGCAAATGATGCAAATCTGATGCAAATCTGATGCAAAACGATCCGGGATGCCGCCGTAAAAACTTGCCCAAATTTTGGCCTTCGGCTTCCTGAATCCGCGTTCTCCAAAACGCGCCACAATCGGCTCATTTTCGGCACACTCACGGCGGGAGTTGCCTCTAGCGGCTCTAGCGGCTCGGTAGCGGCTCTAGCGGCTCACCGTCATGGATTTTCTTTTGGCGCTTCATACCAGAAAACCGTGCCACTCCCTTTCTTCACCAGAAGGCGCTTCTTAATCAAGCTGGCAATCTGTCTTTTTGCCGCCGCCGGGCTGACTCCCGCGATCTGCTCGTATTCCACTCGTGAAATTCTTCCATTGATTTCAACATTGTGGAGGGCATTTATCTGCGCATCGCTCAAGCCAAGCCCCTCGAACGGTGCCCTAGTAATCGTTCGGCGAAAGACGGCCCGGAAGGAAGCCGCCCGCGACTCAAACTCCGGCTCCGGCACGCCAGCCTCCCGACAATCACTAATCATCCGGCCCGTCCCGGTTCCAAACTGCTCGATATACTTGATGAGGAAAAATGCGCGCGCGATCAGCTTATTGCGGGGTTTCGACTCGTGGGATTTTCTCAGGTCATCCACCGTCAGATCGAGTGGCAGGCTGCCGGGATTCCAAATTTCGAGCCGGTCGTCAAAAATCTTGACCACCACATTTCCGCTATCGGCGTAGTCACGATGGCATACCGCATTGATGATTCCCTCGCGCACGGCGTCCAACGGGTATTCCCATCGCTCTTTGCGTGCCAGTTGTCCTTCGATTTTCGCCGCCATTCTGATATTTCGTTGGACGAACGCCATCGCTTCCTCCACTTGAGCAACGATGTCCCCTTCAATCACTTTCATGTCGAGGAATTCGACCTCTGAGTTTCCTTTAAACCGGGCACACCGGACGTATCCTTGCACCAGAAAATGTTGCGGCCTCTGTCCAAAGAGCAGCAAGGCGGCTACCGTCAACTGCCCGCTGCGTATTAGGTCCAACTGATTGAGCGCCTGTTGCACAGGCGTCTGCGGGTCAATTGGCCATTGCCGTTCCGCTATGGCGCGGCTCAGGAATTTGCGAACCTTCTCCGGGTCAATGTCGCTGAGGCTCGCGTCAGATTCTACGGTCTGATCCCAAGTCAGCCCTCTCGACGCGAGATACAGTTCGGCAACTTCACTGGCCGATAACACCTGATTGGTTCGTCCCGCCCGGCGATACGGGCGTCCGAATGCTGTAACGGGCTTGGTTTGGTGTTCTGGCACGTCCACAATAATGACGGTCGCCCCTGGCTCGTCCTGGGTCGTAATGACCGGCACGACCTTTGGCGTGGTATTTTGCGCGATTCTGTTGGCCAAGTCTTCCAAAGTGCCTTTGCCAATCTGTACGCCGGTGATGCGGCCATCGTCTGCCACGCCTACAAAAACCTTCCCGCCCTGTGCCGAGGCAAAGGCGGCACAAGTTTCCACAATGTCGCGCCACAGGCTCAACGACTCTTTCCGTTCAACCGTTTGTCCTTCTTCGGGAATCATTATGTTCGGCTTTTCTTTCAGATTAGCCGCTGTTTCCCAATGGTGTGGTCACAGGGCATGAATTGCAAGTGGACGCGCTCCTTTCGCAAACTTGCTTGCGGGAAGTTGTCCGAATGGACTCCTGTGCCCCGAATGGGCCGCAAATCCAGACGGAAGGCAAAGGGAAGCCGCGACGAGCGCGCGTTTTGGCGACTGGAACGGACAGGGGCGGGCGGGGTGAGGGACGCCCGCTGTCTGTGGAAGGAGCCAAAATGCACGTTGATCGCGGCGGGGAAAATTGAGGCGGCGCTTGCCGTCCTCGTAATCACGCGGTCGCATGGGCGGATTTTCCTTTCTCAGCGACTCCGGGCAGGAGCATTTCCTTGACCGAATCAAGCTGTTCGTAAAACAGGCGCTGCCAATTGAGAAGGCGTTGCCGGTCCATGATGGTGAAATCCGAGCCCGTCACCGCAACGGTGGGAGTGACCTTGAACCGCTGCAAGTCCTCCACGAGCCATTTGTACATTTGCGTGACGAGAATTTCCTTTGCGCCAAGTTCGTTCAGCAGCTTTTGACGGACTTTGGATTTGTCGAACAGGTCAAAGCCTTCGCCATGAGCTTCATTGCGGACGACCAGGAAGTTCGCTTTATTCGCAATGCCGGTCACCAGCCGTTGGATTTGGTGGATGCTGTCGAGTTCGTGATTAACCGGGCAAGCGATGGTCAGGCTCGCGCCCATAGATTCGAGCACGGCGGCCAGATCGGTATCCTCAAAGTACTTGAGGAAAATGCGGGTGGACGCCGCCCGGCAGTCCACCACGACAACATCGGTATCCTTGAGGGCCTCGACCATTCGGTCAATCTCCACCGGACTGTTGGGATTGATAAAACCCACTTCCGGGTGGAAGCGTTTCAGGGTGGAGTTTTCGTCATCGCTGTCGAACGCCGCGTGGGCAATCTCGTTGTCTTTGAGGTACTGGATGAAATGGACGGCGAAAAAGCTTTTGCCCACGCCGCCTTTGCCATTGAGAATTAGAATCAATCGTTTTTTCATAATGTTTATTCGTCTGTGAATTCCACCTCGGCGATTTGCGGCCCGTCCACACTTGGGTTCCGGGCGGGTCGAGGCGAAAGGGTTTGAGCCGGTTGGCGGCTGGGGGTGGCCGGCGTCTGCGCCGCCGTTCTGGCCCGCCGTCTGCCGGGCCGTTCCTGCAAGATGTCGCGGCAGAAATGCCGGACGGTGGTATCGGTGACTTGCAGGCTGTGCCGCTCGCGCAAAATGGCGACGATGGTGTCGTACGAGGCGCGATTGCGCCGGAGTTCCCGAATGAACTCAGCGTGCGGATGAAGCCCGGCGTAGCGTTGGGGCCGCTTCGGGCTGAAACGTGCGATCAATTCCGCCGCTGACTCATTTGGAATGTTCATTCGGAACTTGTTTCCGAACTGGTTTGGAAAATCGCTTCGGAAAACGGTTTCCATCCGCCCCCTTGCTCCAGCAAGGAGACAAGCGTCCCATAACCAATTCAAATTATAGGTAGCATCACCGACCATATTTTTTGCGCACGCTTGGGAGCAAAATTTTGCCCGCTCGATGATAGTTTTGAGACATGCTGGCTACGAAAGCCCAATACAGTTTGTCGAATG
>Ga0302325_10024633_pt1 | contig 12512 bp, 10 predicted proteins | sample Palsa_T0_2_FD_201948 | JGI IMG/M metagenome (GOLD analysis project Ga0302325, IMG submission 201948) | Peat permafrost microbial communities from Stordalen Mire near Abisko, Sweden - Palsa_T0_2 | ecosystem: Environmental > Terrestrial > Soil > Palsa > Peat permafrost | place: Sweden: Abisko...
GGGATTGGATTTTTGGGGGGAATGTTTTCGAGGCGGGTGGGACACTGTTGATGGAATTCGTGAATTGTTTGGCGGTTTGGGGAGCTTGCGGCCGGGTTGGTTGCTTACGGCTGGCTTGGACGGGCTTCTGGAAGCCCAGGTCTCAAGGGCGGGGGAAGGATGGGGCACCCAGCGGGGTGGTTGGGATAGAAAGAACAAAAAACAGGGTGGGGCACCCGGCGATAAATCGGGCAAGTGTGCCATTGTGAGCAGCGCATTCCTGCCCGATGCACGATGTTCGGAGTTGGAAGGTTACGAAATCCTTGTCTTCGGATTGCGGATATTGGGAACGGGCGGGTTTGGGCTAACGCCGAAGGGGTGCAAGACGCTTTCCCTGTGCGTTCCGGCGTGCGGTATGCAGAGGATCTTCACCCAGTTCAGAAAACATCCGCCTTCGTGCATCCGGATTGGCTGGTGACTTTACCGGTACGCAGGGTCCAGGCGCGGGAGCGGTTGCAGATGCCGGGAGCTGCGCTCCACTCCAGTTTTGACGCCATACCTTATTTGCGCCAGGGTGTCGGGACTGCCCAAATCTGAACCGCAACAGTACAAAAGTAACAGGGAAAGTGCTGCATGGTACCCAATCCCCTCAAAGTATAGTTGAGGATAGGTTTACCCCGCCGAAGCTTATCTTCGAAGTACGTGCCCGCATCCGGCACGAGTTGCGATCCACTGGAAGTGCCGAATTTCTGCCATGGTATTGAAGGAGCTTGATTTTTCGTTGCCGAAGTTGGTTCTCGCGTTCCTCGGACTGTTGTTCGGGGTCGTGCCTTATGCCCATGCTGCCGGCTCGATCTCCATCGACAATCTTCAGGCGGCAGTGCAAACGCTGAACTTTCTCGAATCGCTTCCCAAGGGGGGTCCGGTCAGCGTGGGTGTGATCTATGCATCCGAAATCGCCAATTCGCAGCAACTGGCCGCGGAGGCGGTGAAGGCAATCGGCACCATGCGCGGCCCGAACAATCGAGAAGTGCAGGCGGTAGGCATATCGATAGACGACCTGAGTCGCTATGCCGGGCATCTGGACGTGATTTATCTATTGATCGGGGCTTCAAATCACTCGGACGCAATTGTAACTGCCATACGCCGCCTTCGCGCGGTGAGCATCTCGGACGATCCCGCGTGCGAAACGACCAAATGTTGCGTACTCCTGGTGCGTTCGGGGCAGCGGGTTGAGATCACCCTTAATAGTGCTTTGGCAGATGCTGCGGGAGCACGATTCTCCATGGTTTTCATGATGGTGGTGAAACGCACATGAATTCATCCTTTCCATCTTCGCTACGCGTCCATCCTTCCACGTGCCTGAGATGGATTGCAGGCCTTGCGGTGGCATTTTCGGCGTCTCTCCTTCATGGTCAGGCCATCGATTATGGGGCTCTTGAACAGCTCTTCCGGGAGCCGGTGACAACCAGTGTGAACGGCTCGCCGCAACGGGTCAGCGACGTACCGGCCACCATGGAAATCATCACGGCGGATGAGATTCGCCGTTCGGGCGCGAAGGACATTGCCGGCGTATTGCGTCATGTCGGCGGAGTCGACACCCTGGAATGGGGCAATGACAACATCGATGTCAGTGTCCGCGGATACGATCAAGCCGTTCCGGCCCGCCTGCTGGTGCTGGTCGATGGCCGTCAGGTCTATCAGGACGACTTCGGCTACACGCCGTGGAGTTCGGTTCCGGTCGAACTGGGGATGATCCGCCAGATTGAAGTTATCAAGGGGCCGAACACGGCTTTATTCGGTTTCAACGCGGCCGGCGGCGTCATCAACATCATCACCTACAACCCGCTCTACGACAATGTAGATAGCCTATCGACCGCGGGAGGAACTCAGGCGCTGGCGGCAGGATCGGCTGTGGCGACCCATCGTTTCGGCAACAGAGCAGCCATGCGTTTTTCCGCGGGAGGCGACTCAAATAACGATTTTTCCACGCCGATTCCGGTCTCCGAGGACACAACCTCCCGCCTGCACCAGTATCGCGATGCAGCCGACATCGATACTGTGATCCGCCTGCGCGGCTCCATGCTGCTCGACTTCGAGGCGACACACTCCGATGCCAAGCTCAACGAGATGTCGCCGAGCTATCAACTATCCAATGCACTGCACGGCAACGACTCGGTGCAAGCGAAGTTTTCGGCAGAAGGGCGCATGGGCCTGTTGCAGGCCAACGCGTATACCAACTGGTCGCGCGATGCAGTCAATCTGGGTTCCATCGGAGCTGTACTCCACTTGAACGATCGCCTGACTGTGGTTCAGCTTCAGGACATATTCAAGCTGGGCGCTCATCACATCCTGCGGGCTGCAACTGAGTACCGATATACGACCGAAGACACGACTTCGACGACTGGAGGCAACGTCCACGACAATGTCGTAGCCGTCAGCGGGATGTGGAACTGGACGATCACGCCGAATCTTTCCCTCACCAATGCATTGCGCGTCGATCACCTGGCGCTCGGCCGCAGCGGCTCTGTCCCGCCGGGCTACCCTTTTACGAACGCCGACTGGAATCGCTCGTTTACTCCGCCCAGCTTCAATAGCGGGCTGGTCTGGAAGGTGAATGACGCAAACTCCATTCGGGTTACTGCCAGCAGAGGCATTGAATTGCCAAGCCTAGTAGATAACGGCGCCCGCCTTCTCAACCTCATTGGCTACAGCACCTCGGGTACGCCCTATCTCAACCCTACCGTTGTCACCAACTATGAGATCGCCCTGGATCATGCGTTTTCGGGGCAACACCTGCTCTTCCGTGGGAGCGCGTTCCACCAGCATAGCGCGGACGTCCGCGCAATCACGGGCGGACTCATTGTGGGCCCGGCAGGTCCTTATTCCCTTCCCAGCAATATAGGCAGCTCCGACGCCAATGGCCTGGAGCTTGGATTCCGGGGGAAATTCCTGGATAACTACCGTTGGAGCGTTGACTACCGCCCGGAACGGATTGAGGACCATTTTGTGCCGTCGGCGCAGAACGGCGCCGATTTCACCGACTATCAACACACCACACCGGTTCACCTGTTAAAAGCCAATCTGGGCTGGGCAAACAAGGCATGCGAGTTCGACGGCTATCTCCACTATCAGTCCAGATCCGCCGGAATTCAGGTGGCGGGGCTCGCGGGCGGCCTGGCGCCGTTGAACGGCTTTGCCTCGGTCGATGCGCGATTTGCCTGCAAGGCGCCGAGCCGTCTGACCTGGGCCGTTTCCGGCCAGAATCTTACCCAGGCAAGTCAACACCAGACCGTTGGACCGGCGGTTGAACGCCGTGTTCTCGGTACGATATCTTTCCATTTCTGAGGAAGTCGGACATGAATCTGTTCTGGCAAATTACGCTGATCGAACTGCTGCTCAATGTGGCAGTCTTTGCCGGTGCGATCATTTTTTATGGGCCCGTGAACATGCTGGCCAAACGGTTTTCCGGGGGCCGCAACTCCATTGAGAGGACGGCGTCCGGAGTGCTCTTCGGTCTGGCCACTGGCGCCGCACTCATGCTGCCCATCCATCTGGAAGGTGGCGCGGCCGTGGGTTGCGCGACAATCTTGCTGGCCCTGGCTGGCCCGCTCGACGGATATGTGGCCATCCTCGGCGGGGTCGTATCCGCGGTCGCGATTGAGATGTTGCCATGGGTCACGAAGGATCAGACCAGCCAAACGTTAACTGTCGAGCTACTGGTATCGGCGGCCGTGAGCTTCATCTTTCTGAGCGCGCTGCGGTATTTTCCAGGCCATCGCAATGCGCAGTTGCAATATTTCCATTTGCCGCTGCTGGGCTTGCTCTCAGCGGCGGGAGGCTTGTGTGTTCTGGGATTCTCGCAGGGGGGAGTGAGCATTCTCTCTTCGATACTCCCAGCCGCGGCCTCCAACATGTGCGCAACTGTGGTGCTGGGCACGCTCCTGCTGCACGAAAAGCGCCGGTCCGCAACCGAGCGCGAGTTACGTGAGAGTGAGGCAGTCCTCGCTGTGCAAGCGAAGGAGCTTGCTCTGGCCCGCGATGCTGCCGACAGGGCAAACCGCGCCAAGTCGACGTTTCTGGCCAACATGAGCCATGAGCTGAGAACCCCGTTAAATGCCATTCTGGGCTATGCGCAACTACTCAAGCGATCCCCTCAGACGACAAAATGGCAATCGGACGCATACCAGACCATTCAACAGAGCGGCGAGCACCTCCTCACGCTGATTGTCGACCTGCTGGACTTGTCCAAAATAGAAGCGGATAAGCTTGAACTCCAGCTCAGTACGGTTCATATGCCCGCCTTCCTCCAAGGGATTGCCAACATTGTCCGCATCAAAGCCAACGAGAAAGCTCTGGACTTCGAATGCGAATTCTCGCCCAACCTTCCTGCCTATATCCAGGCCGATCAGAAACGCCTTCGTCAGGTCTTGCTGAATCTTCTCTCCAATGCGATCAAGTTTACTGATCGAGGACGTGTGGGCCTCGAAATTATCGTTCTTTCCCAGTCGCGGGAGGAGGTTCAGTTGGGCTTTGGAGTACGGGATACCGGAGCGGGAATTCCAAGGGGTCAATTGGAGACGATCTTCCGGCCGTTTGAACAGCTAGGAGACGAGGAGAGCCGGTCGGGAGGGACCGGGCTCGGGTTGAGCATCAGCCGCAAGCTCGTTCGGTTGATGGGGGGTGAGATTCAGGTGGAAAGTACACCGGGGCAGGGGAGTTTGTTTTCCTTTGAATTGGTTGTGCAGGTTGCAGAATACGATGGGAACGCTTCCCGGCTGGGCGGACAGGTTCTAGGTTACGAGGGTCCACGCAAGAGAGTGCTGGTGGTCGATGACATCGATGCGAACCGGTTTGTTCTGGCGGATACTCTTGGCCTGTTGGGGTTTGAAATCGATCAGGCCACCAACGGTCTGGAAGCATTGAAGGCCGCGCAGTCCACTCCAACAGATCTGGTCCTGATGGACGTCAGAATGCCGGTAATGGATGGCCTGGAGGCGATGCGCCAGATGCAGCTTATCCCTGATCTATGCCAGGTTCCGATTATCGCCGTCTCTGCCGGCGTAACTAGAAATGAACAGGCGGAGTGCCTGGCGGCGGGAGCAAAGGCATTTCTGACCAAGCCCATCGACGAGGCGTCCATGTTGAAGCAGATCGGCAGTCTGCTCGGCCTGACGTGGATCAAGGACACTCCGCGGCAAACCCTGCCGGCGATGAACGATCCCGGTGAACATTTTGTGCTGCCTGAGCCAGAGCAAATGGAATCTCTGCGCGATCTGGCCAAGGCGGGTAACATGCGTGCCATACGGGAAAGAGCCGAATCCCTGGCGGCGCGCGACGCAAGATACCGTCCGTTCGCCGATAAAATCACCCAGTTGGCGCGAGGATATCAATCCAAAGCCCTGCTCCATATGATGGAGAAGCATGTTGCCCGGCAACAGGAGGGACAGGTACAGTGACGAAAGACAACCCGATCGATGTACGCGGACGCACAATATTGATCGTCGACGATATTCCCGCCAACCTGGCGATTGCCGTCAATTACCTGGAAGACAACAGCTTCAATGTACTGGTTGCTCAGGATGGCAAAGAGGGTCTGGAGCGTGCCCAATTGGTACAGCCGGATCTGATTCTGCTGGATGTGATGATGCCAGGCCTCGATGGGTTTCAAACTTGCCGGCGCCTTAAGAGCATCGAAAGTACACGGGATATACCCGTGATTTTCATGACCGCGTTGACCGATACCAGCGACAAAGTCAAGGCCTTCGAAGCGGGCGCGGTCGACTATGTCAACAAGCCATTCCAGGTGGAGGAGTTGCTGGCCCGGATCAAAACCCATCTGACACTGCGGGCGATGCAGGAACAACTGGTGGCGCAGAATGCGAAGCTGCAAGTGTCCGAGCTCTATTACCGCAGACTGTTCGAATCCGCCAAAGACGGTATTTTACTGCTGGACCTCGCGAGTGGAAGAATCTCCGACGTAAACGATTCCGTCGTTGAGATGTTGGGCTATAGCCGGGACCAGTATGTCAAAAAGCAGTTCCTCGATGTTCTTCCCTTCAGGAACATTCCTGCCAGCCGCGCGGCACTCGCCAAACTGCAATCCGGGGAATCTGTCTCCTTTGAACATTGGCCGATGGAAAGTGAGGGCAAATCCACTGTAGACGTTGAATTCTTCGGCAGCGTCTACATGGTTGACGGAACCTTGATTGCGCAATGCAACCTTCGCGACATCACCGCTCGCAAACAGGCCGAAGCCCGCATCCGCCACATGGCGCTGCACGATGGGCTGACCGGGTTGGCCAACCGCACCCTGTTACAGGATCGCTTGAGTCAGGCAATCAGCCAGGCTTCCCGCGGCAAGGAACAGGTCGCCGTGCTCCTGCTCGACCTGGACCTTTTCAAACACATCAACGATTCTCTCGGTCACCACATTGGAGACGGCGTGCTCCAATCCGTCGCGATGCGCTTGAAAGCCGCCCTTCGCGAGAGCGACATCGTTGCACGTCTAGGCGGGGATGAATTCGTCGTCGCGCTTCCAATGGTCCTCGATCGCCAGCAGATCGAGGAAGTGGCTCATAAGCTGATTGCATCCTTGCGCGAGCCTTTCTATCTAGAGGGTCATGAGATTCATATCTGCTGCAGTATCGGCATCGGAAGATATCCAACCGACGGAGACAATGCGGCGGCGTTGATGCGCGCTGCGGATTTTGCCATGTATGCGGCAAAGGCGACAGGGCATGGCCACTACAAGTTCTTCACTGCGGAACTCAGCGTGGCGCCCCAGCGCCGGCTCCTGCTGGTACAAGATTTGTTCGCTGCTTGCAGGCGTGAGGAGTTCATTCTGCACTACCAGCCCCTGGTTGCGGCGAACTCCAGAAGCATCACTGCTGTCGAAGCCCTGCTTCGCTGGAACCACCCTAAATACGGAATGATCTCTCCCATGGAGTTCATCCCGATGCTCGAAGATCTGGCGCTGATCGACGGCGTTGGCAGATGGGTACTGAAGACTGCGTGCCTGCAAAGCGTCGCCTGGCAAAGGGAGGGCCTGCAGCCAGTGCGCATGACCGTGAACGTTTCGCCATCCCAGTTCTATCGCGGCGATCTGGTAAAGATCGTCAAAGAGGCTTTATTGGAAAGCCAGCTCGATCCCCGGTTCCTCGAACTCGAATTGACGGAGACCCTTAGCCTGGACGACTCAGACGTCACCATCGACATCATGAATCAACTCAAGCAGCTTGGAGTCAGCCTTTCGCTCGACGACTTCGGCACCGGTTGGTCGTCGCTGTCCTATCTGAGGCGCTTTCCTCTTGACCGCCTGAAGATCGACAGAAGATTTATGCCTGGAATTACCACTGAGCCTGCTGCCGGGGCGCTGGTTTCGGGCATTATCGACCTGGCGCGAAATCTTGGCCTGACCTGCATCGCCGAAGGGGTCGAGACAATAGAGCAACTCCGTTTTCTGGAAGAGAAGGGGTGCGCCGAGTTCCAGGGTTTTCTCTATAGCCCTGCCGTTGCGGCCTCTGACTGCGCCGCCTTGATCCGAGATGGAAAGTCCGGTCTCATCCTCAAGCCACGCGCCGCGGACAAAGAAACCTTAAGTCCCTATCGCGAGATACCCTGAATCCCGCCGAAGTGAGCTGCCTCGCAGCTCCAGTAGCTCCGCGCCACGGCCCTGCCACTCGCCTTTCACCCTGGGGTGCTCAGGTGGTTGAGGGTTGCAGTCCAACAACAACCATGAATGTTTACATACGGGCGATCACGGCCAGGAAGCGGCCGGCACTGAGCCGAGTTGTGGATTTGCTTGTGGATCGGAATCCGCGGACGTACACTGCGGCGAGGAAGCGCGCGTGAGAACCGAGGTACTTTCGATGTACCAAGGTTTGATGGATAACGCTTCTAAGTCTAAGAAAAATATGGTAGGCACGAGGAGACTCGAACTCCTGACCTCTACCGTGTCAAGGTAGCGCTCTAACCAACTGAGCTACGCGCCTGCAATCAATCTTCGGTTATTTTAGCAGCAAGTGGGCGTCAAGAACAAACGCCGGACCGTGCGCAGCGGGCTTCAGCGCTGGCGGAAGTGTGTTTCTTGTTGTGGGCAGCGCATGTAGGACTGCGTTAACATGCTTGGTGATGAGTACGAGCACCAATCTTTCGGGTCTAAATCTTGCCCCCGTGGTGGGCGCGAGCCGCCGAAATCCGCTGCGGATGGCGCCCAACCTGCTTACGCTCTTGCGGATCTTTTTGGTGCCATTCCTGATTGTGGCAGTCCTGGAGCGACGTTTTGAACTCGCCTTTGCGCTGTTTCTGGTCGCAGCCTTCACGGACGCTTTGGATGGACTGCTGGCCCGTTGGCTGAGCCAGCGCACCATGCTGGGTCAGTATCTGGACCCTGTGGCGGATAAGCTGATGCTCAGTTCGCTTTTTCTGGTGCTTACCTGGATGAGAATTCTTGAGCCGCGCGTGGCCATCCTCGTTTTCGGCCGCGATATCGGCATGCTGCTCACCGCGGTGATTCTCTATGCCACCACCAATCTGCGCGATTTTCACCCATCGCTGCTTGGTAAGGCCAATAGTTTCAGTCAGGTAATGGCCATTGGCCTGGTGCTGCTCGACCTGATTTACACGCGCCCCTGGGTGAATACGGCACGGGTAGTTATGCTGGACGCCACGATCTTTTTGACCGTCGCCTCCGGCTTCCATTACGCTTGGGTGGCTTCGCAGCGCATTGGCCAACTCGCCGATTCCGAACCGCATTAAGCGTCGGGAGTCCATAATCGGGCTGCGGCTTCCGTCCGGCTATCAGTCTTCCGGATCGTCTGCCGCCCGGTCGCCGACCTTCTCTTCAATCTCCATATCGCGGAATTCGTCGGAGTCGAAGACTTCGCCGCATTCCACGCATTCAACGTACTCCGCATCTTCAGTGCGGGAGACGACACGGACTCTCGGGTGCTTGCAGGGGTTTGCCATTGTGGGTTCTTGACCGTTTCGCGAAGAGGGCCTTTGCGCCCGATTGTATCGAGCCTTGGCACTTTGGCCAATAGAGATTTGATAAAGAATCGCCGCCGTCCAAGTCAAATCCAGAAAGACCAACTTTTCGACCGGGCCAAAGCTTTCATGATGGCCTCGGAATTCTTTTCCTCCCATTGAAATAGCGACAGAATCGGTCGTATACTATAACCCAGACCAAAGGGGTCGCACTTCATGCTCAGGCTCACCAAGAAAGCGGATTACGGCCTGATGGCGCTCAAGTACCTCGCCGAGCACCCGGAAACGCCCTCGGTGAGCGCGAAGGATATTGCGGACACCTATGGCATCCCCGCGCAGCTGCTGGCCAAGGTGCTGCAGCGGCTGGCCAAGGTCGGCCTGCTTAAATCGCACGCGGGCATGAATGGCGGCTATGCGCTGTCGAAAGATGCGGCCAGGATTACGGCGTTTGAGGTCATCCACGCCATCGACGGGCCGCTTTTCATCACAAGTTGCGTGAAAGGGGCCAAATCCTGCGATCTGGAACCCAATTGTACCGTGAAAGAGCCGCTGGCGCGGGTCAATGAGAGCATCGCCGATGTGCTCAAGAGCATCACTGTATATGACCTGGTCGATCATGAAACCGCCATTTCGCGTGCCGCGCACCTGCACCAGCTGGTTTCGCTGTCTGTGACGATGTAAAGGCGATTTTTCCTCCGCCTGCTTGGCGTGAGCAAGTTTCTTAAGAAGTTCTAAAGCAAGTTTTGAAGTGGAGAAGATGAAGATGAGCGTTATTGAAGCGAACCTGGAAGTTCCCGCAGGCGTTACCCTGCCGATTTATATGGATAACCACGCGACCAGCCCCCTGGACCCGCGTGTGCTCGAAGCCATGATTCCGTTTTTCACCGAGAAATTCGGCAACGCCGCCAGCCGCAATCACTCGTTTGGATGGGAAGCTGAGCAGGCCGTCGAAACGGCGCGCGAACAGATCGCCAAACTCATCGGCGCGACCGCCAAGGAGATCATCTTCACCTCCGGCGCCACTGAGAGCAACAACCTGGCCATCAAGGGCATCGCCGAGATGTACAAAGAGCGCGGCAACCATATCATCACCCAGGTCACCGAGCACAAAGCCGTCCTCGACACCTGCAAACGCCTCGAAAAATATGGCTATCGCATCACCTATCTGCCGGTCAAAGCGGACGGCCTGATCGACATCGAAGACCTGAAGCGGGCCATGGACGACAAGACCATCCTGGTCTCCATCATGTTTGCCAACAACGAGATCGGCGTCATTCAGCCGATCGCGGAAATCGGCAAGCTTTGTCATGAGAAGGGCGTCATCTTCCATACCGACGCCGTTCAGGCCGTGGGCAAGATTCCGGTCGACGTGAACTCCATGAACATCGACGTGCTCTCGCTCTCGGGCCACAAGATCTACGGGCCGAAGGGAGTCGGCGCGCTCTACGTTCGCCGCCGCAATCCGCGCGTCCAGATTTCCGCCCAGATCGACGGCGGCGGCCACGAGCGCGGGATGCGTTCCGGCACGCTCAACGTCCCAGGCATCGTCGGTCTCGGCGCGGCCTGCGAAATCGCCGGCCAGGAGATGGCCGTGGAAGCAGCCCGCCTCACCGAAATGCGCGACCACCTGCGCCGGAAGCTCGAATCCGCTCTCGACTACGTTGAGATCAACGGCAACATGGAGCATCACCTGCCCGGCAACCTCAACGCGAGCTTCGTCTACGTCGAAGGCGAGTCGCTGCTGATGGGCATCAACGACGTGGCGGTTTCAAGCGGCTCGGCCTGCACTTCGGCCACGCTCGAACCCTCCTACGTCCTCAAGGCGCTCGGCTTGGGAGACGATGTCGCTCACAGCTCGATCCGCTTCGGCCTTGGCCGCTTCAACACCATGGCGGAAGTCGATTACGTCGGCGACAAGGTCATTGGCATCGTCAGTAAGCTCCGCGAGCTTTCCCCACTCTATGAAATGGTCAAAGAAGGCATCGACCTGAGCAAGATCGAGTGGGCTGCTCACTAAACCGGCATCTTTGCAACAGTTTTTGGAATCAAAAGGAATAGCGACCTGAGGAGGTCATCCCATGGCATATAGCGATAAGGTAATCGATCACTACAACAATCCCCGCAACGTCGGCCAGATGGACAAGAGCTCCGACACGGTAGGTACCGGTCTGGTCGGAGCGCCGGAGTGCGGCGACGTGATGCGTCTTCAGATCCGCGTCAATCCCGAGACCCAGGTCATCGAAGAAGCCAAGTTCAAAACCTTCGGTTGCGGCTCGGCCATTGCCAGTTCCTCGCTCGCTACCGAGTGGGTCAAGGGCAAGACCGTAGCGGAAGCCCTCGAAATCAAGAACACCGACATCGTGAAGGAACTGGCGCTTCCGCCGGTCAAGATTCACTGCTCGGTGCTGGCTGAGGACGCCATCCGCGCCGCTATCGGCGACTGGAAGAAGAAGAACGGCGTTACCGAGACCGAACAGGTCGCAGTAGCTGCTCACTAAACCAATCAGGGTGCCCCACCCTCGCCGGGTTCTTGTTTTTCCGGCTAGGGTGGGAGGGATGCTTCGGACTCGAAGGACCAACAATTTCATGCAGGATTTCGTCACAATTCAGACGCCGGAACAGGCCGCCCAAGCAGCGGCGCAAGCCGCTATGCCCGCCAAACCGGCGTCTAAAGGCATTGAAGTCACTCCCCGCGCGCTCGATAAGATTCGCAGCGGCATGGCCAAGGAAGGCATTTCGCCCGCGGAAGGCGGCCTGCGCCTCGGCGTCCTCGGCGGCGGCTGCTCCGGCTTGTCCTATAGCATTAAATTCGACACACGCCCCCGCGAGCGAGACCGCGTCTACGAGTTCGACGGCGTCCGCCTCTTCGTCGATCCCAAGAGCTTCGTCTACCTGCATGGCATGACGCTCGACTATGAGCAGTCTCTAATGAAGCAGGGCTTCAACTTCATCAACCCCAACTCGACGCGCTCTTGCGGCTGCGGATCGTCTTTCAGCTAGAAACTCGCCAATCATGTCGACAGCTTCAACAACTTCCGCTCCAGCAGCCTGTTGGGCATGCAGCCGCACGCTCAGCGCCTCGCCCCTTTGCCCTCACTGCGGCAAAGTGCAACCATCTTCCGCAATCGACTACTTCCAGGCTTTTGACCTGGAGCGAAAGCTCGGCCTCGATACGGTCGCTCTCGAGCGTGAATTCCACCGCCTCAGCCGCAAACTCCATCCCGACCGATTCGCCCGCGCCACAGCGCAGGAGCAGGAGTGGAGTCTGGCCGCGACAGCTCTGCTCAACGACGCCTACCGCACCCTGCGCGACCCGATCCAGCGGACCGAATACCTGCTCAAACTCTCCGGTCTCAAGATGGGCGAAGAAAACTCCGGGAAGTCCAAATCCGCAGACCGCCAGCCCCCCGCCGACCTTCTCGAAGAAGTCTTCGAGCTCAACATGCAGCTTGAAGAGATGCGCATGAACCAAAAGATGGGCGAGGACGACCCATCGCTCCAGGCCGACCTAACCGCCGCACGCGGCAAATTTGAGGCCTTGCTGG
>Ga0302325_10024635_pt1 | contig 12512 bp, 16 predicted proteins | sample Palsa_T0_2_FD_201948 | JGI IMG/M metagenome (GOLD analysis project Ga0302325, IMG submission 201948) | Peat permafrost microbial communities from Stordalen Mire near Abisko, Sweden - Palsa_T0_2 | ecosystem: Environmental > Terrestrial > Soil > Palsa > Peat permafrost | place: Sweden: Abisko...
TACCGTTTTGACACTAAAGAGTTTGGGCATTAATCAGTTACTGGATTTTCCGTTCCTCGATGCGCCTCACCCTGATACTCTGATGCGAGCACTTGAGCTGCTCTACGCTCTCGGTGCGTTAAGAGATGACGGTGAACTGACGAAACTCGGTCGACAGATGGCGGAGATCCCACTCGATCCCAAATCATCTAAATGTATCATTGCAGCCGGAAAGCTGGGATGCGTGGAAGAAGTGCTTTCGATTCTCGCGATGTTACAAGAAGGCCCCTCATTATTCTATCGGCCGAAACAACAGGCTATGGAAGCGGACGCTCGACACGCCCATTTCTCAAGAGGGGGTGTGGGAGATCACATTACCTTGCTAAACATCTGGAACGAGTTCGTCGAGGCGGAATATTCATTCCACTGGGCTCGCGAGAACTACTTCCAAATAAAATCACTAAATCGTGTTCGCGACGTGCGTGATCAACTCGTTCGATTATGCGAACGAATCGAAGTCGATATCTCCTCCGGTTCGGATCATGTGGCTATCAAAAAAGCCATAACAGCGGGGTACTTCTTCAACGTCGGCCGCTTGGATCGATCTGGAGAAAGTTACCATGTCGCCAAAAACGGAGGGCAGCAGTTATACATTCATCCAAGCAGCTCGATGTTCCATGTTAAACCGCCGCCGCGATTTATTCTGTACAATGAGCTGGTGTTGACGAGTAAAGAGTATGCACGGAATGTGATGGAGATTAAGCCTGAGTGGCTCACGGAAGCTGCACCGCATTATTATGATAAAAGTGTCTTTGAAAAAAAGAGCATGCCAAAGGGGAAGGGATTAAGTGCGACATAGTGTACATAGCATATTTGACAGATAATCTCAAGGTTCTGCCTGAAAGTGTGTTTCTGAAGGGTCATCTCGATCCTCATCCACGTGATGGCTTGCTCCAGTCTCGTAAAAAGCTGGTTCGCTGATCCTTTCCCTGAGCGTTGACAACCGACAACCAGCTCTACTCGATCCTTGTCAGTTCCGAAGGCGACTCAATGTCAACGTCCTTGCCGGTGTACCTGAAGCGACTGTTCAAGTTCTCGCAGCTTGATTTCGAAGTGTCGATATGGGAAATGTTGACTCTGATGTACAATCCTCGACGTGTATACAAACAAATATACTACCACGTAACCCCCCCCCTCTTTAGCGTGCTAACTCGACCTAGCGACGTATACTACGCCTGCATTTCTTCCTAACATCTAGAAACAAAAGGTCATTATCGCCGTGATGATCCGTCCTTCGCAGTCCTGCTCTCTTCGTTTCTCATGGTCGCCGCTTTGGCCTGGGGATTAGCGTACGCCCGAGGCTTCTTGTCCATTATCAAACTCATGATTTTCATGGTCGGCGTCGATTTCGCGCTCGTGGGACTGTTGATAGCTACTTCGGCGTGGTTCCTGGCGAAACGGTTCTTAAGGGGGAGGAGGACGGTGAACGTGTCCCTGGATATGGGCGTAGGCGTGGAAGAATTGGAGTTTGGGTATTGTTTTGATGTGCATTGTAATGCTTTCTTTCCGGTGTTTGTGTGGCTATATGTGGTTCAGTATTTAATAATGCCGCTGTTGATCAAGGATTATTGGTATCTTGGGCAGTGGGAGGGTGCTGATGGTAGGATTAGTATATTCCTGGGGAACACTTTGTATGCGGTTGCTCTGATCTATTATACTTACATCACTTTCTTGGGATATAACTGTAATATCTCCTGCAATTACCGGGCTGATGATAGCGCTTCAGTTTCTACAAGGGACTCAGCTGCTGTTGATTCCTATCCCTGTGACAGTTGTGTTATATATTATCAGTCTGTTCGGATTTCATGTCTCGAAGCGGGTTGTTGAGATGTATTTCTCAAAGTAATGGAGCATCAACAAGCGGGGTTGGATTCTTGGTAATTACTATTCGTCAATCATACTGGAAAGAAAGTCTTCTCGATAAACTTCTCATTCTCACAGACACGAAACGATGTAACTCGAGGAGCCGGTAGAGAAGGCCTAATCGGCTGGGTCCTAGTTGGCAAGCTGTATATCGGGACGAATGGACACACATTCACGGGAGTATTAGTACAAAGGTGGTAGTAACATAGATATGCATTCAAAGTCGATTGAGATGTCTGCCGTACATGACCTACTTCCTTCACCACATAAACTTCATAAGCTAAAAAAAAACCCACCCACACAAACCGTTTACTAGTCCATTAGCCAAATGCCTTCAAGGAGTACATACCACTTTCACCATTTTCAATCCGTCCTTGAAGAAGACGAGGTAAGGAGTAGTTCCATCCTCACGATAATTCAACAAAACAACCATGGCCTCAGGATCCATTTTATCTCCGGTGAAGAACTCCCAGTCCTTGAAGCTGGCGACAATCTTCTTGGCATAGTTCTGTGCGGCCTTCTCGAAGGGACCAACGCGGTCGGGCTCCTTCTCTGCGAGATGAGCCTTGACTTTCTTCATGTATCCCTTCAGGTATGTCAAGTAGGATTTCTTGTCGAAGGATGTGGGCTGGAGACGCATGCTGTAAACGACGTTGTTGACTGTCTCGACTCCGTCTTCGAGCTCATCCCCGCCACCATCCTCTGCGGAGGGATTGGCGCCTTAGTTGTCAAAACACATGACGAAAGGGAGAATACCGATATCGACATCAGCGCCTTGTTTTATTTGGATCATTTGGCAGTCAACCTCATATACGACATCATCGACATCATTTCTGCTCGAGTTAATCTCCAGAGTTATGGGGGATTACAATTTGTAGGCATCGGTGATTAGCTGGGCATAAGGTTAGTATATATGCTCACTGGAGAAATGGGAGAACAAACCTCGTCGCCGGAGAAGACATCTCTACGCAGCTGTTAGTCATGGAAAGACAATGGGAAGCATACTCGTAAATCAACATGATGACTGCTTGAAGAGATTAAGCTGGTGAAGGATGGAACGGGTGAAGGCAACCAACGGTTGATTAAAAAATTTTAAACTTGAGAGGGGGCAAATCGCTGAGATCAGCCACAGACATCTGTCGGCTTTGTGCGTGAGCTTACGGCCTTCTACCGCTTTAAATATTTCACGTGGGAACGCGTTGTTAAGGCAACTCAAACTTCTCTCAGAATTTTGAGAGGGTAGACCAATATATATGTATACTGTTTGAAGTTCTAGATATAGATGAAGTAACATCGGAGACAAGGTTTAATTTTTCGGGCAGCTTTCTAATTCAAGATGCCATGCGTATCGTTGTACTATATATAGCATCCCTGACAATATGAAATGCGCTCTGCAGACTGCAGGCAGTGAGAGCGAAATGCATTAGGCAGGGTAATGATACGTGCGCTCAGAGGGAGAGATACACTGGGCTACAAACTTCTGTGGAGGCCGTGTCAAATAAGTCAAATCCTTGTGTAGCCAAAGGTTCAAAGCTGGGCGAAACCGCTTTCGCCTCAGAGAGGTCCCTTTCGGCTTTGTCAGCTGGGCCAATCAGCGACGGCCCTTCCATCTGCCAAAGCCAGCGCGAGAGCTGCCAAGTGCGCGGCTATCCTCACAGCCACACGTCCCTTGAGGAGAAGTTCGCAGCGAGAGGCAAAGAATCGAAGCAGCACAATTCTTCGCGCTCGGTCCTCTAGCAGCAAATCAACCTTGCCACTTGTCTGAAACTGGACTGGTGACCAACCTGCGCGAGCGATCCTCTGTTTTCACAGTATTGCAATTCCTGGAGCATTGTCTACCTGTCCATGTCTTAACCGGCCCTCGATCAGTCAGTCAGTCAGCCATCGCTGTGGAGCCTTGTCATATCGACGGTTGTCAGTGATTGTCAGACACTATGGCCTGGCCGCAGAACACCGATCAGTCGTTGCTTGACCTCGACGATCCATCGCCTTCGGCACATGAGACAAGGCCGTATAGACCGCGCAACTCACCTCCTCTGGACGATCCCTTCGCTTCCTCCTCGGAACGACCGTCCATATCTTACGACGACTTTGCTGGCCAAGGATCTTCCAGTCGTCCTTATCCGCTCGCACAGTCCACGTCAAACATGTCTTTCGGAACAACGGGAACAACGGGAACAACGCCTAGCGCCTATCCTCAGCAGTCTTACTTTGACGATGCTTACACAGACGATCACGACCTGATGGGCACACAGCGGAGTCGTCGTTCAAAGCGGGAGTCTGGCAGCGGTCTAGGTGGATTCTTTGGGCGTGTGACGGGAGGACGGATTGGATCAAAACCAGCAGACACAGGCGACATGGACCTTCCACTCACACAAACTGGAGTAGCACCCGCCGGGACACAGCAACCTCAGCAAACCATGGCGGACGATGGGTCAACGCATTCAACACAGTCTTCAGGATGGAAGTTTTCGAATTTCTCCTTTGGACGAGCACCAGTGGATCCATCGACCCTGGGTCCCAGAATAATTCATCTGAACGACACGCCCGCAAATGCTGCCCGAAAATTCATGGATAATCATGTGTCAACAGCAAAATATAATATCGCAACATTCCTTCCCAAATTTCTCTTTGAACAGTTTAGCAAGTACGCTAACTTGTTCTTCTTATTCACGGCGATTATCCAACAAGTCCCTAATGTGTCGCCGACAAACAAGTACACTACCATCGGACCACTAGCGGTCGTGCTGCTTGTCTCGGCAATCAAAGAAGGTGTTGAAGATGTCAAACGTCACAATTCCGACAAGGATTTAAATCGATCAAAGGCAGAAGTATTACAAGGAGGAGATTTCGTCATAAAGAAGTGGTATCAGATTAAAGTGGGAGATATCATCCGGGTTACCTCTGGAAAGCCAATACCAGCGGATCTGATTCTACTGGCTTCATCTGAGCCTGAAGGTTTATGCTACATCGAAACCGCAAATCTCGACGGCGAAACAAATCTGAAGATTAAACAAGCATTACCGGAAACAGCTGCAATCCTCTCACCCGGTGTGCTCAGCAGAGTGCAGGGTGTCCTTAAATCCGAACAACCTAATAATCATCTTTATACGTTTGAGGGAACGTTATCAATCGACACTGGTGGGGGAGAGAAGGAACTTCCCCTCAGTCCAGATCAGATGCTGCTTCGAGTAAGCTGTCTTCTTTGGCAAAGTTGATTTTTAGGGTGCACAACTTCGAAACACGCCATGGATATACGGTATAGTCGTGTTTACCGGCCACGAAACCAAACTCATGCGAAACGCAACTGCCGCTCCTATCAAACGTACCGCAGTTGAAAGAATGGTCAACATACAAATCATTTTCCTATTTGCCATTCTTATTGCCTTATGTCTTGTCTCCTCCGCAGGTCAAACTATCAAGAACTTCGCCTTTGGATCTACCCTTGGCTATCTCTACTTCGGCAATCTCAACGCAGTCAGCCAGTTTTTCCTAAATCTCCTCACCTTCTGGATCCTCTACTCAAATCTCGTCCCCATCTCGTAACTCTCGTAGATTTCATTCTCTAACAATAGTCTGTTCGTGACAATCGAACTGGTGAAATATGTTCAGGCCTTTTTGATTAATGTCGACTTGGATATGTACCATCCTGACACGGATACACCGGCAGTATGTCGGACATCATCCCTTGTGGAAGAACTCGGCCAAATAGAATACATCTTCTCCGACAAAACGGGAACATTAACGTGCAACATGATGCAATTCCGACAAGCCTCCATTGGGGGTATTCAGTACGGGGATGAAGTGTCAGAGGACCGAAAAGCACGCGTCATAGATGGTGTAGAAGACGGAGTATTCGACTTCAATCGACTGCGCGAGAACATTCGAGGTCCTCGAGGCGGAATAATAAAAGAATTCTTGACATTGTTGGCGACTTGTCACACAGTCATCCCGGAGCGAAATGACGAGAAACCAACGGACATTAAATACCAAGCTGCATCGCCAGATGAAGGTGCATTAGTGGAAGGGGCAGCGATGTTGGGTTACAAGTTCTGTACCCGCCGACCAAAGAGTGTCAGTGTTCAAGTCGACGATGAAGGAGAAAAGGAATACGAAGTTCTGAATATTTGTGAATTCAATTCCACTCGAAAACGCATGTCTGCTATTCTACGGTGCCCGGATGGAAAGGTGCGGATATACTGCAAGGGAGCCGATACAGTTATTTTGGAACGCTTAGGTCGGGATAATCCGCATGTGGATCTCACAACACAGCACCTGGAAGATTATGCAACGGATGGATTAAGAACTCTGTGTCTTGCTATGAGAGAGATCCCAGATGATGAATATCAGCAGTGGGCAGCGATTTACAACAAGGCGGCAACGACGATAAACAATCGGAGTGAGGAGTTGGATAAAGCTGCGGAACTAATCGAGAGAGACTTTTATCTTCTTGGTGCTACAGCTATTGAAGATCGGTTACAAGATGGCGTACCTGAGACTATCCACACTTTACAAACCGCTGGAATCAAAGTCTGGTATACAGCCATTTCTATATCAACGCTAATTTCAGGGTCCTTACGGGCGACCGACAAGAAACTGCCATCAATATTGGCTTAAGTTGCAAACTCATCTCAGAGGATATGAACCTCATCATCATCAACGAAGAAAGTAAAAACGCAACCAGAGATACAATAGCCAAAAGATTAAACCAAATCCGCGGCCAGAAAGACCAAGCCGATCAAGACGTCCTAGCTCTCGTCATCGATGGAAAATCCTTGACCTTCGCCTTGGAAAAGGACCTCGAAAAACAATTCCTGGATCTCGCAGTCATGTGCAAAGCCGTCATCTGTTGCCGAGTATCGCCCCTTCAAAAAGCTTTGGTCGTGAAACTTGTGAAACGACATTTGAAAGCGATTTTACTGGCTATCGGGGACGGCGCGAATGATGTGAGTATGATTCAGGCTGCACATGTTGGTGTCGGAATTTCTGGGGTGGAAGGGTTACAGGCGGCGCGATCCGCGGACGTGGCAATTGGACAATTTAGGTTCTTGAGGAAGTTGTTGTTGGTGCATGGGAGTTGGAGTTACCATCGGTTGAGTAAACTGATTCTCTACTCTTTCTACAAGAATCTTGCGCTTTTCATGACGCAGTTTTGGGTAATTCCCCTTGAAAGTTCGGATTGCTAAAAAATAGTACGTGTTTCAGAATGGGTTCTCGGGGCAAGTCATTTTCGAATCCTGGACACTGTCCTTCTATAACGTCTTCTTCACGTTCCTGCCGCCCTTTGCGATGGGTGTATTCGACCAGTTCATCAGTGCAAGACTCCTAGACCGATATCCTCAACTATACCAACTAGGACAGAAGGGAGAATTCGTACTTCCCCGAAATCCCTGGAGCTTACGTAGTTCAATATCCGCAGTTTCTGGGCGTGGATTCTGAATGGTTTTTATCATTCTGCCATTGCTTACATCGCTTCAATATATTTCTTTGTCGACGATGGCTTAGAATCTGATGGACAAGTAGCAGGTCACTGGGTTTGGGGAACGACCCTTTATACAGCAGTGCTGGTTACTGTCCTCGGCAAAGCTGCCCTAGTGACAAAGTATCTCCCCCTTATAATTTTTCTAATAGTAGTCTGTGGACGAAATGGACCATCTTTGCAATTCCTGGTTCATTCGTGATTTGGATGCTATTTTTCCCGGTATACGCCTTCGTTGCACCACTACTAGGGTTCTCCCAGGAATACCAGGGAATCCTGCCTCATATCTTCGGAAGTCTTGCATTCTGGGCAACAATAGTCGTCGTCCCCGTAATGTGTCTCATTCGGGACTTTGCATGGAAATAGTACCTCCCACTCTTCCTCCCATCTGACTTTCAGTGCTCGACGGATGTACTACCCCAAACAATATCATTATGTACAAGAAATCCAGAAGTTCAATGTGGCCGACTATCGCCCACGGTATCTCCCTGCCCTCTTTTGTCTACGGATCATGTTCTAACTCTACAGGATGGAGCAATTCCAAAAAGCGATCCGCAAAGTCCGGCAAGTACAAAGAATGCGCAAACAACGTGGGTACGCATTCTCTCAGGGAGACGAAGGTCAGATGCGCCTTATCCGCGCATACGACACTACTCAACATCGAGGCAAGTACGGTGAAATGAAAGCCGTTCCCCACAACGGGCAACAAAATCGTGGGTTGGGAGGATATATCTGAAATCGCACACGCATACACATATAGTCATGAAGGTTTTACGGGGCATTGATGCGTTTTGATGCGATTGGTAACACTTGAGAGCGTGTGTCTGAATGGAATGGCAATTTGTGAATTGTTGCGATCGAGAGTTGCGATTTTGCGTATTATGGGATTGTGAGTACGATTGTGCTTAAACTGGCGGCGTCGAGATTACATATGTTTTAGTGCGGTATTCATATCAATGGAATTATCTGCAATGGATTTGAAGATGCTAGTGATATTATAGCTACATATGTTACAAGAGCTTTTTGCCTAGTTTTCTGCGTCGTAGTCTCTTGGCTTTGCGTTTACGCAGGCGTCCTCGAGGATGTTGAAATACTGAGATCGAGGAACCACGTCCCAAACCGCTGAACCATTCGCGCATGAATGCACTTCTTCGAGTTCGTGCTTTCTGTTCCCGTTTGATTGCATCAACCTTCATTCTCCATAGTCTCATCTCCTTTCTCTGCTTCCGAGGCATTCTGCTCCCTTGCGCCAAATACTTTACTCCAGGATTAAGTCTCACCCATTCCCTAAGCCGTAGTTCTGCCTTTACGTTCTCCCGTAACTCAACATCCGCAACGAACTTGCCAATATCATATGACATGCTTTTCATTTCTCTGACCCCTGTCTCTGCATCCCATCCCCATTTTTCATGCAATTCCTTAGCTATGAATCGCAGAAACTGTTCTTCGAGTTGGGCATAGTAGATGTAACTTAGTAACGTGCTCTGGAGTTGGCTTAATTTGCGAGTGTATTCGAGATGACGACGAACCGTGTATGATGCCTTGACGGAATGACGGCTCCCAGGGTCGATCACCCAGGGCAATGAGAAGCTAGGGTAGTGAAGGGCTGGCACTTTTGTCAGATGGCGCTCCATGTCTGCGGGCCTCTCTGGAAGAGGTGTCTGAAGAGGCGTCTCTGACCGAGGGGTTGACTTCTGTGTGGACCGTTTGGAGCTCTTTGGTGGGAAGCGGTTGAAGAGTGAAGCTAAAGCGTCTGTGTCTCCTTGAATGGACTTTTCAATTAATGAGTGAGTCTATATTAGAACGGCCAATCGAGGCGGTACTTCAAATGCCTGAATAAGATAGCCCTTGACAAGACGAGGCGAATAACATTTTCGGTTCTTGCGAAACTCAAACCGAACCTTCTGTGCAACGCGACTTGAAAGCTCAGAATCGATGGAGGAATGCGCTGAAAGCTTTAGAAGTGATCTGTACAATGCAAGCGTCGGGATGCGATGCACTGCTTTCTGAAAGACATTGAAGCCTTTCATGCACCCGGCCGGCCCTGCTGGAATTGGGATATTTGTTGCTGCCGATCTGGCGAGACTTGCTCGAGCCAAAGTGATCTTCCAGCCTTTACGTAATGTGGCCAAATGAAGCTGACGTCTTCCGGAAAATCACAGAAAAAAATTCCCATTCCGACTGCGCAACATAAAAAAGATCTCCGGACCGTTGACAGCCACCGATCAAAAAACTTTCCCTCGAACCACTTCGTCCGCAGTCGTCCTCGTCTGCATCTGTCCCGTCTCTCAATCCCCTTCAGATACACTGCCACAATGCTCGGAGCAAGAGTCCTACGACAAGGCCTGAGAGCGCCTGCTCTGCGAACAACGCTGTCCAAGAACCCATCTTTCCCTAATTTCGTGCGTCACAACTCGGAAAAAGTGAAAGGCACCGTTGTGGGAATCGGTATTTCTTCTCGGAGATGCGATAGCTGACTTGCGCTAGATCTTGGAACAACCAACTCATGTGTTGCTATCATGGAGGGCAAAACTCCTCGTGTGTTGGAGAACAGTGAGGGTAGCCGGACTACTCCGTCCGTTGTTGCATTTACCAAAGACGGCGAACGGTAGGTCATTTGATAATACATACACTGACATCCTAGACTGGTTGGTATCCCAGCCAAGCGTCAAGCTGTAGTAAACCCTGAGAACACTCTTTTCGCCACTAAGCGTCTCATCGGACGAAAGTTCTCGGATCCCGAAGTGCAAAAGGACATCCAGGAAGTTCCCTTCAAGATCGTGCAACACACCAATGGAGACGCATGGGTACAGGCTCGTGACCAAAAATTCTCTCCCTCTCAAGTCGGTGGTTTCATCCTTGCAAAGATGAAGGAGACTGCCGAGGGCTTCCTTGGTAAGAGCGTTAAGAACGCTGTAGTCACTGTTCCCGCTTATTTCAACGACAGTCAGCGTCAAGCGACAAAGGTAAAATTCATTTCAAATGCATGCTGACTTGCAGGATGCCGGTTCAATTGCTGGATTAAATGTTCTCCGTGTCATTAACGAACCCACTGCCGCCGCGCTTGCCTACGGTCTCGACAAATCCGGCGATGCCATCGTCGCAGTCTACGATCTCGGTGGTGGAACCTTCGATATCTCTATCCTTGAAATCCAGAACTCGGTCTTCGAAGTCAAGTCCACCAACGGTGATACCCATCTTGGAGGAGAGGATTTCGATATCATCCTTCTCCGACACCTTATTTCTGAATTCAAGAGAGAGCAAGGAATTGATCTTTCCAAGGATCGCATGGCTGTTCAACGTATCCGCGAGGCTGCAGAGAAGGCCAAGATCGAACTTTCCTCTACTGTCCAGACTGAAATCAACCTTCCTTTCATCACTGCCGACGCAACTGGTCCCAAACACATCAACACTAAGCTCACCCGATCTCAGTTCGAGAAATTGGTTGATCCTCTCATCCGCAAGACCGAAGGACCAAGTAAGAAGGCATTGAAAGATGCTCAAATCCAACCCAGTCAGATCAACGAGGTCATCCTCGTCGGTGGTATGACTCGTATGCCAAGGTACGTCTTTTTATCGTTGTCCCGCTAATGTCAGGGTTATCGAGAGTGTGAAACAAATCTTCCAAAAGGAACCAGCCAAAGCTGTCAACCCCGATGAAGCTGTCGCCATTGGTGCTGCTATCCAGGGTTCAGTCTTGTCTGGTGACATTACCGATGTCCTTCTTCTCGACGTTACCCCTCTTTCCCTCGGTATCGAAACCCTCGGAGGTGTCTTCACCCGTCTCATCAACCGAAACACTACCATCCCTACCAAGAAATCCCAAGTCTTCTCCACCGCTGCTGACGGTCAAACCGCTGTCGAAATCAAGGTCTTCCAGGGTGAACGTGAACTCGTCAAAGACAACAAGATCCTCGGCAACTTCCAACTTCTTGGCCTTCCCCCTGCACCTCGTGGAGTTCCTCAAATCGAGGTTACTTTCGATATTGACGCAGATGGTATCGTCAACGTCAGCGCCAAGGACAAGGCTACCAACAAAGATCAGAGCATCACTATCTCTGCTTCAAGTGGTCTTTCAGACAGCGAGATCCAGAATATGATTGACGATGCTGCGCGATTTGCAGAGTCAGACAAGGAGAGGAAGGATGCTGTTGAAGCCGCCAACCGTGCCGATTCAGTTTTGAATGATACCGAACGATCGCTCAAGGAGTTTGAGGAACAACTTGACAAGGAGGAGGCTGAGAAGATCCGCACTAAGATCTCTGAATTGAGAGAAGTTGTTGCCAAGGCACAGAGTGGTGAGGGTGCTGCAACTGCTGCAGAATTAAAGAAGGCTACGGATGAAGTGCAACAGGCTAGTCTGTCTCTCTTCGAGAAGGTACGTCCAGTTACATAGATGGTTGCTGATTACTAGGTATACAAGAAGAGGCAACAAGAGGAGGCGAACTCACAGCAACAGAGTAGCTCGGAGAATAAGGAGTCCACTGAGGAGAAGAAACAGGATTAAGCTGAACTTTCTTTAGATCTGCAAAAGCGCGCTTGTTATTTGATGGGATATGGTTCATTTTATGTAGGTGTAATATATTATCTCCGCTCGAACCACCTGTCGGATAGATGAAGTACATGATGTTAAAAAATGTCTCTTTGCCAGCCGCCTGGCACGCTCTCCGAAGTTGAGAGTTGAAGGGTGTCAATCCTTGTGTTCTGTCTGCGTGGCATATTTCGCAAGTTCTCAAGCTGAAGTCCCTTCGCAGCGCCGCGTCGTCTGCAAGCCTCCGCTCCTGTGCACCTTTTGTTAAGCACACGAAGTATCGTAAAATACGAATAACGAAAGTTTACACCCATTGTAGGCTCTGAAGCTGTTTTAGACCACTTTAGATCATGCTCTCACAATTTTTAGGCCTTTAGCTCGAAAAACAAACCTATTTCCCCTCGATGGAATGTGAAAACGAACAGCACTCTGAGGATTAGCAAGATCTGACTAATGCGGCTGGAACTGTACTTAGATGTGACATAGATTGTTTAACTGCGATTGATGATCACCGTTTCTGTTTGTAGTGGTATTATATTGTCATTAAAACAATCGTCAGGTTAGAGCGTCATAGAGAGTCTATACGCGTATAACCAGGCT
>Ga0302325_10024637_pt1 | contig 12511 bp, 10 predicted proteins | sample Palsa_T0_2_FD_201948 | JGI IMG/M metagenome (GOLD analysis project Ga0302325, IMG submission 201948) | Peat permafrost microbial communities from Stordalen Mire near Abisko, Sweden - Palsa_T0_2 | ecosystem: Environmental > Terrestrial > Soil > Palsa > Peat permafrost | place: Sweden: Abisko...
CAATGTGCCAGAGTTGAGAAGATCAAAAATTGCCCAAACAAATAAAAGCAGGTGCTTCGAGGGGATGGCCTTAACAAAGTTGCTTCTCTCTTCTCGAAACTCGCATCCACATTTCCGATTGCGAAAAGATCTGTTTCTGAGTTATCCTTTCCTCCTCCATGCTCAAATACAGGGGACTGACCCTAATATCCAAGCACTTCCGGGATTCATCGGATTAATAATTGTGGCCAGGTGCATGAGCTCTGCGTATGCACCAAGTAAGCCGTCCTATATGCTTTTCTATCATTTTGCCAGGAAAATCCTTAGCTCACGCGGCAGCCACAAGGCAGATCAAGCTTTCGAATCGGGTGCGCTGCATTGCCGCTCAGAATATCCATGCGAAAAGCATTCGAGCTGTCCAAGATGGGTATGTTAACATTAAAGTTACTTACGAAATAGAGAGAGAAACAGCATGGAACCCCAAGAATCTCTTCACCTGTAGTTTCTTCGATTATCCAATTATCAGAAAGTGGTTGTAAGACCGCACTGACGCACCGCGAAGTGGTTAAACTAACGTCCTCCTGGCAAGACGAAAAACTGGCCCGTTCGCAACCAGCAACGTCAAATTGGTTCGTCCAACCCGCTGTGTGACGTAAAACAGTGAAGATATCCCGAAGGCCAAGGGATGTATCTGTCATGGCACAGAGACGTATAATTGAGCAGTAAAGAATCAAACCAGCCCAAAAATCAGTGGTGGAGTACGCAAAGTCGTTCTTGAATGGTCTGTTCTCCCAGGCGCCTGGGTTCTTGTTTTGCAACTTTTTTACAAGCGAAACGAAACGAGTCACGAACTCGGCGAATTTATTCACTCAACTGTCATTTTAGGGGAAAACAAAATTTCTTGAAGTTAGCTAAATAAGCAAGCTTTGAGCTACATCATTAGACGGCAGCCAATTTCTACTAGTCCAAAATGGTGCAAACTACAACTGACGGCAATCATCCAAATATGCCTGTCCAACTGGGGTTTACTGTGCCATCAGAGTCGTAAATGTACCCGTACCAAAGTATGGTTCCAAGGACAGTAGCTAAGAAAAGAAGTAAGGCAAGAAACCCCACATGGTCAAGCTTTGAACTATTTTTGTTCCCGCCTGGAAAAATGACTAGAAGATTCTTGCCAAGCCTAACGGACCAAGACGACAGAAAATACACAAGTGTAAAGATCCCCACATAGCCCGCAGTCGTGAAGCCAGCGATATATTGGGAAGAGTGGTAAATATTACAGTACTTGGTCCTGCAAGGGGCAGAGTCGTTGTAGGAATAAGTACACCAATCACAACGCATAATATTCATCACAACATTAACAACAGCAAGACAGTAATCGAGGATTAGGAAGAACCAAGTACTGCTCCTCGAGAATCCCAATTCACGCAAGATGAAAGATAATATCGCAACAAAGCCTATCATGCACATTGATTTTTCAATGACAGGGCATATCCCTACAATTGAATACAGGGGTTTCGGAGGGTTAACTACCCTCGGAATATCGCTCCAGATTAACGACGAGCTATATCGCCACTTCCGAAAAACTTCACGAAATACACCATTTAGCATCACAGCATGGACCACCAAGGCTGCAAGAGCAAGCCAATACTGGAGAGCAATTACTCTGGCCCGAAAGTTCCGATATCGAGATGACGCTGTCATCTGCTCGAAGCCGGGCCAAGATATCCGACCGCCGCGCGAGATGGTGAAAAATGTATGATGCGTGGCGGCATAGATAGTGAGGCTTTCGTTGATGATCCATGAAGTGAGAAACATCATGCCCCAGGCTTGCTCCCAGAGAACACCGCGCATCGACATGAGCTTGATAGCTGGAGGTAATGTCCCGAGAATGAACCATAACCAGCGCAGCCAAGTCATCGTTTCTAGGCTGTGCAACGTTTCGGCTTCCTCGTCGTCATCGTCGTCGTGGATCGCGGGTCGTTGCCCTTCCGAATGCTCGTCGCCTTTATCGGCTTCGAATCGCTCGTGCAATACCGTCCCAATAGCCTCCGAAAAGCTCTGCTTCCGATAAAGGTAAAGAGCGGCCAATTGTGACACGACAGACAAGGCATCAGCGGCACAAAGGAAGGGGGAGCAACGCAAGTACGTTCGATATCGACTAGGAAGACCACAGATACGGCCACCAGGTTGTGCCATCGAGTTAATCGCCAGAGGAACGAGGGTCCAGAAAATTGTTTGCCAAGACACTGGAGCTCCTGCAGCTGGGCTGTCTGTTGAAGATCTTAGTCACTGTTCTCAACGAACTTGAGACCAAGGGAGGCTCCCACCAGGCTGAGAAATAGTTGTATTGTTCATGGCGCAAGCTTGATTAATACTCTGCCTGCCGCTAGGCTGTCCAACTTGAACTGATGCCCCAAGGATTCTGTAACGGGAATGGCTTTGACCTCGTACTCGTAGACTTTCTGAAGTTCCTGAAGAACAGCTACTTGATGAGAAGAGATGAAGACAGATGCAACAGAACTTTCTGAGGCTGTCTGTAGTTAGGTAAGCTGCAACGAGCCTCGTGGAGGCTGAGCGAAGCCCATGTTCAGAAAGACCAATAGCTACAGCTGAAACAGAGGCAGAATTCGCAAAGGAGAAAACGGAAAGTTTAGGCTGGTCATGTGATCACGCGAGGCCATCTTTAGACTCGACACGTCGACTTCCCCGCTTTCAACTCCGACCTTCAACGTTCCCACCAGGCCTATGCCTTGATGTAGGAGGCTTACTCACCTGAAAATATTCAGTAGACATGTGGGTATTCGAGAACGAAGGCGACGCCTTCAAAGGTACAGTGCCCTCCACTGTCGCGTTCATTCACATGCTCAACGTGATGCAGAAAAGAAACTCTGGCTGCGACCAGGGAAGAGGTTCCTTTTCGGGCGCACTCACACAGAAGGTACGCGATACTCCTATTAAATTTGGACCTGGCTGACAGCGAAAGATGGACAAATTGTCATCGAGGATAAAACCGTATCCAGGAAGCATCTGACCATCGCGGTGGATCCCGCAACGCCTGACGACTGTGTAAGATTCAATACCACACAGACACTTGTCAAAACTTATATGTTCGATAGGCAAACCCAAGAACACGATCTCGTGTCATATTACGCGACCTCGGCACAAAGATAGGTACGTTCGTAAATGGGGACCGTCTGGAGAAGGAGACAGATTTCGTTCTTCAGAAGGAAGAAAACGTTATCACTCTTGGGAAATACAAGTACAATTTTCGGTATGTAAGGCGCCACAGATCCCACCGCATTTGCTTACAAGTTCAGATTAACTTGGGTTCCTGTCGTACTCACATTCTCTTTCTCCCTGAAAGAGCAAAACGCAAACCCATACCCTAAACTCTATGAAACCTTCGGCCCCCTCGACATAAAAGTTCTCATCGAATACGAGCGCAAATATACAACCCATCTCATTGCTAAGAAGCGCAATACATCTAAGGGACTCCAAGCACTGATCAATGGGAAATTTATTGTTCATACTCCTTCATTCGTCGATGCTCTGGTTGCTGCGGCCACACCAAATGAGGAAGGAGTAGCTCCTTTAGAAGAAGACTTTGAGGCCAATTTTCCAGACCCAATCAAACACCTTCCTCCCAAAGCCGAGGAACCGACACAACGCGATGTGACTGCTTATGAGCCGAATAGCTCTCGGCAGGACATGTTTGATGGATATACATTTGTGTTCTATGAGAAACGGCAATTCGATACCCTTCTTGCGCCGATTACAGATGGTCGCGGAAAAGCTTTGTTACATGAAGCTTTTCCGAATGAGACTACTGTCGACGGCTTCGTGGAATATGTCAAGAATGTTGCTGGCGAAAAAGGTCTCGGCGAATTCGAAGATGGAAGCGAAGGTAAAGGGGTAGTCGTTGTCAGATTTAACCCCGTGAAAGGGGCAGGCGCAGATTGGTTCGCAGATTTTGGCAGAAAAGTCCAACAACGTCTTGACCATCGCTTCGTTGAACAGAATGAGTTTCTCGACGCTATTCTCGGCAATGATGCAAGTGTTCTACGAAGACCTTTGGAACCAGAGCTCTCCGGTGTGGTGGCTCCACCCCCATCGGCAGGTGAGTTGTGCTTCACCAAATTGGGGAATGTTTTATTGACGGATTAGCAACTGCTGTAACTAGCCATACTGATCAAAACTCCGTGCCTGCTCCTGCGACCCAGAACGCTCAAGAGATGGCACCACCTGAACCTCCACGACGAGGTCGTGGTCGCCGAGGGGCCAGACCAAAGTTCACAGGTTTCGAAGATGATTTCAGTGTGCCTCTAAGCTCTGCTCCCGAGTCAATGGCTGTGGACGAGTTAGCAGTGGAGTCTCAAAGTCTGTTCGTGTCGCAAAATACCGAAGCTGATATGGATCGAGAGGCATCCCAACGACCAGAGACACAGACTCGAAGCAGTCGAAAGAGACCGGCTTCCCCTATTATCGAGGAGGAAGAAGAAGATTTCATGGAGACCATGGCACCCGCAGCAGCAGCTTTAAAGCGCCGTCGTCTTGCACGAGGAGATCCAACCCCTCCGCCTCCAGCACCTACCGTGAAGGAAAAACCAGTTCCAATCAAGCCAGAAAAGAAAGCCAAAAAAGAGATCGACATCCTCGAGGTAGCCCGTCAAAAGCGTGAGGAAGTAGAACAAAAAGCAAAAGCCGAACGGGAGAGGATGCAACAGCAACTAGAAGACATGGACATCGATGAACCTCCCGAGGTCGAAATCGTCGAGATGGAAGTAAAGCGCTCGGCACCACCTCGATCAGCAGCTCGAGCCGACGAGAGTGAGCGCTGGGACGATAAATGGAACGGCCGCAAAAACTTCAAGCGATTCCGACGCAGGGGTGCAGCTGCTGGGCCTGTGCCGGAGAGGATCATCGTCCCGCTCGAGGAAGTCAAGAAAAAGGACTTCGGGATTGGCGATGATTACTGGGATGACGGAGACTCGCAGCGTCGGCGAAAGAAGGATAAAGGGAAAGGGAGAGAAACGCAGGAGGTCAGCCTACGAGATATGGAAATCCAAGGAAGATCAACGAGTCGTGCTGCGGACAAAGCATCACGGATCCTGGCTAGTGAAGCGGAAGACGAGTTGGGATTCGAGGTCAACAGGGGAAGCGGAGTGAAAGAGTTGTCTTCGGACTCGGATCTCGAGATTCTTGCACCACCACCACCGCAGCTGAGGAAAGCTGCTTCTAGTAGTCGAAGTCAACGCTCTCAGACTCAGACACAAACACAGACCCAGACGAGGTTGGCGGATAAGACGAACGAGACGCAAAACTTGGGTCTGTCTAGTAGAAGTGGAGGATATAGTGCAGGTGCGAGTATGACTGGGAAAGGCAGTAAACGGGTGGCGGAGAAGCTGTTGGAGAAGCCATCACCTGTGAAGAAGGCGAGGCAGACGAAAATGGCGACCTCGAAGGTGATACAAGGGAGTGATGAGAGCGATGAGGATGATGGGCTGAAGTTTCGGTTTAGGAAAAGGTAAGGGAGACTGAATTTGGAGCTCTTCCACCAAGGGTAATCAGGGAGTCGAATTGGATTGGGGATGAAGGGTGAAAAGGCGAAAGGGTATCACATCTATTCTCTTTCTAAACACCCATAGCTATCCAGCTTGTCTTCCGTCTATCATCATGCCGCATAACCGTGTAAAAATCCAGGCTATGACCATTACAGGTGAAGCAACGCCCAACGCCTCACTCTATGCCCGTCTATCCAAATCTAGACTTCACAATCCTTTATACAACCCCTTTCTCTTCCCTTCATCACACACAACAAACCTCTCTCCTGCAAACTCTCAGTCCATCTCCTCCATCTTATTCTCCGAACCCACCTCCGCCTCCTCAACCGCAATCCCAACCAGACACCCCTCCAACATCCCCTCCCAATTCACCCACGAATGCACCTCCCCAAACAACTTACTCCCATCCCTGCCCGCCGCCCGCATCAACTCCGGCTCGCCCCCAGGATGATAGGGCGCATACGGACTGATATTATAAACCTTGCCTCCCAACACCGTCCAAGCATCTTTCCCCTTCCTGCCCGTCATCTGCTTCAACAGCGAAGGCGGAACTCGCAAGTAAGGCGTAGAAGGCGGCAAGCCGCGCAGGTTCGCGGTAGGAGAGGAGGAGAGACGCGCCCAGTCTAGAGGGCTGTGACCTGGGGTCAGGAGGACCTTCTTCCGGGGCTTGGTGGGAATTGCGGAGTGTGTGGGCGGGGGTGCTAAGGAGAAGGAAGAGTTTGTGGGAGTCCGGTTTGGGAGTTGGACTGGAGAGCGGATAGGAGGAGACATTAGGTTCGAAGAGGAGGAGGGCGTCAGTGCTGGGAGGCGGGGTGGGGCGCCGGGACCACCTGAGGCGCGTTGGGCGGAGTTTGGGGCGGGGAAAGAGGGGGGAGGTGCGCGGTTGGAGGAGGTTCTTTGTGCTGAGTTGAGGGAGGGGAAACTGGGTGTTGAAGAGGAGAGGGTGAAGGTCGGTACTGTGGGCGTCTTGTCTTCATCGCCAGATATCGTGGGTAGAGGCTGTTTAGGGTTCGGCTTCTTGAAAGGTGGAGGCGGAGGCGGCATTGCTTTTCTGTCGAGTTCTGCTTTGCTCATGCTTGGAGATGGGAGCTTTTCTTTGGTAAAGGGTTGAGACTCTTCATTTGCGACACTGAGAGATATCGAGGGCGGCGCATCGGGGCGCTCCTTCTTTGCGGCATCGTGAAGAGTGGGGCGTTGCAGCCATGTGAGGAGGGACCAGGAGGAAGGAGGATGTTTGTAGCAGAGGAAGGTCACTGAGGCTATGAGGAGAGAGATCCCCAGGAGGACCATGGTCTTGTTCCTCGTGTTGTGTAGTTGGTGGGATGGCCTTGATGTCGACTCGGCTCGGTGTAGAAAAGTAATCCGTACCTGCGGCAAATATTGTTGCTGACTACTCAGCTGCTGTAGGCTTCAAGGGACCCCCTCCATGTTTCGACTCCACGCGCAGGGGAATATGACGCGCTTGTCCCCGCTCATGGAGCACGAGAAACAAAGCAGGCCCTCCGTGTGGCTTGCAGCAGTTATCGCATGAATCTCATCAAAAGGCGTGCAGATGGGTCCCATGTTGTGACAACTCAGAAGGCTGCAAATCACTTAATACTCCGCATGCTATACCACGAGGCTAGGCTGTCATAGTATGGCAAGTAAACAAACGAGTTTGCTTTTAGGCTTAAAAGATTGTCGTGAAAACTGATCATTCTCTGTGTGCCACTTTCCTTGAGTTTAGTTCGTTTGGTCCGTTCAGCAATACAGTACAATAATGGTGGTTTGGATTTGAAGCGCGTAGGGCCAGTGAAGTTTGGGGAAAACGGCAAAATGCGGGCCGCGCTTCTGGCGTCTGTGAATCGTTCCAGAAACAACAACATCTACGAAAATTCCCCCAACCAAGATACCAATGCCACGCCCACCCGCTCACGCCAATCGCGACCGCCCCTACGCCCGCCATTGCAGTCTAGAGACAGCAATGCCATGATGCGAGTGCCGCCCAAGGCACCTCTCGGAGCAAAGAGTGGCAACGCGAACATGCCTTCCTACGATAAGAGCAATGGCTCCACCAGACCGTTGATGCCCGTCCTCAGCGCCTCGGCGAAGGCCTCAAATCATCCTCCCTTGACTCCAAGAGTCGCCGGCACAGCTTCCTCGTCTGCTCAAACGCCATTGTCGCGAAGGGGAGCGCGTCCAGAGATAACTACGCCGAGTGCGTCGTCGAGGGAGGATCTGTCGACCCCGGTATCTGCGTTTCTAAACAACAATATCACCCCGCGATCATCGTCACGCAAAAGTCGAGTCGATAGCACAAACACCACGCCGACGGGAACACCAACTGGGACTCCTGCTCCTGTGTCCAACGAGTCGTTTCGAACAAACCACGAGCCGCCAGTGTACGGATCTGGGTTGGGGATCAATGGGATTGACAAGGATCTACCGAAACGACCGACAGTCTCATTCAGTCCTGCCGTGTCGGATATTGGCTACTCGAAAAGTCCAGCGCAGAATAGTAAGGATGATTCGAAGTTCTTCTTTGCGAGTGAGGCCAAGACCGTGCAGCCAGCGAGACCGCCGCTCCTGTCCAAGTCGTCGGTACCGTTTGTTTACGCCAATGGGGAAACAATTGCTCCACCACAGAGTTCAAGCGGATCAGCTGTAGGATCGACCGCGGATGACAGAGCACCTAAGTTCTTTCATGCCAATGGTACTCCGGACCTCGAATCTACACCTCACATACCTCCACCCAGGCCGAGTTCTGTTGTGTCTTCGTCGTCACGCATCAACTCGCCAAGATTGGCAAATACAAGCACTTTTTCACCAACTCAGAGACCTAATTCCCCATCGAAGTTACAACAGCAGGCCTCGTTATCTTCGCTAACAAATACACCAAATCGAGAATCACAAATCTTACCACGGCCCCAAGCGGGAAGAGGGCAATCAGCGAACTCTATCGTAGCGGCACGAAAAGCGAGTAGTGAATCGGGGCAATCTAGCCATGGTCGTTCAGCAAGTGTGGGGTCACAAAATGATACAAAAGCTCCGCCAGTGAGGAAGAGATCAGGGGGTGAAGCCCCTGGATCACCTTTGAATCTCGTCGCCACATCAGTTCCAGTCTCAACACCCGAAGAGATTCCCGAATGTGGAGCTCCCACAATCGAACATGCGCTTCAAAGTCCTATTAAAACAGGCCATTCTCTTGAACAGTTGAATGAACTTGCCGCCAATGCTCGGAGGGAAAGAAAGGTTCTCGATCTCGAAATCACAAACTCCTCTTTAGCAGCCATCAACCGGACCCTAGAACGTGAGATGAGGAAACAAACCGCCGAACTGCGGCGCTACAGAAGACTCTCTCGCTCCGGCCGCCTCTCAATCGCAACCTCAGCCTCCATGCGCAACTCAGGGGCTACCCTTCTGCAATCCGAAGACGGCACCCCGCTTTCCGACATGAGTGAAGCCGAGGAAGAAGAGAATTCAGAAGAGGAAGGCTCCTCCTTCTCCACAGATTCAGAAGAAGGCTCGCTCTCGCCCCGTGCCATGGCCGAATCAGATGCCCGACACCGAAAGAGGGATGAGAAGCGTCTACAGCTTGATTTGACAAAACATCAACAGTTGCTTATTGATTCCCAAAAGATGAATCAAAGTTTGAAGCGCTGTTTGGGCTGGACGGAAGAGCTGATCAACGAGGGCAAGAAGGCGCTAGAGTATCATGTGAGAGTCTCGGATGTTGAGCTTGGTGGGCGAGTTCTAGCGCCTGATGAGGTAGAAGGGGAGGGCGAAGATATAATGAACGAGGAAGAGAGTGAGGGTATGAGCATTTTCGGTGCAAGGTTACTGAGAGAAGCGAGGAAAGCAGCAAAAGAAGGAGTAGGCAAGATTACAGGTTGGGGCGGGGAGGAGAAGGACGATAGAGACAGTGGAATTGAGGTCGACGGGTCGGCTTCGGGCTCCGGCTCAGGCGTTGCCTTTGACTCGTTACCAACGAGTCCGCGATAACACTTACCGTCTCAAGACGGCTAGAACATTTTTCATTACTGTACTAACACAACAATCGGAGGAGAGGATTGTACGATTTTCGGGAACGGCTACGACTATACACACCACTCATATCTTTCCTATGTCAAAATCAGTCTTCGGGAAACGGCGTTTCTATTGGAAAGCATACGGACGGCGTCAAGGCTCACTTTCACTGGGAAACGGAAAGGAGGGAACCTGCATCTGTCTGTCTTTGAGTAAACCAACTCCACATCAAGCTTTTTCCTTGTATACTTTGCGATACCCCCTTGCAAGAACGGAGATGGAATGGAATGGCGTCTAATACCCAATCTATATATGGGCTGCGCCCTTTGAGAATGCATATTTTGAGAATTGGAAATTCCAATGGAGGTTTGGAGCTAGAAAGGGGTGAACGGTGTCGCGAGTAAGCGAGGACGCGGAGAACGAGTGACATGGGGAATGTTGGAGTATAGCTTGGATGGATCACAAGATCAGAAAGAGGAAGTGGAGGCAGAAGGTACTTACCTAAAGACAAAAATAAATCTTACAAGTCAAAGTCACAATCTTCACTGTGCTGGGTAGCCCACGTGACGTTTCTGAAGTTTGAAGAGGGGATGGTATCGCGTGGCATAAATATTCTCTACACCTCTGACTGGAATTCATTCGCTCGCGCTCTCTTATGCAGATGAGACTAAGCGCAGATAATTCAAGGTATGCAGGGAGAAAAGAGAAATCTATGCATTACTGTACGCTGCACAAAAGTCAACACATCCTGTGTGTTCTCTCTCAAACCGTATCAAGGAGATGGAAGATAAGTCTTATGCCATGATCACGTATGTCTCGTTCTCCGTTCAGTCAACCCTCCACCACTCACTCCGCTCACCAGGAGTAGTTTAGGCTCAAGGTACGTTCAGCGCATCCAGCGTTGGGTCGGATGAAGGGTGAGAGTGAGTGGGCTCGGGGGCTGGCTTCTTGGAGCTCTTCTTCTTCTCTTTCTTGGCTGCTGCTTCGGCGACGAGTTGCTCGAAGGCCATGTAGTCGCCCTCTTCTTCTGGGTTGCGTACTGCCTATATTGTGTTAGGGAAGATATCACGGTAAGGAAAGGGGGGGGGGTAAACAAACCTTCTGATAGATTTCCCCCGAGATAACCAGCGCCTGAGCTCGCTCTAGTCTCTTGGACATCGGCACCTTCTTATCGTTCAAGATCTCATCACACACATCCCGCAACACACCCTGGATCTCGAACTTGCTGCCCCGCCATGCGGCGTTCAGGATCTTGCCTGTGACTCGGCGCTCGTACTCGACCTTCTTCTCGTCCGTCCAATCCTCACCGCCTTTCTCTTCCATCTTGGCCATCTCCTCCATTGTCATCTGCGCATCGATCGCGCTGGAAATCGTGTTCCACGTCTCCTTGGCCAGGGTCCCCTTATCCTTTAGCCGAGAGAAGAATCCTCCAATACCCAGGAATTTTTGGGATTTCAGCAGCGCGGTGGCTTTTTGTAGGTAGGTGGTACCGATAGCGTGCAGGATATCCAGACCAAAAGACTCCATCTTCAGATTCTCAACTTCCAGGCGTGTCTTTTCTTGGAATGCTTTTGTGACGTCCGGGCCTTTGTCGGTTTCTGTCCAGATAGAGATGCGGTCTATGAGCTTCTTGGCCAGGGTTTCGACTCTCTCTTGCCGTATACGAGTGCGCTCTTTATCATATTTTGCTAACTCCTCTCTTTGTGCCTTTGTCAGCCCGCCCTTCTTCTTGTCCTTCTGTCTAAGCTCTTTCTCCTCTTCCGTCAAGCCAGCAGCTGCGATATCCTCTTCCGACTTATCCATAATCGCCTGTCTGAGCGGGATCCCTTGGCTTCTCTTTGGTGTCGAAGTTCCCGATGCAGAAGGACTGACAGAGGGCTTCTCAAACGCCGTACTCCCTGTAGAGAATGTTGATTTGTCGCCGAAGCTTTCTGCAACGCTGGGCGGAGGTGGTACTTTGCTGCCCTCTCCACCTGGAGCCGTACCAGCAGCAGCCGCCGCTCTCCGCTTCTCATCTGCAATACTCTCTTCCTTTGCCTGTGCCTCACCGGGAAATTCTGCCTCCCCCTCCTCACCCTCCTGCATCGTGATATCCATCGTCCGCGTCAGATCCTTCATGAGCGAGATCTCGCCGATTAGGTCTACGAACGCATTGCCGCCGAAGATAGCTCCGAAGAATTCGGAGGGGTCTTCGAAGCCACCTATTGGGTGGGCATCGTCCTTGCCATACTTGTCGTACGCTGCCCGCAGATTGGGCTGGCTCAGCACTTGGTAGGCATGGCCAACGGCCTGGAACCGCTCGTGGGCTGTTTCGTCACCGGGGTTCTTGTCTGTGAAGAGGTTAGAGTCTGGAGCCGAGAGGGGAATAGGGGAGCAAGCCTGGATGTGTTACGATAGCGGCCCTTCGGTAGGCTTTCTTGATCTCAAGTTCAGTCGCATTTGGCTTGACGCCTAGAATGTCATAGTAACTCGTATCGACAACCATGGTGGACGATGTCGTCAGGCGCAAGATTTAAGAAGCGAGAATGCGATCCGATTAATGTACTTATGGTTTAAAATCGCTTTGTGAGGTTGCCTGGTTTGAGTTTTGTATGAGGCTGAGGAAAACTGCGGTCAACGGAGATGACGAATGACGAGGCTCGGCTCCAAGCAAAGATTAGCGTGGGGGAAAATTATGTGAATCTTCAAGCCATCCAATAACGATAAAGACTTTTTATTCCCATCTTCATCCTTTTGTAAATAGATCTGAGGATAATTTGTAGCTCAGTGTAGCATCTGATAGTTTCTCTTCATTCACGTGTCACACAATGCAATTACCCATTCGGACAGGCACCAAGTTACACACCATCTATTGCACATCCAAAGGTCTCGATTCTCGTCATCAGCATAACTTAAATCTAAACATCTCAAGGACTTTTTAAACAAAATAAAAGTGCAGACGAGTCTATTTCGTGCCCGCAGCA
>Ga0302325_10024638_pt1 | contig 12510 bp, 11 predicted proteins | sample Palsa_T0_2_FD_201948 | JGI IMG/M metagenome (GOLD analysis project Ga0302325, IMG submission 201948) | Peat permafrost microbial communities from Stordalen Mire near Abisko, Sweden - Palsa_T0_2 | ecosystem: Environmental > Terrestrial > Soil > Palsa > Peat permafrost | place: Sweden: Abisko...
AGGTCATCGACATCCCGGGCTTCGGCTACCACGGCACCTACCTGGACTACCTGGTGCCCGGCCTGATCGCGATGAACGCCATGTCCAACAACATGTGGGCGGGCATGACGATGATCGAGGAGATCGACCGCGGCACGCTGAACCGGTTCCTCGTCTCGCCGGCCAGCCGTATCGCGATCATGAACGCCACCGTGGCCGAACAGGCAGTCAGCACCACCGTGCAGTCGCTGATCATTGTGGCTCTCGGCCTGGCGGGCGGGGCCCGCTACCACGGCGGTGCGGCCGGGGTAGCGGTGATGGTCGCGGCATCGATCGGCGTCGGCGTGGTGTTCGGCGCGCTGTCCAACGTGGTCGGCATGACGCTGCGCTCCCGTGAGGCGATCATCGGCGTGTACACGTTCTTCATGCTCCCGCTGATCTTCTTGTCCTCGGCGTTCATGCAGACCAGCCTCATGCCGGGCTGGATGCAGGCCATCGCGTCGCGTAACCCGCTCAACTGGGTCGTTCAGATCGGCCGTTCCGCGGTCTCCGCCGCACCTGACTGGGGCGCGATCGGAGTGCGCTGCGGCGGGCTCCTCGTGCTCGCCGTGGCGTGTGTGGCCGTGTCGGTGCTGACGTTCCGCTCGTACTCCAAGAACGTCTGAGTTCGACCGAAGACGGCGGGCTCTTCCCTGGGTCCGTCCCAAGGTCCGTCCCGGCGGCCGCGGCGCCGTGCAGCCGGTCGGCGTCATCGTTGCGAATCGTGCGGATGTCCCGCGGGATAAGGGCCAGCGCGGCGGCCACGACGATGACGCCGGCGGCGGCGTACTCCGCCCGCGAGGTCCCGATCGCGGATCCGAGCGGCCCGGCGATCAGCGCTCCGGCCGGCATCGCCATCACCGTGCCGAGGACGTCGTAAGACGAGACCCGCGCGAGCTTTTCCGGCGGGATATTCCGCGCCATCGTGACCGTCCACTGGACCATCATCATCTCGACGAAGACACCCAGGCCGAAGGAGGCGGCGCAGATGGCAGCCAGCGGCAGGACCATCGCCAGCGAGAGCGGGGAAATGGCGACCGCGCCGCCGGTAAGCACCACGAACAGCATGGGCCGCCTGGGCGTGAACCGCAGCGACATCAGGCCCCCGGTGATCAGGCCGAACGCGTCCGCTGCGGTGATCGCGCCCCAGGCGGCCGCGCCGCCGAGATGCGCCCTGGCGACCACCGGGCCGAGGACCGAGAACGCCCCGTACCAGGCCATCATCACGACACAGAACTCGGCGACGATCACCCACAGCCAGGTATGCGAGCGGAACTCCGACCAGCCCTCCCGCAGTTCGGTGAGCATGCTGGGCGGCGTCCCGTTGATCCCGTTGACCCCGTCGGCCGTCCCGGACCGCGGGTTGTCCCGCCCCGCGCGGATGGACCGCAGCACCGGTACCGTGCCGACCATGCCGAGGCCGCACAGCACGAGCGCGAGGCCCGGGCTGGTCGCCGCCACCAGCAGGCCGGCCACGGCCGCGCCGGACATCTGGCCGGTGTTCATGGCCAGCCGGCTGATCGCGCTGGCCTCCTGCAGCATGCCGCCGGGAACCAGGCGGGGGAGCAGGGCCTGGGAGGCGGGGTAGAAGATCGCTATCCCGGTTCCGGTCACCGCTTCCAAGCCCATCATCGCCCACAACGACGGGTGGCCGGCCAGGACGCCGATGCCGAAGGTTCCTTCGCCGAGCGCCATCATCAGGTTGGCCGCGATGATGACCCGCTGCGGCGGAAACCGGTCGGCCGCGACGCCGCCGAGCAGAGCGAAGATGAGCGACGGCGCGATCTGGGCGGCGAGCACGTAGGACAGGTCGGTGGGTGAATTCGTTCCCTTGAGCACCGCGAAGGAGACGCCGACCAGCGAGAACCCTACCGACGCCGGCGCGATCAGCCGGTCAGCGAGGAGCAGCCGGAAGTCCCGGATCGCGAGCACGGGAAACCGGCGGAGGAGCCCACCCCGTGACATCGGCTCGGTCCTTTCCCGTTGGCGCATGGCCGGTCTGGCCAGCACCCGGCTCTGTGACGCTAGCCGCCAGGCCCGGCCGGGGGCAACTTGTTTTCCCAGCTTAAGGGGGCTAGCCAAGGGCCAGAGCCCGGGAGCGGCGGAGTCAGCAGAGCTGATCGATCCGGGTCCACACGCCCGGAGGATTGTCCGCCAGCGGCAGCCAGAGCATCGGCTGCCGGCCTTCGTACTTGAACTGGAAACCGGGATCGCCTGGATAGCGATCCTTCCGGTCCGGCCAGACCACCTGGAGATACGGCGGCCTGATGTAGCCGTAGTACCGGTCCGAGACCGCGAACATGCTGGTCGTCCGCCAGCTCGCGTGTACGGGGCGGACGGCGAGCGAGCACGGGCAGATGCCGTCGAGCTGATCGCCGGCTTCGATCACCGCGCCGTTCGCGATGCGACCAGCGACCGAGTTCAAGATGACGGTCATGTGCTCGAGGGGCAGGCCGTACATGGCCAGCTCCGGACCCTGGTGACTAAGCCAGAGACCGGCCGTGTACGCCCAGGGCGGCGCGATCTCATCGCCAAGGACGGCGGAGACCGACCAGCCGACGGTACGAATGTCGTCGGCGACGGCCTTCATGCAGGCCTCAGGATCGATGGTGGCGCCCTCATCCAGCGCCGCACACTCGGCGCACCGGCACCGTTCTTCTGGGGACTCGGCGCGGCGCCGTCGTGATGGGTTCATATCCGACACACTACGAGTGGGGTACGACATTTTCGGGGCCGCCGGCGTCCCCGGCTTCGGGGTCCTCGCGGGTGATGCCGAGGTGCCGCTCGATCGCGCTCAGCCGCTCGTCGAACTTCTCCAGCAGCGCCTGGATCGCATCCGGCGACTGCCACGGGGCCCGCGGGCCACGGAGAATCTGGACCCGCCGTAGCGCACTGGGGGCATCGCCGTGGTCTTCGGGCTCAGCCTCCAACTCCAGGATCACCTGATCCCGGAGACGGTCCAGGTTCGCGCCGAGCTTGCCAAGGACCGTGATGGCTACGCCGCGACCCTCGCTGATCAGCCCGAGCAAGAGATGTCCGGTGCCGATGTAGTCGTGGCCCAGCTCCAAGGATTCCCGCAACGACAGCTCCAGGCACTTCTTCGACCGGGGCGTGAACGGGATATGCCCGGACGGTGCCTGCTCGCCCCGGCCGATGATCACCTCGACCTCTCCCCGCGCGGCCGCCAGGGCGATGTCCGCTGACGCCAGCGCCCGGGCCGCCGCGCCCTTGCCCTCGTGCAGCAGACCGAGCAGCAGATGCTCGGTGCCGATGTAGTTGTGGTTGAGGCTCGCCGCCTCTTCCTGGGCCAAGACGACCGCGCGTCGTGACTGGCTGGTGAATCGCTCGAACATGGCGGTGCTCCCGATACAGGCCGAACTCCCAGCAGTGAACCGCTGACCCTCCCAGTGTGCACCCGATGGGTGGTCAGGACATGCGCGCCCGGAAGGCCGCGGTCTTGACCCGGTTCTGGCACGACGTGGAGCAGTACCGCCGGGTGCCGTTGCGTGAGGTGTCCACGTACACCCGGTCGCACCTGGGTGCCGTGCAGACGCCGAGCCGGTCGTGCAGTTCGCCGCCGAGCACCACGGCCAGGCCGGTGGCGCAGCCTGCCGCCCAGCCGTTCGGCAGCGAGTTGTCGGCGGCATGGTAGTGAAGGTGCCAGGACTGCCCGTCGTGCCGTTCAAGCTCGGGGTGCGCGCCGGTGCGGACGAGCAGCGCGTTGACCCGGCGGGCCGCCTCGTCCACGGCACCCGCGCTGACGGCCTCGAAGACGCCGCGCAGTTCGGCCGCGACGAAGCAGAGCTCCGCGGCTTCTTCCCAGGTGGCGGTCCGGCCGCCGGCCGCTCGCAGGACAGCGCCCACGGCCCCGGTGCGTTCCTCCGCCTCGGGCGGATGGTAGTGGCGGCCGCGGTCCTCACCGGGGGTGAGCAGGTTGACCAGTTCCACGGCCACCTTGATCACGTCATCCGTGTGACTGTTGAAGTTCACTTGACCAGTTACACCTCAGGATCTAGATTTGTGACTATCAAAGAGAGCTTAGCCAGTAACGGACGACCGGCCAAGCGTAGGCCCGACCCCAACCGGGCGAATCACCAGGGAGGCAAGGCGTGCCGGAACTTGACCGCGACACCGCACGGGACTGGATCGAGCGCTGGGACCGCCAGCAGGAAGAGAGCCTGCCGGACCGCGAAGACAGGTTCACCGCGCTGATTGACGCCGCTGAGGAGGCGACCGGGCGGCCGGACCCACTGGTGCTCGACATCGGCTGCGGCCCCGGCTCCATAGGCGTCCGGCTGCTGAACCGGCTCCCGGGTGCCATGGTGATCGGCATCGACGCCGACCCGGTGTCGCTGGCGTTGGGCCAGGCGGCCTATCCGGACCTGCCAGGATTGCGCTTCATCGACATGGACCTGCGCGTTCCCGGCTGGTCCGCGCGGCTCGGCCTGACCCCAGGGACCCCAGGGACCCCAGGGGGCCAAGGGGGCCAAGGGGGCCAAGGGGGCCAAGGGGGCCGGGCCGCCGACGTCGCGGTGAGCACCACCGCGCTGCACTGGCTGCCCGAGCCCGATCTGCGCGCCATGTACGCCGAACTCGCCACCGTGCTCCGTCCCGGCGGCCTGCTGCTCGACGGCGACCACTTCTCGCTCGACGCGAAGGAGTCGCCGACGCTGGCCCGCCTGGACCTGGCTCTGCGCCGCCGGGAGGACCAGCGCCGGTTCCCCGGCGGGCACGCCGAGAGCTGGTCCGGCTGGTGGGAAGCGGCGGCCGCCGACCCGGCACTGGCCGCTCACGTCGCGGAACGCAAGCGTCGTCACGTCGACGCCGGCCACCACGGCACGGAGTCGAACCAGCTCGCCACCCACCTCGAGGCGCTCAAGGCCGCGGGTTTCGCCGAAGTCGGCACCCTCTGGCAGCGCGGGGACAACCGCCTCCTGTGCGGCGTCCTGCCCAGCGAGTAGCGATCCGGGCGAGCCGGTCCCTCAGTGGCGTCGGGCGTAGGCGATGTTGATGACCGCGATGGCGGCCCAGATGAGCAGGACCATGACCGCCTGCGCACCGGAGTTGCCCTCGCGCGACACGATCGCCGTGGCGCCGACGCCGAGGGCCATCGAGCCGAGGGCGGTAATCGTGGTCGCCACGTTGCGCCGGTCGATGGCGGGCGGCCTCGCCGGGGGCGGCCCCATCTGATACCCGGGAGGCAGCATGGGTCCCATGTACCCCTGGTACCCGTGATATCCCTGGTACCCCGCAGGCGCCTGGTAACCCGGATACTCCGGCGCGCCCGGTCCCGGCGCGCCCGGGACGCCCGCTCCCGGCGCGGCCCCGGAGCCTGGTGGCCCGACCGGACCCGGCGGGCCAGCGGGCCCGGGTCCCGGAAGGGCATAGTCCCCGGGTGAGCGGTAGCCCGGAGCCTGCTGAGAAACCGGAGAGCCGGCCGGTACCGGCCCGAAGGCCGCCAGCCGCGCCTCTATGCGTCTGTCGATTTCCGCGCCGATGCGCTCGACCAGCCCTTCGGCCACGGCGTCGTCATAGCCCGAACCCAGATCCTGGTGCGCGGCCACAGAGGCGCGGATCTCCGCCTCGTGGTCGCTGCTCATGAGCGCACGCTACAACCTGCCGCCAGTCACCACAAACGCCGCTGTCACAAGCGACGCTGTCACAAGCGACGCTGCTATGCGCGGCATTAGCGCTGGCGGGCGTAGGCGATGTTGATGGCCGCGATCACGATCCAGATCAGCGCGATCAAGCCCCCCGCGCCGCCGCTGACCTGACCGGCCGAATTGCCCGGGTGGAGCACCGCCGCCGTGGCCCCGATGGCCAGTCCCATCGACCCAAGGGCCAGCACCACCGCGCCGAACCCGACTCGACCCGGCACCGGCTCACGGCGCGCGCGCCGCCGCCGCAACGGCGGATCTGGGTACCCCGCCTGGCCGTACAGCCGCGCGTCCACTCGCTTGTCAATCTCCTCGCCGATGCGCTCGACGAGGCCTTCAGCCACGGCCGTGTCATAAACCGGGCCAAGATCATGGTGCGCGGCCGCCGCGGCCCGGACCTCTTCGGTGATGCTCACGCTCTACCTCCCGCTCGTCTCTGCGTCACGCTATCGGCGTGCGGTGCGCAAGACACTGGGGCTAGCACCCGGTTCCGGCCTTCTGCTGACCCCAGCAAGCCCGCTGCTATTTGCGTTCCGGACAGCGAATTGAGGCTGGCACACTAGGGGGGTGTCCCAGTCCCCTGACCATCGAGGCCCGGACGAGCCGTGCGTTCTGCTCAAGCTGGGCGAGATCGTGCTCAAGGGACGGAACAGGCAGCAGTTCGAGCGCATCCTGCAGGGCAACATCCGCGCCGCGGTGCGAGACATCGGGATACCCGTCCAGCTGCGGCAGCGCGAGGGGGTCATCCTGCTCCGCGTCGCCGACGGTGAGCAGCGCGGCGAACCCGGCTGGACGCAGGCGGCCGGGCAGATCGCGGAGCGGGTCCGGGACGTGCCCGGCATCGTCCGGGTCTGCCAGCCGCTCCGGGTGGTCAAGACGCCCGAGGCGGTCACCGCCGCCGCGTTGGCTCTGACCAAGGGCCGGACGGGCACGTTCGCGATCCGGGCGCGGCGCCGGGACAAGCGCTTCGGCCTGACCTCGGGGCAGCTGAGCGTGCTGGTCGGCCGGGAGATCGCCGAGGCGCACGGGCTCGGCGTCAACCTGTCCCGGCCCGACACCGAGGTGTTCATCGAGGTCGACCAGCACGAGGTGTTCGTGTTCACCGAGGGAGTCGACGCCGTGGGCGGGCTGCCGGTGGGGATGAGCGGCCGGGGCGTGGCGCTCATGTCGGGCGGCATCGACTCCCCGGTGGCCGCCTACCGGATGATGCGCCGCGGCCTGCGCTGTTTTTTCTTGCACTTCTCCGGCATGCCGCTCACCGGACCCGAATCGATCTACAAGGCCTATGCGCTGGTCCGCGGGCTTGACCGGTATCAGGGCGGGTCCCGGCTGTTCGTGGTGCCGTTCGGCAAGGCCCAGCAGGCCCTGGCCTCCTCCGGCGCGGACCGGCTGCTGATCGTGGCGCAGCGGCGGCTGATGCTCAAGACCGGCGCGGCGCTCGCCCAGCGGCTCAGCGCCACCGCGCTGATCACCGGCGACTCGCTCGGCCAGGTGAGCAGCCAGACCCTGGCCAACATCACCGCGCTCGACGACGCCACCAGACTCCCGATCCTGCGCCCGCTGATCGGCTGGGATAAGAGCGAGATCATGGCCGAGGCCCGCCGCATCCGCACTCTGGCCATCTCCGAACTCCCTGACCAGGACTGCTGCACGCTGCTTACCCCGCGCCGGGTGGAAACCCGCGCCCGTCTCGACGACCTGCGCCGCATCGAAGGCCGTCTCGACGTCGAAGACCTAGCCGACACCCTGGCCGCAAATGCCCACGAATACCGCCAGGAAAAACCTTAAGACCATAGATCCCGAACGGCAGTGGCGCGTGCCCGCGCCCCCCGGCTAGCCTCCAGACGCCACCTCAGGTGAGGGCGGGCGCGCGAGGGAGATCTGGGGCCGGGGTGAGGGTCCGGCCGACCAGGGGGGACAGGTGAGCGGCGACGCTGGCCAGCTCGCGTAGGTCGGATTCGACCAGCGCCTGCGGGCCGTCGCACAGCGCGGTCTCCGGGCTCGGGTGGACGTCCACGATGATGCCGTCGGCGCCGACCGCGATCGCCGCCCTGGACAGCGGCAGCACCAGGTCGCGGCGGCCACCCGAATGCGACGGGTCCACGATCACGGGCAGGTGCGACAGCCGCTGGGCGACCGGCACGGCGCTGATGTCCAGGGTGTTCCTGGTCGCCGTCTCGAAGGTGCGGATGCCGCGCTCGCAGAGCACGATGTCGAGGTTGCCGCGCTGGGCGATGTACTCGGCGGCCATCAGCCATTCCTCGATGGTGGCGTTCATGCCCCGCTTGAGCATGACCGGCTTGCCGACCCCGCCGACGGCCTGCAGCAGCGGGAAGTTCTGCATGTTGCGGGTGCCGACCTGAAGCATGTCCGCGTAGCACGCGACCAGGTCCACGTCACCGGGGTCGACCACCTCGGTCACGATCGGCAGACCGGTCTCGGCCCGCACCTCGGCCAGGATCTTCAGGCCGGCCTCGCCTAGTCCCTGGAAGGCGTACGGCGAGCTGCGCGGCTTGTACGCGCCGCCGCGCAGCAGCGAAGCGCCCGCGGCCCGGGCCATCAGCGCGGACGCCAGCGTCTGCTCGGCCGTCTCGACGGCACACGGCCCGGCGATGACCGTCAGCGTGTCCGGGCCGATCGGCACGCCGGCCACCCTGATCACCGAACGCTCCCGGTGATGCTCCCGGCTGACCAGCTTGTATGGCGCGGAGATCCGCACCACGTCGCTGACGCCCGGCATGCCGCGCAGGTTCAGCGTGCCCAGGTGATCGACGTCACCGACCAGGCCGACAATGGTCCGGGACATGCCCCGGCTCACGAACGCGTCGCCGCCCGCCGCCCGTACCCGGTCGACGACGGCGTCGACTTCCGTATCCCCGGCTTCCGCCGTCATGACCACGACCATGTTGTCCGCCTCCAGTGTTGTCCCGCATAAGAGTTGTCACGCATAAAGAAAGCCCCAGGCCAACTGGCCCGGGGCTCTGGTGAAGTCGCTTCCGTCAGCGCAAGGTCTGGCGGGCGACCGTCCCGAACCCGGGCCGGTAGCCAAACCAAAACCAGAACTGCTCACGCATGATCGAGATCATAGCGCATGCCGTCAAGGGACCCGCCGGTCAGAAGCCGACGTCGAGGGTGATGGTGCTACCGCGCGGCGCCTGGCCGACCGGGCTGAAGTCGAACACCTTGCCAAACGGGCCGTACGTGTTCACCTTGACCTGGAACCCCGCCTGCTGGAGGAGCTGGGTCGCGGCTTGCACCGACATGCCGTTCACGGAAGGCACGTTGACGAGCTGGGGACCGGTGGACACGGTGACGGTCACCGTCTCGCCTGGGGTGAAGGTCGCGCCCGGAGCGGGCTGCTGCTCGGTGACGATGCCGGCCGCCTGCTGGCTGTTATTGTCCTGCTGCTGGTTCAGCGTCACGCCGTGCTCCTGCGCCCACTGCTGCGCCGTCTGCACGTTTTCTCCGACGAAGTTGGGCAGCGGCGGGCCGCTTGAGACCTGGATAACGACCGGCTTGGTCTGCGGCCAGGAGGTGCCTGCGACCGGATTGGTGCCGGTCACGGTGCCGACCGGGGAGTTCGAGCCGACCTTGGAGACGGTAGAGGACAGATGCAGCCGCTGCAGCGCGGCCTGGGCCGCGGCCAGCGAGTCATTCTGCAGATTGGGGACCACGGAAGTGAACGGGCCGCTCGAGACGAGAAGCGCGAGATGCGTGCCCTTCGACACCCGTCCCGCCGGGCTGGTCCCGAGCACCGCGCCCTTGCGCATGATGTTGCTGTGGACCTGGGTGTCCTTACCGACGATGAAGCCGTCCGCGGTCAGCGCGGCGGTAGCCGTGGCGACCGAGTCCCCGGCCACCGCCGGCACCTGCCCGTACCGTCCGGTGGTCAGCCACCAGCCGCCGACCCCGAGCCCTACGCCGAGCACCAGGATCAGCGCGATGATCAGCAGCCGCGGGCTGAACAGCCAGCGCTGCAGGAACGGCTCGCGGCCGCTCAGGTAGCGACCGCCGTCCTCACGGTGGACGACGAGCGTGTGGGAACTAACGTCGTCGCGCGCGCCGGCGCCGTACTGGCCGGCGCCGAACTGGCCCGTGCCGAACTGGCCCGTGCCGAACTGGCCCGTGCTGATCGGGTCGGCGCCGATCGGGTCGGCGCCGATCGGGCCGGTGCTGGTACGGGACACCGCGGACGGACCCGTGCCGTTCGCGTTCGCCGCCGGCAGCGCTCCGGTGTGAGCCCACCAGCCGTTGGTGGCCGCGGGCGTGTCCAGGTCGAGCCAGGGCGCCTCGCCGAGGCCCTCGACGCCGGCTCCGATCACGCCGGTGAGCCCGCTCGGGTCGTACAGGTCGGTGCGGACGCGGCGGATCGCGCGCAAGAACTCGCCCGCGTCGGCGGGGCGCCGCGCCGGATCCCGGCTCGTGGCCGCGACCACGAGCTGGTCGACGGCGGCCGGGATACCGGGGACCAGCGTGGAAGGCGCGGGAACATCGGTGTTCACGTGCTGATAGGCGACCGACAACGGCGTATCGCCGGTAAACGGCACCCGGCCGGTGATCATCTCGAAGAGCATCACGCCCGCCGAGTACACGTCGCCGCGCGGGCCGGCGCTGTCCCCGGTCACCTGCTCGGGCGGTACGTAGGCGACGGTGCCGATGAGCAGGCCGGTCCGGGTGTGCCCGGCGGCGGTGAGCGCCCGGGCCAGGCCGAAGTCCGCCACCTTGACCCGGCCGTCCGCGGTCAGCAGGACGTTCTCCGGCTTGACGTCCCGGTGCACGATCCCGGACGCGTGCGCGGCCGCGAGCCCGCCGAGCACGCCGGTCATGATCTCGAGCGCCACCGCCGGGGGCAGCCGCCCGCTGTCCCGGAGCATCTCCTTGAGCGTGCGCCCGGGGACGTACTCCATCGCCAGGTACAGGAACGGGCCGTCCGCGCCCTGGTCGTAGACCGCGACGACGTTCTGGTGCGAAAGCCGCGCGACCGACTTGGCCTCGCCGATGAACCGGCGGACGAAGTCGTCGTCTCTGGCCAGTTCGGCGTGCATGACCTTGAGCGCCACCTCGCGGTCCAGCCTGGTGTCCATGGCCAGGTAGACCGTGGCCATGCCGCCGTGCGCAATGCGTGCCGTCACGGCGTAACGCCCGTCAAGCAGGCGCCCGGCGAGCGAGTGGGCCAGGGTATCGTCCATCGCGACCGATTTTACGGTTGTTTTGTCTATCTAGGGTTGTTAATCGTGTTGCCCGCACGCCCAAGTAGCCTGTTGTGCTGTGGCAGACACCGGACGGGTCGTAGTGGCGGGTGCGGGCCTGGCTGGGCTGCGCACGGTGGAGCAACTGCGGGAGCGCGGCGCGGTCGGCCCGATCACCCTGATCGGTGCGGAGGCCCGGCCGCCGTATGACCGGCCGCCGCTGTCCAAGAAGGTGCTGACGGAAATCGACCTGGACCCGTCACTGCAGGCCGACTTCGCCGCGCTCGACGTGGATTTCCGCCCGGATGAGGCGGCCGTGCGCCTGGCGGAGGCGACCCTGGTGACCAGCCGGGCTGAGTACCCGTTCGACCACCTGGTGCTGGCCACGGGCGCGCTCCCGGTGACGTTGCCGGGGGAGGGGCAGCAGCGGTTCCTGCGCAGCTACGATGACGCGCTGGCGCTGCGAGATCTGCTCAGGCCCGGGCTGCGGCTGGCGATCGTGGGCGCCGGCTGGATCGGCGCGGAACTGGCCACGGCGGCCGCCGCACGGGGCGGCCAGGTCACGGTGGTGGAGGCCGGACCTGCGCCGCTCGCCTCGGCCGTGGGCGCCCCGGTGGGATCGCAGACCGCGCAGTGGTACGCCGAAGCCGGGATCGACCTGAGGGTCGGTGTCAGCGTGGCGGCCGTACAGCCGGGCGGGCTGGCGCTGGCCGGCGGCGAGTGGATCGCCGCGGACGAGATCGTCACCGCGGTCGGGGTCCGGCCGGCCACCAGCTGGCTGGAAGGCTCGGGCGTCCGGCTGCAGAACGGCGTGGCCGTTGACGCCGGCCTGCGCGCTTCGCGTCCCGGGGTCTACGCGGTAGGGGACTGCGCCGCGTTCGACTCGCGGCGGTTCGGGCGGCAACTGCGGTTCGAGCACTGGGACGTGGCCCTGCACGCGCCCGAGGTGGTCGCGGCCAACGTGCTCGGCGGCGATGAGGTCTACGATCCGGTGCCCTACTTCTGGTCCGAGCAGTTCGGTCGCATGATGCAGTACGCGGGCTACCACGGTGGCGCCGACCGGCTGGTCTGGCGCGGTGATCCCGCCGAGCCCACCTGGGCGGCGTGCTGGCTGGCCGGCGGCTGCCTCGTCGCGATCCTGACCGTGGACCGCCCTCGTGACCTGCTGCAAGGGCGCCGCCTCATCACGGCCTGCGATCGGCTGGATATCGCCCGCCTCGCCGATCCCGCCATCCCCCTGAAATCCGCGATCGCGACGTAGGGCCCCGGGTGTTTGGAACTCCCCCGGACGTGGGACATTGGTTTCGTGGCCCAGATTGACCCCGCGACCGACGCTCTCGTCGGCGAATGGCTGACCCTCACCGATGTAGCCGACCAGCTCGGCATCCCCCTGGGGCGAGTGAAGCAGTTGCTCCGCGATCGCAAGCTCCTCGCCGTGAAGCGTCCAGAAGGAACGCTCGCGGTACCGGCCGCCTTCCTTGACGGCAAGCAGGTCGTCAAGGGCCTGTGCGGGACCTTTACCCTGCTCTTCGACTGCGGCTTCGACGAGCCGGACGCGCTCCGCTGGCTGTTCACCGCGGACGAGACGCTGCCCGGCACGCCGATCGACGCGATCGTCAAGCGCCGGGCGACCGAGGTTAACCGGC
>Ga0302325_10024639_pt1 | contig 12510 bp, 12 predicted proteins | sample Palsa_T0_2_FD_201948 | JGI IMG/M metagenome (GOLD analysis project Ga0302325, IMG submission 201948) | Peat permafrost microbial communities from Stordalen Mire near Abisko, Sweden - Palsa_T0_2 | ecosystem: Environmental > Terrestrial > Soil > Palsa > Peat permafrost | place: Sweden: Abisko...
GACCGTGAGCACGACGGTCGCCGACGTGATCGATGCCGGCGCGGGCGTCTGCCAAGACTTCGCGCACGTCCTGATCGCGCTGGCCCGCACGCGCGGGATCCCGACCCGCTACGCCAGCGGCTACGTGTTCCGCGGCGCGGACGCGACGCTCGGCGCCGAAGCGTCGCACGCCTGGGCCGAAGCATACCTCCCGCCGTACGGCTGGGTCGGCTTCGATCCGACCAACGATCGCCTCGTCGACGACGGCTTCGTGCTGGTGGCGGTCGGTCGCGACTACCGCGACGTGAGCCCGACCCGCGGCCTCTACCGCGGCGTCGACCCCGGCACCATCGACGTCACCGTCGCGGTCGACACCGCCGCCGAACAGTAGCGGCAACCGCCGTCAGCGGTTGACGAAGGACATGTCCGGATAGCGCGTGCCGGCGGCGGCGCCGCGCGGTGCGGCCTCGTCGAGGCGCGCGAGCTGGAGCGGCGAGAGGCGAATCTCCGGGGCCTTGGCGTTCTCCTCGAGGTACTTCACGCGCTTGGTGCCCGGGATCGGAACGACGTCGTCGCCTTGCGCCAAGACCCACGCCAGCGCAAGCTGCGCCGTCGTGACGTCCGCTTCGCGCGCGAGCGCTTCGAGCCGCTCGACGACGGCGCGGTTGCGAGCGAAGTTCTCGCCCTGATAGCGCGGGTTGTTGCGGCGGAAGTCGTCGCTCGCGAGCGCATCGACGTTGGTGATCGCGCCGGTCAGCATCCCGCGTCCGAACGGGCTGTACGCGACGAACCCGATGCCGAGCTCGCGGATCGTGTCGAAGACGCCGTTCTCCTCGGGCTCGCGGGTGAACAGCGAGTACTCGGTCTGCAGCGCGGCGATCGGCGCGGTCGCCGCGGCCTTGCGGATGTTCTGGGTCGACGCCTCGGACAGGCCGAGATAGCGGACCTTGCCGGCGCTGACGAGCTCGTGCATCGCGCCGACGGTTTCCTCGATCGGCGTGCTCGTGTCGACGCGGTGCTGATAGTAGAGGTCGATATGGTCGACGCCCAGCCGCTCGAGCGACGCGTCGCAGGCCTTGCGAACGTAATCCGGCGTACCGCTGATGCTGCGCTTCGACGGGTTCTCGGGATCGCGCACGATGCCGAACTTCGTGGCCAGGAACACGCGGTCGCGGCGATCGGCGATCGCGCGGCCGACGAGGCGCTCGTTCTTACCGGCGCCGTACATGTCGGCCGTGTCGAGGAAGGTGATGCCGAGCTCGATCGCGCGATGGATGGTGCGGATCGATTCGGCGTCGTCGGTCGCTCCGTAGAACTCCGACATGCCCATGCAGCCCAGACCGAGCTCGCTGACGAGGGGTCCGTTGTGGCCGAGACGACGCTGCTTCATGCTCCGTCGGACCGCGCCGCGCGGCTCAGCGTTTCAGGACGCGCGCGAGCTTGTCGAACAGGCCCTCGATCGCGCGCTCGTGCTGCTCTTCGAGCCGCCGCCACAGCAGGCGCCCCTGCACGTCGTCGAGCGTCGCGGCGATCCTGTGCCGCACGGTAACCCGGCGGCCGTCAGCCTCCAGGCTGAAAGCATGGGTTCCCTCGATGCCCTCGGTGTCGATGCGCCAGACGATCCGCTTCTCCGGCTCGACCTCAGCGAGCACCGAGTGCAGCCCGCCGTGCCATTCCTCGGTGACGCCCGGCGTCAGCGGCCCGGCGCTCCGCAGGAACGGCTGCGCCGCGAACGGCCAAATGCGGTCGGCGGACGTGCCGAGCTCGGTGAGCAGCTCGTAGATTCGGCGCGGCGTTCCGCTGAACGTTCGCTCGTACGTGACGTCGATCGGGCTCGGCACACCGATGGCTTAGATGAAAGCGCCTCCAGGTCATGCGACCGGAGGCGTCCCGTCCTCGCTCAGGCCTTCAGTTCGATGTCGACTCCGGCCGGCAGGTCGAGGTGCATCAGCGCGTCCATCGTCTTGGGCGACGCCTGCAGGATGTCGATCAGGCGCTTGTGGGTGCGCATCTCGAAGTGCTCGCGCGACTTCTTGTCGACGTGCGGCGAGCGGTTGACGCAGAACCGGTTGATCTCCGTCGGCAACGGAACCGGACCGCTCACGAACGCGCCCGTGCGCTTCGCCGTGTCGACGATGCGCTCGGCCGACTGATCGAGCACGCGGTGATCGTACGCCTTGAGCCTGATACGAATCTTCTGCTTTGCCATCGTCTTAGTCCGACACGTTCGTGACGACGCCGGCGCCGACGGTTCTACCACCCTCGCGGATCGCGAAGCGGAGGCCCTCTTCGCAGGCGATCGGGGTGATCAGCTCGACGTCCATCTGGACGTTGTCGCCGGGCATCACCATCTCGACGCCCTCGGGCAGCCGGATCGTGCCGGTGACGTCGGTCGTGCGGAAGTAGAACTGCGGTCGATAGTTCGCGAAGAACGGCGTGTGGCGGCCGCCCTCTTCCTTCGAGAGGACGTACACCTCGGCTTTGAACTTCTTGTGCGGCTTGATCGAGCCGGGCTTGGCCAGCACCTGACCGCGCTCGATGTCGTTGCGCTCGACACCGCGCAGCAGCACGCCGACGTTGTCGCCGGCGATGCCGACGTCGAGCAGCTTGCGGAACATCTCGATGCCGGTCACGACGGTCTTGCGGCTCTCGTCCTTCAGACCGACGATCTCGACCTCTTCACCGACCTTGACCTGACCGCGCTCGACGCGGCCCGTGCCGACCGTACCGCGGCCGGTGATCGTGAAGACGTCTTCGACCGGCATCAGGAACGGCTTGTCGACCGGACGCTCCGGCGTCGGGATGTAGTCGTCGACCGCATCCATCAGCTTGAAGATCGGCTCGGCATCGGGATCGCCGCGCTTGCCCGAGCTGTTGAGCGCCTTGGTCGCCGAGCCGCGAATGAACGGGATGTTGTCGCCGTCGTACTCCTGCTTGGAGAGCAGCTCGCGAACTTCGAGCTCGACCAGCTCGAGCAACTCCTCGTCCTCGACCAGGTCGACCTTGTTGAGGAACACGACGATCTTCTGAACGCCGACCTGCTTCATGAGCAGCACGTGCTCGCGCGTCTGCGGCATCGGGCCGTCGGTCGCCGCAACGACGAGAATCGCGCCGTCCATCTGCGCCGCGCCGGTGATCATGTTCTTGATGTAGTCGGCGTGACCGGGGCAGTCGACGTGCGCGTAGTGGCGCTTTGCCGTCTCGTACTCCTGGTGCGAGATCGCGATCGTGATACCACGCTCCTTCTCCTCGGGCGCGTTGTCGATGTCGTCGACGTTGCGCTTCTGGATGTTGGAGTGCTCGGTCGCGAGGCAGTTGATGATCGCAGCCGTAAGCGTCGTCTTCCCGTGGTCGACGTGACCCGTCGTCCCGATGTTGACGTGCGGCTTCGACCGCTCGAACTTTGCCTTTGCCATGATGCCTTTGTTTCTGGTCCTTTGTTGATGCGCGTGATGCGTTGTTGACGTTGGTGCGCGCTAGACGCCCGCTTTCGAGGTCTAGCGTTTCCGGCGCGGCGGCTTGTCGTTGCCGTCGTCGTCGTCATCCTCTAAGCGGTCGCGAGTTTTTTTCCTTGAGCCTTGGCGACGATCTCTTCTTCGACGGACTTCGGCGCCTTCTCGTACTGCGCGAACTCCATGGTGTAGGTCGCCCGGCCCTGCGTCGCGCTGCGCAGATCGGTCGCGTAGCCGAACATCTCGCTCAGCGGGACGTGGGCCTTGATCACGACCGCCCCGCCGATCGCCTCGTCCTGGGATTGGATCTGACCGCGGCGGCGGTTGAGGTCACCGTTGACCGCGCCCATGTAGTCGCGCGGGGCGGTGACTTCGACGCCCATGATCGGTTCGAGCAGGATCGGCCCCGCCGCGCGGTTCGCTTCCTTGAACGCCATCGAACCGGCGATCTTGAACGCGATCTCGCTCGAATCGACGTCGTGGAACGAACCGTCGAACACGGTGACCTTGAAATCGAGGACCGGATAGCCCGCCAGGATGCCGCTCTCGGCAGCCTCGCGGATCCCTTCCTGAACCGGCTTCTGGTACTCCTTGGGAATCACGCCGCCGACGATGCCCCAGACGAACTGGTAGCCCGAGTTCGGCTCGCCCGGCTCGAGGCGGATCCAGACGTCGCCGTACTGGCCCTTGCCGCCGGTCTGACGGACGAACTTCCCCTGCTTCTCGACCTTCTTGGTGATCGCTTCTTTGTAGGCGACCTGCGGCTTGCCGACGTTTGCTTCGACCTTGAACTCGCGCTTGAGGCGGTCGAGGATGATCTCGAGATGGAGCTCGCCCATCCCGGCGATGATCGTCTGGCGCGTCTCTTCGTCGGTGCGCATCCGGAACGTCGGGTCTTCCTGCGCCAAACGAGTGAGCGCGATGCCCAGCTTGTCCTGATCGCCCTTGGTCTTCGGCTCGATCGCCTGCGAGATGACCGGCTCGGGGAACACGATGTTCTCGAGCAGGATAGGATGCTTCTCGTCGCACAGCGTGTCGCCGGTGCGCGTGTCGGACAAGCCGACGGCCGCCGCAATGTCGCCGGCGCCGATCGCGTCGATGTCCTCGCGGTGGTTGGCGTGCATGCGCAGGATGCGGCCGATGCGCTCCTTGCGCCCGCTGCGCGCGTTGTAGACGTAGCTGCCCTTCTCGAGCACGCCCGAGTAGACGCGGAAGTAGGTCAGGTTGCCGTACGGGTCGGTCGCGATCTTGAACGCCAGCGCCGCGAACTTCTCCTCGTCGCGCGGCTGGCGCGTGATCTCGGCGTCGGCGTCGTTGGGATCCTTGCCGGTGATCGGCTTGGCGTCCAGCGGCGAGGGCAGAAAATCGACCACCGCGTCGAGCAGCGGCTGAATGCCCTTGTTCTTGAACGCCGAGCCGCACAGCATCGGCAGCACCTTGCCCTGGATCGTCGCCTTGCGCAGCGCGGCGTGCAGCCGCTCCACCGGGATCTCGGTGCCCTCGAAGAACATCTCGAGCAACGCGTCGTCTTGCTCGGCGATCGCCTCGATCAGCGACTGGCGCCACTCCTGCGCGATCGTGAACAGCTCGCCGTCGGCCTCGGTGACCGGCGTCGACTCCGACGTCGAACCGAGGTCGTCGGTGTAGATGACCTTGGTCATCGTGAACAGGTCGACCACGCCCAGGAAGTCGCCCTCGGCGCCGATCGGCACTTGGATCGGCGTCGCCGGCGCGCCCAGGCGGGTGCGAATCTGCTTGACGCAGTTGAAGAAGTCGGCGCCCATGCGGTCCATCTTGTTGACGAAGATGACGCGCGGGACGGCGTACTTGTTGGCCTGGCGCCAGACGGTCTCGGACTGCGGCTGAACGGCGGCGACAGAATCAAACAGCGCGACCAGACCGTCGAGCACGCGCAGGCTGCGCTCGACCTCGACCGTGAAGTCCACGTGGCCTGGCGTATCGATGATGTTGATGCGCGTGTCGCGCCAGGTGCACGCAGTCGCAGCGGACGTGATGGTGATCCCGCGCTCCTGCTCCTGAACCATCCAGTCCATCGTCGCAGCGCCGTCGTGGACTTCACCGATCTTGTGCGTCCGGCCGGTATAGAAAAGAATCCGCTCCGTCGCCGTCGTTTTGCCGGCGTCGATGTGAGCAGCGATCCCGATGTTGCGGGTCCGTTCGAGCGGATATTCGCGTTTGAGAGCCATGAGAAAATCTAGTGGACGATCACCAACGGTAGTGGGCGAAGGCCTTGTTGGCTTCGGCCATCTTGTGGGTGTCCTCGCGCTTCTTGATGGAGTTGCCCTGGTTGTTCGCTGCGTCCATGAGCTCGTTGGCAAGCTTCTCGGTCATCGACTTCCCGGGGCGCAGACGCGCGTAGCTGATCAGCCAGCGCATCGCCATCGCCTGGCGGCGATCGGGACGAACTTCCATCGGCACTTGGTACGTCGCGCCGCCGACCCGTCGCGGACGTACTTCGACGAGCGGCATCGCGTTGCCGAGCGCCTGGGTGAAGATGTCCATCGGATCGCGTCCGGTGCGGGTCCCGATCATTTCGAGCGCATCGTACGTGATCAGCTCAGCGACCGACTTCTTGCCGCGCAGCATCACCTTGTTGATGAAACGCGCCAGCACTTTCGAGCCGAACTTGGGATCGGGCAGAATCGGTCGCTTCGGGACCGGACCTTTGCGCGGCATGACTACTTCTTCTTGGCGCCGCGCTTGGCGCCGTACTTCGAGCGGCCTTGCTTGCGGTTCGCGGCGCCCGACGTGTCGAGCGTGCCGCGGATGATGTGATAGCGAACGCCGGGCAGATCCTTGACGCGGCCGCCGCGGATCAGCACGACCGAGTGCTCCTGGAGGTTGTGACCGATCCCGGGGATGTAGGCGGTGACTTCCTCACCGTTGGTGAGGCGCACACGGGCGACCTTACGAAGCGCCGAGTTGGGCTTCTTGGGGGTGATCGTCTTGACCTGAGTGCACACGCCGCGACGCTGGGGGTTCCCGGGAACCTCGAAGGTGCGATTGGGCAGGTCGGGGTGACCCGGCTTGGGCCCGGTCGAAACGACGCGGAAAGCCGGGGTCTTCACCTTTTTCTGCTGCTGCTCGCGGCCCTTACGGACCAGCTGGGAAATCGTCGGCACTCAGTTCTCCGGAACACACGAAAGCGGCCGCGCCACGCCGGGCTCGGCCGGAACCTCCGAAGCATACCATGGGGCGAACAGAGCGTCAACGCGGCCGCGGCCGCTCGGGATCCCGACCGCGTAGCGTGCAGCCAGCGCGTCGCCGGCCCGACAACGCGGTCGCCAGGTAGCCGGAGCAACCGGGAACGGCAGCCCCCTCGCCTTCGCCGGCGCGGATGCCGATAACAGGGCAAAATGGCTCCGCTCGCCGGCCATCTGGTCGGCTATCTGTCGATGTTCCTCCAGCTCGGCGTGCTCGTGCTGCTGGCGGGACTCGCCATGCTCGTGCGGGGATCGCTCGGGCGGCGGCTGCTCGACGGCTGGGTCGGCGGACTGGTCGCCTTGGCCGCGGCACTCGCCGTGCTGTCGGCGGCGGCGCTGGGGCGCGACTTCGGGAGATTCCACGGCGCGTCGGTCGCCACGATTCTGTACGCGCTGCTCGAGAACGTCGGAGCGCTGGCGTTCATCGTCACGCTGCGGCGCGCCCGCGGCGCTCGGCCGCTGAGCGGCGACATCGCGGCGTTGTTCGCTTTCGCCTGCGGCGTCACCACCGCGGCGGCGCTGTGCGCGCCGCCGTTCCTCGATACGTATCGCGTGCACTCCGCGTTCCTGGCCGCGCTGCTCACCGCCGCGGCGTTCGAGAGCCTGCGCGCGCAACGGCCGGGGATCGGGTCGCGGCTCATCACCGCCGCGCTGTCCGCGCTCGCGCTCGACTACGCGCACGTCCCGCTGCTGAGCCTGCTCGGCGTCCATTTTCCGAGCAGCTACCTCGGCCTCGAGAGCTACCTGACGGTCGTGCTCGACATCGTGCTGGGCGTCGCGATCGTCGTCCACGCGACCGACGGCGTGCGCAGCGAGCTCGAACAGCGCAATGCCGCGCTCGCGCATGCCGAGGCTGCGCTGCGCGACGCCGCCTTTACCGATGCGCTGTGCGCGATCCCCAATCGCGCCGCGTTTCTGCAGCGCATCGCCGACCCGCCGGCGTTCGGCGTGGTGACGATGATCGATCTCGACGGCCTCAAAGCGATCAACGACCGCTTCGGTCACGCCGCGGGCGACGCGTCGCTGCAGATGACGGCGCGCTGTCTGCGCGCCTGCGCGGGGGACGCGGCGATGATCTACCGCATCGGCGGGGACGAGTTCGCCGGCGTGTGGCCCGGCATGGACGCGTTGCGCGTGCGCGCGAAGCTCACCGCCGCCGAGCGCGAGCTCGCGGTGTTCGCGCAGGACCTGCCCGCGCCGGTCTCCATGTCGTGGGGGATCGCGCCGTTCGACGCGCAGACGCCCTTCGCCGAAGCCATGATCGCGGCCGACAACCACCTCTACGACCGCCGCAACGTGCGCCGGGCCTGACGCTCACCCGCTGGGCTTCGGCGCGCGCGGATGACCCGCGACCGCGACCAGCGCCACGATCGCGGCCAGAATGCACACCACGACCGACGCCGCCATGACCGCCCGCACACCGGCGAGGTAAGCGTCGCGGATCCCGGCCGCGACGGCGCTGCGATCCGCGGCGGGAATGTCGGCCGGAACGGTTCCGGCGTAGAGCTTGTCGCGATCGCTCGCGACGATTTGCATCGTCTGCGCGCTGAGATGATGACGGGCGACGCGCATCTCGAAGCCGCCGTTGAAGACGCCGGCCAAGACGATGCCGAACAGCGCGACCGCCAACAGTCCCGCCATGCGCGCGACGGCGTTGTTCACGCCCGACGCGACACCGCTCTTCTCGGTGTCGACCGCGTCGAACACGATCGTGGTGAGCGGTGCGACGAAGCACGCGCCGCCCAGGCCCAGCAGCACCGCTGCCGGAAAATACGTCGTCCAGTACGATCCGCCGATGCCGGGCAACGCGAACGCGGCGAACCCCGCCGCCGCCAAGAACGCGCCGACGACGAGCGGCAGCCGCGCGCCGATGCGCGCGACCAGACCGCCCGACCAGCGCGAAAGGGCGAACATCAGCAGCACGAACGGCAGGAACGAGGCGCCGGCCGCGGTCGGCGTGTAGCCCTGCACGTCGATCAGTAGGTACGGCACGAAGTACAACGATCCACCCAGCGCGGCGTACAGAAACAGCGTATACACGTTCGCCGCCGAGAACTCGCGCGAGCGAAACAGGTCGAGCGGCATCATCGGCGACGGCGAGCGCCGTTCGACCAGCACGAACGCGACCAGCAGCGCGACTCCGGCGAACATCGCGCCGAGCGCGAACGCGTCCGGAACGGCGCCTTGCGCGCGGATCAAGCCGTAGGTGAACGCGCCCAGACCGAGCGTGGCGAGGACCGCGCCGGGCACGTCGAGCTCGGGCGGCATCTCCTCGTCGCGGCTTTCCGGGACACCCCGCAGCGAGATCGCGATCACCGCCAGCGCGATCGGGATGTTGATCAGGAACACCCAGCGCCACGAGGCGTGCTGGGTGAGATACCCTCCCAGCACCGGGCCGATCGCGCCGGTCATCGAGGCGAAGCCGGACCACGTTCCGATGGCCCGCCCGCGCTCGACGCCGCTGAAGGTCGCGCTGAGCAGCGCCAGCGACTCGGGCATCGCGCAGGCCGCGCCGACACCTTGCACGCAGCGGGCCAGGATCAGCACCGACACGCTCGGCGCAGCGGCACACAGCGCGGACGCGGCGGTGAAGAGCACGATCCCGGTCAGGAACATCCGCTTGCGTCCGTAGAGGTCGCCCAGCGAACCGCCCAGCAGGATCAGCGCGGCCAGGAAGAGCGCGTAGCCTTCGACCACCCACTGCATCTGGGCGGCATCGGCACCGAGCTCGCGCTGGATCACCGGCAGCGTGACGTTGACCGCGCTCCCGTCGATGAAGGTCATCGCGGAGCCGAGGACCGCCGCGACGAGCACCCATGTCTTCGCCACGACACCAACATGGAGTATCATGGTGGCCGCCACCTGCGCCCGTGCACGAACGGAGAGACCGCGATTCCGAAACCCGCGAAGAAGTCCGCCGCTAAGAAGACCGCACCGCCGGTGCGCGTGCCCAAACGCCCGACGCCGGTCGACCGCATCCCGCGCGTGATCGACGACCCGACGCTGAGCGATCACCTCGCAATCATCACCCGGGCGGTGATGCAGGCCGGGCTGTCGTGGGCGTTCATCGACGCGCGCTGGGACGACTACGTGCGGGCGTTCGAGGGGTTCGAGGTCGCGCGCGTCGCGGAGTACGGCGAGCTCGACGTCGAGCGCCTGATGCAAGCCGACGGCGTCATCCGCTCGCGCTCGAAGATCGAAGGGACGATTCGCAACGCGCGGGCATTGCTCGAGATCGAGCGCGAGTTTGGCTCGGTCCGCGCCTATCAGACGTCGTTCACCGACTACGACGCGATCCGCCGCGACACGAAGACGCGCTTCGCGTACCTGGGCGACTTGAGCACCTACTACTGGCTGTTCCGCACCGGCGCACCCGTCCCCGACCTCGAGGAGTGGATGAAAGGCCAAGAGCGCGACCACCCGCGCATGCGCGAGATGGTCGCGCTCGCCGGCCAGTCGGCCGCACTCACGATGCGGCGGTGTTGAGTGCGCCGGCAGCGGTAAGGACTGCGCCCAGCGTGCCGCCGGTCGATATTGTTGCGGCCAAGGTAACGGCCGCACCGATGATCGAGAGGACCTTATTCAACTGCGTTACGTTGTTCTTCAACGCGTTGGCCTTCGCATTCGCCGTACTCGTAGCGCTGCTGATCGCGTTGAGATCGCTTTGTGCGGCGCTCAGTGCCTGCATTGCCGTGTCGATCGCCGTCGCGACTGCGAACATCGTGAGTTGCGTATTCGCATCGTTCAAGTCATTAGCTTGCTGAGGCGTGAGATTAGCGGGCGAGTTGAGCACGTCTGCCGCGCACTGAGCGAGCGCGATGAAGTCTTGCGCAATTTGTTGAGCATTTAGACTTGGCATCATTTAACGGCTTTCATAAGGTCCTGAAGATCTGACAGGACCGGTTGTCCTGTAGTCTTGATGATGTTCAAGTAATTCGCAAAGCTGGCTCTTGCTTCGGCCTCTTTGTAGAGCGCCTGATGAGTCTTGAGAATGCCTGAGATCGCGTTGCCATAGTCGTGGCTGGAGCGAAGATGTTGGTTGATCGATGCTAGCGCGGCGAGAACGGCGCCCTTCGTTATCGCTAGCCGTCTATTGACTGCGGCTCTACCGTTTCTATCATTGCCGGGGAGTGCATCACGAGCGGCGATTTCGCCTATCACGTAGTCAGCATATTGCGCACGCACCTTCGTGAATTCAGCGTCGAGTTCGATCGTGTAACTTGCATCGGTGACCTCGAGCGCTGCGACCGTGCCCGGCATGTGAGGATTCACATCTTCAAGGAATTTCTTTATGTCGCTATTGCGCGTCTTGTTTACGAAGAAACCCGAGATGGCTGTAACGAGTCCACTCAGCGCCTGAGTCGCTCCGCTCGATACACCGGCCTTCGCGAGTCCAGCCACGAGCGGCGAAGGATTTGGCGAAGGGACCGCATCAACCTTGGCGAGATTTCCGAGTGCCTGCACATAGTTTAGGACTACCGTATTCGCGTGATCCCAGGCTGCACTAACGGTCCGAGCGTCCGCGCACTGAGGATCGAACTGCAGTGGCCTCGGCGCCGAACCGGCCCCCTCCGCGTAGTACGCTTCGGGAGGCGCCGTGTAACCGGGAGCAGGCGTCATATTGCTGGGCAAGAGGAAGGCCTCTTTCGGCGGGGCGCTGCTGACGACCACAGGTGCCTGCTGTGCCGCGACCTCCGGCTGAACGAGACCTAGGATCACGCTGGAGAAGCGCTCGCAAGACCCTTCGAAGTCCTGGGCCACTGCTGAAAATGCAGTTGCGCTTTGTGCGGTGGTATTAGCATAGCTTGAAACGGCGGACAGATCGATCGGAGCGGAGCAACTCGCAACACCGCAGGCGACCGCCATAAGAGCAAGTAACGGACCGTACAACGACCGATGGCCATGATTATTCGACATTTTCAACCTCGTGAGTCTGCTGTTCGGGTCCTGCGCGATGGTATAGCCATGTTGTTCGTCCGACTCGACATGGCATCACCCACAATTGTCTGACGTCTTGCGACATCAATAGTCACGACCGGCAAGAGTCAGTTCACTCTCTGAATGAGCCGTTGTGTTTGCCCAATGTATGAAGTCTCTGCCGCGCTCCGTTATGGACAGCGACTTCGTGCGATCACCGTCGGGAGGTCGCACGATCATTCCGTAGCGCTCGGGATAGCGAGCAAGAAGCGACGCGAACGTCCACACCGGAACACCCTCCTAGGACAGCAGTTCAACCGGAGAGCCGCTTACACCTATGGTTAGGGCGACTTCGGCGACGTTAGGCCGGCGTCGCGGTGGGGCGGAACGGCGTGCGGACCAGATCGGCGCGCAGGCGCAGCGAGAACGTCGTGCCGTCGGGAGACGTGCGCGCGATGGCGAGCGATCCGCCGGCGCGCTCGACGGCGCGCTTGGCGATCGCCAGGCCGAGTCCGGAGCCTTCGATCTCGCCGCGCGTCGCGCCGCGATAGAAGCGGTCGAAGATTGCGTCGCGGTCCTCGGGATGGATCCCCGGTCCGTCGTCGGTGACGGTCAGCTCGACGCCGCCGTCGCCCGCCTTCGCTTCGATCCGCACCGGCGAGCCCGGCGCGTACTTGAACGCGTTGTCGACGAGGTTGGCGATCGCTTCGTAGATCTCGGTGCGGTCGCCGAGCACCTGCGCGTCGACCGTGACGTCGCAGCTGAGCTTCACGCCGGGGTGCAGCAGCCGACGGCTCTCGACGATCTCGTCAACGAGCTGCCGCAGGTCGAACGGCTCGGCCGGGCGCACGTCCTCGCCTTCCATCTTGGCGAGCAGCACCAGGTTGTCGATCAGCGTGCGCATCCGCGCGCCTTCGACCGAGATCGACGAGAAGATC
>Ga0302325_10024641_pt1 | contig 12510 bp, 12 predicted proteins | sample Palsa_T0_2_FD_201948 | JGI IMG/M metagenome (GOLD analysis project Ga0302325, IMG submission 201948) | Peat permafrost microbial communities from Stordalen Mire near Abisko, Sweden - Palsa_T0_2 | ecosystem: Environmental > Terrestrial > Soil > Palsa > Peat permafrost | place: Sweden: Abisko...
AGGAAGCAATACGGCAGATGACTGCAATTGGAGTGGCGGCGCTACCCATGATCGCCATTATGGCAGCCTCCGCGGGAATGATCCTGGCGCTGCAAGGAGCAGCGGAACTACGGCGATTTGGAGCCTTGCGGTACGTGATCGATCTGGTGGTGGTCGGCTTTACCCGTGAACTAGGGCCACTCTTGACAGCAATCGTCGTGAGTGGCCGATCGGGGTCGGCCTTCTCCGCCGAGATCGGAACCATGGTGGTGACGAGCGAAATCGACGCGCTGCGAACCCTGGCCCTCGATCCAGTTGAATTCGTTCTGGCGCCTAAATATCTCGCCGCCATGATCATGGTTCCCTGCCTGACCGTTATGTGCAATGTCTTCGGCATTCTGGCTGGCGCTGGATTCATGTATCTGAGCACCCGAATGGCACTGGGAATCTACGTGCGGTATGTGTTCGATTCGATTTTGCTGCGTGATGTCTTTGGTGGACTGATCAAAAGCCTCGCCTTTGCCACCATTATCGTCCATGTGGGGTGCATGGAAGGATTCAAGGTACGCGGCGGACCGGAGGCGGTGGGACGCTCAACCACTTCCGCAGTAGTCCGGTCGACGTTTCTCGTAATTTTGGCAGACCTGTTTTTCACGGCTGCCTTCTATTTAGCAAGGATGCAATAGTTATGGCTACTCCTGTCATTTCGGTTCACGACCTGAGCGTCAACTATGACGGGCACCAAGTACTCGACCGCGTGAACCTTGACATTCGACCCAACGAAATCCTGGTACTGCTGGGGGGCAGCGGCTCCGGTAAGACCACGCTGCTGCATCACATCATCGGGCTAGAGGCGCCCAGCTCTGGGAACATTCTGATTCGCGGTGTGGATATCAACAACTGCTCGGCGGAAATTTTGAAGCAGATTCGCCGTCAGGTGGGGGTGTCTTTTCAAGAGGCTGCACTGTTCAATTCAATTTCAACAGAAGAGAACGTCGCGCTGCCATTGCGCGAGTTGACTGACCTGGCCGATCCGGTCATCGAAGTCATGGTTTACATGACGCTCGCAGCGGTAGGGCTTGCTGAGTCTGGCAAGCTTATGCCTCACGAGCTGTCGGGTGGTATGAAGAAGCGGGCGGCTGTAGCACGGGCCATCGCCCTCGATCCTGGCATCCTCGTGTTCGATGAGCCCTCGGCCGGCCTGGATCCCATCGTCTCCGCGGAGCTGGTACGCGCGTTACATTTTCGACAACGAAACCAAAGTTCAGAGCGGAATCTTCGGAGATTACGGAGCATAGAAGCGTCAAACCCGACGTCGACGTAACTTCAAAGTCACCGCCTTTCGGCGATGGTTTGCTCGTCCTTCTATATCGATAGTTCACGTGGTTTGTCACTCCGCGTTAATCTTTCGAATCTACAGTTGTCGTTGCAGTGAATCTAGTTCCGTGCGACAGGTGTCGCTGAACTGCCTCAACGAATCTTGGCCATTCACGGCGTGTGATTCAATCTGCTCGGCTGTCAAATTGGGTTGTGGATACGTGCCCAAAATGGTTTTTATGACCTGTTCAGCTTCCTTCAGAACGGGCTCCGAGGAACTGAGCCGGATGCGGCTTAACAGCGCGTAAACTGGTAACATTTTTTGAACGTCACCGGCGTTGTGCTGCATAGCGTCGACGAGCAAGCGGGCGCTTTCACCAATGAAGTCGGAATACAGCGCCTCGCGTAGCGCGATCTGCTTCGCCAACCAGACGCGCCGGTCCTGATGTCTCGCTGTAATCCACGTCGCGACGGCCGAGCCCAATGCGCCGACGAGCGAACCAGTGATAACCGCCAGGGCAGTAATCACCGCCGAATTCGCAGGAGTTTGCATTTCGGGCTCCGTTCGCCTCAGCAGCCAAAAAACACTACCCGGTATTGAGCACCTTTAGTGCCAAATCGACTGTTGTCGCAGGTAGTTGAGCTATAAAACGTGGAAAGAAGAATGTACCGGCTGCGACGATTTGAGCAGATCACCAGGCTCCCGATCCGTGTCGATATATGGGCGCACAATTGTTACTGTCCCCATCCAGCTAACACACTAGTTAAGCCGCACTGTCGTCAATCTACTTCTTACTGCCCAAATACCAGCAGTGAACCACACTACATTTGCTTCAACGCCTGTTCGCTTCAACAACTTAGGGACAGCTTTAATGGCAGATCAGATGCATAAGCATTTCTTGGCGAGAAAAAACATAGTGACTCGTGCCGTGTATAGATCCACTCCATCTTCGTCGAAACCCCTGTACATCGCGTCGCTATCGCTATTGACGGCGCTTGTCCTGGTTTGTTCGGCGTCGGCTCAGAACATCGCATCCACAGAAGAGCAGACAGGAAGCGTCGCGGGAACCGTGATGGATCCGAACGGCGGCGCTGTTCCGGGTGCAAAGGTAGTCTTGCAAGGTCCTACGCCGCATGACAGCTACACAGGTCTCGCCAGCGACAATGGCTTCTTTGAATTACGCAATGTCAAGCCCGGAGTACCTTTTCGAGTCACAATTCTGCCGAGTTGTGATGCCGTTATCCATTGGCTAAAAAATGGCCTCAATCTATTCTAATTCGATGGTTGAAACGATTCCTGTAGACCCCACATCGATTCGAGGTAGGGTCCGAGCTGTGGCACAGACCTCCGACGGTTATTTGTGGCCGACCAGCGGCCTCGGGCCTCCTGCGATTTGACGGCGTGCGATACTGTCTGCCGCATTATGGAGGAGCCGGCCGCGAAGAAGTCAAGCTGGCTTTCGCGCTGTGTTCGGTTTGTGATCGCTAGGCATTCGCCTGAGCTAGTTCTTGAAACGGGACTACCAATAGAGGCTCCGGAGAAAAACCGCTGTAACAGGAGTGAAGCGGTCTAGGAGGCAATTTTCTCTGGTCCAGTTGGTGGAGGAGATACCGCGAAAAGCCGGCCTTTTTCGCACATTTCAGGAGCAACGGAGTGGAGTTTCTCTGCAGTTGAGACTGCGTGGCGGAGGACGCAGTCACGTGCGAACCCTTCTCCGCGAGAATTCCCTGCTAACAGGGAAAAATACAGGGAATTTCATGAATTCGTCCGACTGGTTCCGGCTGCTTGCCGTGGTAAATGCTTCATTCTGGATAGCTTCCGGTCCCACTGGGCACTTGTAGCCTTAATTCGAACAGGGAATTATCAGAGGCGTATCAGGGAATTCAGAGTCGCTTATCAGGGAATTAAGTCTCCCCGTAAAGTTTCAGGCAATCCGGGGCTTGTGGGAGCATGCCGGCAGCCGTGCTAGCATCGTTCAGTTTTGATTTCGGTACTTCGAATCGAAGTAGCCGCTGCAAATCAAATAAAGCACTTTTTTCTCCACGCAGGATGGCCCTGAAAAGGAGTTCCGCTTGGCTCTGGACGACATTACGACACTCATCGATGCCGGAAGAGAAGAAGGCCATCTCACGTACAACAAGGTGAATGAGCTGATTCCGCACGACGTCCACTCCACGGAGGACCTGAACGACCTGCTCGCGACCATCGGCACGTGGGGCATTGACGTGCTTGAGGGTCAGCCTAAGCTACCTTCCTCGGCTCTCGAAATAAGGCTTCAGGAGGAAGCGGAAGCCGGCGAGCTCGAGCTGTCCCCAGGCGCTCCTGAAAAGACCAACGATCCGGTTCGCATCTACCTGCGGGAGATGGGCACTGTGCCTCTGCTCACTCGCGAAGAGGAAGTGGACATTTCGAAGCGCATCGAGCGTGGACAGCTACGCGCACTGAAGGCGCTTTCACGCTCGTCCGTTGTGATCCGACAAATCCTTGTCATTGGCGCGGACTTGAAGCGCGGCATACGCTCGATCCAAGAAATTGTGGTCTTCGATGAGGATGAGATCACCGAGGAGACCCTGCAGAACTGCTTCAACGAGATTATTCACCGCATCGACGAGTTGCAGAAGCATTACAGACGAGCCAACCAGTTGGCCGGACGGCTACCAACCATCGCGGCGAAACAGAAAGCTCGCGAATACCGCCGCTGCCGATTCAGCCTGGGCCGGGAGATCGTTCGAATTTCGCGCATCGTCCGCAACCTCGGTCTCAATAACTGCGAGCGTAAACGCCTGATCGATCGGGTGAGTAGGACCGTGGACATCATGCGCTCGCTCGACTGCCAGGTCAGCAGTCTGGGAAAGAAGGCTGAGAGCACGCGCAGTGCAGAATTGAAGAAAGATTACCGCAAGACGCAGCGTCAGTGTCGCGGCGACCTAGCAAGGCTGGAAAGCGATGCCGGCGTTAGCTTTCAGCAGCTGCAGTGCACCCAGCGCGCAATCATCCAGGGCGAGATGAACGCAGAACAGGCCAAACACGAACTCATCGAGGCCAACTTGCGTCTCGTGGTTTCCATCGCCAAGAAATATGGCGATCGCGGGCTGCACTTGCTCGACTTGATCCAGGAGGGCAACGTCGGCCTGATGAAGGCGGTGGATAAGTTCGAATACCGCCGCGGCTACAAGTTTTCTACCTATGCGACGTGGTGGATTCGCCAGGCGATCAGCCGAAGCATTGCCGATCAGGCGCGTACCATCCGCCTGCCGGTGCACATGGTCGAGATTGTCAATAAGGTGTTTCGTATTTCGCGGCAATTGGTCAAGGAACTGGGCCGCGAGCCCAGCTCGGAAGAGATTGCCAAGCGCATGGACATTCCCGTGGCCAAGTTGCGCAAAGTGCTGAAGTGGAGGCAGATACCAATCTCGCTGGAGACGCCAATCGGGGAGGAGGGGGATTCCCACCTCGGCGAATTCATCGAGGACCGGGCCGCGATCTCGCCCGCCGAGGCTGTCATCAAGGTGAACCTCAAGGAGCAGACCGCGAACGTGCTGCGCATCTTGACCGCGCGTGAGGAGAAGGTAATCAAGATGCGTTTCGGACTTGAAGACGGCTCGGAGCACACGCTGGAGGAAGTTGGTCAGTGCTTTGCCCTCACGCGCGAGCGCATCCGCCAGATCGAAGCCACGGCCCTGCGCAAGCTACGCCACCCCGCGCGCTCCCTCAAGCTCAAGTCATTCCTAGAATACGGACACGAATGATGCTGCTATAGCTTCGGTCACCTTGGGCTATTGAGCACGGTTATTTCTAACTGGTGGTCATGCGCGAGAATTCTATAAATCCTCAAATCGTAAATCCCTTTTGTGACGCGCTTGACTGGGTTGATAAAATAGCGCCGTTATGCTCCGTTGGGATGCCAACGCCGAAGTCGAGCAAGCGTATTACTTCCGCGAACAAGCCACTGCCGCCCGTAACATCGGCGAACATGACCTCGCAAACCTCTTCGAGCAAGTAGCCCGGCTTGCAATGGCAAAGGCGGAGCTTTTTCAAGGCCTCGACGAGCTCCACGAATACCTTGAAGGACAGGCATCAGAAACCGACGCCGAACATAGCAAAACACCCAAGTCCCCGTTGTAAGGCTTTAGAGCGGCCAAGGGTATTAGTAATAGGCAGACATTTATGGGGCTTGCCGAGGGTCGGCGTCGAAAACACCCTGATCCGCCTTGAATACAAAACAAACGTGCGTAAAATCGTTTGCCCCCCGCTTACCGAAAGGAGCGTTTTTTTTGGCGTGTACACAATTGACCAGTAACGCCCCCCGTTTTGAGGCATTATCTCCACACATGATTAGGGAATTAAGTCCCAAGCAGATCCTCTCCGTCCCTTGCCCGATGTGCGGGGCAGCGCCGGGCGAAATGTGCGGACTGAACACCGGCCAGCCGCGCGCCGAGCCCCATGGAGACCGCCGTCTCCAAGCGAAAGAACCGAAGCAATGAACAATGGCCTGTTTCTCGTACCAAATGAATGTCCGGTTTGCGGCAACCAAACGCTGCAAGAGTGGAGTTGCCAAACCATCAGCATGAAAGGTTCCACCGAGACAATTTCCACGACTACAAGATATCGGTGCGCTGGCGGACATGTTCTTACTCCCCATAGGGCTCAACCGCCGCCTAACTTTCTCCCGCTGACTTCTCCAGTACGGTAAGAAAAACTCATCTTCGCTTCCAAGGAAAGGGAGTTTATTTATGGGAACCCCAAACAACAAGTCGTATATATGTCGGAACCCGGACCAATTCCGACGGCAAGGAGTTGCTGGGAAGCGTTCCCTGCGCCGTTCACTTCTCGAAGAATGATTTGCCGCCGGCGAAGTTCGTCTGGTCAATGACCCTGTATTCCTTGCCTGACCGCCATCTTGTAGCGGATCTTTCGCGTGCTCCTAGACAGAGGCGATCTGCAGGCGCTTTTCCCAACCCACAACCCAAGGGAAGCCAATCAGCCCTATATCCGTGTTGCTCATGCCAGGCTGATGGGGGCAGCGCAAGAACGTCGCCACACCCGACCAGTGTTGGAAACCAGAGCCTGCTGCGAACAAAGCTTCCGGCGTCAGTTCCTTTGCGACCATGGTAGCGACGTGGCCAGCGCGTTTGAAACCCGAGTTTGTGCAAGATTGATCAGACAGCAGAACGTATGGCGGAATATCTTCACACTGAATCCTCTTCTTAGGGGATGACTTAAGTGGCACAGAAGCCGCCCACGACTGAGCTCCGGGTGGCTTCTCTCTTTTGCAGAAGCTCACGCCGAGAGCACCTTGGCGATTGTCCCCGAGTGACGGGCAAACCGGAGATTGACCGGATTGGGGAAGGGTCGAGCGACGATCCGGGAGCGATGCCAACAATTTGCTTGAAATATTGGTGAATGTGTCGGTCTGATCACCATTCGGGCCGATCTGGCATATTGCTACCGCAGGCAGGGCAGGTCATGGCCTCGCGCGCGTTCTGTATCGCTGCCCGATGCGGCCGTTGCACCATGGGGCGGGCGCGTGAACGGCAGTTCACTCCTCAAGCACAACGCCTCCGAAGAGCGGTCGGCCGTCCACAAGAACCGGCGGTTTGTAGCACAATAGAGGGTTCGATCCGGTCGCACATCGTGGGGGCAATGTCAGTGAAGCAAAAGCATGAACATAATCAACCGTCTTTGGAACTGCGGCCGTTTGACCGCTTGACGCTAACATTGATCGGGCTGGGCGTGATATTCGCTTCCCTTGGTCTCGGCGAAGCAGTCTATCGGATCGCATTCTTCGATTTCGATGGCGCAACCGATCGCCTTCCAATCGAGATGTTGTTCGGCCTGGCGTTTGCTTGGATCACAACCAAGGTGGCTAAGAGAATCTACCAGCACCGAATGGAGGCGTCGGCCAGAATCAACTTGATTTGGGACCGGAACCACAAGATCCGTCACGCAGTCGATGCCATCGCCCCTGTCCCGTATCCCGGTCATCAGCAAGCGATCCGGGTCATCCGCGAGGAGGTCGATCACATCGAATGGGCGCTGACCGAGATCCTGCCACGATAATCGCACTCTGAGGGCGTCAGCTCTGGCTGACATCTCCTCATGCAACCTCCCGATCTTCCGTAGTCCCCGGGTAGCCAGTAGGTTCTATCGGGTCGCGCAAAGATCGGAGTTTGTTCACACCCCTTCCGATCATCTCCGATATCGTGAAGAGCTGTCCCGCTGTGACGCCAGGCATCACTCGATGATGTCCGACCGCGGCCAGACCCATACTTGCGATACAGCCGCACTGCGAACAGTCAGGAGTGCCGCCAAACTGACACGGCACGATCCGCGTCTTCAGATCCGCTGAAACCGTAAGCGTGGTGCGGGCGAAGATGCAATCCTTTGGCGAAGCTGGTGGGTGTTGGAGTTCTTCTATCAGGCCCTTCTTCATATCGATTAAGGGGTAGGCAACTCGCAATCGAAGCAGATCCTCGGTGACACGTCTCCGCTCCTCGGGCGTCAGGATTTCCGGAGCGATGGCCCCTTGCTGGGGCGTGAAGAGGCTAAACCAGATTCGTTTTGTCTCTTCGCGTTCACTCCAGAATCGAGCAAAGTCGTCGACATATCCCGGCCGATGCATCATCTGACCGGTAACCGTGCAGTGAATCGTGACTTTGCTTCCGGCGATGCTCCTCAGGATGCGTTCATACGTGGCCGGCTTGCGCCGCAGATCATGTTCCGGCTGCAGGCCATCGACGGAGACCACGATGTTTAGAAGGGATAGGGCATTCCATCGCACCGGGATAGGGCGAAAAGCGCTGGTCACGAGCTGTACATGAATGCCACGCCGGTCCAACTCGGGTAGCAGTTCTTCGAGTTCGCGAAACCGCACTAACGGGTCGCCTCCTACCAGGGACACATGCAGTGGGCGGTGCTCTTCAATAAGCCGAAGCGTGCCCTGAACCAGAGCGCTGCCTTTGTAATCCGAAAGCTGCCGGAGCGTAACACCCGGGATACCCAAGTGCTCCGGCTCATAGGCATAGCACCCCGGACAACGAAGCGGACACTCGCGGGTGAGTTCGATCGAGATCGAGGGAGTCCTGCCGGACAGAATGCAGGCCCACGCTTGAAATACTTCAGAAGTCTTCACGATTTTCTCCTGGCGCTTATGCAATAAGAAAGGCCAATGGCAATTGGATGTACTGGGATGGGAGTGAAGGTACCGATCAGCTAGCGGCGGAAGACGAAGTTGCGTTCCGGTTCCGGGAGAAACCACTCAACCTGAGCTATTTCAAACGATGCTAAGCCGCGGTTTGGCTCAGCTACTGCCGTCAGTAACTGTCCGGAGGAACGAGAGGCCAAGGCTACAATGGCGAGCAGCAGGAGCAAGACGACTTGCGTGGCTCGTAGGACTGTGTCGGGCAGGTCCACGTCTGGCGCGATGCAAATCGCCACTACACAAATGAGACAGATCAGCGCGACGCAGACTTTAAGCCACTTCGGCATAAGACTCTCTCATGATTGTAAATCATTTGGAGTTATGAGAAAGCGAGAGGTGGTGCGCTAGAGCTACGCACTTCCAATCGCCCTCATGTCCTCTTCGGAGCTGTTCTCGTCAAGCATCTGCTGGATCTCATCTCTTCGTTTCCGCAGCGGTCTAGTTCCTCCGATTCGACTTCGGGGACGCTCATCGCGGTCGGGCTATTCGGATCCAGGGTGGCGGGAACCGGTGGGTTTGTAATTTTCCAGATGCCCTGAAGCTCTTTTCAAGCGCCCTCCTTCGTTCTGCATTCATTGGCGTTTTTCCTTGAGCTCCATTGTGAAGCGGCGGTCGACAACGGCCAGCTTAGGTTGTCCTTTTTTCATTACAGTGCGCTGATTCTCTGCCGGAGCTCGCTTTGTGGGCCGAGATACGGCACGATTAGATCACTGGCCGTGCTGCCCGGCTCCATACGGTGGAGCACGGCGACTACCTCGTATGCCTTCCGGCCGCTTTTTGCCCCCGCGACACACCCTTTTGCCAAGTTTCCAAAGTCTTGGACTGCAACTCCGGGATGTCTCGCTCCAGGGAGTCGTTGGCTGGAAGCCGGATCGCGGACTTCACGCTTAAGTTGATTTGGGCGCCGGAGCAGCCTACCATATACCCCGCAAGAAAGCGGCCCGCACTATGCAGCCTTCTGTCAAATCAATGGGCCCCAATGACGCCTTCGGCAGGCCTCTTCTCAACCTGCGGATTTCGGTTACAGACCGTTGCAACCTGCGCTGCCGCTATTGCATGCCCGAGGAAGAGTACGGCTGGCTACCGCGCGAAAAATTGCTGAGCTTCGAAGAGATCAGCGAGCTGGCCGGCATCTTCACCGAAGTCGGCATCGAGAAGGTGCGCTTGACCGGCGGCGAGCCGCTTCTGCGCAAAGACCTTCCCGTGCTGGTTCGGATGCTGGCGCAGAACCCGCGAATCAGGGACCTAGCTTTGACCACCAACGGCGTCTTGCTAGCTGGGCAAGCGCAGGCGCTGTGGGACGCCGGCCTGCACCGCCTGGCGGTCAGCCTGGATACGCTCCGCCCGGACCGCTTCCTTGTGTTAACTCGAAGGGGCGTCCACGCACGGGTGCTCCGCGGGATCGAGGCCGCCCGTCAGGCAGGCTTTCGGGCGCTGAAGATAGACGCCGTCGTGGTGCGTGGCACCAACGAAGACGAACTCTCTGACCTTATCGAGTTTGGAAAGCGGGCCGGTGCCGAAGTGCGCTTCATCGAATACATGGATGTTGGTGGGGCAACGCAGTGGTCCAGGAGCAAGGTGGTTTCGCGGGCGGAGATCCTGGACGCGCTGAGCCGGCGCTACGGCCGGATCGCACCGGTGGTGGAGGATAGTTCCGCACCTGCGGAGCGGTTCCTTTTGGCCGAAGGGACCGTCTTCGGCATCATCGCCTCCACAACCACACCCTTCTGCCGGCGCTGCGACCGTAGTCGCCTGACCGCAGACGGGATCTGGTACCTGTGTCTTTATGCTCACAACGGAACGGATTTGAGGAAACCTCTCCGCAGCGGCGCCACCCGGGAAGAGATCAAGTCCCTCATCGTGAGCCAGTGGGCGAAGCGAACCGATCGCGGCGCAGAAGAACGGAAGGATCTGGTGTCGCGAGGGGTGTTGGTCGGAATCCAACAGCTCCGGAATGACCCCCACTTGGAAATGCACACGCGGGGAGGTTAGGCGCGACCCTGCTGCGCACGAGCGCCACCGTAGCCATTCTCTACGCGCGTTTAGTGGCACAGCCCAACAAAGTAGCGCACTACCCGCATTTCAATCCGCGTACATGACCGGCCGCATCCTGATAGTATAAGGACGATTTTCCGCCTGAAGGGAGTTCACATGGGCTGTAATACACCTTCAATGCTGCCTGAACCGGAGAGGCCAGGGCAACGCAAGGTCTTCTGCGTGAAATTCCAGAGGGAGATGCCGGGACTGGACGAGCCGCCGTTCGACACGGAACTGGGCTTGAGGGTTTATGAAAACGTCTCTGAAGAAGCCTGGAAGATGTGGGGCGAGCATTGCAAGATGATCTTGAACGAATACCGGCTGAATCCCGCCAACCGGCAGGATCAGGAGATACTGGTCAAGCATCTAGAAGATTTCTTATTCGGCGAGGGTGCCGCGCTTCCACCGGGATATGTCCCCCCGCGCAGCAAGGACTAATTTCGGGTTTCTATATGCCCGATCTGAAGGTACTGCTGATCTCGACCTACGAACTGGGCCGGCAACCGTTTGGGCTGGCCTCGCCCGCGGCGTGGCTACGCGCTGACGGCTTCCAAACTACTTCGCTGGACCTCTCGCGCCAGTCGCTGGACGAAGAGGCGGCACGCAAGGCTGGCCTGATCGCCTTTTATCTGCCCATGCACACCGCCGCGCGGATCGCAGTGCGCGCGCTGGAGAGAGTCCGGAAACTCAACCCCTCCGCCCATTTTTGCGGATTTGGACTGTACGCCCCGGTCAATGCTGGCCTGCTGCATCGCCTGGGCGTCGACACGATCCTTGGGGGAGAGTTTGAGCAGGGGCTGTTGAGCCTGGCCGGCCGCCTGGAGGCCGCGCCCGGCCCTGGGCTGCCGCAGATTGAGCCTGAGATCTCGCTCGCCCGTCAGAATTTCCTGGTGCCCTATCGCGACGACCTGCCTCCGCTGGAAAAGTATGCACATCTCACCTTGCCGGACGACAGCACCCGCGTCGTGGGGTACACCGAGGCCAGCCGGGGCTGCAAGCACCTGTGCCGTCACTGTCCCATCGTACCGGTGTACAACGGCACGTTTCGCATTGTCCAGCGCGAGGTGGTGCTGGAAGATGTCCGCCGTCAGGTCGCGGCCGGCGCGCAACACATCACCTTCGGCGATCCCGACTTCTTCAACGGCGTCGGTCACTCGATAGCTATCGTGGAAGCACTCCACCGCGAGCATCCCGGGCTTTCGTACGACGTCACCATCAAGGTAGAGCACCTGCTGAAGCACGCCGGGCGCCTCCCGGCGCTGCGTGAAACCGGATGCGCGTTCGTGATCACGGCGGTGGAGTCGGTGGATGACCGCGTGCTGGGTATCCTAGACAAGGGCCACACGCGTGCCGACTTTATCCGTGTCGCCGGGCTGATGCGCGGGCTCGGACTTTTCCTCGTGCCTACCTTCGTGTCTTTCACACCCTGGACTACGCTGGAGGGCTACGAAGACTTGCTGGCCACCCTGATACGGCTGAGGCTGGTGGAACACGTCCCGCCGGTACAGCTCACCATCCGCCTGCTGATTCCCGCCGGGTCGCGCCTGCTGGAAGTGCTGCCACTGCATAACGCGGCGATCGGTCTCTTTCAGCAGGAGGCGCTGAGCTATCCGTGGACAAACCCGGACCGCAGGGTTGACCGGCTCCAGCGCGACCTCGAAGCCATGGTGCAGCGCGAGGCCAAGGGGGGCGCGTCGCGCACCGTGATCTTCGGAGAAGCCTGGAAGCTGCTGCAAAGCGCCATGCACGAAGACGGGGACGAAGCGCCCACGCCCCTTCCGCTCGAGCCACCCGGACCGCTGCGGGTCACCATCCCTTACCTGACCGAACCCTGGTACTGTTGATCCGAACCCACCAGCGGGCAGTTGGCCTGCTTCTAGAGCGTTTTCATGGATAGTGTAGACTGTTGGTGGCGACTCTCCGCTCCACCAGAATGGCACGACCCTACGCGAATGATTTGCGGCGAAAATTCTTG
>Ga0302325_10024642_pt1 | contig 12510 bp, 15 predicted proteins | sample Palsa_T0_2_FD_201948 | JGI IMG/M metagenome (GOLD analysis project Ga0302325, IMG submission 201948) | Peat permafrost microbial communities from Stordalen Mire near Abisko, Sweden - Palsa_T0_2 | ecosystem: Environmental > Terrestrial > Soil > Palsa > Peat permafrost | place: Sweden: Abisko...
TGTGTCGAGCGGGTCGATCACGCCGTCGTCCCAGAGCCGGGCACTCGAGTAGTACGGGCTACCTTCGCGCTCGTACTTTTCGAGGATCGGCGCCTCGAAGGCGGCCTTTTCCTCGGCCGTCATCTCGCCGCGCACCGTCGAGAGAACGCTTGCGGCCTGCTGGCCGCCCATCACCGAAATCCGCGCGTTAGGCCACATCCAGAGCTGCCGTGGCGAGTACGCGCGCCCGCACATTCCATAGTTGCCGGCGCCGAAACTGCCGCCGATCACCACGGTGAACTTCGGGACCTCGGCGCAGGCGACCGCGGTTACGAGCTTCGCGCCGTCTTTGGCGATCCCGCGGTTCTCGTACTCCTTGCCGATCATGAAGCCCGTGATGTTTTGGAGAAACAGGAGCGGCGTCTCGCGCTGCACGCACAGTTCGATGAAATGCGTGCCCTTGAGAGCGCTCTCGCTGAACAAGATCCCGTTGTTGGCGAGTATGCCGACCGCGTGGCCCTCGATGCGCGCGAACCCGCACACGAGCGTCGCGCCGTAGAGCGGCTTGAATTCGTGGAAACGCGATCCGTCGACCAGGCGCGCGATCACTTCGCGAACGTCGTAGCCGATGCGCGCATCGCGCGGAATGATTCCGTAGATATCGCCCGGGTCGTAGGCGGGCGGTTCGGGCTCTACGTCATCGCGGCGGCGCTCGGGCGGCGGCGGCAAGTTGGCGACCACGGAGCGCACGATCGCGAGCGCGTGCTCGTCGTCGTTTGCGAAGTGATCGGCGACCCCGCTGATGCGCGTATGAACGTCGGCACCGCCGAGTTCTTCGGCGGTCACGATTTCGCCGGTCGCAGCCTTCACGAGCGGCGGACCGCCGAGAAAGATCGTGCCGTAACCCGCCACGATCACCGTTTCATCCGACATCGCCGGCACGTACGCGCCGCCTGCCGTGCACGAGCCCATCACTGCGGCGATCTGCGGAATCGCTTCCGACGACATGCGCGCCTGGTTGTAGAAGATGCGCCCGAAATGATCGCGGTCGGGAAACACCTCGTCCTGCCGCGGCAAGAACGCGCCGCCGGAATCGACGAGGTAGATGCAGGGCAGATGATTCTGCTGCGCGATCTCTTGCGCGCGCAGATGTTTCTTCACCGTGAGCGGATAGTAGGTGCCGCCCTTGACCGTCGCGTCGTTTGCGATCACGACGCAGTGCCGGCCCTCGACCGTAACGATCCCCGTGATGATCCCGGCCGAGGGCGTGTCGTCGGCGCCGTAGACGCCGTCGGCGGCGAGCGGCGAGAACTCGAGAAACGGCGTCAGCGGATCGGCGAGCCGGTCGATACGCTCGCGCGCCGGAAGCTTGCCGCGCTTGCGATGCCGCTCGAGGGCCTCCGCGCCCCCGCCCTCGCGCACGCGCGCCAGCCGTTCGCGCAGCTCGGCGACCTGTGCCCGCAGAGCCGCGGCGTTCGCGCGAAAATCGTCTGCGGTCGCATCGATTCGAGTCTCCAGACGCTTCATGTGCGCAGCCGTTCGACACGAACCGGGGAGCCCCGGCCGGTGGCCCTCCACGCCGAGGAGATCGCTTCGCCTTTGGCCGATTTTCCGGGCATGCTGGCTCTCGCGCGCCCGATGCTCGCGGCGTTGTTTCTCACCGGCCTCGGCGTTCTGTGCGGCGCCGGGGCTCTAGCGCAAGAAAGCGTGCGTCTCGAAGCGCCGCCGGGCTGGACGACGGCTTCCGCGTCGGAGGATGAGCACTTTCACGTCGTCGTGATCTGGAGATCGAAAACCGCGTTCCCGGCGGGGTTCTATGAGAACATCAACGTTCAGAAGCTGTCGTACTCGGGCAATCTGCATGACTACATTACCGATACGATGGCGCTGGCGAAGAGCGAAGTGTTTGTGGCGAACGTCGTGCGAAGGCCGAACCGCCGTTGCCCAAAAGGCACGAGCGAATTCTTGTCGATGACGATGATCCCGACGAAGAAGAAGCTCTTGATGGACGAGGTTTTTACGCAGCAAGGCGATTTTGTCTACCTAGCGACGTATACGCGCGCGCTTGGGTCGCCCGCGAATCCCGCGGCGGAGAAGGCTATGGAAGAAATGTGTCCCCGCTCATAGCTGTCGGGCCGCCACGGTAAGAGGCAGGTTAGACTTTTTCGCCGATGCGCGCAAAACGGGGCGGCGCGGGTTACCATTAAGCGGTCATGAACGCCGCTCCGTCCACGTTTCGACCGGCCGGGCCATTGCCGTCTGCTCCGCTCGCTCCTTATGCCGGGCCGTGGAGTCCGCGCTTGGCCGCTCATCTCTTGAGGCGCGCCGGCTTCGGCGGTTCGCCGGCCGACGTGGCCCGCTACGCGGCCATGCCGCTCGGCGAGGCCGTCACGGCGCTCGTCCGCTATCCTTCCACGAGCGGTTACCCCGTCGCGCAATCGGTCGACGATTTCGCCTCGGAGGCCGGGCTCGCGATGATGGCGCGTAGCGCGGATGCGAACGATGCGGCGCTCGTCCAGCGGCGCGAGCAGCAGCGCCAACTGCGCCAGCAGCAGAACGTCATCAACGTCACCTGGTGGCTCGACCGCATGCTCGTAACGCCCGCCCCGCTCGAAGAGAAGATGACGCTGTTCCTGCACGGCCACTTCGCGACCGCGAACAATACGAAGGGCATCTACGGGCTCGATATCGTCGAGCAAAACGAACTCCTGCGCCGCTACGCGCTCGGCAACTGGCGCGAGCTGACGCACTACGTCGCCCGCGATATCGCGATGCTGAAGTGGCTCGACAACGCGGGCAGCGTGAAGGCGCATCCCAACGAAAACTTCGCGCGCGAGCTGATGGAGCTGTTCACGCTCGGCATCGGCAACTACACCGAGCAAGACGTCCGCGAGAGCGCGCGCGCGTTCACCGGCTTTACGTTCGAGCGTCATACGGAAGAGTTCTACTTCAATGCCGCTCAACACGACGACGGCCCCAAGACGTTTCTCGGCCGCACCGGAAACTTCAACGGCGACGACGTGATCGACATTATCTTCGCGCAGCCCGCCGCCCCGAAGCTGTTCGCTTCCAAGCTGCTGGCGTTCTTCGTCTACAGCGATCCGGAACCGGAGCTGGTCGACGCAGTGGCCGACCTGATCCGCAAGAACGATTTCAATATGGCGCCCGTCGTCTCGACGCTCTTCCGCTCGAACGTGTTCTACTCGGACCGGGCCTATCGGGCGCTCGTGAAGAGTCCGGTCGAATTCGTGGTCGGCAGCTATCAGCTCTTCGGGATCACGAGCGTGCAGCCCGCGGTGCTGGGCGCGCTCAACCGCATGGGCCAGGTGCCGTTCCATCCGCCGAGCGTGAAGGGCTGGGACGGCGGCACGCAATGGCTCAACACGCAGACGATGCTCGCGCGCGAGAATTTCGCCAGCTCCCTGATGGGCGCGCCCGAACTGTTGGCAACCAAGAGCTGGCTCACCGACGGCTTGCCCGCAAGTGCGGGCGTGGCCGCGCAGCGGCTCGCCGCCTCGATTCTTCAGGGCGATGCGAGCGCGTCGTCGCTCGCCGATCTCGCCGGCTACCTCGACGGCAAAGGCACGTCGACCGGCACACCGCTCTCCGGCGAAAACTTCGAAGAACGCATGCGCGGCGCCGCGTATCTCACGATGGCGATGCCCGCCTACCAACTCAGTTAGAGGACGTCCATGAAACGCAGTCGCTTTCTCGTCGGCGCGGTCGCCGGGCTCTCGGTCGTCGCAAGCGCCGACAACATTTTCGGAACCGCGCTGGCGCAGCCGGTACTGCCGGGATTGCCGGGCGGCGTCGACGATCGGGTGCTCGTCGTGATCAACTTCCAAGGCGGAAACGACGGCCTCAACACCGTCGTGCCGTACGGGATGCAGCAGTACTACCGCTATCGCCCCACGCTCGGCATCGCGCCTGGCGACGTGCTGCAACTCGACAAACAACTCGGCCTCAACCCGGCGCTAACGTCGCTGAAGGGCATGTACGACGCCGGCAACGTCGCGATCGTGCACGGTGCGGGCTATCCGGGCCCGGATCACTCGCACTTCCGCTCGACCGAGATCTGGCAAACCGCCGAGCCCGAGCACTACGAGAGCACGGGCTGGATCGGACGCTTTCTCGACACCGCGAACCTGCCCAAAGACAATCTCTTCAACGCGGTTGCGCTCTCGCAAGTGCTGCCGGAGCTGATGGTTTCGCGGCGCGTCGACGTTCCGGCGATCGCGGCGCTGCAGGGCTTCGGCCTCGCGAGCGACCGCAATGCGAACGAACGCGGCGTTTTCGCCTCGATCGCCAAGGGCGGCAGCATGCCGTTCTCCTCGCCGTATCTCGCGACGGTCGCGATGATCGAGGATCACGCGCAGCGCGGCTCCCAGGAGCTGCCCCAACTGATCGCCGGCTACAAGACCGACGCCTCCTACCCGGCGACGCCGCTCGGGCGCAGCCTGGCGCTGGCGGCCCAAATCGTGGGCAGCCGCCTCGGCACGCGGGTGATCTACGTGCAGCACGGCTCGTTCGATACCCACGCCGCCCAGAAGGGCACGCAAGACCGGCTCCTGCGCGAGTTCTCCGACGCGGTGAAGGCCTTCTACGACGACCTCGCGGCCCACGGTAACGACAAGCGCACCCTCACGCTGACCTTCTCGGAGTTCGGGCGGCGGCTGGCTGAGAACGCGAGCCGCGGCACCGACCACGGCGAGGCGGCGCCGATGTTCCTGGTCGGCGGCGGCCTCAAAGGCGGCCTCTACGGCGAGCATCCCTCGCTCGACGCGCTCGACAACGGCGACATCAAGTACACGGTCGACTTCCGCAGCGTCTACGCCACGGTCATCGAGAAGTGGTTCGCCCGGCCCACGAGCGGCGTGCTCGCCGGCAGCTTCCCGACGCTCTCGATGCTGGCCTAAACTCCGTTTGGGGCGGCGGGGCCCCGCGCGCCTATAAAGAAGATACACAGATATGGGGAATCTGTGGATTTCTGCGCGCTGCGCTCGGAACCGTGGCCGGCAGGAGCGCCAAAATGCCTTGACGAGGGGTGCATATATGTGTAAAATGCATATATCGGCATGAAGAACACTTTGAACGGTCAGGGGCTCCCACCGGACGACGCAGAGCGCGACGACCACATCGACCCCGTCCACGGCAAGCCCGAAGCGGGCTTGCCCCCGCGCGGGACCCCGAAAAACTACCTGATGGCCTGGTTGCTCGTGATGCTCAAGGATCTCAACCTGCACGGTTACGAGATCATGAAGGCGCTCAAGGAGAACTTCGCCGTCGTTTCGGACCCGGGTACGGTTTATCGCGCGCTTCGCCAGCTCGAGCGCGACGGTTACATCACCTCCTGGTGGGATCCGAAAGAGCAAGGTCCGGCACGGCGCATCTACACACTCACCGACGGTGGCAAAGACGCCCTCGCGCTGTGGAGTTCCGCGTTACAACAGTACCGTACCAATCTCGATGCGTTCTTCAGCCTCTACACTGGGACGTGGCTTCCTAAGGAACCCACCCCCAAACGCGATGAGGATAAAAAGTAAGAATGTCATCTAACGGTGCAACCTCGAGCTATCTCGAGCTCGCGAGCCAAACCTACAGCCTCTTCGTCGACGCGTACGTATCGGCCAATCAGCGGGCGCTCGAATACGCCAAGCACGTGGTCGAGATCGGTACCCGCCCTTACGGCGCGAGCACGGTCGAAGCCGCGTTCCGCGAGAACTTCGAACGCACGACCGAAGTTATGACGCTCTCGATCGCCGAGCTTCAAACCAGCGGCCAGAAAACGGCCGAGCTGGCCGAGAAACTCGCCGCGCAAGCTGCGAAACTACAAGAGTCCTACAGCGGTGCGCTCAGGGGCCTCGTCGATACCGGCATTTCGAACATGAACTTCGCCAAAGATACGGCCGCGGCGCAGTTCGAAGGTTTCACCAAGCGGATGGACGACATCCAGAAAACGGCGACCGCGGCTACCGTCAGCGCCAACTAACCCCTTCCCGCCGCGAACCGAAAGAGAGGATCGGCTAAACGCCGGTCCTCATTTCGTTTCCAGCCAACGGGCTGCTGCTTCGGCTGTGTTCTCCGGGCCGGTGTTAAAGGCGATGGCGGCGCTCGGCGCGGCCTTGTGGACGGCGTTCACGACTTTCTCGAACAGCAAAAGGCCCTTGGGCGGCAACCGCATGCCTCCGCCGATCACAACGCAGTCGTAGGTTGCGCCGGCCAGTTGTTTCTCCAGCGTGGCTATGCCGGCGGCGTCGGGCGGGATCATGCAAAGGTCGGCGATCCAACCGCGCTCCGCGATCTTGGCTGCCGCGAGATCGATGCCGGCCTGGATCTTCTCCGCGCTCATGCCCGGCGGCAGGGCCGGATCGGAAAAATCCACCGTGGCCGGATCCTGACCGACAAAAAGTACACGCGTCATGTGAGTTCCTCATTTCGTTTTCGGACGGCGCGGCCGTTGGGTGGGCGAGATCGACCGGACCACGAGCCGGCGAGGCTGTTTCGGGTCGATCGGGACACTCGCCATGTCGAGCGCGAGCGCAATCGCGCGGCGCACGGCGGGCCGGTCGATCGTCGTGCGGTCGTCGAGCGACACGTGGCGCACGACCTTGCCGTCGCCCGTGAGTATGCCGTCGGGATCCGGCAGCTCGGCGCCCTGCAAGAAGAAGAGATTGATCTTGCGCGGATAGACGGCGATCGAAAAGATCGCCTTGGACGCGCGCTCGGTCGGAGCGAAGCCGACCACGAGCGCGTTATAGTTGTCGTAGATCAGTTCGATTGCACCCGGAACGGCCGCGCGCAACTTCGCGAGCGCAATCCGTGCGTCCGAAGCGATCTCCGGCGTGAAGCGTTCGAGAAAGCCCTCGAGTTGCCGTTCGGCGGCCGTCACGCGGCTTGCTTGGGCGCCGGTACATGCTGCCCCTAGTGGATGGCGATGCCGAAGGGGTTGTGCAGGCCCGTGACGTCGCCGGTAATCGTGCCGACTGGGACCTCGTTCAGGGATCCGCTCGGATTGGCCGCATAGACCGTGATGGCACCCGCACCGCTGTTGTCGTACGTATTCGTGACGTAGATCTTGCCGCTCGCATCGACGGCGATTCCGTCGGAGGTGCCAAGGGCCGTGTTGCTGCCGCTAATCGTCGCGAGCGGGGCTTCGTTGAGAGACCCGCTCGGGGCGCTCGCGTAGACCGTGACGCTGCTGCCGGCGGCGCCGCCGAAGTTGACGACGTTGATCTTCCCGAGCGGCCCAAGGGCAACGCCGAGCGGGTCGTTGAGAGCGGTGTTGGTTCCCGTGATCGTTGCGAGCGGCGCCTCGTTCGTAGTCCCGCTTGGATTCGCCGCGTAGGTCGTGATGGTGCCGCTGTCGCTGCTACCTCCGATTTCATTGGCGACGTAAATCGTACCGCCGGCGTCCACGGCCACGCCGTAGGGCTCCGCTAGAGCGGTACTGCTTCCGGTGATCGTCGCGAGCGGGGCTTCGTTCACCGTGCCGCTCGGGCTCGCGGCGAAGATGGTGATGCTATTGAACAGGTTCGTAACGTAGATCTTCCCGTTCGCGTCAACCGCGATATCCGAAGGGCCGCTGAGACCCGTCAGGCTCCCGGTAATCGTCGCAAGCGGAGTCTCGTTGAGCGATCCGCTGGGATGCGCCGCATACACGGTGATGCTGCCGCCGCCGTTGACGCCGCCACCGGTCCGGTTCGCGACGTATATCTTTCCACTCGCGTCGACCGCGATACCGAAGGGCTCGGAGAGTCCGGTGTTGGTCCCGGCGATAGTGGCGAGCGGGCTCTCGTTCAGCGTCCCGCTCGGGTTCGCAGGGTAGACGGTGACGCTGTTGTCGCCCGAGTTCGCAACGTAGATCTCGGCCGCCGTGCTCGACGGCGCCGGTGTCGGTGTGGACGTCGGGGCGGGCGATGCGGTCGGCCGAGGCGTGGGAGTGGGCGTTGCGAGCGGCGTAGCCGACGGCCCGGGCGAGGGGGCGATCGTTGCCGATGGCGCGGGGGTAGGCGACGCCGAAAAGCCCGCGCGGACGGGAGCGACCGGGCTTCCGGCACTGCCGCTGCAGCCGGACAGCGCAGAAGCTAGCACGCACAATGCCAGAAGGTCGCTTGTGGGACGGCAGATATTCATCGAAGGCTACGCTCTCTCTCGGCTAGGTGCGAACTGACGGTGGCAAGCGTAACCTCGCATCGTCTCCGGAGCGTCCACCGTGGGCTCGCATGCTGATACATGCGAATCATCTCCGGGTGGCGGCGCGTGCGGTTGCGAAGTGGGCGACTCCAGCGCTGGAGGGTTTATGCAAACAAAGCGACAGACCGGCTCGGCTCCCGACCCCACGCAACCCAAGCCCCTGCTCGGCCGGATCGCGGTCGTTACCGGCGGATCGCGCGGCATCGGCTCAGCCATCGCGCGGGAGCTCGGCGCGAGCGGCGCGACCGTCGTCGTAAACTACGTGCGCGGTGCGGAAGCGGCCGCGGGCGTCGTCGCGCAGATCGAAGCGGCGGGCGGTAGCGCCTGCGCCGAAGCGGGCGACGTGGCCAAGTACGAAGAGGTCGTCGCGATGTTCGAGCGCATCAAGACGCGCTACGGACGGCTCGACGTGCTGATAAACAACGCGGGCATCCTGCGCGATCGCACCTTCAAGAAGATGTCGATCCAGGACTGGCACGAGGTCATCGACACGAACCTCTCGAGCGTCATGTATTGCTGCCACACGGCGGTGCCGATGCTGCTCGACAACGGCTGGGGCCGCATCGTCAACATCTCGTCGTTCGTCGGCCAGCTCGGAAATTTTGGTCAATCGAACTACTCCGCAGCCAAGGCGGGTATTCTCGGATTCACTAAATCGCTCGCGATCGAGCTAGCGCGCTACAACATCACGGTAAACGCCGTCTGTCCGGGCTTCGTCGAGACCGAGATGTGGCATTCGGTGCCGCCCAACATCCAGGAGAAGATCCTCGACCGCATCCCGATGCACCGCGTAGCGAAGGCGGAGGAAATCGCGCGCGGCGTGCGCTTCTTCGCCGTTGAAGGCGACTACATGACCGGTCAGTCGCTCAACATCAACGGCGGCATCTACATGGGCTGGTAGGCTATTTCGGGGCGTTCTTGATCCGCGCGAGGATTTGGGCGTGGACCAGGTCTTCGTGCTGGAGTTCGACCGCGTTCTGATCCATCGTCCGCTTGTAGTCGAGTTTTTGCGCCGTGATGCAGCGAGCGTTGCCGTTGCAGATCTTGGTCTGAGCCCTCAACTTTGCGTTGGCCTCGTCGCGCCGGTACTCGAGTTCATTGACGACGGACTCGTGCCGGATGTCCTCGTTTTGGACGCGGGGGCTCGGCGTGGGTCCGATCAAAATGCCGGCTCCGGCCGGACTCGCAAACGCCGTCGCCACCAGGATCGCCAGGACCGCAGTGCGTTGCACGAGGGTCAGTGGGTCACTTTCTTGATCGCCGCGAGACGCTGGGCATGGGCGAGATTCTCGTGGCTCGTCTGGACATCCAGTTGGTCGAGCGACCGCACGTAGTTGAGACGTTGCCCGTGCAGGCAGTGCGCGTTTCCGTTGCAGAGCTTTTCGTTGGCCTTCAACTGGCGTGCCGCGTCCTCGCGCTCGTACTCGAGTTCTTTGAGGACCGAGTCGTGGCGCGCGTCCTCGTTTTGGATTCGTAGCCCCGTGTTGAAATCGACCGGTACCTTCACGGGCACGAAATCCGCCGCGGCCGGCGCAGGCGCGCAGAACGCCGAGAACAGTAGACAGGCACAGATCGCAAAACGCCGCAACGCGGGCCCTCCCATGACGAGCGCCGGAAAAAGGACCTTGGCAGCCCGCCCCGCTTTCCCTGCGCCGTAGGATCGCTTCTCTTTAGGCCACGTCCCGCGTCATCTCGTGCTGCTCGAAGATGATGCGCCAACCGAGTTCGCCCGCCGCCGCGGAGAGCGCGCTATCCACGGGCTCGTTGATGAGCTCGAGCGTGGCGGCGCCGGTCTGTGCGATCACGCTCGCCGCGAGCGTCGCAAGCTCGGGGGCGTTTGCGGCGTGGACTTTCAAGAGCTGCGCGCTTTCGGCGTTGTGACGGAAAACGCAGAAGGCACGGGCATCTCCGACCGCGTGCAGCGCGCCTTGGTTGTGCAGGGAGGCCGGTTCGCGCTGCCAGCACGGCACGACCGCGTCGGGCGCTTCCAACAACGGCTGCGCGGCAGTATACGGCGCCTCGGCCGAAACTCGAGCGACGGCACCCGCTGCGACTGCGAAGCTGCGCAGGCGCCGGGACGCGCGGAAACCGCCGCTGCGGTACGTCTGGAGGGCACGCTCGTTTTGGACGAGCGCCTCGAGCGCCAGCGTTTCGAGGCCCCGTGCCCGCGCGCGTTCGAGGACGTCGGCGAGCAGCGCGCCTCCAAGGCCGCGGCCACGCTCCGGCGGTGCGACGCCGAAGCCGCCCACCCAGCCGCGCCGTCCGCGTACGCCGAGCAGCGCGGCCGCAACGATTCGCCCCTCCTCGTACCAAATCGGCGAATCGGCCGGATCGATGTCGTTGATCGCCACGTGAAGGGCGTAGACCGGCTCCGCGAACGAGATCGGCATGAGGTACTGCTCGAAGACGCGCTCGATCGCCGCGGCCGCAGCGGCGCGCGTGACTTCGGCGGCGGTCGTGCGGTGCATGCCGCTTCGTGCGTTGCCGGGCGTCGCGAGTCCCGCGGAGAAGCCAAGCGCATGATCTCGGTTCGGTTTCTGGGCACGGGCGGCGCCCGCTTCGTCGTCGCCAAGCAGATCCGCGCGTCGGGCGGGATGTGGTTCCGCTTCGGTCCCGATGAAGGCGACCCGCCCGCGCCGACGACCCAGATCCACGTCGATCCCGGCCCGGGCGCGCTCGTTCGCGCAACCTCCGCCGTGCCGCCGTGCGACCCCGTCGAGCTCGACGCGATCGCGCTTTCCCACAAGCATCTCGATCACGCCGGCGACGTGAACGTGATGATCGAGGCGATGACCTCGGGCGGCTTCCGCCGGCGCGGCACGATCCTCGCTCCGCGCGACGCCTTCGAGGGCGAGGCCGTGATCTTTCCGTACGCCGTCAAGTTCGCGGCCGCTCGCGAGTATCTCGAAGAGAAGAGCGGTCCCTACCACATCAACGACGTGGAGCTGCGCACCTCGATCCGGCACATCCACGGCGTCGAGACCTACGGCATGCACTTCACGTACCGCGGCACGACCGTCTCGTATCTTCCCTGCGGCCGTTTCTTCGAGGGGCTCGCACGAGACTACGCCGCGCACAAGCCCGACGTGTTGATCGTCAACGTGCTGCGCTACCGCGACTCGATGAAGGTCGATCACATGAATCTCGACGAGGCGCGCACCGTTTTCGCCGAGGTGCGTCCGAAGGTCGGCGTGATGACGCATTTCTCGACCAAGATGATCGAGCAGCGCCCCGAGCGGCTTGCCAAGGAGCTCGAGGACGAACTCGGCTTCCGCGTGTTCGCCGCTTACGATGGCTGGACGCTCGACGTCGCGACGGAGGTTGCGGCGGCGAGCGGTGTCTGAGGACGCCCTCGAAATCGAACCGGTCCAGCCCGAGCGGACCGCCGCATTCCGGCGCGCCCACGAGCGCGAAGCGCTCTCGACGGAGTGGAACTTTCGCGTGATCTGGCACGAACAGCGCCATGAGTTCGCCGCCCTGTCGGCGGGCGAGGTCCTCGGCGTGCTCGGCCTGCGGATCGCGGCATCGCTCGCGCACGTCGATTCGCTGATCGTCGCACCGGCCCAGCGCCGCCGCGGGATCGGCACGCGCTTGCTCGCGCGCGCCGAGGAGCTTGCGAACTACTATAACTGCCACAAGATGACGCTCGAAGCGCCGGCCGCGCTGCCGGCCCGCGCGTTCTTCGAGGCCTGCGACTACAAGGTCGAGGCGATCTTGCCGCAGCACACCTGGAAGCTCGACGTCGCGGTCATGCGGAAGTTTCTCCTATGAAGAAGCGAAATCGGCGCGTGCCCAGGAGGCGGGCGCGCCCCCCAGGTGATAGTTTGGCACACATTGGGAAGGATTGCAGCGGAAGGCGGGTTCGAAATGGATTCTACACAGCGCAAGAATTCTGAGACGCATCACGCGGAGAGAGTCCATCTCTTCGGGCCGGACAACGTTCCGACGATGGACGTCGACGGGGTCTCGAAGGTGATGTTCGGGCTGACCACCGTGACCCTCGAGTTCTACAAGACCGTCCCCGACCCGCAGCCGCCGCCGGCCGCGGCCTCGAAGCGCGGCGACGGTCGCGCCGAGGTGCCCGAGCAACGCATGATCGTAGGCCGGCTGGCGATGCCCGCGTCCGTGTTTTACGAATTGGTTGCCAACATCACGCTCCAGGTGCGCACGGATCGCGCGACCATCGACCAGCGTAACCTGCTTTACCAGGACACGATGAAGCGGGTGCTCGACCTCATCGAGGAGACGCGCTAACCCCGATGTGACCGGGCCTGCGAGGTTATTTTCCCGGGTGCTGGAAGCTTCCGGAGAAAAGTTCCTAGTTTGCGTCCCGGAGGC
>Ga0302325_10024643_pt1 | contig 12509 bp, 3 predicted proteins | sample Palsa_T0_2_FD_201948 | JGI IMG/M metagenome (GOLD analysis project Ga0302325, IMG submission 201948) | Peat permafrost microbial communities from Stordalen Mire near Abisko, Sweden - Palsa_T0_2 | ecosystem: Environmental > Terrestrial > Soil > Palsa > Peat permafrost | place: Sweden: Abisko...
TCGCGTTTTCGAAGGTCGCCGTGCCGTCGTCAACCACGCCGAATTCGGCGCCGTCTGAGATCGTCGAGTTGCGCGAGGTGAGCGTCGCCGCAGGCTCGACGAGGACGCCATCGCCGCTGTTGCCCACGATGGCCGAGCTTTCGACGTTGAGGGTTCCAAGGACTTCCATTGCCGGCACCCCCTCTCCGCCCGCAACCGACATTTGCAGGTTCTTGAGCGTCACCGACACGCCTTTTTCGACGACGAACAGCTGTGAGGGGAACGGTTCGACCGAGGAGCCGCTGATCTCGGCGGTTTCACCTCTGACCGTCGGCAAACCCGAAGGCCCTTCGATCGTCTGCGGGCCGCTCGTATCTGTGAACGTCAGGGTTTTGGTCGGCACATAGTCGACGGCGCCTGCGACCACGATCGTGTTGGCCTGCCCGTTCGTGTTGGCTTTGGCCACCGCCGCGACGAATTCGGCCGTGGTTTTCACCGAGATCGTTTCGGCACTCGCCTCTTTCACACCGAGCAGGCACAGACTCGCCGCCGCGAGCGTCAGGCTGAGGGCACGCCGACCACGGAGAGCTCTTTTGACGCTCATCACGGCCCTCTTCTACCAGAATGGCGGCCGGCTATGAGCCCCCGCGTGAGGATGTTCACCACTTGGACACAAGTCGCATATGTGGCGTGATGATGTTCACGATTTAGACACAAGTCGCGTATTCTTGGAAGTACGAATCATCGTTCGCCGGCCCCCCGCACGAACGTGATCGATCCTGTGATAAGACGGCCGCTCGCGTGGTAGCCGCTCGAGAGCCGAATGCGGAGGCTGCGCTGGCGGGAGTGGCTCACAAGCACGACCGTGACGCCCACTCGTCGTCTGCTGGACGTCTCCCCGCTCCCGCGAAGCGTCGCGACGCCCCGCCGCCCATCGATCGCCAACGACCTTACGGTCAGCTTGCGGAGCACGAGGTGTCGCGCCCCGTCGCTATAGAGGAACGTGGCGCTCGAGTGCCCGACCTCCGCTCGCACGGTGAACGTGATTCGCGAGCGCCGCGCTCCCCGCAGCGCGCCGTGACCGCTCACCACGGCGCCGGTCGCGCCCCCCACGGAGGGATTGGACCCACCCCCGGTGCCCGACGGCGCCGTGCCGGCACCGCCTTGAACGGCACCCGTCTCGTAGGCGCCGATGTCGCAGCGTCCGAGCGGGCGGGCGAAGTGACGCTGATCTTCAGCGGAGCACTTTGAGTCGTCGCCCGCGCCGATGGCCGGGCTACCGGCTTCCAGCGCATGTGTCTGGGTTGGACCGCCGTTGTTGCGCAGGCCCTTTGCCAGCAGGGGGTCCGTTCTGCTCAGCGCGCCGACACCGCAGCTGCCGTCCGAGTCCAGGCTGTGATCGCTCGCCGTGGCCCGCTTCGTGCAGTCGGAAGAGCCGTTCTCTGCGACGATGGTGTTCGTCAGGCTCAGCGCGCCGCCGGTGTCATAGACGCCTCCGCCTTTGTTGAACGCGACGGTCGAGTTTATGAAGCTCGCCGTGCCGTTGTCGACGACACCGAGGTCAAGACCGTCGCTCAGGGTCGAGTTGCGTATGGTCGCAGCCGCTCCCACCTGCACCAGCAGGCCCGGACCGCTGTTGCCCGCGACGGTCGAGCTCTCAAGGTCCACGGAGCCGAAGTCATCGATCGCCGCGGCGGAGCCTTCTCCGCCGGCGGTGGTCAGCTCCACGTTCGAGAGGGTCAGCTTCCCGTTGGCTTCCACGAGGAGCAGATCTGAGGGAAAGGGTGAAACCGACCCACCGCTGAGCTTGGCTCCCGGAGCCGAGGACGGCCCGACGATGGTGAGGTCGCGGCTGATCCTCAGCGTGGACGTCGGCAGGAACTCGCCCCCGCTCAGCTCAATCGTGCTTGCGCCGGAGCCCGCGTCGGCGCTCGCCACCGCGGCCTGCAGCGACGCAGTGTCCCCGGCGTGGTAGGTGGCTGCCGACGCTGCCGCTGGCGCAGCTACGGTCATCGCACCCGTGAGCACGATGACCTGAACGCACCCGAGCAGCCTGGGGCCGCATCTGAGACCCAATGCCTTCCCGGCAAGACGCGGAGGGAGCCGGCCAAGCCGGCTCCCTCCCCTCAGCGGATCCATCGCTGACGTCTGTCTTCTAGCCATCGCACATCTCAGAAGTTCTCCTGGAATCCTTCCGTCAAGGGCCCGAGCCACGCGGTGGGCAGAGGCGCGTAGTTGATCGAGCTGAGCTTGTCCTGGAAGGTCGAGGACAGCACCCACGTGAAGTACGAGTAAAGCGTCCTGCGTTGATCGGCCGTGAGCGGTCCGATCGCGTTGGGGACCGCTGCGTTGTCAAGCCCCGTGTACACCAGGTCGAACGTTATGCCGCAGATCGGGTATTTGCTGCCCAGATCCGTGGCGTTCTGGTGGTTGGGGGGTGAGCCTGGGTTTTCCTGGTTGTTGGTGCCCCAGTTGTCTTCGGTGTCAAGACCGACGTAGTCTTCAGGCGAGCCACCGGGGAGGGTCAAAACGCTGTAGTTGCAGTTGGCGGACTCGCCGATGTTGGGGCCCTGGTAGGAGGTAGCGGTCGCGTTCTGGACCGACGGGGTGATCGGCACTTTGCCTGCCGCCGCGTCGGGTAGGTCGGCGTAGCCGATCCCGTTGGGGGTTTCTTCGATCTTTTTGACCTCTTCCGGCCCTCCGCTTTTCGCGGCCGTCGTAATGGTCGTGCACGTGCCTTCGGTGCCCGGGCTCTGTTTACCCGGCCATTCCGTGTTCGTTTTGGTGTAGTTGGACCATGTTTTCCCCACAGCGCAGGTCGCGCTTGACCGCCCGTTTTCCGCACGAACGAGGTATGCCTTGAAGATTTCCGTCGTCCCGGCGCTGTCGAAGCGGACCACACGCGTGATCGCTCCTTCGCAGTTCGCGAGTGTCGGATTGTTTGCCACGAGTTCTGCGTCGTTCCATTTCGCGGCGTCCCCGCCAAAGATCCGCGAGACCTCTTTGGCGTTGAACTGGAGACTGGTGGGCGCCACTTTGGTCCCGGCAGTGCAGACCGCGTTCGTCAGGTTCACGGGTAGCGCCACCGAAGAGCCTGCAATCGGGAACGACATGATGGGAGCCTGTATGTCTTCAGCATTCGGGTATTTGTTGCCGGTAGCCTGCGGCTTGAAGGGCGGGTCGAACGTAAGTGAGCATCCGCCCGTCTTCCCGGGAACCCCGTTGAGTTCTGCGAGCTGCGCCTCGGTGTAGGGAAGGGAGTCGCCGGCGTAGGCATCGGTGCGGCAGCTCGCCGCCTTCAACCCCGCGCTCGCTCCGGTGGCGCTGGCCGCTTCGGCTGCCGGGTAGTTGTAGGCGAGCATGTTTTCGCCCGCGACGTCCGCCGGTGAGCCGGGCGTGTTACCGCACTGGTCCTGATTGTAGAGTTCGGCGAAGTACGCTTCGGCATGCGCCTGATAGCTCGCGCCGCGACCGCTGATCTTTCCGTCGGAGGCGACGCAGCCGTTCCCAGCCGGGACAGCCGCTGAGCTCGCCTCCGCAAGTACCAGGTTCGCAAGAACACAGCATCCGAGTACGCCCAGCCCGACCAGCAGGGCACGGGGGCGCAAGCCAAAGCGCTTCTGAAGTGACATCTCCATGTTGGTTTCTCCCACCTTGCTCGAGTCGAGATAACGAGTGGCGCGACGCCCGCCCCGAGTGATCCTCTCACCCTGTTGCGAAGCTTTCTCAGCGCCGCCAGATTATTGGCTTTGGAGCGGGGGCCGTTGTCGCGTTTTGGTGAAGATACCTGTTCTTTCTTGGTGAACATTCAGCCCTGACGTCGTGGTCTGGTGAACGTGATGTCAAGGCTGTGTAAAGACCCGCGAAAGCACCGTGCGGTGGTCGTGAAGTTTCTGTGAACGGTGCAACCCGTCACTTGCCGGCCGACTAACATCCCCCGCATGTACCGCTTTCTCGGGCTGCTCTCGCTGTCCGCAGCCCTCAGCATGCTCGCGATGACGGCGGCCCCGGCGTCGAGCGCGGCCCAGGGCAGCTCGCCGGTCGCCTGCGCGGGTGCGACCACAACGACCACGACCGAAGAACACGGCGCGACGAAAACGAGCACCACGACGCTCAAATCCGGCTCCCCCCCGTCCCCCGGGTACTCCTGCTGGGAGGAAGTCCAGCCGTATCCCTTCGGCAGCGAAGGCGGGCCGGTCGAGAGCTCCAACCCCCAGTGCTCGCCAGGCGGCTCAGAAGGCCTGGGGTGCTACCTCACCGTGACCTCGATGGCCTTCAGAGCCTGGAACCGCGGCCTCGCCGTCACGACGCACACCCCTCCCGCGAAGTCGGAAAACACTTCCTTCGGCGTCTGGATCTTCAACGGCACGAGTTGGTATCCAGATCCCACGTTTCCCGGGAGCAAGACCTGCCCGGGGCACACGATCGTATGGGCGGGCAAGCTCGACTACTGGCTGGTCGGAGACCCTTCCAGCAGCGCCGACTCGACCAAGTGGGCCAACATCTGCCGCTTCGACGGCGCCACCCTCGAATGGGAGCCGCTCGAAATCCCCACCGCCACCAAGGAACACGTGACCGAAAAGATCGAACTCCTGAACGGCCAGGAAGTACGCGAGCTGAAGCCCGGGAGCATCACCTCGGCCGCCTGCTTTGCCTGGAATAACTGCTGGTTCTTCGGGACCTACGGCACGGTTCTTCATTGGAGCGGCGAAACCCCCGGGCAACCTCCCCTGATCGACGCTTCCCCGGAACCCTCGCAGAGCCTGCTTCAGGGCGAATACACCGCAGCCGTGGCGCGTGCGGGCCCGGCGGGCGAATCGTACGGCGCCGCCGTGAGCGCGACGAGCGAAGATTCCGGGGGGCTGGGGCCGTTGTCGACCGAGCCGGGCAACCCGCCGGCCCAGTTGTACGGCTCGAGCGGGGAAGCCTTCACGCCGCTCGCCTTCACACCGTTCACGATCGCCGAGACGCTTGAAAGCACCCCGCCGACGCCTGACCCCTACAGGACCGACCTCGTCGCCGTCGACTACGACTCCGAAGGCCAGGGCTGGGTGGCCGGCAACCCCGCGGGGCTGCGCTTGACCGAACGCGAAGGGCAGGAACCCCGAGGGGAAGACGCGCAGCCCCAGCAGCCACCATCGCGGCGGCTACCGTCGGCCGCGCAGCACCTGCAGCAGCCCTCCCCGCTTGAACCGGTGTCGAGTTCAGGCGCAGCCACGGCCTGCGCTGATCCCCCATCGCCCACCCGCTTCACCTACACCCCGTTCACCGAGCCCCCCGAACAGCCGCAGACCGTCCCCGGGGCCTTCCTGTGGTCGTCGATCGGGGTCGTTCCCGGCGTCGATGAAGCGCTCGCTGGAGGACAGATACGGCCGGCAAGCGCTGGGAGCGGCCCCAACGAAGACGTCGCCGTCGGCGAGCCCGTCATCGCCCAAGCCGGCTGCAACGGGAGCACGACCGTGACGCGCTTTCGCATCACGGACCCCACCGCCGCAGGTTCGGAAGCCCCCGCCGACCGCGAGGGTGGCGTGACCGCGATCGCCGCCAACGCCACCAACGACGCATGGGCGGCCACCAGCAAGGGCGCCTTGAAGTCGGGGCTCGAACAGCCACCGCGTCTTTACCGCCTGACCAACGGAGAGCCGCCGGAAGCGCCTGAAGGCAACGACGGCGAGGAACGACCGCCGCAGCTCAAAATCGACGCTCCGCGCATCGTGATCGAACGCCCGCAGAAAGAAGCACCGCCGGAAGAACTGCCCGAAGTGATCGAAAACCACGAGGTCAGGCTGTCGCCGGCAATCTACGACGTCAAGGCGAAGCTCCACACAACCAAGCGCAACGGCAAGCTCTACCTAGACCTCTACATCACCTTTAAGCTGCACAGAGCCGTCACGCTAGGGGCACGTGCGCTCGAGCACGGCCACGTGGTCAGCGCGGCCAAGCCGAAGCGCTTTGCGGGCCACACCGGGCTGCTGATCCTGAGTCTCAACCGCAAGCACTGGCCGACCAAGGTGAACTTCGTCTCGTAACAGGTCGTTTACCGCATCTCCCGGCTGGAGCTTCAGGATTGGTTGATCCCGCGTGGTGCGATCCGCGAGCCCTATGCATGCCGCCGACCATGGACCCGATACCCACCACATCACAGACCACGATCGTGCCCCCCGGGCCCCCCACAGCGGCGCGCGTTCCCGCCGGGCTCGTGTTGCTTCCGTGAGGGCGGCGCTCGCGTGAGGAGGCTCGCCCTGGTCGCGCTCGCGCTCGCGCTCGGCGGCGCCACCGTGGCGAGCTGGCCGCAGGCCAGCCGCGCTTCAACGATCGCTGCGGCGGAATCGGGGCAGGGACCGACCTCGACGGGCGAAGGCGAAGTCTCCGCACCCGTTCGCAGCGTGCCCGAAGTCTCAAGCTCAACCTCAGCCTCGGATCCGAGGAAGTCGCCCGCAGCGCCGCCGTCGACCCGATCAACTTCAACCTCGAAAGGGTCGCCGCCCCCATCTCTCCCGTCCTCCTCAACGGGAGAACCCCCGGTGGTACTGCAGAGAGCTCAGCCGTCCGGGGAGCAGACTCCGCATTCGCAGGCGCACGGGAGCACCGGCCCGACAACCGCCCAGACCCCAGGCGGCACTTCCCAGACGCCGGCGTCGCCGAACCCGGGGGAACCCTCGACGCTACCGCCGAGCCCAAGCGCGCTGCTCGGCTCTTCATTGGCGTTCCCGGGTAACAGCCCGGTGCTGGACTTCTTCCTCAGCACCTACCGCACACCCCCGTTCCTGCTGCCCATCTACCTGGCGGCCGGGCAGCGCTACGGGGTGCCCTGGGAGGTTCTGGCGGCGATAAACGAAGTCGAGAGCGACTATGGCTACGACCTCAGCGTCTCGAGCGCCGGCGCGGAGGGTTGGATGCAGTTCCTGCCGGCCGAGTGGCTCGCCTACGGTGTGGACGCGAACGGAGTTGGCGTGCGCGACCCGTACAACCCGGCCGACGCGATCTTCGCAGCCGCCCGCTACCTCGCGGCTGCAGGCGCCGCCCAGAACCTGCGCGGGGCGATCTACGCCTACAACCACTCCTCGAGCTATGTCGAATCGGTGATCCTGCGCACACAGCTGATCGCGGCAACGCCGCAGTCGCTGATCAGCAGTCTCACGGCGCTCGTCAGCGGACGGTTCCCGGTGGAAGGTGGCGGACCACACACGGCATCAGCGGTCTTGAGCAAGTCGGCGCAACCCGAGGCCACAGGCTCGGCGAGCGCTGGGCACTCCTCCACGACCGGGGCGCTCGCACCGCCGCCGGAAGTTGCCGCCGCCACGAGCACAAGCACCTCAGACGCCAGCGTGGCGGGCGCAAGCGTCAGCGCGGCGCCGGGCGCACCCGTGGTGGCCGTCCAGAACGCCGAGGTCATCCGGGCCGGGCACGACGCCACGCTGGGGCACTTCATCGAACTGAGCGACGCCTACGGAGACACCTACACCTACGCCCATCTGGGCCGGGTTCTCACGCGTTATGCGCTGCCGCTGCAGCCGGCCCGCGACACCGTGTCTGAGCAGACCCGTGTCGCGCCGGCCGGGCACGGGGCACCCGCGCCACTGCGCAAGGGCACCTGGGTTGCGGCCGGGACGGTGCTCGGCAGCGTGTCAAGCGGGACACCCGGCACGCAGTCCCACTTCCTGTTCGAGATCCGCCCGGCCGGCGCCGGGCCGATCGACCCCCGCCCGCTCCTTCAGAGCTGGCAGCTGCTCGGCGAAACGCAGGGCCAGCCCCAGAGCGACGCGCAACCGCTGTTCGGCCCCGACGCCGGGGACGCGCTGATTGGCGAGATCCAGCTGCTGAGCGAACGCCAGCTGCGGGCACGCCTGCTATCTGATTCGCAGCTGCGCCTGGATGCCTGCGGACAGCAGGACATCGCCGCCGGGCGGATCGAGCGGCCCGTGCTCGCAACGCTCGACTTCCTGCTCGCCTCCGGCCTTGACCCGACGGTGTCAGGGCTCCAGTGCGGCCACTCAAGCGCGGCGAGCTCCGCGGGCACCTCCGAGCACGTAAGCGGCGACGCGGTCATCATCACGGCACTGAACGGCGTCCCGATCCGTGGCCACGATGGTCGCGGCTCGCTCACCGAACTCGCGGCGCGCCGGCTGCTGAGCCTCCCGGCCGCGATGAGGCCGCAGCAGATCTCAGGCCCGCTGGGCCTGCACGGCACGGCTGGAACGCTCGTTCGGGCCGGCTCCCCCGACGAGGTCGAAGTCGGCTTCAGCCCGCCCGCGCGGACACGCGCGGCGAGCACGGCTGCACGAACCAAGCGGGCCCCAGACTCCTCACAAACGGAGGCTGCAATCGGCTCGGCTGCAGCCGTGGCCAAAGCCACGGCTGCCTCAAGCGCGGCCCGGCTCGATCCCGAACTGGGGACCGCCCAGTGGCGCAAGCTGATCACGCGCATATCGCACCTTGCAGAGCCGCATGTCCCGAGCCTGCCGACAAGCGCCGCCGTAGCGGACAGCCCCAGCTCCCCCCTGCCGAGCGCCGAACCGCTGTCAGCCTCGCTGCCATTGCCACTCGCCGGCTCACCTGCGCCGGCAACGGGAGCAAAAGCCGGCACCGCGAGCCAGCCACTCAAGACGAACCCAGCCGGCGGTGAGCTGAACTCGAACGTCCCTCAGCTCGACCTGTCGGGCTCCCTGGCGACACCCCTCTCCTCGGGACCTGAAGTCGTCCTCACAACTCCGGGCACCGGCAGCGTCCTGACGGAAAAGACGGAATTCCCCACCCTCGAAGCAAGGACGACGGGACTGTCGCCATCATCGATCATGTCGTATGAATTCCAACTCTCGCCGGCCGAATCCGAACCCGAATCCTGGAGTCTGATCGAAAAGACGACAAGCCCGAGCACGGAAGCGAAAATATCGTTCAACACAAACGCCGCTCCTGCTGACGGTCTATACAACCTGCGCGTGATCATGACCACGGCGGAAGGCGGCAGATATGAATCTGAGCTGCGCGACCGTCTGATCGCCAACGGCTCGCAGGTGGTGACCCTCACGTCCAACCCGAGTGCGAACCTCAGGGGCAAGATCGAGCTGAAGGCCGAAGTGCCACAGCAGCCGCCCCCTTCGGTCACCTCGGTCAGCTTCCAGTGGGCACCCTCCGCCACTCCCGCCGGTGCCGGCAGGTGGACGACGATCGGCGAGCCCGTGCCCGTCACCAACAGGAACAGCAAGACCATCGTGAGCACGAGCTTCGACACCACGACCGTGCCGGACGGTTCCTACGACTTCCGCGTCGTCCCCGTCGATGAAGCTGAAACCTTGGCCTCGATCCCCCTTCGCAAACTGCTCGTGGACAACACGCCACCGACCATCTCGCTGATCAATCCCGGATCGCAACTGAGCGGTCAGGCCACCGTCTCGGCGGAAGCGAAGGACGCAGGCTCAGGTGTGGCATCGGTTCGCTTCCAGGCGCACGCCCTGGCCGGTTCAGGCGGTTGGAAGAGCGTCGGTGACGCGACGCTTCCCGCCCGGCCCAATATCTACTCCCGTACGCTGAACAGCGAGTCCCTTCAAAACGGACCGTATGAGCTCCGCGCGATCGCTGAGGACAAGGCGGGGAACGAAACGACTTCGCCGGTGGCTGACGTCGAAGTCGACAACCAGTCCTCAGCTCCCGCGGTTTCCGCATCGATCGCCGGCGTCGCCGCGCCGGCGCAGGGAATCAAGTTCCTGGGCTCCATCGCGGGCAGCTCCCAGCACGAAGCCTGGGCGTATGGCTTCACGAGCGCGCCACCGGCAGAAGTCGACGGGAACCGGCTCCCCTACACAGCGCAAGGCGAACAGCTCGTCCTGCTGCGCTACACCGACGACGGCGGCTGGCAGATCGCCGACGTCCTGCGCGAACCGGACGGCAGCCCGTTCCCGCTGCTGCCCGCCGACAAGGTCTCGAGCGTAAACGGCGGGCCATATTTCCCGAACCAGGTGCATGTCGCGGGCGCGATGACACCCTCCGGAGAAGCCTGGCTGTGGGTGGCCGAGTCATCGACGGAAAAGAGCCAGCCAGCGGTCGTCGGCCTCTTCCACCGTGCCCCCGGCGGCGAGTTCCTGCTCGACTCCAAGGCCACCAAGAGCTTGTCGGAATCTCCCGGCGGCGAACCCGCGCTGCTTGGATCCCGGCCACAGAATCCGGGTGAACTGGACGCCAGCCTGCGGCTGGGGGAAAGCAATGGGCAGGCGTATGGCATGCTCACCGCGCCCGGTCAGGCCGAACAGAAAGAAACGAGCCAGAAACTACAATACGGGCTGCTGCAGGGCGGCGAATGGAAGCTCGAGACCGCTGCCACGCCCCCCGGCGCCGCCACCGAACACAAGGTCACCTTCAAGATCGGCGACGCCGAGGGCCCCGGTGAAGGCTGGGGCGCGTTCGAAGTCAGCGAACAGCCCGGGCTGGGACTCATCCTGGGTCATCTCGAAGACGGCAAGTGGACGTTTCCGGCGACCGGCTTGGATGCGCTCGACCTCACCGGCGCCGTCGGCGAAGCGAGCAAAGGGCAGGGCAGAGTCGAACCGGTGGCGCTTAAGGCCGACGGCAGCGCCGTTTGGATCGAAGCGGAAGTGAAGCTGCCCCCGAACCAATCCTTCCCCGTGGTGGCCCGCTACGAAGGCTCGGCCGGCGCCTCGGCCGGCCAGGTGACCAACTCGTGGTGCACGCTGCCGGTGGCAAACTCCTGCGAAGAACCGCTCGATCCCGAACATCCGGCAGCGGTGCCCGACGCGATCTTCCAGACGGGAGGCGAAGAGGTGGCGCTGGCGTTGAAGAGCGAATTCGTTGACGTCTTCTCCCACGACAAGTGGACCAGCGTTGCGGCACCCGGCTACGGCCGCTCCCCCAGCCAGGCCGGCGAAGCCGTGTTCGCCGAACCCAACGAGGGCTGGGTGGGCGGCGCCACGGCGCTCGGGCACTGGTCCGCCGAAGGGGCATCGGGACAGGTCGCGTCATGGCCGCTGCCCGACCGCTCGCCGCTGACGAGCGTCGCCCTGCCTCCGGAAAGCCAGGGGGAAGTTGGCGACTCGGGTGCGCTGGCGGTCGGGTTCGGTGGCACGACGCTGAGCTACGACGCGTCCGCGGGCTGGTTGGTCCAACCCGCCCCGCCGCGCGCCCACCACATCAACCTGCTCGGCGTCGCATTCGCCGGGCCGTCGAGCGCCTTTGCGGTCGGCCAGTTCGGCGTCATCCTGCACTGGGACGGCACGGCCTGGTCAGAAGACCCGCAGTCGATCTCGCTGACCCAATCCCAGCTCAACGCGGTCGCCTTCGCGCCGTCGGGAGAAGGCTGGGCCGTGGGCGTGAACGGGACGATCCTGCATTACGACGGCACAAGCTGGAGCGAGGAACAACCTCCGAAGGCCGACTCCGGCGTTGACATCACATCGGTGGCAGTGGCGGGCTCGGAAGTGTTTGCGATCGCAAACGGCAATCTGATCGCGCTGTCGCCGGGGGGAAAGTGGCAGGAAGTCGGCGGATCGGAACTCCCGAGCAGCCCGGCGCTGACGCCCGGCAGCCTGCGTCTGGTGGCCGGCCTGCCCGATGGGGGCGTGGTCGCGGCCGGGCGTTCGGTCGTATTGGTCCGCGAAGGGGCCGGGCAGGGCTTCGCCTACGCGGCGCAGCCGCTCGAGGGAATCGCCGTCGCCGTCGCCCCGTTCAGGGAAGCGGACGGCAAGCTGCGGGCCTACGTTTCGGTGGCGCCACCGGCCTCCGGGCACGGCGACGTGGCCGGCTTTCCTTCCGGCGACGGCGAGCTGCTGCGCCAGACCGCCAGCGGGTGGCAGGATCTGAGTCACGCGCAGTTCGCCGGGAGCGAAATCACCGGGGACGGTGCGGTCAAGAGCGATCCGGTGCTGGCGGTCGCCACCGGCCCGAGCGGTGAACACGCCTGGGCGGTCGGCGGCTATGACGGGACCGAGGACGCGGCCGGGCAGGGAACCGAAGAATCCCCGTCGAGCCGCCCCGTCGGCTGGCAGACCGCATCGGTCTGGCGCTACGACACGACGGGAAGCGCTCAACCTCCGCAGCTGGCGTCAGCGACGCCGAACCTGCCGGCGCAGGCGGGGACGGTTTCCTTTGCCTTCTTCACGAGTCCGATGTGCAAGGAAGAGTGTACGGCGGCGCTGGATGCGCAACCCGCCGTGAACCTGACCTCGGCAGCCAAGCAGATAGCCAGCTACGCCGCACAGCCGGGGGGGCCGGCATTCGCGATGCTCGGCGGCAATGCCGTCGGGCCGCTGGAAGGCTCGGCCCGCCAGGCGGGGAAGGGCGCTGCCGACTTCGCCCACCTGCCCGAACTGCTTGCACCGCTCGGAGGCCTGCCGACGTTCGCCGCCCTCGGGATATTCGACAACGTGCCGGGCAGGACCGATGAAACGCAGCCATGGGCGGAAGCGTTCTCCGGCGCACCCGCGCCGTTCGGGTCCGGCCCCGAAGCGCCCGGGATCACGCCCGTGTCCTCCGGGGCGCCGACCGGTGAAGTGCACCGCTACTACGCCTTTGACGCGGCT
>Ga0302325_10024644_pt1 | contig 12509 bp, 10 predicted proteins | sample Palsa_T0_2_FD_201948 | JGI IMG/M metagenome (GOLD analysis project Ga0302325, IMG submission 201948) | Peat permafrost microbial communities from Stordalen Mire near Abisko, Sweden - Palsa_T0_2 | ecosystem: Environmental > Terrestrial > Soil > Palsa > Peat permafrost | place: Sweden: Abisko...
CTCTGGAGATAAAACACTGCGTCGGCGGGTCGCCCCTGAAAGAAGAAGCTCTGTTTTGGTTTGCAACGGACAACACTTCGCCCCACCTTCTTGATCTCAAGAAAGATGCTGGTATCGAAGGGTATTGGTGCTGTTTCAACCATAAAAACCGGCCTCGTCTCAACCGGCGAATAGATGGCCATGAGCCTTCTCACCGCGGCGTTCGGCAAAGAAGGATGACAATCTGCCCTCGCCGTGGATCCTGGTCCTCATGCAGCAACAGCGTTTCATAGCCTCCTGAAAACATCTGAGCAGTTTGGCTCAACTGCCGCAATGCCCTACAGAACGGAGTGATCCAAATTGGCCAGACACTGAGATTCTCCCACTGACAAACTCACCTTAGTCATCGGTACTCAAGTACGCGGTGGACGCTTCATGCCTTTAAAGAAGTCAAGATCTCTCATCTAGTGCCCTACCTATAGACCAGCACTTCGGGTGTGCCGAATCGAACGTTTCCCGGAAAGGTAGGAAAGTGTGTTGAGACAGAGTAGATGAGGGATGCCTGGCTTCTAAGGCTCATGAGAGGGAAATGTGCAGAACGCTGAGTCCATGGCTGCGTCACCCCGGTCCATACCGATAAGCCTCCTTCTGATGGCCGCTGTCGCAGTGCATTTGCCGCTTCTGCTCATGCAGCTGCCTCTGAAGTCGTACGACACAAACTTCCATATTCTCCTCGCTTCGCACTACGTCCAACATTGGTTCGATCCTTGGAATTCAAAGTGGTATGCAGGATTTTCTCAGACCACATATCCTCCCTTGCCGCAGCAATGGGTGGCGTTGATATCTAGGATCCTAGGTTTGGACATGGCGTATATGGCGGTACAGCTTGCTGCCATATTGCTACTCGTCGTAGGGGTTTATCGTTTCTCCTTACTTTGGGTCAGCCCACGCGCCGCGTCGATTGCTGCACTGGCAAGTGTTTTTCTAGGCTCGGAAAGCTTTCTGGTTTATTCCGCAGGACAATTGGGTACCACTTGCGCGGCGCCAATCTATTTGAACGCTCTTCCATTTCTGTTTGAGTGGGTCCGATATGGCAAGCGGCGATCTTTTCTCAAAGCGAGCGTACTTTTCACGGCCGCGGCTGCAGCTCACCATGCCACGCTGCTCTTTGGGTCCATCTTCTTTGCTGTGCCCGTGCTGGCGTTGGTGATGCTTGACCGTGAGAACGGCGAACGCATTTCGACATCGGCCTTCATGGGCCGGACCGTCGCAATCGCTGTTGTGGTGGGCGTTGCGATCGCAGTCGTACTTCTTCCGTTTTGGATCGCATTGATTCATAATCCCGTCACGCAGACTCCCATCCCGCACCCCAGTCGGGCAAATTACATACTGAGCCCCCAGTGGGGCCTCAACTACTTCATCATCCCGTACGGGGCTCTGATTCTGGCCCTGCCGTTCATCTTTCTGCGCGGTTCCATGGTCGTTCGGCTACGCCCCTTGCTGTTTGGTTTCTGGGTGGCATTTCTAGTGGGACTCGGAGGAACTACCCCGGTGGGCCATCTTCTGCTGGGCCGCGCCTTCGATGTACTGACTATGGAACGATTCAGCTATTGGGCAACTTTGCTCGCCCTGCCGTTTGTGGGCCTTTTGGCCGCGGAACTCGGCGATCGATACCGAACGTGGGCGGTTGTTGGCTTGACCACAGCTGCAGCTTGCAGTTGTGCGATAGCGGTTGGGTGGGCGACCTATCGGCCGGCGGATGCCGCGGATTTCAAGGTGAATACGGTTGCCTCCTGGCTAAATCGTGACGGGCACGATCAGTATCGTTACGTCACCCTCGGATTCGGAAATAAGATTGCGCGGCTGGCAGTCATGACGGACGCCAGCAGCGTGGATGGCGAATGGAATTCCGGACGGATGCTGCCGGAGCTGACTCGTTATGGCGCTGGTGCGCTCACTAGTTCGAAGTATTTCGGAGAACCGGGTCTCGACGCGCTCCGAGCTATGCTGATGCACGCAGACCATTATGGACTGAAATGGGTCTTTGTACGGGATCGCTATTATGATCCGCTGTTGTCCTTTGCGGGGTGGCGCCCGGTGGACAACCTTGAAGACAAGACCATTACTGTTTGGAGCAAAGACGGAGTACCACCGGCCATGCCGGTGAACGCAGCACAAATCCCAGCGCGCTGGCAAGGCTTCATGTGGGGTATCCTCCCGTTCGGCAGCAGCATCCTGGCGATACTTGTCATTCTGCTTCCAGAGAAGAGACGGCGCGAGCGCAGAACGGACCGATACCTTGTGACCGAAAAGAATCTCGTGCAGGAGAGGTTCGTCTCGTGAGTAACGGACGTCTACTTGCCGTGCTTCTCGCCGCTGCCACATTGGCGCTTGTGGTGGTGGGAACTGTGTGGCCGGTACCGTCTGCGGCAGCCTATGCAGGCGCGAATAACCTGATGGGTTCGTCTTCAACGGCGGAAGCGGCAGTGGGGAATCTTGGCGACGAAATCAGCGCTCAAGCCTGGGGAAAAGCGTATGCCAGTTTTGCCAACAAGGCTCAGTTTACCGAGTCTGAATTTGTGCACGACTTGACTGGATACTACCCCAGCCTCCTAACTTATTCGACCCTGGACAAATTCGAAGTACGCCCGCTTCATGCCTCCGCCAACGAAGCAGAGATCGAGCTCAAACTGCATTGGGCTACGGTTGTCGGCAGGTCGGTAAGCAAGCGGGATCTGCACTTAATAAGGAATGGCGATCGCTGGGAACCGGAGTGGCCGATTGCCAAAGAGCCTATCGTGCCGCCGCAAGTCATCGCAGTGAATTATCTGAGGTGGGATGTCATCTACCCAGGCTCTGGAGACGACTGGGGAGCCCAGAATGTGGAAGCGCCCCATGTGCGCATTGTGGATATGCACCCTGTTGAACGGGCAACAGGGGTCGTGATCCTCGGCGAACTTCTAAACGAGGATGTTGTCCCTGCCTATGTATCCGTCACCGCGACCCTGCTGTCAAAGAACCAATCGCCGATCGGGACCGAAGGCAGTTTTGACAAAATCTCTCACCTTCTATTGCCGAAGCAAGTTACTCCTTTTCTCATCGAGTTTCCAAACGTTTCGCTGTCCGACGTCGGCAGCATTCGGATGACGCCTATTTCAACCCTAATAGCAGCCTCGGCGGACCCCGTAATCGAGGTCGAAAACGAGCACTTAAATCCAGCTCCGGGAGCTTCTTTGACTGGGCGACTCATCAATCAAAGCGGCCAGATCGTGAACGTCGCGCATGTTCTTGGAACTTTCTATAACCAAGCTGGCAACGTGGTCTGGATCGCAGACGAGTATATTGACACTGCGCTCTTGCCGCAGAACCCGGTCCCGTTTGAAATTCATATTCCTGAAGATCTCGCAAGAAGCGTCAGCAGCCAACGAACTGTCATTGCGACATACAACTCCGGAGGTTCGCAATGAGAACCGGGCTGCCATTCCTCCTCAGCACCATGGCGCTGTCCATGATCCAGCTGGCTGTCGCACAGGATAGGAGCCTGACATTGCCCAAAACCGTCGAAGCCGGCAGCGCGTTCTCAATCCAGTGCACCGGAAGCGGGAAAGCGGTTCTGTACATCGTGGGTCTCGGACAGGCATTAAAGCGGGACGTGGAACTGGGAGGCACGACTTTCTTCCCTGCTGGGTCGCTCTACAATTCCGGCCACTACCTGGCTGTTCTCGAAAGAAGTTCGTCCGCAGAGACCGGCTCATTCGATGTTGTACCTGCGACCAAGCCTGCGGAATTGAGTTTCCTTGCGAAGCCTTCTCGTGTTCCGGTCGGCCTCCATGATGGCATTACCGGTGCAGTGTATGTCTTCGATGTCTATCGCAACTTGATCGCGGTCCCCACTCTGGTGTCCTTTGAACTGTCGAGTCCGTCTGGCACTGCTCAGAAGCGGACGCTGACGACACGCGAGGGGTCTGCCTGGACTGTAATGGACTCGACGGCACAACAAGGTGTTGATAGATTCGTAGCTCGAGTTGATGAAATCTCAAGCGCACGCATCATAGGCCAGGTTCCGGGTGATCCGTGCGAGCTGAAGATGAGCGCTCGGCAGTCTGGCCAGAAACTTCTGCTGGCAACGGATCTGGTGCGCGACTGCAACGGCAACGCGGTACCGGACGGAACCATCGTGACTTTCACTGAGGCTTACACCGGCGGCCAGTCGACCGTAGACGTACCCCTCAAGCACGGAATTGGGGAGGTACAAATGGCCGTCCATAACGGAGCAACCATTTCCGTCGCAAGCGGAATTGTCCTTGGGAATCAAATTCGTTGGGAGAAGTGACCATGTTACGGTCTATCCAATTCGTTTGCACAGTTGTTCTTATGGCTGCCTCTGGTTTCGCCTCCGCTCAAGCCCCTGCGCGCGTGGAACCGGCAAATCTGGAAAGTCAGCGGCCTCTGCCAGAGCAGACCAGGACAGCAGTGATTCGTGATTATCTGCAGTCCTGGCAAAGTTTGAAAGCCGCGCTTGAGCAAAATCGCACAGAGCTGATTGACACGGCTTTCGTTGGAACTGCCAGAGACAAACTCTCAGAGACGATCCAGCAGCAAACCACTCTGGGGATTCGTACGCGTTATCAGGATCGTACGCACGACATTCAAATAGTCTTCTACTCGCCGGAAGGACTATCGATTGAACTAACAGACAGGGCTGAATGCGACGTGCAGGTCCTCGTCCATGACGAGGTCAAAACGACACAACATGTAAGCGCCCGATACGTCATAGTCTTGACACCTACCGAGGTGCGATGGCGGGTGCGAGTCTTCCAGACAGCACTCAATTGATGTAGTATCTCGAATCGCGTTTGATGCGCCCGGTGCTTTGGGTGGCACATACACGACAACCAGAAAGGACCTCTGCATGAACGCACAACTCGAAACTCCAGGAGTAGATTATGATCTCTGTCGTCGTACCTATCTATAATGAAGACGAGCTTATCGTACGGTTCCATGAAGCTGTAACACTCGCTATGGAAAGCGCTCAAACAAGCTGGGAAATAGTGTATGTCAACGATGGCTCCACAGATTTCTCCCTCCAGCTATTGAGAGGACTTCAGACCTCTGATTCACATGTGGTTGTGGTGGACCTCTCCCGCAATTGGGGCCACGTGGGCGCGATCTCGGCGGGTATTCAGACAGCGCACGGGGACGCGGTAATTCTGATGGATGGCGATTTCCAGGACCCGCCGGAGGTTCTCCCTAAGCTGATCGAAGCCTGGCGGGAAGGCGCTGAAGTTGTAGTTGCGGTAAGAAAGAGTAGACAGGAGCGTAGCAAGATATTGACCAAGCTCTTTCCTCTCTTCTATTGTGTCTTGGAAGCACTTTCCGACTATCCCATTCCTCTCGACGCTGGAATATTTAGTCTCATGGATCGAAAAGCCGTCGATTCGGTCAATGCCATGGGAGAGAGGAACCGGTACTTGCCAGGGCTTCGCGCCTGGGTAGGCTATCGCAACAAAGTGATCTACTATGACCGGCAGTACCGTTTGGCTGGCGATGGCAAGCTTTCGTTCTCAAGCCGGATTAAGTATGCAATGGACGCGATCACGAGCTTCAGCTGCAAGCCTTTGCGCCTCAGTTTCGCTCTATTCTTCCTCGCCAGCAGCGCGGCTGCGCTTCTGCTGCTCTTTATGCTCTTTTCCAAGAGCCCGGTGGCAATCGCGGGGTTTGGCCTGGGTGCCGCGGTATTTTTCGTCGGAGGCCTGCCGCTTCTGTGCCTGGGTGTGCTGGGCGAATATATCGGACGTATGTACGACGAGGTGCGAAGCCGGCCCGTTTCGATCATCAACGCGGTCCACCTTTCTCCAGCCAAAATTGCTCCTCAACTTGAGGTGATCGCAGCCAAAGCGAACGGACTTTCGGCCCAACCCAACGGTCATACCGAGAGCGTTGCCGTCGGGGCGGCGTAGAGATGACGACATTCTTCGGGAGCGTCGAAGCTGCAATTTTACTCGTCAGGCCGAACCGGTAAAGAAGCGCGAGGGTTCAGGATGAGGCCGGATAAAACTGTGCATCGATGCGCCCTTGAACCAACCCTTTTAGCCCTCTGGTCGAGCGGGTGAAGCCCCTACCGTTCCCCTCTACTGCCTTCCCTGGGCTACCGCCGATTTCACCGCGAGAGGATCCAGAGAGTGTTCCTGCGACCCGGAACCGCACGTGGGAATGCCGTCCTCTATTGATGTGCCCTCTTCGTGGTCATTCCATGTCTCAATCATTACGAAGGGCAGAAGGTCATCTGGGGGAAAGTACTTGTGCCACAAGTTGGAGGTGTCGGCAAAGGTCTGACCACACTGCGCAGATATATGTCGATTCAGTCCCCATGCGGCTTTGCTATCATCGAAACTGGACCACACGCCTCCAACAATTATCTTGTCAGAGTATTTTGACTGCATCGTTTGATAGAATTCGTTCAGATATTGCTCTCCCCAGTTTTTGCCATCTGCCGCCCATCCTTTTTCTCCCGGGTTTATCCAGGCATAAAAGCCATCGAATGCGTCCGCAGACGGGCCGGGCAGGTTTTCGAAGATGAGTAACGGCGGAATGTTCCATTTGTTTACCTGGGTACGCAACCTGTTCCAATCGGTGTGCCTCCCTTTCGGAAAGATGAATATCACAGGGCGGCCTTCGTAGGTGAGATATGCCGGATGCCCTGGCGCCTTCGATGAAAGATAGGTGTCATGGAACATCGTAAAATCTGCCATAGTCTGGTCAGTTGCCCCATCTTCCTCGTCTGTTTCGTCGTACATCATCGCAACCCGGAAATTCTCGCGAGCGGCCGAAGTCTGCATCAGGGCATAGCTACGATCGATAAAGGGCTCCCGGTCCCCGTACCAGTCCACAACAAACGCGGAAATGCCCATCGCTTTCGCGCGGCGAATCTGATTCCTTATCGCAGCGGGATCCTCTGAAGAATAGCCGGTAGAGATGTGCTTGGGATGTCCGAACCAGGCTTCGTACAAGGCGATGATTTCCGGTGAGTTCCCCGTTGCCTTATGCTTCAGGGGTTGCCCATGGCCCATCCCGGGCCCGGAGCATCCGTGGGGCAACAGGAATAGGAAAAGGAATGCAGTGCTCATCCGATTCAACATTGGCTTACTCACTTAGAGGCTGTGGGCACAAACGCGGTTGTCACCGTTGAGGGAAATATCTCTTTAAGTCATTGGGCCTGAACAGCCAGACTGCGGACATTTCGCATCAAATAACTAGTACAGCGGATATAGCGGAAATGTCCAGCTCGATGCAAATTACTTTTTGCATTGTTAGCCGGAGCTCGTAGGTGCGGTGAACGGCTTGACCCAAAAGACGAAAACGCTGCAAGCCCGCATTGTCTCGGGCAGTGTTGTGTTGCTTTCAGGCTCGGTCCTGACTACTGCAATCAACCTCGTCTACAACGTTGCCGTCGCGCGATTCCTGGGTCCCCAAGGCTTTGGACAGGCCACGGTTGTCTACACGATTCTTACCCTGATATCTGCGGTGACGCTCTCCTTTCAAATCATCTCCGCGAAGTTGGTGGCGCAACAGAGCACTCCGGAAGGGAAAGCTGCGGTTTATCGTGGTTTCCACCGAGGCGCGTGGGCTTGCGGGATTCTCGTTGCACTCATATTGCTGCTGTTTCAGAAAGCGATTGCAGATTATCTAAATCTTCCTGGCCCCATTCTCGTCGCGCTCATGGCGATTGGTGCAGCGTTCTACGTTCCGTTGGGATGCCGCCGGGGCTACATTCAGGGAACTTACGGCTTTCGTCGGCTCGCCACCAATCTTGTTGTTGAAGGTGTATTTCGGCTCGGGGGCTCGGTCCTCTCGATCATTGTAGGTCTGGGCGTCGAGGGAGTGGTTGCGGCCAATGCTGCAGCGGTGGTGGTGGCGTACCTTACGTCCTCGCCGAACTTAACTGCCCGGGTTTCGAGCCCACTGCGTTTTTCCTACGTTCTTAGGGAAACTTCCCAGGCATTGGTCTTCTTTTCCGGCCAGGTGCTTATCAACAACTGTGACATTGTGCTGGTCAAGCACTTCTTCCTCGCAAGGGAGGCTGGTCTCTATGCGGCCGTTGCAATGGTCGGCCGAGTGATATTTGCCTTTTCCTCCGCAGTCGTCAACAGCATGTTTCCGCTTGTGGCGGGGACTCGCGATGAAGAGAGAAGGAATCTCAGGGTCATCGCAACCTCGCTGCTGCTGGTGCTGGTTACCGGCTCAGTCTTGGCTCTCGGGCTGGGGTTCGCGCCGGCCGGGATATGGACTGCGTTATTCGGATCTGGCTTCGAGATGCTTGGGAAGTACAACCTCCCCTATCTTCTGGCGCTGTATGCCATCACCACGATAGTCTTCTCCCTCAGTGTCGTAATCATTACTTTCGAAATGTCCTACAAAATCGCAAACACAAGTTGGGTGCAGCTGGCGTTCAGTGCTGTGGTGATCGTCGCGATCTGCCGCTTTCATTCCTCTTTGCGCGAAGTCATCCTCGTACAGTTGGTCCTGATGTTCGCCCTACTCATTTGTGTGGCAATACCATTCCTTATCGAATCGCTGGCAACGCCTAAGGATCTGCTCCAGTCAAAAAACTGTCGGCCGGCCAGGGTGATCCGGGGCGTGTCGGAGAACGAGGTTATTGCGGAGTTTCTGAAAAGCGACTTCCACTCTCCGGAATTTAGCGAGTATCACGAAAGTCTGCGTGACGTTGTGAACACACCCGATCTTGAGAATGTGGGCGACAACGCGAAGCGGAGAGCTTTGCTCAACCTGCGGCATCTAGCGCTGTGGAAGGAGATTCCCGTCGGGACGGAATGGTATGAGGTGGAAATTGACGAAGCCGACCTAGGCCAGATCAGGGCATTTCCACGGGCCAATTGGCGCAAGCTCGCGCGCGGTAATTTCTCAGTCACAGAGATTGCCGAAGCCATGCGCACGCGTCAGCACCTTGTAGGTAATTCATTTCTATCGAAGATGACGGCGATTGGCGATCAGCTTCAGCAGGCGGAAACCGGATTCAGTCCTGTGATCCTCATCGGTCTCAACGAAAGGCAACCTCTGACGGTTCTGGATGGGAATCATCGGCTCGTAGCAGCAATCCTCGCATCGCCAAGCAGCGTAAAGAAGCTGCGCTTTCTGTGCGGACTATCCCCTCGCATGACAGAGTGCTGTTGGTACAACACGAATCTCCTGACTCTGTTCAGATATGGGAGAAACATGTTGGCGCGAGTTGTGCGTAATCCCGAGGCTGAACTTGCACACCTTTTGCAAAACCCCGGGTAACCCAGACGTGAGGCAGATACCGTGAAAGGGATAATCTCACGTCTTCAGCTGAAACCGATGATGATCCTTCTTAGAGTCGGAACGATGCACAGAACCTAAGGTCAGAAGTGAATATGACAGTGCAAGTTTGTGCGGTCTCGGTGAAGCAGTTGCCTGAAGGATTGAGCGGGAAGCAGGGGCGTATTTTTTTTAGCGAATTGTTCCTCTCGATGAATACTGACCGCGCCTCGATCGTCCTCGACTGTTCTTCGGTACGTCAGATGGACACGGCTGCTATCTATCTGCTGCTATGTTGCCTGGAGGAGGCGATGAAGTGCGATTGCGACATCAAGCTTGCAGCAATCTCTTCAGAAGCAAGAGCGATTCTGGAATTCGCTGGAGTTAACCGTCTCTTTGAAAGTTTTTGCACGAATGCTGAAGCGGTAAGCAGCTTCCGTCGACTTCCGGTAGATTTGACTTCGAATGCATATGTGCCTTTCGGCTCACATCGGGCACCTTAGAATGCAGCATAATTGCTTTGGGACGGCCATTCTGAGGCGCGAAGCAGTACAGGATTGGGAGGAAGGCATGAGAGGTTCGCTCTGTTCGCTGAGAAGACTGATTGCTGGTGGGCTTGCGATCTTGCTGGCAGTTCCGTTAGCGGAAGAGGCTGTCGCATCGCCGCGACAATCACTCCTCGACCCGCAACAGAGCGTTTCAAACGTCCAGAATCAGTCGAAAGACTCGGATAATCGAGCCGGTAATTCAGATACAAGCAAAAGCAGGTCTGACGAGACGTATCCAGACAGTCCAGAACCTAATCCGACCCAAGTTGCCGGTCAAAGTGGACAGTCGGATCCTTCACAGCCCGGCTCGGGACCACCGCAAAACAGTACCCCGAAACCCGTCGGCACGGCTGCAGCTCCCGAAATGAAGAACAGCGGTGTCGCGGCGTCCAGACCTGCCGGAGCGGTGATTGCGCCGGCAAAGCAGCGGCGAGCCCGATCCATCCTGATCAGGGTTGGTGTTGTCGTGGGCGCCGCTATCGCCATCGGAACTGTCGTGGCGCTCTCTCATGCGAGCCCCAGTCGGCCAAACTGACAATTGGCCCGAAGCATTGGAAGGAACTTTGGAGCAGAGTGATGCGGCCAATTCGAAAGATCCGTCAGTCTAACTTAGTAAGTTTCTCTGGTATTGATGGCTCTGGAAAAAGCACTCAGATTGAAGCTCTTCGCGCGCGGCTTGAAATGGATGGTCTGCGAGTTCTATTAATCAGGTTCTGGGATGACATTGCCATGTTAACCCGACTAAGGGAAGCGACTGGCCACAGAATCTTTATGGGCGACACAGGTGTTGGAGTTCCCTCCGCGCCGATCAACCGGCGGGACAAGAATGTCAGATCATGGTTCATGACTGGGGTGCGGTTATTCCTCTACTTCCTGGATGCTATCTCGGTCCGGTTTGCAGTGGAGAGAGCAATACGTTCCGAGTCCGATCTTGTTATCTTCGACCGGTATATCTATGACGAACTTGCAAACCTGAACTTGCGCAATCCGGCTATTCGAATGTACGTTCGGCTGATTATGAACTTGGTTCCTAAGACTGATATCAGCTATTTGCTCGATGCAGACCCCGTTCAGGCTCGCGCGCGAAAGCCTGAATACCCTATCGAGTTTCTCCAGGACAACCGTCAGTCCTATTTGGCTCTGAGCGATTTGGTCGGTGGAATCACCATCATAGTCCCAATGCCGGTCAAGGATGTCGAGCGCGCCGTCCTCAAGTACGCGCTGGAGGAGCTACGATTCAGAGTCCGTCTGCGGGAGAACAACGATGACATGCCTTCGAGAGATACCGGCAGTAAACTGGCGAAGCTGGACAGGCCGCAGACCCGTCCAACTGTCTTTTGATGCGACGCGATCCAGTCACTACTGATGAAGCCGCAAGAAACGTCTTTTACCTCACCAGCGATAAATGGTCAAATCAGACAAGTACGCGGTTGAGGTCCCGCTAGTGGCTGAGGAGCCATCCAATTGAAAATTGGTCAGCAGCGTTGGGGCCCATCCGAGCGCGAAGGCAGACGGCACAGTCACGTTCAGAATCGATTCAGCGCCATCAAGCCACACAGAGCCGTAGGTGACATTGCCGGAGTCGTCGCGGGAATAACTGACCTGAACGTGATGCCAGGTATTCGTACTCCATTGACGCGGGTTGCACGCTGCTTTCGAATGCAGCCATGTGTCTGCATAGTTTTCAGGAGTTCCCTGATTGGCGGTGTAATCCCATGTGCCTGACCAGCCATCGCACTGGAATCCGAAGATCACAGTCTGGCCATTGGACATTACCTGATTCATATCCATTTCCAGATTGGCGATGGAAGTGGAGGGGGATGGCAGGTAGACCCAGGCGTCATAGAGGAAGTTAGTGGAGGTCGTATCGTCTCCGAAAGACACGTAAAAACGCTGGTCGCCGTAGTCCAAGTAATTGCTCACAAACTTGCGTGTGCCCCCACTAAGAGATGGCGAGTTGACGAGGCTTGTCGATCCACTCGAACTGCCGGCATTCGCGGTGTCACTTTGTGCGGCCCAGCTGCTTAAGGTCTGCAAACTGCGAACACTGATTGCGTCCAAGGGAATTACGGGAGTAGCGGAGGCTTCGACTGTGATGGCGACATCGGTGACGCATGAGGAACCGGCATCGCCCCATGCCTTGACATGGAGGGTGTGCGCTCCCGTTCCAGACACGACGCTGGCCTGTACGGATGTACCATTCACAATGGTTGTGTCGGCGCTGTTGTCAAGCGAATAGCCCATGGCAGCAGTATTTTGAGACGAGCAACTCGCGGCGTTGGCAGAAAGAGCGAATGGCGATCCAACTTCGGCGCCATTTGCAGGACTGCTGACAGTGACGTTTGCGAACGCAGGTGTGGCGAACGTCACAAAAATCAATGTGGCGTAGTAGAAAGTCTTCATCTGTGTGTCCTTAAGTACTTATCGATCCCAGATTTCGGTCGTGGATAAAGGCGATCATGATACTTTTCACGGTTCTATCCCTATCGCCTGAATTCGTGTGAAGTCTTACGCAGCCTGTTGGAGCTGCGCGCGTTCAGTATGGATGCGGAGTGCATAGGCAAGGTCAGCGGGCAAGCAATTCAGCATATTGCGTACTTGCCTCCCATCACCTCGGCGTGAGCAAATAGAATGCCCCGATCCGAGTGAAAAGACGCATTGAAGCGACAAGAATTCGACGGTAAG
>Ga0302325_10024646_pt1 | contig 12509 bp, 11 predicted proteins | sample Palsa_T0_2_FD_201948 | JGI IMG/M metagenome (GOLD analysis project Ga0302325, IMG submission 201948) | Peat permafrost microbial communities from Stordalen Mire near Abisko, Sweden - Palsa_T0_2 | ecosystem: Environmental > Terrestrial > Soil > Palsa > Peat permafrost | place: Sweden: Abisko...
CGCGATTGACGGCGCAATACGACGGTTACGGTGCACCACGAGGATCGACTTCGTACGGGGAGGCATTGCTTCATTGCTATCTCGACCTGTTCATCACGTTTACCGTCTTGGGAACATCGAAGGAGATCGGAGCAAAACCTCTTTATCTTATCAATCCGAGGACCGGAAATTATGGAGAACTCGAACTCGATGTCGAGTTTGAGGATTTTCGCTTGGCTTTTGAATTCCAAGGTCATCCCGGCCACTACGCTGATCGCAATACGCTGGCTAAGGACGCGTTCAAGCTCGCGGAACTGCCGGCACACTCTCGCATTCTGATCCCTGTAAATATCTCCCAATTGAATAGCGGAAGCTTACTTTCGCTCATAGCGAACTCGATGAAGGATCATGTCGGAATACATGAGGTCCTTGCAAATGGCGATCCTTCAAAGTTCACGCCGGGTACCGCCACGCTGCGGCAATTGCTTCAGTTCTCAAAGGCCGTGCAGCGTCTCTATTTGGCGGCCTCGCTCTTTCGGGAAGCATTGGCTTGGGTGGATGGCAAGGCAGGTCTGTACCTCGCTGCCCCGATGCATGCAGGCAGTATTTCAGCGACGACCGCCGCACCAAGGCATGGGTTGAGCAGTCCCGACCTTGATCTGGCAACGATTTACGCCAACCTTCGGTATGTGACGGAGATCAGGAAATCTTAGCCGCATCGCCGTATCTCTGCGTAGCGGGCCGGACCGGTCAGTAAAAGACGTATCACTTGCGCATGTCGGCAATGCGGGCGATGGCCTCTTTCGCATTGACTTCACATGCATTGCACCAGTCCAAAAACTCCGAAACGTCCACTCGCCGCTCACCGATTTCGCTCTTGTGAATCCACGGCTGGGCGCGTTTCATCCGGCCAGCCAAGTCCCGTTGAGTCAACTCAGCTTCCTCGCGCAAGCGCCTGAGCAGTCCAGGAACGTCGCGCTTACTTGGCGGATTCGGCTTTTTGGCCATGGTGTTCAAGCATCCATATCAACCGCGCTCAATCAAGCCGTTGAGGCGCCCCCGATAAAAATAGATTCCAAAATCGAATCAAACACTTGATCCGATTTTAGAATCAAACAATAATACCGGCATGAGCACGTGGACCCGCAACTTCGGGGTTTCGTCATTGCCGACCGGAATGGCTCCGGTCGAACATCTCGCGTGCTCCGATGGCTCACCCACTCGAAAGCGAGGTGATGAAGGATCTATCGGGAAAAAACTTCGGGCTTCTCATCGCGTACATCTTGCCCGGCGCCATCGTCCTGATCGGGCTGGGCGCATTCTCGCCCTCTGTGCAAGCCTGGCTAATCAACCCTTCTTCGGCCGGGCCAAGCGTCGGCGGATTTCTGTTCGTGACGCTCTCCTCTGTGGCAGCGGGGATGACAGCCAGCGCGGTGCGATGGACTTTCATCGACAAGCTTCATCATTTCACCGGGGTTACGACGCCCGCCTGGGACGATTCAAAGCTTCAAGAACGACTGGAAGCGTTCGAGGCGATTGTCGAAGCCCATTACCGGTATTACCAGTTTCACAGCAACAGCCTCGTCGCCATGCTCTTCTCGTATGCCGCATGGCGTCCGTCGCTCGGGTCCTGGCCTCGTTGGTCGGACCTGAGCGCCCTAATTCTGTCGGCGATTTTCTTCGCCGTTTCACGCGACAACCTTCGCAGGTATTACGGCCGAGCGGCCGTCCTGCTTGGCACCCCTCACAAGGAGTTCAGTCATGAGCAACGGTCACGGTCATCACGCGTCGGTTCAGTCACCCGAAACGCCCAAAGCATCGCAGAAGCTGCCGGCGATGAAGAAGGGGACGGTTAAATCACAGTCCCCCAAGAAATAGGCGGTAGAGCGTCCAGCATCCGGTTTCTTCACGACCGCCCGGAAGCCTTTCCGGGCGGTCTTTCTTCCCACATTCAAACATTATTTTGCGTTCGGTATTGAGTAGCGCTTTCGACGCGGGCATGCTCGCCACACGGGCTTAGCCCGTTGTTGTCGCATCGCACAACGTGCGTCTGCGTCAGCGAGAATGGGCACTCGCTCTCGGAGTAGGCGGCTACCAACCGCCGAAAGAGCCGACGGACTTACCATCCGTCAATCGCGAGTGTCACGTAGAGCTGGATGCCAGGAGACTGGCCCGTCCAGTTCGAGAGAGGCTCGTAGGAGTAAAGCGGCTTACCACCGTCCAATCCCTGCGTTCTATCTCATGGAATTTGTTCATCTCGCTCATCAAGAGGCGGGGCGACCGAGACCGACCCGACGCCGTAAGGCGCCGGGCCGTGGTAGATGTAGCGGGTGCGGTCGCGCGAGGATAAATCCTCAGCGCGACTTAATCCCGCCCGTGGGGTTCGGACCCATCTGGGTTTGTTCAACGCGGGAGACGCCGGGAGTTTGGCGGTGGCGACACCGGCCAACCGGGCACGAGACAGTGCTCGGCGTTCTCCGCAAATCGGAGACGGCGAAAAGCTCAACGGTGAAAGGGGCGAGTGCCACATAGAGCACGAAGCCCTTGTCTTGAAGGTCTGGCAAGAGACGGTGCCGAACTGGGAGAGGACAAGGTGTTGCGAGGCCGAGGGGCAACCTTCGACCACGGGTAACCTGAGCTTCTACTTTCGCAGGGTGAAATCGAACCCGCGGTCAGCACGACCGTGGCGTTCGGAAACTATGCCCGCCGGGAACGGCAGGACATACGCACACGTCCGGCTTCTTCGGAAGCAGAGCAAGGCCAAGTGTGAAGGCTTTGCTCAAGAGTACCAACGTGACTTGCCATTCAGCAGATACCACTAATCGGGTAAGGCGTAGAGCTTCCGGACTGGTAATCCGGTGCGTGCCAAAGTCAGGCATGTGCTTCAAACGCTCGACGCTGACAAGAGTGCCGCAAGTAGGACTCGCCGGAAGGCGAGCCGTGTTCTGGCAAGGCAGTCAGAACCGGTCTGTGAAGTAACGGGTGGTGCCGACTTCAATGCAGGAACGAAAGCGGTGACGTGATTTCTCATTCTCGTGATTGACGGTCGATGCGGCTGGGCGAAGGAATTGTGTTCCCGAGCCCGGCCGGTTCGATTCCTGACAGGAAGACGTTCGCGGTCAGAAGGGTAATTCCGGGAACGGAGTCAGCCTTTTGATGGCGGAAACGACGACAGACACCCAAGGTGTACCCGAAGGTTCACTTGGGGTCTGTCGAGGTTCTTGTTGCGCAACCCGCATGATTAAGGGCGGGCTGCTAGAAAGTAGCAGCTTTGCCCTTCATGCGGACCGCAGAACAGAGAGGTGAACGACAGAAGGATTTGGGAATCGGCTTTCGGAGGTTGTGCCGTAAACACAAACAACCTCCTTCCGTTCAAGGATGATGCGGGGAGTCTGTATGTATCGCTGCGAGGCTGTGAGCGCGGAAGCGTTCGTCCAACAACTGGCGTGTAACCTGGTGAACCACGGTTACTGGTTCTACACCGTCGGCCACGTGCCGCCGGGCAAAGATCCGCGAGCGGTGGATCGAAAGCTCATCGACGGATACGGGCTGGAGATTTCCAAGTGGCAGCGGGCACGCCTCAAGGCGAAGGGCCACGCGAAGCTGAGTTACCTCCGCCACGAGCGATTCTTCGTTCTTCTGGCGACGGCCGGCGAGCACATCTTTTATCAGCGGGAGGGCCGCGTACGAGACGTGCGGCGGGAGCCGATTGTCTTCGACGGGTACAGCATCGGATGCAGCAAGGGGAGCGACGGGCGTTACCATGCCTCGGTCAAGATACACGCCGACACATTTAACGAGCGACGGGCCTATCTTCTCGGCCTGGCTCTTCACCGTTCGGCTGAGACGCTGGTCCAAGCGTTTCAGTCCGTGCGATTCACGCCTTACGCCCGGGTTCGTCGGCAGCTTCTCCGGCTGCTGCGGGAAGTGAACGAGTGCCGTCGCATCGGCGGTTTCGAGTTGATTCCGTTGAGGGCGCTTCGCCTACGGCGGGAAATCGTACAGGTGTTTGACAGGAACCCCGCCGCGGCGGGTCAATCCTCGTCGTCGTTCGAATCATCCTCATCGCCCTGTGCGTCAGTGAGCTCCTGCTCGGAAATTGTTAAGAATACCAACAGGTCGGTTCTCCATGGCAGGTGAAGGTATTCCTCACGGACATTGACCTGTAAAAGGTCTTCCTTGTCGTAGGTTCGAAACCACGAATGAACCTGGCCGTACGCTTCTGCGTTCATCTTCGTACCGGACTGAAACGCGCTCCAGGCCTCAATGGCCTTCTTGGATTTGAGAGGGCCGCGTTCCGGGGGGTAGCATCCTGCGTCAATCAACGCTGTAGACGTAAAGCGCCATCCAATCTGCCCGTCCCGCACGCTGACGATGGCGCACGGGAAATCTGACACTTGAACCGCCCTAAATAAGGTGGCCATAGCGGAAGTTTCAAACGTCTTGGCCAGCTCCGCGATTAACTTGAGTGAAGGTTCTTCGGAGTTGAGTTGTTCGCCGAATTGGTCCCGTGGCATCAGCAACGCTGCTGCGAACGATTCGGCTTCGAGCTCAATCAGCTCCTCGTGCTCGAACTCGCCCTTGGAGTGGTGAGGCTTTCCGCCTCGCAAGAGATGGGCAACGTGATGCTCAAGGTACAGGTGTCCTAATTCGTGGCTCAATGAGAACCGGGTCCGCGGGTGATGTTGTCCAGCCGGCATTCCCTGGTCGCATTTGTTATTGAGGTAGATGACAAACCGGCGGACTTTGGGAAGGTATTCAAGCTGACCGTCGAACCGGTTTCGGAAGTCCTCCTGAAACAGCCTCAGTCTGCGTCCCTCGGACCTGACGATATCGAAAGGGTCGATTGGAATCTCTTGCGACGGTCGGGCGCGGAGCAGCGTCTCGGCTTCCTCAGCCGCCTTTTCCAGGAGGTTTCTCTGGAGCTTCCAATCCAGTTTCGTCTTGGCCTTCATCGTCTTCTTCATCGGAAGCCTTCTTTCGTAGCTCGTCCACCCTAGCGTCCACGTCCGCGTCCGCATCACCCAGATTCCGATTTAACGCAAAGACGTCCTCGTCGACCTCTTCGGCGGAGAAACCTTCCACCCACTCCAAGTCCGGCGTGGCGGCCTTGGGCTCAAAGTCTCGGGTAACAATTTTTTCAATGGATTGCTCCACCTCTGCGTTGGTGAGTGGTTCCTCGCCATCCTCAGAGAGGGCATCCAGTTCCTTCTGTGCTTCTTCGGGTGTCAGTGGGCAGTCGTTGCGGGCCTTGCGGACCATCCCGCCAAACCGATTCCAGAATTTCTCTTCTTTTTTCATAGCTCGCTCCCGCTCAGTCGCGGTAATGGCCCAGCTCAATCATCCGTTTATGGAGATTCTCATGGGCACGGTTGCGATTAACGTATACGGAATTGACACTGATGCCGAGCCGTTCAGCAAGCCGGCTGGCCTCGGCGGTTCCATCGGCTTTGAGGTCTGCCAAGACGATGGACTTCTGCAGAGGGGGCAGGGAGGCGATGGCCGCGTCGAAGTCACTCAAAACCTTGCCCCGCTTTGAATCCGGCGGTGGAGCATCGCACGGCTGGGGCTGCGGAACATCACCGCGGAGAATTTCCTCGTAGTCTTTGCGGTTCTCATAGTGCTTGCGTTCTCCCCGAAGCACGCTGACAGCCGCATTGCGCGCGAAAACCAAAAAGCAGCCGGCGAGCGTGCCCTTGGATTCATCGTAGTTCGGGGCGAATTTCCAAATTTGAGCGGCCGCAAGATTCATTGCCGACTCGATTTCCGCCTCATCCAAGACCCCCTTGTACTTCTTCTTCAGCCACCCCCTCACCTTGCCGCCATGGGTTTTCAGCAGCAAGCACAGACCTTGGGTCGGGTCGTCGTCTTGCAGACTGATGATGATATCGACGTCGCTGGCGCCGGTCGGGGGATTGTCAGTCATGGCGATTCTCTCGTGACCGCAGTCATGCCACCACAATCAAGTACGCATCGACCTTACCTCAGAAAAAAATTCCGACACAGGTAAGGTTCGCCCTCGCTCGCTGCGTATTTGGCGGTGAAGGGGCTCGTGTGAAGCCCCCAAGACCCTAAGCGAAAGGATTTTACTATGGACACGAATGAATGCGAGCGTCCTGACGGACACCATGACAAACGCCGGAAAATTGAATTCACGGTGGATATCGAACCGCTGGTTGCCTGGACGGAAGGGCACACGGCGGAGTTGAAAGTGAAAGAGATTCTGGACCTCTCCGGAAACCAGCCGGCGGAGCATTACTATCTGGTGGAATTCACCGGCGAAGGCCATGAGCACCGTGAGAAGCACGAGAAGCTGGACGAAACGCTGCACGTGAAGGAGCACGCCCGGTTCGCCGCGATTTACATCGGTTGCACGCCGGTTTCCGACAAGGGATTTGAAGTCGAACTGGGCGTCAAGCGGCTGAAGGGGGAGTTCGAAGCTCTGGGCATCGCCTGTGAAGGTCCGTTGAATTCCGGCGGGCTGGAATGGCTGCTGCTGCGGAACTACCCGGTTCCCGGCGGGCGCTGTGCTGGTCAGGTCCTGCACTTGGCCGTCGCGGTCCCGGCGGATTTCCCGCAGACCCCGCCCGGCGGGCTGTATATCAGCCCCAAGCTCATTCCCGACCCGGAAATGCCAGGTTTGAACATTCAGCATCGCCCGGCCGAGACCGGCGGGCTTCCCGGTGAATGGCAGTACTGGAGCCGCCCGGTGCCCCCCGGCACTTGGACACCGGCCAACGCGGCACGGCGACTTCTGACCCACTGGAACGCGGTAATGATGAATGTCTAATTCACTCGACAACTTCGACAAGCTCTCCGTGGCAATGCCGGAGGTGCTGCACAAGCAAGCGGTGCAGCACCTCCTTCTTTACCACCACCAGCGGAAACGTCAGGAGAACCTCTGCTTTGCTCTCTGGCGTCCGAGTTGCGGAACCAAGCGAGCGACGGCACTGGTTCACAAGCTGGTTCTGCCGCAACCGGGCGAACTGGAACTGGACGGAAACGTCAGCTTCAGTGGAGCCTACCTGGACCGGGCAAGCGAGCTTGCTGCCGCGGAGAAATCCGGTCTGGCGCTCATGCACAATCATTTCGGACCGGGCTGGCAGGGGATGAGCGAAGACGACATCGCCACTGAACGCAAGCGTGCCCCGTTTGCGTTGACGGCAACCGGCCTGCCGCTCGTCGGCATGACACTTGGCACCGACGGTGCGTGGAGCGGGAGGTTCTGGCTGCGAACGGGCGGGCGGCAATATGACCGTCGTCCCTGTGAAACAGTGCGGGTGATCGGGTCTGGCCTGTTGATGACTTACCATCCTGAGCTCCAGCCGGTTCCGCGGAACGGCGAACAACTGCTTCGAACCATCAGTGCCTGGGGCGAAAGGAATCAGGCCCAGATCGCCCGCATTCACGTATGCGTGGTCGGCTTGGGGAGTGTGGGACGGTTGGTGGTTGAGGCGCTAGCGCGGATGGGAGTCCGCAAGGTGACGCTGATCGACTTCGACCACATCGAGCGAGTCAATCTTGACCGGCAGCTCGGTGCACTTCAGGCGGACGTCGATGCGGGCCGGTCGAAAGTGGAGCTCGCTCACGCTGGCTTCCTCGCGTCGGCGACCGCAAACAACCCGGAGGTTGTGCCGGTTTCCTTCGGAGTCTCTGAGCCAGAAGGCTTTGCGGCGGCCCTAGACTGCGATGTGATTTTCAGCTGTGTCGACCGCCCGTGGGGACGCCAGGTCTTGAACCACATTGCGTACGCTCATCTGGTGCCGGTGATTGACGGCGGCATCGTTGTCCGAACCCGGAGCGGACTCTTCAAGGGGGCCGAATGGTCGGTAAGGACTGCGGGGCCAGGGCGGTGCTGCCTTCAGTGCTGCGGTCAGTTCGACCCCGGCCTGGTGGATTCAGAACGCAAGGGGCTGCTCGATGATCCGTCGTACATCGCCGGGTTGCCGCCCGATGTTGTTGCGGCGGCGAGCCAGAACGTGTTTCCGTTTTCAATGAGCCTCGCGTCTCATGAAGTGATTCAGTTCATCGCGCTGGTAACAGGACTACTCGGGCGCCCCGACCTCGGCGAGCAGCGGTATCATTACAACCTGGCCGAGATGCTGAGCAGCGAGCCTCGCTGCGAACCGGACTGTCTTTTCCAACAGCGGATCGCCACCGGCGAAAGATTTTTCCCTCGTTCGGTCATGACCGGCGTTCATCCGAAGGCTGCGCAGATTCGTGCGCGTTTTGCTTTGGCAGCGAAACCCGCCATGCGGCAACAGCCGGGCTGGTTCCGTTGGTTCCTCGGATTATTTGGGCGTTCGCCTTCCGAGTGAGGGCGACTCCGCAGCGGCATCTCCTTAGGTTGACGAAGGCTATTCGTGTCTCGGGAGCGGCAGACGAGCGTTCACAATTCCGTACCCTTGACAGTCTCGACCCGCGTGCGAAAGAGTCGCACTGCCTCACGACGTTCCTCCGGCTCCAAGCCCGCGACATCCAGCAGGCGGTTCCAGTTGTTGCGGAGGTCTTCAAGGCTTTGCAGGCCGTCGAAACCGACCGCGCCGTCCTTGCGGAAATAGACGATCCCTTCCGCTTCGCTCACTGTGATCTCGGCGATCTCCGGATTCGTGAATGACTCGCCCAGGACGTAGCCAACGACCGCCGCCATCAGCGGCGACATGCCTGGGAATCTTCGGGGATCGAGTTTGCGGGTCAGCTCGTTCATGCCAAAAGATCGCTCTATTCCGGCCACTGTGTGCCGAGCGTATTCAAAAAGTCGTATTGTGAAAGCAGGTTTTCCGTAACTGTGCCCCTGGGCAAGGGGGAACTTTCAATGGCTTCGGCTTCATTCGCACCAACATCTCGCTGCTCGGAGAGGTGTGGGTAACACCGGAACACGAGCGTGCCGCCATTTTGCGCCACACAGCCTTAAATGTCGCTTCTGTGCTGAAAAACTCGCGCCGACTCTCGACGCGGTGACCAATCGCTGTATACTCGCAATTAACATCGTGGCACGATCTGACCTCCTCCAATCCCTCGTGGCTTCTGGCGTCGGCGGCGATGCCGTTCGATTCCGGCGTACAGTGGAAGCCATCATCGCCGAAGAACGCTCCAAGCAACATCATGTGCTCGCCGATCAGCTTTCGCGAGCCATTCAGACGCCGACAACTTCGACAGGGCCGTCGATTTCAACCAATGGCATCGGGAAGGTCGAGGATTTTGTCTTGCAGGTGACGCCTCGACGGACGATCGCCGACCTGCTGCTGTCGGAGGAAACGACGAATATATGCAACGAGTTCTTTGAGGAGCACCAACGGGTCGATCTCCTTCGAACGCATAACTTGGAGCCACGAAACCGCATCTTGTTGACTGGGCCCCCAGGGAACGGGAAGACGTCGTTGGCCGAGGTCATTGCCGCAACATTGGCTATCCCGCTGATTGTGCTCCGATACGATGGAGTGATTGGCAGCTTTCTCGGGGAAACCGCGAGTCGGCTGCGCCGCGTTTTCGAGTTTGTGCGGACGCGACCATGCGTATTCTTCCTGGATGAATTTGACACGATCGGCAAAGAACGGGGCGACATTCATGAAACCGGCGAGATAAAGCGCGTCGTAAGTTCGCTGCTTCTTCAAGTCGATGCAATTCCTTCGTATGTCATTCTTGTGACGGCAACGAATCACCCGGAACTCCTCGACCGAGCCGTTTGGCGTCGATTTCAGATTCGCGTTGATTTGCCACAACCCACCCGTAAGCAAATTGAGACGTGGGTCGCGGCAGCAGAGCGTCGCCTCGATCTCCGCTTCGAATATAGCACCCGACGGCTCGCCGATGCCATGTACGGCGCGAGTTTCGCAGAATTAGAAGAATTCGCTCAAGACGTAGCACGTCGGCGCGTTCTCACGATGCCATCGCCAGACATGCGTTCGATTGTCCAGCACGCGCTAAAGCACTGGCGACTGCAATTGAGTCAAAAACGGACGTAGACCGACCCAATGCCTGAACGTCCGCTTCTCATCCTCGGAAGACCAACACCAGCCGATCGCGACCCCGGGCGTCGAGGGATGGGCGCGCGCATCACGTTCCCAGGAAGCGAGCGACAGGGGCAGCGTCTTACGCCGCGGCTGGAGGCATTACAGCGCAGCCTGCAAGCACGCCGACTGCGTCTTCAGGGCAATGCGGGCGGAGCCGAGATTGAGCAGGTTGTGGTTTTCGAGACAGTGGGATCAATCGAGAGTTTTCTCCGAGCCGTTGAACGGATTCCCGGATTGGAATGGCTTGCGGAGTTTGAGGAAGCGGACATACCGGCCGATGAAGATTTCCATTGGGCGTCTGCGGGAGAGGCCGGTGAATCTTTGAACGGCACGCTGTACCTTGTGCTCGAAAATGCGCAAGGCCTGCAACAACTATTGACTCTTTGGAATCGTTATCAGCGACAACCCGACGCGGCATTTGCGCGCGGCCTTGCTCCGATAAAGAACCTCTTCAGGCAGTTAAAAGATGTGCGGCGCTGGGACGCGGTGGACCGGGTTCGCGAAACCGGAATTGAACAGAACTGGCGCGAACAGCTTGCGCTAGGTAACGAGGCGATCCGTTTCGAAGCCGATCTCTGGTTTCGCAACTCTGCCGATGCGCGAGCGCGGGCATCAGGGTCATTCCGGCAGGCGGTCAATCAAATCGGCGGGCAAGTCATCCATGAATCGACAATTCCGGAAATCCGATATCAGGGCGCTTTGGTGGAGATTCCTTCGGCACCCGTCCAGGAAGTGCTGAATCACTTCAATGAGCTGCTTCAATTGCCCGAAACGAATTTCATCCGTGCACAGGAGGTCATGTTTTTCCGGCCGTTGCCTCAGTGCTCAATTCCCATCGACGAGGAACCACCGCCGGAAGAATCGCCTCCGCGACGCCCGATCCAGCCCGCGCCGCGGCAAGTTCCGATCATTGCGTTGCTCGACGGGCTGCCTTTGGCAAATCACGTTCGCTTAGCGGGACGGTTGATAATTGATGACCCAGACGAGTGGGAGCAGAATTATCTCGCTGAACAACGTCAGCACGGCACCGCGATGGCATCGCTCGTTCTGCACGGTGACCTCAACGGAAACGAGCCGCCATTGGGACGTCCAATTTACGTCCGGCCCGTTTTGCGGGCGATTCACAGTAACGGAAGCTGGCGTGAGGAAACCCCACCCGATGTGTTACCAATCGATCTGACCTATCGCGCATTACGGCGGATGTTCGAAGGCGATGGTGAGCTACCACCGCAGGCACCGTCCGTACGCATCGTGAATTTCTCGGTCGGCGATGGCTCTCGCCCATTCCTGCACGAAATGAGTCCTTGGGCGCGCCTATTCGACTGGGCGGCACACCGCTACAACATTCTTATCAACATCAGTTGTGGTAACCATGCCGACCTCCGGGCACCGGTATCATTGGCACAGCTCAATGCCTTGAGCGTTGCGAAACGGTCCGAGCACATATTCCGGCACGTCTTCGGTAATGCGAGGCATCGCCGAATCCTATCTCCGGCCGAAGCCGTAAATGCGCTGTGCGTCGGAGCTACGCACGAAGATCAGGCCGGAGCATTTCCCATGGGATACCGATCGGACGTGTGCCCCCAAGGATTTCCGAGCCCCTTAAATGCATTGAATGGAGGTTATCGGCGCGGCATCAAGCCCGACGTTCTGCTGCCAGGTGGGCGGCAACTTTTTACTCCAGTGTTGAGCGGTGCCGAGATTCGGCTTGATCCACTGTCATACAAGGTCTCGCCTGGGCAGCGCGTCGCCGCGCCCGGGCCTGGTGGTGCTTTGAATGCGGAGGCCTATGTTCGTGGATCCAGCAATGCAACGGCGCTGGCAAGTCGCAGCGCCGCATTGATCTACGAAATGCTTTCCGAACTCCGTGCTGCGGCCGGAGTCGCCCGGCTGCCGGAGTCTGCAACAGCCGTTCTTCTCAAGGTTCTCCTGGTGCATGGAGCCTCGTGGCCCGATGCTTGGCGTGCGCTAACCGAAATTCTTCCGGCGGCACACACCGAAAGCGACATCCGGAAGCTGATGATGCAGCTCTCCGGATATGGGAAATTTGACCTCTCTCGGGTAATTGAATGCACTGCTCAACGCGCAACCCTGTTCGGTTCCGGGATGCTCGCTCCTGAACAAGGGCATGTTTACCAAGTACCCCTCCCACCGTGCTTGAACGCTACCATCGAATTTCGGCGACTCATCATATCGCTCGCGTGGCTGACGCCTTTGAATCAGCGTCATCGCAAGTATCGTGGTGCGGTCCTCTGGTTCGATCCGCCCGGTGACCCCCTTCAGATTGGCCGCCGTGCGGCAGACCACAACGCTGTTCGCCGCGGCACAGTGCAGCATGAAATTCTCGACGGACGTAGGGCCGTAGCCATTTCCGACGGTGATCTCCTGGAAATCAAAGTCAATTGCCGAGAGGACGCGGGTGGGTCCGACGACATGGAGATTCCGTACGCAATCGCCGTCACATTGGAGGCTGCGGTCAACTCGACATTGCCAATCTATGAAGAAGTCCGCGCAAGA
>Ga0302325_10024647_pt1 | contig 12508 bp, 10 predicted proteins | sample Palsa_T0_2_FD_201948 | JGI IMG/M metagenome (GOLD analysis project Ga0302325, IMG submission 201948) | Peat permafrost microbial communities from Stordalen Mire near Abisko, Sweden - Palsa_T0_2 | ecosystem: Environmental > Terrestrial > Soil > Palsa > Peat permafrost | place: Sweden: Abisko...
GATCGCGCGGGCAAGCTGCCCGAGCTGCTCGGCGCCTGACACCCGCCCGACCGGACCGCGACACTGTCCGGTGTGGGCCTCGACGCCGAAACCGAGCCGCGCGCGGTGCGCGAGCAACCTGCGCCGCCCGCCCGGCCGCCCGCCGTGTGCCCGGCGCCGCGCGGTCCGCTGTCGACGCTCGCCGATCTGAGCCGCGGACCGGTCGGTCTGCTGGTCGCCGTCGCGCTCGTCACCGTGCAGGTGATCGTCAACTATCACGTCGGCGAGATCTCGGACCTCAAAAGCCTGTACTTCGCCCACGGACTGGCGCATGACCCGGTCCCCTACGTGGATGTGCGGATCGAATACCCGGTCCTGATCGGGCTATTCATGACCGGCGCGGCGGCGATCACCCACGGCGTGCACGACTACCTGATCGTCTCCAGCGTCGGGCTGTGGGTCTGCGCCGCAGGCAGCACCTGCGCGCTGTGGAGCTTCTCCCGCCGCGCCGCGTGGTGCTTTGCGCTGTCGCCGCTGCTGCTCGTCTACTCGCTGCTGAACTGGGACATGCTCGCGATCTTCCTGATGCTGCTCGGCTGGCTGGCCTGGCGTCGTGACCGTCACGCGACGGCGGCCGCGCTGATGACGCTGGGGGTGTTCACCAAGCTCTACCCGGCCTTCCTGCTGTTCTTCTGCGGCGTGGCGTTGGTCCGCCGCCGTCGCGACGGCCTGGCCAGCCAGCGCGATCTGATGCGGTTCGGCGGCGCAACGCTGGGCACCGCGGCAATCGTGAACGTGCCGTTCATGATCCTCGCGTTTCACAACTGGTCATATTTCTGGACCTTCAACAGCAACCGCACCGAGCACGCCGACCTGCTGAGCTGGCTCGGTCCGCTCGAGCATGCCCCGGCCTCGACCGCGAACGACGTGCTGGCCGCGGTGATCGCCGTGTCGGTGGCGATCGGGGTCAGGGCGATCTGGCGGCGCGGCTCGCCGGTCCATGTCACCGCCGTCACGTTCTTCGTCTACATGGTGTTCCAGAAGGTCAACTCGCCGCAGTACACGCTGTGGCTGGTGGTGTTCGCAGGGCTCGACGGGTGGGAGCTGTGGACGATCGTCGCGCTGTCGCTGATGGGCCTGATCGACTACGCCAACGCGGCGATCCACATCCAGATCGTCAAGCGCCACGATGGCGGCCTGGACTACTGGTACGTCCAGCACTTCTACGCCAACGACCAGGGCGTGCGGCTGGTCACGACGATCGTCGCACTGGTCGCCACGGTCGCCCGGCGTGACCTCGGCTGGCCCGCCCGGGCCGGATCCGAATCGACCGGTGACGACCGCCAGTAGGGGCCGCCGGTGGGGGTAGCCCCACCCAGCAAGTCTCCTGCTGTCCGGCTGTTCACGAGCTCCGCCGCCCGACAGGGTGTTGTCACCGCCCCAGTGGATCCGGCGGTCGCCCAGGGCGATCGCCACTCCGGGACGCCACGAGCCCATGCCGAGCAAGGAGCCAAGGATGTCCACAGTCACGGTGTCGAGAACGGGCGTGACCACCGACGAGGTCGCCGACGCGCTCCGTGCGGGGCTGCCCGCACGGTATGTCGTACTGGTCGGCGCGCGAGTCAACCTGAACCCGGTCGGCCTACCGCACGCCGATCGCCCTGACACGGTCGTCGCTGGGATCGGATCCGCCCGCCTGTTCCACGCCCAGGTGACGGTCTCCAAGTCCGCTGGGCAGACGCTGCTGCGCGTCAGTCCGGGCGGACTGATCGGAATGCTGCGGTTGGTCAACCGGTTCTTGGTCGCCCCGAAGGTCCTGCGTGTCCTGCGCAGCGCGCCCGGTCTGAGCTGATGTCGGCACAGACGCTCGATCACGTCGCGCCCGCCGCCATCTCGACGGCCGCCCGCGCGCTCGCACTGACCAAGACCTACGGGGCCGGGGACGCCGCGGTCACGGCGCTGGATCATGTCAGCGTCGCGTTCGAGCGGGCGCGTCTGACCGCGGTGATGGGTCCGTCGGGCTCGGGGAAATCCACCCTGATGCACTGCATGGCGGGGCTCGACGTACCCACGTCGGGACGGGCCATGATCGGCGAGCAGGAGATCGGAGAGCTCGATGACCGCGCCCTCACCCAGCTGCGTCGCGACCGCATCGGGTTCGTGTTCCAGTCGTTCAACCTGGTTCCGACGCTCACCGCGGCCGAGAACATCACGCTTGCGACCGACCTCGCCGGGACCGCCGTCGACCGTGACTGGTTCGGGCAGCTCGTCGGCCAGCTCGGTCTCTCAGACCGGCTCTCGCACCACCCCCGAGAGCTGTCGGGCGGTCAGCAGCAGCGGGTCGCGTGCGCGCGGGCGCTGCTCGGACGACCCGAGCTGATCTTCGCCGACGAGCCGACCGGCAATCTCGATTCCAGCGCGTCCGCGCAACTGCTCACGTTCATCCGGCGAGCCGTCGACGAGCACCGGCAGTCGATCGTGATGGTCACCCACGATCCGCGAGCGGCGGCCTATGCGGATCGGGTGATCTTCCTCGCCGATGGTGCGGTCGCGGGAGAGATCATCTCCCCGACCGCCGACTCGGTGATCGAAGAGATGAAACGGCTCGGTGACTGAGATGCTCTCGGTCACGCTCAAGGGACTCGCCGCCCGCAAGCTGCGGCTGGCGCTGACGGCGCTGGCGATCGTGCTCGGGGTGACGTTCATCACCGGGACGCTCGTGCTCGGCGACACGCTGAACCGCACCTTCAACACGGTCATCGGCACTGCCTACCAGCACGTCAGCTTCGAGATCCGCAGCCGGTCCGCGTTCGACAGCGACGCCGCGGCGCTCGACTCAAGCGCCTACCGCAAGCCGATCCCGGAGTCGATCGCCACCGCCGTCCGTCGCCTGCCGGGCGTCGCCTCCGTGTACGGAGCGGTTGGCGGATACGCGCAGTTCATGGCTCGTGACGACGACGCGATCGGCGGCGGAGGCACCTCGACGCTCGGGTTCTCGTTCGACCCCAACCCGCGGTTGTCCCCCTATCGCCTGGTCGCCGGCGCGGCCCCGACCGCCGCCGATGACGTTGTCATGGACCGGGCGACGGCGACCAAGCACCACTTCGCCGTCGGCGACCGGGTGCTGATCAACCTGCCCAACCGGCCGCAGCGGTTCACGATCACCGGTCTGGTGACGTTCGGCTCGGCGAACGCACTGGCGGGCATCACGCTCGCCGGTTTCGATGCATCGACCGCACAGCGACTGTTCAATGCCGCCGGCCACTACGACACGATCGACGTGCTGGCCGCGCCGGGAGCCGATGACGTGGCGCTGCAGCGGGCGATCGCTAGGCTGCTGCCACGGGGCGTCGAGGTCGTCACCGGCCAGGCCGTCTCCGACCAGCTCTCGGCCGCCGTCGATCACGAGCTCTCGTTCATCTCGAAGCTGCTGCTGATCTTCGCGCTCGTCTCGCTGTTCGTCGGCGGGTTCACGATCTTCAACACGTTCTCGATCACGGTCGGCCAGCGGACGCGTGAGCTGGCGCTGCTGCGCGTGGTCGGCGCGAGCCGGCAACAGGTGTTCCGCTCGGTGCTCGTGGAGGCGGCGGTGACCGGCCTCGTGGCCTCCCTGATCGGTCTGGGCCTCGGAGTGCTGGCCGCGCTCGGCCTGCGGGCGCTGCTGTCGGCGTTCGGGGTCACGCTGCCCGCCGAGCCGCTCGTGTTCGCGGCCCGCACGCCGATCGTCGCGATCGCCGTCGGCGTCGGCGTGACCGTGATCTCGGCGATCGTCCCCGCCACGCGCGCCGTGCGAATTCCCGCGGTCGCCGCGCTTTCGGATCAGGACGAGGATCAGTCGCGGCCGCTGCGACTGCGGCGCGTCGCAGGCGGCAGCGCGATCGCCGCCGCCGGGGTCGTCGCCGTCGTCGGGGGGTTGACGCGGCCATCGACGGCGCTTGAGGGGATCGGCGCGCTGGCCATCTTCATCGCTGCCGCGATGCTCGTTCCGATCCTCGCCCGCCCGCTGTCCGGCGTGCTCGGGCGGCCGCTGGAATGGTTGTTGGGCACCCCCGGCAGGTTGGGTCGGCGCAATTCGATGCGAAACCCGCGCCGTACCTCGCAGACCGCCGCGGCGCTGATGATCGGGTTGGCACTGGTGTCGTCGGTCGCGGTGCTCGGCTCCTCGCTGAGCACGTCGGCGGCGGCCAGTGTCGACAGCGCGATCAACGCCGACTACATCGTGACCGGCTCGGGCGGCTTCAGCAGATCGGTCACGGCCGCCGTCTCACGCCTGCACGGCGTGTCGACGACGAACGCGATCTATCAGGGTCAGTTCGAGTTCCACGGCGCGGTCTCGACGTTGACCGCGGCATCCCCGGTCCGGCTCTCGCAGACCGTGAACCTGCATGTCAGGGCCGGCGCCGCCGCGCCCGCGATGGCGGCCGGGCAGCTGCTGGTCGACACGAACACCGCCGCCGCCGACCACCTGCACGTCGGCATGATGGTGCCGGTCAGGTTCGCTCAGAGCGGGCTCACGAGGCTCCGCATCGGCGCGATCATCAGGCCCAACCCGATCGTCGGGAGCTTCGTCGTCGGCGACCGCCTGTTCCTGGCGCACTTCCACGATCCGCTGCCGGTCGCCCTGCTGCTGAGAACTGCGCGCGGCGCGACCGGGGTGCCACAGGCGCTGAACCGGACGTTGCTGCCGTACGCGAACGTCGGGTTCGACAGCCGTGCCGGATTCGAGCGCTCGCAGAAGCGGTCAGTCAAGAAGGAGCTCGGACTGATCTATGTGCTGCTCGCGCTGGCGATCGTGATCGCCCTGATCGGCATCGTCAACACGCTGATGCTCTCGGTGTTCGAACGCACCCGGGAGATCGGCCTGCTCCGAGCGGTCGGCATGAGCCGCCGTCAGGTCCGGGCGATGATTCGCTCGGAGTCGGTGATCGTGTCGCTGCTCGGCGCCGTGATCGGCGTCGCGATCGGCACCGGCTTGGGCATCGCGCTCGCCTCGTCGCTGCGCCTGCACGGGGTCACCGAGATCTCGCTGCCGCTGCCGAGCCTGATCGGCCTGCTGGTCCTGTCGGCCGTGCTCGGGCTCGCGGCCGCCGGCTGGCCGGCGCGCCGCGCCGCCCGCCTCGACGTGCTCGGCGCGATCGCGACCGAGTGAGTTTCGGCGATGGCTTGGTCTCACCCGCAATTCGCGCCAGACTCCCCGCCTATGCGGACACGACTGTGGATCGTCGGCGGCGCCGGGGCCGCGGCATGCGTCGGCGCGATGTGGCTGGCGGCCCACCAGCCCGCCTACCGCCCGACCGAGCCCGACGCCGCGCTGACGCTGGTCGTGGGCGCCTCGCTGCTGGGATGCGGTCTGGCCTCGTGGCGGGCGCGGCCGGAGAACCGGCTGGGACCGGCGATGATCGCGACCGGCTTTGCCTGGTTCGCCGGCCTGCTCAGCGAGGCATCGGTGCCGTGGGTGTACACGCTCGGATCGGGGATCCAATACCTGTGGGTGCTCGGCGTCGTGTACCTGCTGCTGTCGTTCCCCTCCGGGCGGCTGTCGCGACCGACCGGTCGTCTGATGCTGGCCGGAACGGTCCTGCTGGTGGTCACGCAGGTCGCGGCGATGCTCTACGGCAATAAGACGGGACTGCGCTGCCCGGGCTGTCCGACCAACGTGATCCGGGTCTTCCACGACAACCGCAAGGCGCAGAACTGGTTGAACCTGCAGCGGATGATCGGCGCGGTGCTCGAGACGAGCGTGATCGTGCTGCTGGTCAGGCGCTGGTGGCAAGCCAGCCCGGCGCATCGCCGTGAGATCGCGCCCGTCGTCGTGGCCGGCTGCGCGACGCTCGCGGCGCTCGTCTGGACCGTCAGCTTCGACCTGTTGGGAGATCCGCTGGGCGCACTTCCCGCGGAGATCTGGTTCTACACGACGGCGACGGTGCCGGTGGCGCTGCTGTATGTGATGCTGCAGCGACGCCTCGCCCGCGGGATGGTCGCCGGGCTGGTCGTCGAGCTCGGCGAGCCGCATGCCTCGACCGATCTGCGTGAGGCCCTTGCCCGGGCCTTGGGCGATCCATCGCTGCAGCTCGCGTTCTGGCTGCCGGCCGAGCGGGGCTACATCGACGCCGACGGGCTCGGAATCACCCTCCCAAAGGACGACGGCGGGCGGCGTTCCACCATCGTCGCGCGTGACGGCGAGCCGATCGCGGCGCTGCTGCACGATCCCGTGCTTGAGCACAACGCCGAGCTCGTGCAATCCGTCTGCGCCGCGGCCAGCCTGGCGCTGGAGAACGAGCGGCTGCAGGCGGAGCTGCGCGCCCGGCTGGCCGATCTGCAGGCATCACGGGCACGGCTGGTCGACGCGACCGACACCGAGCGGCGACGGATCGAGCGTGATCTGCACGACGGCACCCAGCAGCGACTCGTCTCGATCGCGATGTCACTCGGGCTGCTGCAGTCAAAGCTGCCTCCCCAGGCCGAGGCGCGACCGATCGTTACCGAGACCCGCGAGGCGCTGGCGCTGGCGCTGGCCGAGCTGCGCGAGCTGACGCATGGAATCAACCCGCCGCTGCTGGCCGAGCGCGGACTCGCCGCGGCGCTCGACGAGCTGTGCCGCCGCGCCGGGCTGCCGACGCGGCTGGTGCTCGACATCGACCGTCGCCTGCCCGATCGGATCGAGACCGCCGCCTACTTCGTGGCCAGCGAGGCGTTGACGAACGCCGCCAAGCACTCGCACGGCCACGAGGTCCAGGTGCTCGCGCGTGACCACGGCCGCACGCTCACGCTCGATGTCGCCGACGACGGGATCGGCGGCGCGACCGCCGCCGGCGGCTCCGGGCTGCGCGGCCTCGCCGACCGCGTCGAGGCGCTCGGCGGCAGCTTCACCGTCTCCAGTCCACCCGGCCGCGGGACGACCATCCACGCCGAGATCCCATGCGTGTAGTGCTCGCCGACGACTCGGTGCTGCTGCGGGAGGGTCTCAGTCGCCTGCTCGCAGAGGCCGGTTTCGACGTCGTCGGGCTGGCCGGAGATGGCGATGAGCTGCTCGAGCTCGTGCAGCGTACCGACCCGGACGTGGCGATCATCGACATCCGGATGCCGCCGACCCATACCGACGAGGGCCTGCGAGCGGCCCGGGTGATCCGCGCGCGCTGGCCGTCGGTCGGGCTGCTGGTGCTCTCCCAGCACGTCAACGCCCGGTACGCCCTGGAGCTGCTGTCGGCCGGGACCGACGGCGTCGGCTACCTGCTCAAGGAGCGGGTCTCCGATCTTGCGGAGCTGTCGACCAGCGTCAATCAGGTCGGCCGCGGCGGATCGGTGCTTGACCCGGCCGTCGTCGCGGAGCTGGTCGGCCGCCGCCGGCAGGCGGGCAACCCGCTCGAACACCTCACCGAGCGAGAGCTCGAGGTGCTCGCGCTGATGGCCGAGGGCCGCTCCAACCACGCGATCGCCGAACGGCTGGTGGTCACCGACCACACCGTCGAGAAGCACGTCAAGAACATCTTCGGGTCGCTGCGACTCCCGCAGTCGCCCGACGATCACCGCCGCGTGCTCGCCGTGATCGCCTACCTCAACGGCCGCGAGTGACGGCCGATGCGCTGCGCGGGCTGCGCGCCCGCGGCCGGGGCTGGCAGCGCTCGCAGACGTAGGTCCCGCGCCCGCCGACGACCAGCTTGCGGATCGTGGAGCCGCACCGTACGCAGGGCTCACCGGCGCGCCGGTGCACGAGGAACCGGTCCTGGAAGGAGCCATAGGCGCCGTCGAGATGGCGGAAGTCGTCGATCGTCGCCCCTTTGGACTCGATTCCGTCCTGGAGTGCGTGCTCGATCGCCTCGCGCAGCGCTTCGAATTGGCCTCCGCGCAGTGAACCGGCCGGGCGCAGCGGGTGGATCCGCGCGCGAAACAGCGCCTCGTCGGCGTAGATGTTGCCGACGCCCGAGATCCGCCGCTGATCAAGGATGAACGACTTGATCGGGGCGGTGCGCCCGCGCGTGATCGCGCGCAGGTGCGCCGCCGTGAACTCAGGCGTCATCGGCTCGATCCCCAGCCGGGCGCTCAGGTACTCGTCTCGTGCCTCGGCGCCGTGGATCACCAGGCCGGTGCCGAACCGCCGTGGGTCGACGTACAGCAGGCGGTGGCCGCCGTCGAGCTCGATCCTGACTCGCGTGTGCGCCGGCTCGACGTCGGGGTCGAACAGGAACGCACCGGTCATTCGTAGATGGGCGAGCAGAAACGTCTCGTCTTCGAGCTCCCAGACGAGATACTTGCCGCTGCGACCGACGCTCGTGACCCGGTGCCCGCGCAGCTGGTCGGCGACCTCGTCCGGTGCGACCGGACGGGTCCAGCGGGGGTCGAGGATCTCGACCCGCTCAAGCGTGCGCCCCTCCAGATGGGGCGCGAGCTGGCGGCGAATCGTTTCGACTTCGGGGAGCTCAGGCACGGGTCGTATCTATAGCTCGCTGCCGACACGAGGCAGGTGGCGGATTTGTACGTCTATCCCGGACTTTTTTCCACTCGGGCGGCGAACGCCGGGCGCGCCCGCGGTCATCGGCCTAACGTCAGCGCGACGGCGGCGGCTCGGCGCGCGCCAGCTGCGCGCGCGGATGCGCGTCGAAGTACACGTCGCGCAGCCGATCGGTGGTCAGGTGGGTGTAGATCTGGGTCGTGCCGATGTCGGCGTGCCCGAGCATCTCCTGCAGCGAACGCAGGTCGCAGCCGCCGGCGAGCAGATGCGTCGCGAACGTGTGACGCAGCGTGTGCGGGCTCATCTTGCCGGCGAGCCCGGCCGACGCGGCGTGGCCCTGGACGATCTTGTAGAGGCCCTGGCGCGACAGCGGGCGACCGCGCATGTTCAGAAACACGTGCGTCTCGTCGCGCAGGCCGATCAGCCGTGGACGTCCGCGCGCCAGGTAGCGCTGCAACGCCGACACGGCGGCCGATCCGATCGGCACCAGGCGCTCCTTGGAGCCCTTGCCGAACGCGCGCAGCGTCGCGTCGTCGAGGTCAAGCGCCGAGAGCTCAAGTCCGATCGCCTCCGAGGCTCGCAGACCGCAGGCATACATCGTCTCCAACAGCGCTCGGTCGCGCAGCGCGCCGACCGACTCGCCCTGGGGCTGGGCCATCAATCGGTTGACCTCGTCACGGCTGAGCACCTTCGGCAGCCGACCCCGGGAGCGCGGCGGGCGCAGCTCCGCGGTCGGGTCGTGGTCGATGATCTGCTCACGACGGAGATGGCGGTAGAACGATCGCAGGCAGGCGATCTTGCGCTGGAGCGTCGCGGGCGCGACCGCGGGCCGATCAACGCCGCCACCCGCCAGCTCTGAGACGAAGTCGGCCAGGTCGGCTCCGGTCACGGCCAGTGGGTCGAGGCCCGCTCCGGGCGCGCCGCCGCGGCGGGCGAGGAACGCGCCGAACTGCTGCAAGTCGGAGCGGTAGGCCTCAAGCGTGTTGCGCGACAGCCCTCGTTCGAGTTCGAGCGTCCCGAGGAACTCGAGCGTCAGCTCGGTCAACCGACGCTGCGCGGCGGGTACGTCGGCGATTGCCATCTCACAGCCCTATTCGGCGGTCCCGAGCGCCAGTCCTCCGCCTGCCAGAAACCGACCAGCGACGGTTACAGGGTGCCGCGGGTCAGCTCGGCGGTCAGCCACAGCAGCGCGATCAGCGACTTGGCGTCCTGGCACTCGGAGATCGCCTCGTCGAGGCGGTCCGTCGGCCACGGGACGATCTCGATCCGCTCGCCCTCCTCGGGCTGGGCGCCGCCCTCGGCGGCCGAGAGGTCACGGGCCAGGTAGAGCCACACCCGCTCGTCGCTGAAGCCGGCGCTGGAGTAGAAGCCCGACAGCTCCGACCAGCTGTCGGCGTGCATCCCAATCTCCTCGACCAGCTCGCGCTGGGCGCACTGAAGCGGTGGCTCCCCCGGCACGTCGAGCTTCCCGGCCGGGATCTCCAGCGAGTCGGTCATCCCCGCCACCTCACGCGGCTGGCGCGTCAGCCACACCTGCTCGGCGTCGACCGCGAGGATGCCAACGGCGCCGGGGTGCCAGACCTTGTCACGAGTGACGAGCCGACCGTCGGGATAGCGGTAGCTCGCGACTCCGGCGGTGATGATCTTCCCCTGCCACTTGATGTCTGAGCCGACCGGCTCAAATCCGCTCACGACGCCACCGTCGCGCCCGACAGCTGCACCGCAGCCTCGTCGACGAGCGTCAGCGCGACGTCGAACATGCCCTGCAGCGCCTCGACCGAGACCCGCTCGGTCGGCTCGTGGTTGCGCTGGACGCCGTCGGCGAGGCAGATCGAGTCAAAGCCGTGCAGCTGGAACGAGTTGACGTCCGAGGCGCCACCGGACACGATCTCCCGCGGTTGGAAGCCGCACGCGCTCAGGGCCCGCTCCGCGCAGCTGAGCGGCGGTGCGCCGGGCTTGACCCGGTAGCCGCGGAACATCCGCTCGACGGTCAGGTCCAGGTCACACTCCTGCGCGTCGGCGGCGTCCTGGAGATGGTCGATCATCTCGGTCGTGACCGCCGCGGCACGGGCCTCGTCGACGCTCCGGACCTCGCCGACGACGCGGCAGCGTTCCGGAACCACGTTGATCGCCGAGCCGCCCTCGATCGTCCCGACGTTCGCGGTCGTCTGCTCGTCGACGCGCCCCAGCGTCATCGCCGCGATCCCGCGGGCGGCCGCGACGATCGCTGAGCGGCCGTCTTGCGGCCTGACGCCGGCGTGCGCGGCCCGCCCGTGCAGGTCGCCGATCACCCGGTAGTGGGTCGGAGAGGCGACGACCAGCTCGCCGATCGCCGTCGCGTGGTCGAACACATAGCCGAACGAGCTCTGAACACGTGACAGGTCAAACGCCCGCGAGCCCAGCAGCGACACTTCCTCACAGACCGTGAACAGGATCTCGACGCCGACCGGCGGCGGTTGCGCCGAGGACGTCAGCCGCCGCGCGAGTTCGAGGATGATCGCGACCGCGGACTTGTTGTCGGCGCCGAGGATGCCGTCGTTGGCGTTCTCCCAGCCCCCGTTGACGAGCACCGGGTCGACCGGGGCCGCGAGCGGGACCGTGTCCAGGTGCGCGCACAGCAGGATCGAGCCGGAGTTGGTCCCGCCCGCCCCTCCCGCCCCGCCCGGCCCCAGGATCCGCGTGAAGACGTTGCCGGCGTCCGAACCCGCCTCGGCGCCCGCGTCATCCTCGCTGACTCGGAGGCCCATGCCGCGCAGCTGCGCGATGACGAAGTCGGCGCACGCCCGCTCGTGCCCGGAGGGGCTCTCGATCCGGCACAGCGCAGCGAACGTCTGGTTGAGACGCTCGCGTTCGGCGTCCGTCGCGCGGGCCACTCAGCGGCTCACGAGTGCGAGGCTTCGACGCCGAGGCGGCCGTTGGACGGCTGCCCGCTCGACGCGTCGGCGAGCGCGACACCGGCGTGCTCGAGCGCGGCGCCGACGAACTCACGAAACAGCGGCGCAGGCCGCTCGGGCCGTGACTTGAACTCCGGGTGGTACTGCGAGGCGACGTAGAACGGATGCTCGGCCGCGGGCAGCTCCACGGCTTCGACGAGCCGATCGTCCGGTGAGGTGCCCGAGCAGACCAGGCCGACGCTCTCCAGCCGGCGGCGCAGGTGATTGTTGACCTCGTAGCGGTGACGGTGTCGCTCGTAGACGACCGCCTCGCCGTACAACGCCCGGATCCGGCTGCCCTCGTGCAGCTTGACCGGGTCGGCGCCGAGCCGCATCGTGCCGCCCATGTCGGCGATCTCCTTCTGCTCGGGGAGCAGGTCGATCACCGGGAACGGGGTCTCGAGGTCCATCTCGGTCGAGTTGGCGCCATCCATCCCGGCCACGTGGCGCGCGAACTCCGACACCGCGACGTGCATGCCAAGACAGATTCCCAGATACGGGATCCGGCGCTCACGGGCGATCTGGGCGGCGCGGATCTTGCCCTCCCAGCCGCGGCCGCCGAAGCCGCCGGGGATCAGGATCCCGTCGACCTCGTGCAGCAGCTGCTCGACCTCCGGCTCGGAGACGGTCTCCGAGTCGACCCATTCCAGCGCCACCTTGGAGTCGTGGTGGATCCCGGCGTGACGCAGCGCCTCGGCCACCGACAGGTAGGCGTCCGCGAGCTGGACGTATTTGCCGACGAGCGCGATCCGGACCTCGTGCCGGACCTCGCTGGCGCGGCGGATGATCGTCTCCCAACCGCTCAGATCGGGCTCGGGCGCATCCACGCCGAAGTGCTCGGACAGGATGAAGCGGTCGACACCCTGTGCGGAGAACGTCATCGGCACCCGGTAGATGTCGTCGACGTCGTAGCCGGACACGACCGCCTCGATCGGCAGGCTGGCAAACAGCGCGATCTTGCCGCGGATCTCCTCCGAGAGCTGAGACTCCGACCGGCACACCACCATGTCGGGGGCGATTCCGATCCGGCGCAGCTCGTTGACCGAGTGCTGGGTCGGCTTGGTCTTCAGCTCGCCCGCGTGGCCGATGTAGGGCACCAGCGTCAGGTGGATGAACATGCAGCGGCGGCGGCCGACGTCGACCGGGA
>Ga0302325_10024649_pt1 | contig 12508 bp, 9 predicted proteins | sample Palsa_T0_2_FD_201948 | JGI IMG/M metagenome (GOLD analysis project Ga0302325, IMG submission 201948) | Peat permafrost microbial communities from Stordalen Mire near Abisko, Sweden - Palsa_T0_2 | ecosystem: Environmental > Terrestrial > Soil > Palsa > Peat permafrost | place: Sweden: Abisko...
ACGCAGAACGCCAGCTCCCCGCGAAGGATGGCCCGGAGGCCAACCTCCGAGAGGCGCGCGTGCTCTGCCGTCCCGGGGACCGGCGCGTCGCGTACGTCCCCCTCGTGCGGGGGCTCGACGACTCCCTGGACGCGGTTGCGTGCGTCGCGATCGGCGGCCCCTTCGCCGTGCGCCCGGCTCCAGAGCGGGGCGGCCAGGGAGACGAGGCGCTCGGCGTCGAATCCTGCTGCGTCGAGGCGCGCGCGAAGGGCCGGGGAGAGGGTGGCGAGGGAGGCTCGGAGCTGGGTCTCGTTCATGGTCGTTCGCTGGAAAGGAGGGGAAGCGTCGGGTCGCGCTGCGCGTAGAGGATGGTAAGCTCGTCTTCGTCGGGCCAGCGGCCAATCGCGTTTCGAAGAGGAGATAGGGGCAAGGGTTCGACCATGACCAAGGCGCTCGCTGCCAGCGTCGCGATGGCCGGGCTGCTGTGCATCAGCGGCTGCGTCGTGGAGGCCGTCGGCGCTGCGCCGACCGGGGTGGCAGTGAGCGGGCCGCCACCCGCCCCCATGGTCGAAACCCGCCCTGCCCCACCGGTCGGCCGCGTGGTCTGGGTCGCCGGGTACTGGCACTGGACCGGCATGCAATACACCTGGATCCCCGGCCACTGGGAAGAGGAGCGCCCCGGCGCGGTGTGGCGAGCCCCCAGGTACTCGCTTCGCGAGGGGGTGTACTTCTACGAGCCGGGGGGCTGGGCCGTCCCGGCGCGCTGAGCGCTCGAGCGTCCGTCGAGGGAGGTGCGCTACGCTCGGGTCGTGCGTGGCGCCCTGCTCTGGATTCCCCTCCTTGCGCTCGCGGCGACGGAGCCGGCGGCGGCAGGCATCTCGGGTCCGGTGCTGCACGAGCCCATCCCCCCCGACGCGCGGGAGGACCTGGCCATGCACGTCGCGCTCGATGGCGACCTGCCGGCGGCCCTCCAGACGCCGAGCGGAGTGGTCTCGGCACCCGATCCCCGCGCTCCCACGTCCAGCACGGACACGGCCTATGGCGCGACGGACGCCGACAGCTCGACTTTCCAGCCCGATCGCGACACCAAGCGCCCCGAGATCGCTCGGTACGACGAGCCCTTCACACCCTCGACGGCGCCTTTCAAGAGACTGCAGGCCTACGACGCCGTACGCGACGATTACCAGCTCTACGTGCGCGACAGAGGGCTGAACCCCGTGCCGACCGGCGTGGTGCCCGCCGACGACGACGAGGCGTTCTACGGGGATCTGGTGGTGGACGTCGCTGCCGATCGCAGCGTGCGCATCCCCAGCGTCGGGCCGGGGACGCGCATCGTTCGCGCGCGCCTCGGCGTTGGGGCCGAGGAGCTGTCCTTCCGCGTGATGCGCGACAGCGCCGAGAACTGGGTCCTGCAAGCGTCCGGGACGAGCAGCTCCCTCCGCGCGCGCCTGGTCATGGAGCTCACCGTGGCGCGCGCGGCCTTCGGCGGGCAGATGGGCGACCCGCCCTGGTCCGATCTGCCCCTCGTCTCGCCCCTTCCCGACAACGTGGCGCGCGACGCCGCCGAGGTGCGCGCCGTCCTCGGGGTGAGCCGTGCGCAGCGTCCGCGCGAGGCCATCGCCCGGCTGGTGCAGTACTTCCGCGGGTTCGCCGAGGCCGAGGAATCGCCGCGCGGCCGGGGCAGCGTGTATCTGGACCTCGCGCTGTCGAAGAAGGGCGTGTGCCGCCACCGGGCCTTCGCTTTCCTGGTCACCGCGCAGAGCCTGGGCATCCCCACGCGCCTGGTCGAGAACGAGGCGCACGCCTGGGTGGAGATCCACGACGGAGTCCGCTGGCGGCGCATCGATCTGGGCGGGGCCGGCCACATGTCCACGCCGGCCTCGGAGGGCTTGCCCGAGCGTGCGGTCTACGAGCCGCCGCCCGACGCCTTCGCATGGCCCCAGAACGCCGAGCCGGGCGACGCCATGGTGTCCGACGCGCGGGCGCGGGCCGCCTCGTTCCTTCCCGCCGCGCCGGGATCGGTCGGGGCGGACGGAGGGAGCGTGCGATCTCCGGGGCCGCCGGCATCGCCCACCCCGGCCGCTCCTGGGAGCCCCTCCGGCACGTCGGGGGGCGACCACGACGAGCGTCCGCCCTCGGTGATCACGCTCGACGCCTCGGAGGCCGACGCCCACCGCGGCCTGCCCCTGCACCTGCGCGGAGAGGTGCACGCCGACGGAGAGCCTTGCGCCCACGTCGCGGTCGAGGTGTGGCTGCGCGAGGCCACCGCGACCTCGCCGCGCATGCTGCTGCTCGGGACGATGGCCACGGGCGACGAGGGTCGGTTCGACGGCGGGATCGTGGTGCCCGGATCGACGCCGCTCGGCGACTACGAGATCGTAGCGCGGACGCCAGGCGGGGCGCGCTGCGGCACCGGAGGATCGAACTGAGGAGGGCGACGGAGGTCCGCGTGAACGTTACCGCGAGAGCGGGTCGATGCGGCCCACGGCGAAGGTGGTCGCCAGCTCTCGCGATCGCGCTTCGAGCGACCAGCGGTAGGCGACCGGCGCGCCGCTCTCGTCGAAGGCCGACGGAGCCGCGCTCTCCAGCGCATAGCCCACGAAACGCGTCGCCCCGGGAGCGCGGTTTCGTCCCCTTCGCTTCCCGGCTCCTCCTCTGTGGGCTCCTCGCCGCTCGCCTCCACGACGCTGGAGGCCGAGGCCACCGCCTGGTTCGCGGGCGCTGCGGATTCGAAAGGCGTCGCGGAGAGCGCGGAAGGGTGATCACCGTAGATGCCGCATGGGCGATCCGCTACTTCGCCACCGGCAGCCGCTTCTTGCCTCCCGGGCCACCGCTGCGGTCGATGGTGGGTCCCGCGTCGTCGCCCACATGGGCCGCGTCGCACAGCTCGACGACGCGCTCGGCGATGGCCATCAACGCCCGGCTGGCCTCGCTCTGCGGCGCGGCTTGCACCACCGGCGTCCCCTTGTCGGCCCACTCGCGCACGCTGGGATCGAGCGGCACCTGACCGAGCAGCGGCGCCTCGGCGAAATCCGCCACCGCCTGCCCTCCGCCTCGGCCGAAGAGCTCGTGCCTCACCCCTGCGGAGTCGGTGAACCAGCTCATGTTCTCGACCACGCCGAGCACCGGGATGTTCACCTTCTTGCACATCGAGACCGACTTGAAGACGTCGTCCGTCGCCACGCCCTGCGGCGTGGTCACCACCACCGCGCCGGTCACCTTCACCTTCTGCGAGAGCGTGAGCGCCACGTCCCCGGTCCCCGGCGGCAAGTCCATCACCAGGAAGTCGAGCTCGCCCCAGGTCACGTCCTTCATGAACTGCTGCAGCGCCCCGTGCAGCATGGGCCCGCGCCAGATGACCGCCGCCTTGGCGTCCTCGAGGAGGAAACCGATGGACATGAGCTTGATGCCGAAGCGCGCTAGAGGCTCGATGCTCTTGCCGTCCGACGAGAACGGGCGCCCGGTCACGCCAAGCATGGTCGGGATGGACGGGCCGTAGATGTCGGCGTCGAGCAGACCCACGCGCCACCCCATGCGCGAGAGGCCCATGGCCAGGTTGCATGCCACCGAGCTCTTTCCCACCCCGCCCTTGCCGCTCATCACCAGCACCACGTTCTTCACCAGCGGCAGCGGATCGTCCGGTCCGACGGCGCGTGAGGTGAGGTCGCGTGGGGGGCTCTTTCGGGTCTCGTTCTCGGCCATCATGATCCCTCTCTTACGACGAGAAGCTTCCGTTCGGTCATTTCCTCGATGGCAAAGCGCACCCCCTCGCGGCCCAGCCCGGAGTCCCGCGTCCCCCCGTAGGGCATCGAGTCCACGCGGAAGGTGGGGACGTCGTTGACCACCAGGGCGCCGACGTGCAGGCGAGCGAACGCCTCCGCCACCCGCGCGCGCGAGTCGGTGAAGACGCCGGCCTGGAGGCCGTAGCGCGTGCCGTCGGCCATGGTGAGCGCCTCGTCCCAGGTGTCGTAGCGATGGACGGTGAGCACCGGCCCGAAGACTTCCTCGTCCACCACCTTCAGCCCGCGACCGGGACCGTCGATCTCCAGCACGGTGGGCCAGTAGCGGTTGCCCTCGCGCTTGCCTCCGCAGAGAACGCGGGCGACCCCGGACCGCGCGGCCTCGTCCACCCAGGCTTCCACGCGCCGGGCGCTGGCCTCGTCGATCATCGAGCTGCACACCGCTCCGGGGTCGAGCGGCGGTCGAGGCGTGAGGACGCGCGTCCGGGCCACCAGATCGTCGGTGAAGGCCGCCGCGATGGTCCGGTGCAGGTAGAGGCGTTGCACCTTGATGCACACCTGACCCGCGTAGCCGAAGGCGCCGGACACCACGCGCGTGCACGCCGCTTCGAGCGGCGCGTCGTCGTGCACGAGGGCCGCGGCGTTCCCCCCCAGCTCGAGCAGCACGCGCTTCTTTCCGGCGATGGACTTGAGATGCCAGCCTACGGCGGCGCTCCCGGTGAACGAGAGGGTCGCGAAACGCGCGTCCCGGACCAGCACCTCCGCCACGGCCACGTCGCACGGCAGCACCTGCACCGCGTCGTCGGGAGCGCCGGCGTGGCGAATGCATTCGGCCAGCAGGAGCGAGGTGAGCGGCGTCTGCGGGGCTGGTTTGAGGACGATCGAGCACCCGCAGGCGAGGGCCGGGGCGATCTTGTGGGCCACCAGGTTGAGGGGGAAATTGAACGGCGCGATGGCGATGACCGGCCCCGCCGGCACGCGCACCCAGCTCCCGGAGTAGCCGCGCGTCGTCGCCGTCACGTCGAGGGGCACCACTTCGCCGAGAATGCGCGTGGCCTCCTCCGCGGCGATGTCGAAGGTGGCGATGCCGCGCGCCACTTCGACGCGGGCCTGGGCGATGGGCTTGCCCGCCTCACGGGACAGGAGCTCTGCAAAGACGGCCTGCCGGGCCTCGATCTCGCGGGCGATGCGCGCGAGCAGCGCCTTGCGCTCGTAGCTGGTCAGAGCCCGGAGGCGCTCGAACGCCCGCACCGCGGCGGCGATGGCCTCCTCGCCACGCGCCCCATCAGCCAGGACGACTCGCCCGAGATCGGCCCCCGACCAGGGTTCGCGGACGGAGGCCGTAGCCCCCCAATCGACCCGGCGCGATGCGATGTGGAGCGCGCCGTCGGGGGCGAGGGAGGGAGAGGGGGGCATGGCGGAGATGGTTAGCCTTTCCGACGAGCCCTGGCAGGGTGCACCAGAAACATGGCGGCTCTTGGGAGCTCTACCGATTGACCGTCCAGCAGCCGACCACGCTCGTCTCGCCCCCGTTGCCGTCGGAGAGGCTGGTCAGCGCGATGCACTGGTTGGGCTGCGCGAAGCTCGACGACGAGAACGTGCAGCCGACCGCCCCCTTGCCGGCCACTGCCGCCGCGGACCCTTTCGGCGCGGCCGGGCACTGGCCCGCGATGGGTGCGTCGATCGCCACGCCGGCTGTGGTCGCCGGCGGGCACGTCCCCCTCCCCTTGGCGACCGCGACGCTGCAGTAGCGCTCCGTCGAGTAGTCCGCATAGAGGCAATCGCCACCCTCGGTGCAGTCGGCGTCGGAGCGGCACGGCGAGCAGAAGCCCCCCGTGCCGAGGCAGGTGCCCGCCCGTGGCTGGCAGGTCGAGAGCCGCGCACACGTCTGCTGGGTCCCGGTGCAGTCCGAGTCGCTGCCGCACTCGGGGGTGCACGCCCCGGCGTCGCAGTGCTGGTACGTACCATCGGCGGGCGGGCAGTCGTCGTCGCTCTGGCAGGTCGGCCCCTGGGCCGGCGCACACACCGGCCACTGCGTCACGCATGTGGCGTCGAGCGGGCAATTGGCGTTGCTGGCGCACTGGGGGGTGCAATAACCGGTCGCGGCGCCCGCCTCGTCCGCGCTCGCTCCCGGGGCCTGGATGCAGTGCTGCTGCGTCCCGTCCGCGGCGGCGGGACAGTCGTGGTCCATCCGGCAGGTCGCGCAGTAGTCGCGCGGCTTGCAGACCGACTGGGTCCAGCCGAAGCTGCGGCTCACGGTCTTCAAGCTGGGCTGCACGTCGACCGTTTCGCACCACCAGCCGCCGGGGCAGTCGCTGTCCTGCCCGCACTGGAAGATGGTGCAGTAGGCGCTGGCGTCGGTCGGCGAGAGGCCGTAGCAGTAAAATCCGTCCGCCGTGTCGCAGGCCGGGTTGGTCTCGCCGCCGCTCGGGGAACAGGGGGTGCCCCACTGGCCCGGCGCGGAGGCAAGCGGCGTCGTGCTCTGCACGCACCAGTTGGCGGGTTGCCCTGCCGCCACGCCGTCGTTGCAGTACCAGCCGAAGGGGCAGGTCTGCGCGGTGCACACCTCGTGGCAGGTGGGGCCGGACCCCGAGCCGTCGTCGATGCACTGGTTGCCGGGCGCGCACTTCGACGAGTCGCACGCAGGCGATTCGGTCCGCGTGGAGCTGCTCGAGCAGCCCATCGCGGGCGCCAAGCTCCCGGAGAGCCCGAGGGCCAACGTGACCAGAGCGGCTGAGCGGAGGGCGCGCGCCCGCGCTGCGCCGCCAAGGAAAGCCGAGAAACCGCGCTTCATGGGAAAATGCCTCTGCGCCGGGTGTCGCCCCGAAGAACCCGTCTCTCGCTCTGGACGGCTTGACGACGAGCCGCTCGAAGATACGCTCCCTCGGGCTCGGCACCAAGGGTGGAGGATTCGCGATGAGGACCTACCCGTTCGGCACGCAGAAGGCGCAGGCCGCGGCCCTGGCGCTCGCGAGCCTGGTGGCGTGCAGCAATGGCAGCCCCGCCCCCACCGACACCGCGCCGGCATGCGACCCTTGCACGGACGGCGGCGACACCGGGACGGACATCAACCCCGACGGCGTCCCCTACCCGGCTCCTGCCGGAGGCTATGGCCGAACGGCGCGCACCGGGAGCACGCCGGGCAGCGTGATCCAGAACTTCAAGTTTCTCGGGTACCCGAACGGCGTCGAGACGACGAACTTGGCGACCATCTCTCTCGCCGACTACTACGACCCCTGCAACAAGACCTACAAGCTCCTGCACCTCTCCGTGGCCGGCGTGTGGTGCGTGCCCTGCAACGAAGAGACGACCGCGGTGGTAACCGATCTCCAGTCGCCGACCAGCGTTCTCAACACGGATCGCGTGGTCTTCGTGCAGGCTCTCGACGACGGCGCCGTCGAGGGGACACCTGCCACGCAGAGCGATCTCGATTACTGGGTCACCAGCCACGGCTCGAACTTCACGGAGATGCTCGATCCCGGGCTGGCGAACCTGGCAGGCTTCTTCAACTCCGCCGCGATCCCCTGGAACTGCGACATCGACCCGCGCACCATGGAGATCATCGACTCCAGCGTGGGCTGGTCGGGGGACGTGGCCTCGGAGATCGAGCCGGGGCTGTCCGGGCTGCCGGCCAAGCCGAGCTACCCGCTGCCGGCCGGCGTCACCTGCAATTGAGCCGGCGCCGTTCATGAAAAGCTACACGGTCGCGGCCGTCGGGTTCGCGCTCTGCGGGTGCGGCGGCGGTCAGTCCAGCGCCATTCCGTCCAGCGAGGGGAGCAGCGCAAGCAGCGCCGCCGGCACGCTGGCGCCGGACTTCACCGGTCGCGACATCACCGGCCATACGTTCCGCCTGAGCGACCATCTGGGCAAGGACGTGGTGCTGCTCGATTTCTGGTCGACGTACTGCGAGCCCTGCAAGGCCGAGTTCCCGCACCTCCAGGCGATGTACGAAGGACAGCACGCGCAGGGCCTGCTGGTCGTCGGCGTGGCCATGGACGGGCCGGAAACGGTGGCCGACGTTCCTTCGTTCGTGAAGCGGTTCGAGCTCCATTTCCCGGTGGTGACCGACGAGGATTCGCGCATCGCCTCCCTCTACAATCCGAAGAAGTCGATGCCGCTCAGCGTCCTCATCGACAAGGGAGGGCGCATCGTCGCTGTCCGTGAGGGGTACGCCCCGGGCGACGAGAAGCTGGTGGCCGCCGACGTGTCCAGGGCTCTCGGCGCAAGCGCGCCGTAACCGTCGGGTCCCCTCTTGCGCCGACGGAGCGTCGTCCTCGCGTTCGTCCTGGCGTCGCTCTTTTTCCTTTCCCCGCAGCGCGCGTTCGCGGTCGACGCAGGAAGCGTCGGGTCCAAGCCCGTCGAGCTCGACGTCACCGAGACCACCATCGTCGCCCAGCACTTCGACCCGCGCGCCGGCCAGGGCCAGGCCGTTCCCGGTCCCGTCACCATCGAGGACAGCGGCTGGGGCGAATGGATCAACCGCGTGAATGCCGCGCTGCGCTGGGATCGCTGGACCGCCGGACTGCGCCTCGACTCCGCCGTGTACTGGCGCCGCCCGGCGGAGAACACGAGCTACAAGAAGCAGTATCCCACCGATGACACCATCATCGCCCAGGACAACGAGTCGCGCTTCCGGGATTCCATCTACCCCGCCAAGCTGTGGATCACCCACGCGTCGCCCGGGCTCGAGGTGACCGCGGGCGATTCGTACGTGCAGTTCGGCCGCGGGTTGACGCTCTCCATGCGCAAGGTGGACGAGCTGGGAATCGACACCACGGTGCGCGGCGCGAAGGTGCAGATCGAACGGGACCCCTTCGCCGTCACGGCGGTGGCGGGCTTCGCCAACCCGTCGCGCGTGGACGAGGCCACGGGTCGCTCACTGCTGGTGACCAGCAACCTGCCCGGGATCGACGTCCGGCAGCCGGCGTTCGGCAGCGATCGCCTGGTGGGGCTCGACCTGCAGGCCGGACGCGGGCTCCCGGTGACGCTGTCCTCGCATGTCGTGCACTTCACGCGCTGCGCGCCCTACCACTACGACGGGCTGACCATCGACACCGACCTTGCCGCGGAGCCCTCCACGGTGACCTTCGGCACGTGCAACGCCAGCGACACGGTGACCTGGCTCAAGTCGCTCAATCTCACGCCGCGAGGCCTCGACGTTCACGACATCACCATGGTCGGCCAGTCCCTGGAGGTGCCCAGTCTGGGGGGGCACGGCAAGCTCTACGTCGAGGCCGCCGTGCAGGAGCGGCGGAGCGATTATCCCGGCCCCGTTGCGCCGCCGCCGAACGGGAACGCGCTCTACGCGGCGCTCTCCTTCGATGCGGGCATCACCAACACCACGCTGGAGGTGAAGAGCAACCGCAACTTCTACACCGTGGCCGCGTCGGTTGGGGCGGCGGCGCCGGAGTTCGCCATCGTCGCCTATTCCTTTCTGCCCCCCGCCGAGTCGTTCAACATGCTCGACGCCGAGGGTACCGGCGACTTCAACGCGTGCGTCGAGGGCGGTCGCCTTCGCGAGGACGTGAGCGCGACGAAGGACCTGCTGGTCTACGGCCAGGGCGTCTTCGCCTACTCCCAGAGCGAGCAGCCCAGCGGGGCGTGCGACGGGTCGGGGCGAACGGTAGCGCCCGACGTGCCTGCGAAGCAGGTGGAAGACCTGGTCTACGACGGCGTCGGCGGCGTCGAGTACTACTTCGACGACAAGTCGAGCCACGCGTTCGGCTCGGCCGGGGCGCGCGACGACACCCGCGAGGACGGGGTCTTTCAGTACCGCGAGCAGCACCTGGAATACTCCATCGCCAAGTACCTGGGGGGCCCCTGGTCGGTCGAAGTGCAGGGCCGGCACCGGCATCGCAAAGAGCAGGGCTTCAACCAGGACCCGAGCACCTTCGCCACCCACTGGTGGACCGAGGGCGAGAATTACGTCGCCCTGCGCATGGCCCCCAAGTGGGTCTTCACCCAGGGCTTCGAATACACGACCATGGTCGGACAGCCGCTCCTCTACTTCAATGGCGCGGTGCTTTACAAGTTCACCGGAAGCTCGAACCTGCGCTTCTTCGTGGGCGAGCAACGCGGCGCCTTCCGCTGCGCGAGCGGCATCTGCCGTTTCTTTCCGGCCTTCGAGGGCGCACGCGCCGAGCTGACGCTCCGGTTCTAGTAGAGTCACCGGCGATGCTCTCGTTCGACGATTGGTTCTCCAGGGCTCATTCGACCATCCCGGTGACGTCCGCCCGGGCGGTTCTCGCGCTCTCCCAGGGCGGCGCCACGCTTCCGTTCATCGCGCGCTATCGCAAAGAGCAGACCGGAAACCTCGACGAGGTGGCCATCCAGAGCGTTCTCGACGCGAGGGAGACGTGGGACGCAGTCGAGCACCGGAAGACGTTCATCTGCAGCGAGATCGAGAAGCAGGGCAAGCTCACCCCCGAGCTCGAGGAGAAAATCCTCGCCACCTACGAGCTGGACCGGCTCGAGGACCTCTATCTGCCGTACAAGCTCAAGCGAAAGACCCGGGCGATGACGGCGCGCGAGGCCGGTCTCGAGCCGCTCGCGGACTGGATGTGGCGCGTTTCGCACGAAGACACCGGGGAGCGCGCGTCCCTGGACGAGAAGGCCCAGGCGTTCCTCTCGGCGGAGAAGAAGATCGCGACCATCGAGCAGGCCATCGAGGGTGCGCGCGACATCGTGGTCGAGCGACTCTCCGAGGACGCACACCTCCGCGAGCGCGTGCGCCGGGCGCTCTTCGACGAAGGCTTCGTGCGCTCCCGGAAGGGCGAGAAGGCCAAACCGAACAGCAAGTACGAGCGCTATTTCTCCCATCACGAGCGGGTGAGCGCTCTCTCGCGGCCCGAGGCGTCGCATCGTTATCTGGCCATGCGACGTGGGTCGGCGGAGGAAGAGCTGGTCCTGTCGATCGGTGGCGCGCCCGAGGACGAAGCGTTCGAGGCGGCGCTCCTGGCCGGCTTCGAGCGCGCTGCCTGTTCGCGTCCTTCGTCCCCGGCGGCGGCGGTCATGATGCGGGCCGCGCGCCTCTCCCTGCGCGTCTACGTTCAGCCGAGCATCGAGAACGAGGTCAACAAGACGCTGCGCGAGGCCGCCGACGCCGCGGCCATCCATGTCTTCGCCGAGAACCTGCGCAAGCTGCTCCTCGCCGCGCCGTACGGAGCCAGGTCCGTCCTGGGCGTCGACCCCGGCCTCCGGACGGGTTGCAAGCTCGCCGTGGTGAGCGACTCCGGCGCCTACCTGGGCAGCCACGTCATCCACCTCGGCTCGGAGCACGAGCGCGCGTCCGCCCGGGAAATCCTTCGCCTGGCGGTGGTGAACGCCAGCGTGTCGGCGGTGGCGGTGGGGAACGGCACGGCGGGGCGCGAGACCGAGGCCTTCATCCGTGGCGCGCTGGGGGAGCTCGGCCTCGGGCGGGTTCCGGTGGTGATGGTGAGCGAGTCGGGGGCAAGCGTGTACAGCGCGAGCGAGGTCGCGCGCGAGGAGTTCCCGGATCTCGATCTCACCATCCGAGGGGCCATTTCCATCGCCCGGCGCCTTCAGGATCCGCTGGCGGAGCTGGTGAAAGTGGATCCCAAGAGCATCGGCGTCGGCCAGTACCAGCACGACGTGACACCGGGACGGCTGAAGAAGAGCCTGGAGACGGTGGTGAAGAGCTGCGTGAGCTCCGTCGGGGTCAACGTCAACACGGCGTCTCCCTACCTCCTGGCAGAGGTGGCAGGGATCGGCGCGTCGCTCGCGCGCGCCATCGCCGAGCACCGCCGGCAGAAGGGCGTCTTCAAGGAGAAACGCGATCTGCTGTCGGTGGCGCGCTTCTCCGAGACGGTGTTCGAGCAGGCCGCCGGGTTCCTGCGCATTCCGGGAGCCGCACATCCACTCGACAACACCGGCATCCATCCCGAGCGTTACCCTCTCCTGGAGAGGCTCGCTTCACGCCTGGGCAAGAAGGTGGGCGACCTCGTGGGACCGGGCGCAGCTCTGGTCAAGAGCGACCTGCAGCTCCGCTCGGAGGTAGGCCAGTTCACCTTCGACGACATCGTGAAGGAGCTGGAGCGGCCCGGCCGCGACCCTCGCGAGTCGTTCGTGGTCTGGACGTTCCGCGACGACATCCACCAGCTCTCCGATCTCGTAGCGGGAATGACGTGCCCGGGCATCGTCACCAACGTGACCAACTTCGGAGCCTTCGTGGACATCGGCGTGCACCAGGACGGACTCGTCCACGTTTCCCAGCTCGCCGACCGCTTCGTGAAGGACCCCCGCGAGGTCGTCAGCCCCGGGGACCGCGTCACGGTGCGCGTCGTCGAGGTCCATCTCGGCAAGAATCAGATCGCGCTGACCATGAAGAGCGGAGCCGACGCCGCTCGTCCGCAGCCCCGGCAGGACCGCGCGAAGCCGCAAGGGCAAGACACCCACGAGGCTGGCCGTAGCGCCAGCGCGCACACGTCCCGTGGTGGCCTGAAGAACGACGCGCTGAAGCAGCTGGAGCAGTTCCGAGCGGCGGTGAAGAGGAGCCACTAAGATATCGTCGCTCGCTGAATAGCCTCGTCCTTTCCGGCGGTTGGCTGGAGGGGTGCGGATCATGGAGGGCACGTGACCACATGCGTCGGCAGTGATGAGCACCTTGCTCTCCTCAGATGACCGCATGCATCGGCAGTGATAGGCACCTTGCTCTCCTCAGATGACCGCATGCATCGGCAGTGATAGGCACCTTGCTCTCCTCAGATGACCGCATGCATCGGCAGTGATAGGCACCTTGCTCTCCTCAGATGACCGCATGCATCGGCAGT
>Ga0302325_10024652_pt1 | contig 12508 bp, 8 predicted proteins | sample Palsa_T0_2_FD_201948 | JGI IMG/M metagenome (GOLD analysis project Ga0302325, IMG submission 201948) | Peat permafrost microbial communities from Stordalen Mire near Abisko, Sweden - Palsa_T0_2 | ecosystem: Environmental > Terrestrial > Soil > Palsa > Peat permafrost | place: Sweden: Abisko...
GCAGTCCGGGCTGGTCGGGACGAAACGCAAGCTGTATGGCACGACCGAGTTCGGCGGTGCCTTCGGCTACGGCACCGTTTTCTCGATCGACCGGATCGGCGGGCGCGAATCGGTCATCTACTCGTTTTGCAGCCAGCAATATTGTCCCGACGGTGAGCGTCCGTCGAGCACTCCGGTTTATCTAAATGGCATGCTCTACGGGACGACCATTGACGGCGGCGCCGAAGACGTCGGCGCGGTGTTCTCGCTTGACCCAGCCACGGGCGTGGAAACGGTGCTGCATGCGTTCGAAGGTTCCACTGACGCGGACGGCGCCTATCCCGGCGGCCTTGTTTACGCGAACGGCTTGCTCTACGGCACAACGCAGAATGGCGGCATCAATTGCGTCGGGGGCTGCGGCACGGTCTATTCGATCGATCCGCAGACAGGCGCCGAGACGGTGATCTATTCCTTTTGCAATCAAACGGACTGTGCGGACGGCGCCGGTCCGAGGTCCGGTCTTCTGAATGTCGACGGGACGCTCTACGGCGTAACCTCGTATGGGGGCGGCGGCAGTTGCACGACCGAGTACGAACCGGCGGGCTGCGGCACAGTCTTCGCGATCACGCCGTGAGCGCGACCGCGACCCGACTTTCCATGCTCCGAGGCAGGCCCGTTGCCGGGTTCCCGCCGGGCGCGACGATTCCAATCTTGGGTATTCGGGAGGATGTTCCATGAGGCCGATGTCGACCGTTCTGTTCGCGGGCACAATAATCTCGTCGCTGCTCATGCATGTCGGGGCCGCCGAGGCAGCCGCCGAGACGGTGATCTATTCCTTTTGCGCCCAACAAAACTGTTCTGACGGATCGGAGCCCGCGGCCGGCGTGATCGCTGTGGACAACACGCTTTATGGGACGACCTATTCCGGCGGCACGGGAACCGACTGCAGCGAGTACGACGATGGCTGCGGCACGGTCTTCTCGCTCGACCCGGGCACCGGTGCCGAGGCCGTGCTGCATTCCGTCGGCGGCGCCGCCGATGGCACACACCCGGGCACGGATCTGTTCGATATCGGAGGCAAGCTCTATGGCACGACCGGTATTGGAGGCTATTACTCCGCCGGAACTGCGTTTTCGGTCGACCGGAGGACCGGCCGCGAGGCGGTGCTGCTTTCATTCGGCTGCTGTTCCGATGGTCTCTATCCCAGCGGCGGACTGGTCGGTCACAAGGGTGTGCTATACGGGACCGTGCAAGAGGGCGGCGCTTACGGCAGAGGCACTGTGTTTTCGCTGGACCCAAAGACCGGCGGCCTGACAGTGCTCTATGCCTTTTGCAGCCAGCAGAACTGTCCGGACGGCGCATATCCTCTCCAGCTGATCGATGCCGAAGGCACGCTCTACGGAATGACGCAAGGCGGCGGCGCCTTCAATTCCGGCACCATATTTTCGCTGGACCCCGATACCGGCGCCGAAACGGTGTTGTATTCTTTCTGCAGTCAGCAAAACTGCACGGACGGCAGTTATCCCGTATCCGGCCTGATCGATGTCAAGGGTACGCTCTATGGCACCACGGGAGGCGGAGGACAATACAACGGCGGTACGGTGTTTTCGCTGAGTCTTAATACCCACACAGAGACGGTGCTCCACGCGTTCGATTTCAACGGCACCGACGGCTGGTACCCTCTTGGCGGCGTGATCGACGTCAAAGGTACGCTCTATGGGACGACATATTACGGCGGCAGTGGAAATTGTTATTCGGGGGATCGCATCGGTTGCGGCACGGTGTTCGCGGTCGCCCTGAAGAGCGGCACCGAAAGCATTTTCTATTCCTTCCAGAATACCGGTGACGGCGCGAATCCGGCAGCCAATCTGATCGATGTGAAGGGAACACTTTACAGCACGAGCGAAGGCGGGGGCCAGTATGGAGGCGGCACCGTGTTCTCGATCACGCCATAGCGCCCTGCGGCAGCACGGCGATCATATGCGGACAGTCATCGGGCCCGGGCGGGCCCGTAGCGCTTGTCCGCAATAGCACGGTGCAGGATGCGTTTCGGGCCGCGACCCCGACATTCGCGGCCGCTTATTTTTTGATCCTGAATGCCGCTCCGCCCGTGAGCACGTCACCGCCCGTGGACGTTCCATAGAGGTTGCCCGAGGCATCCATGACGAGATCGCCCACGGGATCGGCGCCGCCTTTCCCGCCATCGAACGTATAGAGGGTCGATCCGACACCCCCGGAGCTCACGGCATAAAGGGTGCCGCAGCCCGCCTGGCAGTCGTTCGTGACGACGCCGCCTTCCGACGTGGATCCGTAGAGATTGCCGCTTTTGTCCTCGACGACGCCGCCGGCCGGTTGCGCGCCGTCCGCGCCGCCCTGAAAGGCAAAACCGACGTTGAACGATCCGCCCGGCGTGAAACTGAAGATGGTGCCGCAGCCCGCCAAGCCGCAATTGTTCGAATTGCCGCCGGTCCGCGTCGTCCCAAAAATGGTGCCCTTGCGGTCCGTCATTAAATCCGCCGCCGGCAGGCTCCCGTCGTCATTCGCAAAGCCGCCAAAGGTATGAAGGATGGTTTCGGTACCCGCAGGCGAAACCCTGAAGAAAATTCCGCAACCGAAGCTGCAACCGGCGCCGCCAAACTCGGTCGTTCCGTAGAGATTTCCACTCGAGTCCAGAGCCAGCCCCCCGACGGGATTGTACCCGTCGCCGTTCATTCCGCTGAAGGCATAGAGAACGGATTCGGCGCCGCCCGGCGCCACCTTGAAGACCGTGCCGCAACCGGTCGAGCAGGTATTCGTCGCACCGCCCCCTTCTTCGGTGGTGCCGTACAGATTGCCGGCCGAATCCATGATGAGGGAGCCGAGCGGATAGCTTCCGTCTGTGCCGCCCTTGAATGTGTAGAGGGTCGTCTCGCCTCCGTCGGACGCGATCTTGAACACAGTCCCGAATCCATCGGCGCCGCCCACTTCCGCCGTCCCGTAAATGTTTCCGGCGCCGTCTTTCACCAGGCCGCCAGCCGGGCCGTATCCGTCCAGGCCGCCTGTGAATGCGTAAACGACCTTCTCGTGACCGTCGGCACTGATCGCAAACACGACACCGCAGCCGGCGCCGCCGGTGTCGCACGTGTCGTTGCCGCCATAAAACGTCGTTCCATAGAGTTTGCCCGCCGGGCCCTGGATCATGCCGGTCCCGGGCTCAAGCCCGTGCGTGCTCTTCTTGAAGGCATGAAGAACGTCAAGATGACCTGCCAGGGCGCGCTCGCATGGCAGGCAGGCCGCCAGCGCCATGCCGCAGAGGGCGGGCATCCATGCGGCACGTTCACCGAAACGAAACATGAAGCCCCCCTTTGCAACTGCTTCCCGGACGATGCAGGCCGGACCCAAGATGTATCGAAATTCCGGGCCGCGGTGAACCCTCAGGCGCCAAACGCAGTGGCGGCCCGGACGGTGCCTGTCGGGTTCCCGTTTCCCGTATGCGTATTCCTTTACGGAAATTTATCGACGATTTCCCGCGCCGGTTGTGGGGTGCCCCATCAAATGCTAGCGTCCTGTCGGGTGGCAGTATCGGGGGGGTGTTCGATGAAGCACATCGATTGCGGTCCACGACGGGGCGTTTCCGCACGGTCTGAAAGCGCCATCATTCGTGCCCCGCGCAGGGTCGCTGCCATCGTCGCCTGCGCCCTCTGCGCAGCCGCACTCGTCAATCCCTGCGACGCCAAAAGCCGGAACATTCAGAAAAATCAGGTGGTGACCATCGCGGTGGACGCGGCGGCGGACAGAGTTCCGATCAATCCGCTGATCTACGGCATGGTCCTCGCCCAGCCCCACGATGTCTCGGTCCTGAACGTGCCGCTGAACGTATGGAGCGGCAACACGACGACGGACTACAACTGGTCGCTCGATGCCACCAATACGGACAACGGCAATTTTTTTATGAGCCAGCCCAAGGGATCGCTGATACCTGGCGGGGCTGCGGACAAGTTCGTTTCCGGCAACCTGCAGGCGGGCGCGCAGAGCACGCTGCTCATTCCGCTGGCCGGCTATGTGGCGAATCTGGGGCTGCTGCGTAATAATTTGTGGAGTTTTTCGATCGCGAAATACGGTCCGCAATGCGCGAGCAGTCCGGGCCAATCCGATGCCGGCGACGGCCTCGAGCCCGATTGCAAGACGTTCATCACCGGCAACAATCCCAACGATGCCTATGTTGCCGACTCGGTGCTCAACGAGAAGGGCTGGCTGGAGCATCTCGTCGGCACGTGGGGCTCGGCTGCCAATGGCGGCGTGGGCTACTACATGATGGACCAGGAAGCGAGCATCTGGTTTCAGGTGCACCGCGACATTCATCCGGTCGGGGCGCACGCGACGGAATATCTCGACAAGGTCCTGGCGGAGTCGCAGAGCCTGAAATCGGTCGATCCCAGCGCGAAGGTGGTTGCCCCCGAAGAGTGGGGATGGAACGGCTATTTGTGCAGCGGCTACGATCAGCAGACGTCGCAGCATCATTGCACGCAAGGATACGATCACACGCAGGTCCAGGGCGGCCTCGACTATATCCCGTGGCTGCTCTCGCAGTGGCAGGCGGCCGGACACCCCGTCGACGTCGTGAGCGTGCACTTCTTTCCGCCGCTGGTGTACAACAACGACACGTCGCAGGCGACCGAGCTGCTGCGCAATCAGTCGACGCGCCTGTTGTGGGATCCCAATTATGTCGAGCCGGGGAGCTGGATCAAGACACCCATCGATCTGATCCCGCGACTGCAAGCCTGGGTCTCCCAATATTACTATGCCGGCACGCCGGTGGCGCTGACCAGTTACGACTGGGGCGGCGAGGACAGCATGAACGGCGCGACGGCGCAGGCCGATATCCTTGGCATATTCGGCCGCGAGCAATTGGGCATGGGCGCACGCTGGCTTTCGCCGGCGGAGAACACGCCGACCTATACCGCTGTCCAGATGTACCGCAATTACGACGGAGCCGGTTCGACCTTCGGCGACACCAGCGTGTCGGCCCAGGTTCCGCAGCCCGACAATCTGTCGGCTTTCGCGGCGCTCAGAACGAGCGACGGCGCTCTCACGCTGATGGTGATCAGCAAGGTTCTGAGCGGCAGCACGCCGGTGAGCGTGACCCTGGCGAATTCCGCGGCTTCGGGATCGGCGACCGTCTATCGGCTCGCCGCCTCCTCCCCGACGCATATCCAGCAAATGCCCAACGTCGCCTGGTCGTCCGGCGTGCTCTCGGACAACGAGCCGGCGCAAAGCATAACGCTTTACGTCTTGCCGCAGAACGGCCCGCGCTAAAGAGCACCGCCAGCTCTCAGAACCGCGACGATGCGAGTTTGACGTCCGACAAACTCCATGCCCGCACGAACGCGTCGTGCACACGCGATGCTTCGTCGGCTTTACCCTCCGCGCCGAGCGCCTGTGCCAGGCCGAACAGCGCCCAGCCATCGACGCGATAGGTATTCAGGCTCTCGCGAAATACGGCTTCCGCATCGGCGGCCCGGCCGGCTTCCAGCAATGCCGCGCCAAGAATGTGGCTGACGGGTTCGTGCCAGGTTGGCGGTTCGCCATAAGGCAGCGCCTGCTCGATGTCATCGGCCTTGCGGAAGTGCGCGACCGCTTCGTCGAGATGTCCGGTTTGCCGCGCGATCTCGCCGTCCAGCAGCGAGAGTCCCAGCTGCGCCATTTGCGCATGCGAATTACCTCTGACCTGATCGCCCGCAAACGTGCCCTTGGCGATCAGGCCGGCGAGTTCGCCGCGGTCCTTGCGGGCGCGGTCGAAATCATGCGTGTTCGCCGCGGCAAAGCCTTGCGCGTAAAGCCACATGGCGAGCGTGATTGCCCAGCGTGCGTCCGGTCGCCGCTCGGCAAGAACATCGTTCCATTTGCCGAAGCGCAGATTGGTGAGGAACGCCGCATCGAGAGGTCCATCCCATTGGAGATCGGGCGGAAAGGTTTCCTCCGCCTGAACCACGCGATGCGCCGCATCGATGGCAATCCGGTAGTTGCCGGCCATTTCCGCCGACGTCCGCAGCACATCGGTGTCGTGAAAATAAAAGCCCAGCGGCAGATAGCCCTGTGCGCGGCAGGCAGCCGCATAGGCCTCGTCGGTCTGCGACGCCAGGAGGTTCACCTTCATGGAATCCGCGTAGCGTCCGACGCGGAAATAGATGTGCGACGGCATGTGAACGATATGCCCAGCGGCCGGCATCAGGGTTTCGAGTTTGTCGGCAGCGCCTTCGGCGCGTTCGGGCGCGCTCGAACCTTCAACCGCGTGGATGTAGAGATGCAGCGCGCCGGGATGCAGCGGCTCCTGTCTGATGACGGTCTCCAGCGAAGCGACGATGTCGGTCGCGTAGCCCTTCGCGCGTGTGCCGTCCGGCGACCACAGATCCCACGGCTGCGTGTCCATCATCGCTTCCGCGGCGAACACCGCTGCATCCAGGTCTTGCGGGTAGCTTGACCATAGCTTTCGCATCGCGCGCGCGAATGCCGCGTCGAGCGGCGCGCGATCCTTCGGCGGATCGGCGGCGTAACGGGTGGCGATGGCTTCGATCCATGCAATCTCTTCCGGCGCCGCATAGGTCTCGAGCGCGCGCGCCATCTCCACGGCCTGCCATGCCGGGCCGATCGCATCGGCGTGCATCTGCTGATTGATATTGGGTCCCAGCGCGAAGGCGACACCCCACCAGCACATGGCGCAATGCGGATCGAGCCGGGCGCCTTCGCGGAACGAGCGGATGGCTTCGGGATGATTGAACGCGAAGAGCATGCGCACGCCCTGATCGAAATAGGCCTGCGTCTGCGGATTGGATGTTGTGATCCGGTGATGGTGATCGCCATAGCCCTGAAACAGCGGCGCGCCGGGCTTGTCGCCCTTCCGTTCGGTCATGGGTGGGACCGGCGGCAGGACCATCGACATGGCCATTCCGCCCGCGTCTTGGCCTGGCATGATCATGGGATCGGAAGAGACATCGCCCGCCATCGCTGTGGTCGACGCTGCCACGAACAGCGCCGAAATGATGATTGCCGAAAATCTCATCCGCGACCTGTTGCACAAACTCCCCCGGGAGTCTCCAGGGGAGTTATGCATCTTCTGCCATCGGCGTTGCCGACTCCTAGGGCGTGCCGACGAAGCCGTGCAGCACGTCGTTGCTGTCGCGGTATCCGCCCGTGACCACGCCACTCGAATTGATGCCTTGCGGATAGGTGCCTTGCGCATCGCCGGGAACATCGAACGTCGTATATGTGCCGTCATGACTGCGCACGAAGCCATGATAGCCGCCGTAATAGTAGTAGCCGGTGAGCGCGCCCTTGTCGTTGATTCCGAATATGTGGGTGTAACTCGAATCCTGAGGATCGACGGCCGTCACCTCTCCACCTGCGGATCGTGAAAAGCCGGAGGAGATGCCGCATTCGGTCTGGCCATAGCCGGCGACGACGCCGGAATCGTTGATGCTGGTCGGTATCGTGAAAGTCGGACTTCCGGGGGCCTCGAATGTTTCGATCTTTCCCGTGGCCGAACGCACAAAGCCATCGTAGCCGTCAACGCCGGTCACGGAGCCCTTGGTATTGATGGCGACACCCTCGACCGACAATTGCTTGATTTTGCCATTGGGCGCTCCGACGAATCCAGCTGTCTGGCCGCCGTTCATCGTGTACCAGCCGGCGACGTTTCCCTTCGCGTTGACGCCGACCGTGCCAGGCTCATAGCCCTGCGTGGGGTTGAACTTCGTGATGGAACCGTCGTTCCCGCGCACGAAGCTGTAAAAGCCGCCGGACCCGTCACGATACCAGCCGGCAATTTCGCCGTTGGAATTGACGCTGGTCACCTGGGTGTACGTCGAGTTTTTCGGGTCGAAAGCCGTGATCGTCCCGTCGGACGTACGCAGAAAGCCATGCACGCTGCCGTTCGAGTCTTCATACCAGCCCGCGACCGTCCCGGATGCGTCGATGCCGGCGGCGAAGGTATAGATTGATCCTTTTGGATCGAAGGTGGCGAATTGATCCTTTGCGCTCGCGCTCCCCGCCGCAACGGCTGAGACAAGCACAATCGCCGCCCCACAAAGCAATGCTGATCTCGACATCGATGAGTTCCTCCCTCTCAGGGCGACCGCCTGACGCAGTCACCATTTAGCACGGACGTGCGGCGTCTGTCCTTTATTCCCGCCCCCGCACGTCCGGTGTCCGGATTTCCGGGCGACCCGGCTGCGCCTCCGGGAGGTCGTCGCGCAGCCCGGCAATGCTCGCGCAGAACGAAGCCGGATGTTAGAGTTCTTTCGCAAGTCCCGGTCGCCGCAGCCAGGGAAGGGGACGCGTCGCATGGATTGGATCGCTTCCGGCCTTGGAGTCTTCAGCAGATTCCTGTTCGACAATCATGCGCCGCACCTGATCGCCTTCTTCTTCGGCGGCGTGTTTCTGACCAACGCCATTCCCCACTTTGTCAGCGGATTGATGGGCCGGCCGTTTCAAAGCCCGTTCGCGAAGCCGCCGGGAGAAGGCCTTTCGTCGTCGACGGTGAACGTGTTGTGGGGATTCGCCAACCTCGCCGTGGCCTATGTCCTGCTCTGTCGCATCGGCAATTTCGACTTGCACGCGATAGCCGATGTGGCTGCCGCCGGATGCGGGATTCTCCTGATGGGTTTGGCGTCTGCCCGTCTCTTCGGGCGTTTTCACGGCGGCAATTCCGCCGGCGGCGCGTGAGCGATTTCGCGCGCCGCATGCGCTCACATGCATCCGCCATCCCGCTTCGCAATCACGGAAATGTGTGACGGTTTTCGGGCGCATGCCCTGATGGTCTCTGAAACGTGAGTGGTCATTCCCTTAGCGCCGGATACTCTGGCTTCGCGACACGGGGCGTTTGACTTGTGCCCGCAGACACACAGTCCCCTAGAACGCCCCGGGTCGCGGAACCGCCCTCAACCTTGTGTTGGGGGCGTTTCTTTTCGTGAAGCGCCGGCCCCGACCGGCAAGCCGTGCCGCGGTCGCGGCTGCATGCTACGGCACGATCTCGTAAACGGTGCCCGAACCACTCGTGCCGCCGAGTTCCGTGGTGCCGTAGATATTGCCGCTACCGTCGAGAACGACGCCGCCGGCCGGATTCGCGCCGTCATGGCCATTGCCGAAACTGTGGCGGAAGAATTCGGTCCACGTGCCGCCGGATTGCGACAGCCCGAATGCGGTACCGGCGTTATAGCTGCCGCCATACACGGTCGTGCCATATAGCACGCCGTAATTCGCCAGGCATCCGGTTCTCTCCACCGTACATCCGAACTGAAGTGGAGCTTCGGAATTCGCACCGTCCGCCCCGCCCGCAAATGCATGGAGGGTGGTTTCCTTGCAGCCTTTCGGATTGCAGATCGAGATTTCGAATACGGTGCCGTGACCGTATTTGCCGTAGTTGTATGTGGTGCCGTAGAGATCTCCGCCGGAGTCCGCGATCAGGCTGGAAGTCGGGCTTCCGCCATCCGTTCCCCCTGTAAAGTCGTGCAGCACTTTCTCCGTCCATGTGCTGCCCGATGGAGACAATTCGAAGACCGTGCCGGCGCCCGCCGTTCCGCCGGCAAATGTCGTCCCGAAGAGGTTGCCGGACGAATCCATCAGGAGGCTGCTGATAGGCGAAACGCCGTCGCTCGCGGTAGCGCCGAAACTGTAGAGAATTTTTTCCGACCAGCCGCGGCAGCGAGGACACGTGCTCAACTCGAAGACCGCTCCCGCATTGTTGGCGCCGCCCTGTTCCGCCGTGCCGTAAAGATTGCCGGCGCTGTCGAAGATGAGACCGCCATAGGGATAAAAGCCGTCGCCTGTCCCGCCGAAATTCCAGATGAATTTCTCGGACCAGATACCGCCGGAGTTGCCGAGTACGTAGGCGGTCCCGCCATTGTCGCCGTATGTTCCACCGTAAACGGTGGTACCGAACAGTGCGTCGGTCGAATTCTGGATGAGTCCTGCATAGGGATACGCCGCCGGAACCGTATCGAACGTGTAGATCGGCGCCCCGCTCCACACACCGCCGGACTCGGTCAGTTCGAATACGTAGCCGTCGCCACCGATGGCGGGCACAAACAGATTGCCGTTCTGCCACGTCAACAGGCCTGTCGGCAGGCCTTCGTCCGTGCTGGGAAAGCTGTAAAGCACTTTGTCGGTGATTGCCGACGCCGGGCTTGCGATCGCGACTCCCAGCAGAGTCACGATGACGGATACGATGCGCACAACGTCCCCTTCCCCGCCGGAAGCGGTTCTGTGCCGTCCGGCGCGATGCTTACAGCCGCGGCCGAATGGCGGTTCACGGCCTTTCGGAGGTACGAATTTCGAGAATGTTTGTCTTGGCCGGGGACGACAGATTCGCCAAAGAATTGGCGTATGACGACACGTCGGGCGGCTCATTGGAGTCGCCCATGCGCCATGCACTATGACAGGCGCCACCGGATTCGAGGTTCCTGTTTTTCCGCGGACGATCAGTTCTTGAGTTTGAAGACCGTTCCCAGTCCGCCCGGGCCGCCGTTCGACGTTGTTCCGTAGAAATCGTTTTTCAGTTCAAGCAGCGCGGAATCCGGGAAGACGCCGTCGCCCGTCTGATAGTCGAACGCATGGAGCACGGCCTCCTTGCCCTCCGGCGTGACTTTGAACACGACGCCATCGCCGCCCGGGTTGTTTCCGCCGCCAAGGCTGGTCGTCCCGTAAAGGTCGCCGTTTTTGCCCATGATCACGCCCGCCGTGGGGTTGTCGCCGTCGTCGCAATCGGTCTCGGAGCAAAACGTATAAAGGACGGTCTCTGTGCCTTCCGGCGTGATTTTGAAAACAACGCCGCCGTCGTCCGTGCCTCCGTATTCGGCCGTTCCATAAAGATTGCCCGCCTTGTCGGCGATCACACCCGCAGCAGGCTGGCCGCCATCGCTGCCGCCGCCGAACGCGTACAGAACGGTTTCCACGCCCCCGGGCGCGAGTTTGAAGACGATGCCATTATGGCCCGACCCGCCGCCATTGGTCGCTCCGTAAAAATTGCCGGCTTTGTCAGAAATCAATCCGCCTGTCGGAGCGAGCCCATCGGTGCCGCCTGCGAAGGAATAGAGCACGGATTCGGTTCCATTGGGCGCCAGCTCGAACACGGTACCATAACCGTATGCGCCCCCGGCCGCCGTCATGCCGTACAGATTGCCCTTCTTGTCCGCAATCAACGCGCCGCTGGGGTAGGCGCCGTCGCTCCCGCCCGAAAACATGTAGAGGGTTTTTTCGCCGCCATTGCCGCCGACTTTGAACACCACGCCGGCATTGTTCTCTCCGCCGTCGGCCGCATTGTAGAGGTTGCCTTTGCTGTCCATGACAAGCGAGCCGACGGGATCAATGCCGTTATTGCCGCCCACGAAGGTGTACAGAACCGTCTCGATTCCACCGGGCGCGATTTTGAAGACAACGCCGCAGCTGCAATTTCCGCCGCCAGAGTTGGCCGTTCCATAGAGATTGCCCGCAGAATCCGCGATCAGGCCGGATATCGGGCCGGCGCCGTCGCTGCAATTGTTCTGTGTGCAGAATGAATACAACACGCTCTCGTTGTGCTTTGCCCCGGCACCGTGCGCCTGTGTCAAAACGGCCGGAGGCAGCATGAAAGCAAGCACGCCCGCCAATACGCACGATCCGGAATTCCTGTGGCCACGCAACATCGTATCCCTCCAAGTTGACCCTTTGATTCCAACGCGGCGAACTCGCATCGCAAACGCCCAGGCATATCGGCGGTGCGCGACATTCGTCCGACCCGGCCGCGCCTGCAATTACCCTCCGATGATGCGCGCCGTACCCAGGGTACCTTGCACCTTCGTTTCGACCGGCAATGGATTGCCGTGCCTGTCGAACAGGCCGCGCGGAACCAACAGGACGGTGAAGCCTTGCGCATTGCGCGCGATCGCATCGCCCACCAGACCCGAAATATTGTACTCGGAATAGATGTCTGTGGCGGGCGGCGGATGGCCGGCCATCGCATGCGGCTTCAGTCCGAACAGGCTGAGATTTCCGACATAACCCGGCGTGTGGATACCGAGCTTCGCGCCGGCGGGCGGGTTGACATAGATCTCGTAGTACACGCCGCCAGACCGATCGACGCGGATGTCGTCGAGCCGCAGATACACCTGGTGGGGCGTGTTGTTCGCCGCCAATACTCTGATCCGGTTGGTCGCCACTGCTGTCAGCGGCACGGCCAGTCGCGCGCTTGCTCCGCCAAGTTCGATCCGTTGTGGAGCAATGGATGTGACGCCGACCGTGAGCGCGCTTGTCGCCAGCTCCTCGCGGGCCCGCGCCGGTGCGACCGCTTCGTCGCGCATCGCCGTTTGTTTGCCCGATGTCAGGAACTGCTGGTCTTCCGCGAGGAATCGCGTGGCGGCCGGTGGCGGGTAGAGTATCTGCATGTTCGTTGGGTGGTCGTCATAGCGATAGTTCAGCTGGCCGGCCGTATCGACGATCTCGGCGCCCGTGAGATAAACCGCGTTGCCGACCTCGTCGTAAAACGTAAACTGCGTGTTCAGCCACGCGGCGTCGGTCG
>Ga0302325_10024654_pt1 | contig 12508 bp, 10 predicted proteins | sample Palsa_T0_2_FD_201948 | JGI IMG/M metagenome (GOLD analysis project Ga0302325, IMG submission 201948) | Peat permafrost microbial communities from Stordalen Mire near Abisko, Sweden - Palsa_T0_2 | ecosystem: Environmental > Terrestrial > Soil > Palsa > Peat permafrost | place: Sweden: Abisko...
AGCCTTTCCAATGAACTGTTGGCTCTCAAGACTGGCCTCAAGGAGGCCATGTAAGGCCTGCGAATAGGTACCGCTTCCGGCCGACGAGATTAATCTTCCGAAGGAGATCCCCATACGAAAGCCAGCGACCATGCTGGATGAACTAGACACTCCGTGGATTAATCAATGGGGCTTAGCTGATTAACTAACGGGGCTTAGTTGAAGGATGGGATTTCCAGGGGTCAAGTATCCCAAACACCTTAACCTAGGATAAACCAGGACGCTCGAACACATCCTCTCATCCGCTTAGCGCATCACAATCGATGTCTTGGCACCGATGTACGAAAGTGATGCTTCATTACGGGGCACGCAACAACGCTCCATGACGGCCGACCTCTCGGAACGAATCCAAGCGGAAAGAGCAAAACTCATGCTAAAACGTACTCTCCTCCTGTCGACAATTATCCTGTTGGGCATTCAATTCGCACAAGCTTCAGATCGCGACGACGATGTCGCCCGGACCCAGAAGGCTGCTCAGGTGTTCAAAGAAATCATGGACACGCCGGATCAGGGAATTCCGCATGACTTACTGGAAAGGGCAAAGTGCATTGCAATCATCCCTGGGGACAAGAAGTTTGCCTTTGTCTTCGGCGGCAATTACGGCCGCGGTTTGGTGACCTGCCGCACGGAGCACGGTTGGAGCGCTCCTATGTTTCTCGCTCTTGAAGGCGGCAGCGTAGGGTACCAGATCGGTGGGTCTTCGACGGATATCGTGATGCTTTTCATGAACGCTCACGCGCTCCATAGCCTTCTAAGCGATAAGTTTAAACTTGGAGCGGACGCCTCCGTGGCGGCCGGTCCCGTAGGCCGCAACGCGTCCGCAGCTACCGACCTAAAGCTGAACGCAGAAGTTTTGTCTTATTCCCGCGCCAAGGGAGTATTTGCCGGCGTCAGCCTGAGTGGTGCGGTGGTCCAAGCAGACAAGAGCGGTGATAGCGCTATGTATGGCGAGGGCGTGGAAAGGCAGCGGATTATGAGCGGTGCGGTTAAGACGCCGTCGTCTGCCATGCCTTTGATACACGAACTCGACGCCTATACGCGAGGGTGAGGGATGAGGTTGCCTCCTGCGGGGCGAGGAGGCAACCTCGCGCTCGCCGCTCCCTGTTTTGAATGAGACAGATAGGACAATCGATCCAACATGCATTGTGTGATTGCGTTGCTGAGGCGCTCCGTGATTGTGTGTGTGCTGAGCGCTCTGCCTGTTAGTCTCCCCTCACAAGCCTACGACAACGGCCGTTCGCCCAGAACGAATGGGCGGGCGCAGGTTCGCGCCGCAGAACCGCTGAATCCAAGCGAATTGTTCTCCAGGTTGGCCACCCGGCGCCAATGGCAACAGGCGCATATAAGCCGACTCTCTGTTATCCGCGATTACACCGTCAGGAACAATAAAGGCAAAGCATTAGCCCGCGAAGTAGTTCTCGTGGAATACCGATCGCCGGGCTCGGAAACCTTCACGACGAGATCGGGGGAAGGGTCGCACTATATCCTCTCACACGTGTTTCACAGGCTTATGAAGTTTGAAGCGGATCAAGTCCGCACCGAGACAGACCGGAACAGCTTGATCAATCCGGAAAACTACACTCTCGAAGTAGTGGGCAGAGAGATGGTAGACAACTCGGAATGCCTGGTTGTTCGCGCCGTTGCGCGGCGGAAAGAGCGCGATCTATTCACAGGACAAATCTGGATCGACCAGCAAAGCTTCGCCATTGTCAAGATAGCCGGTGAGCTTGCCAAGAGCCCGTCGTTCTGGATCAAGAACGTGCATTTCATCCGGGGATATCGGCAAGTCGGTGAATTTTGGCTACCTTCAACAGAACAGGCGGTTTCACTGATCAGGATCTTCGGCCGGGAAACGTTCACGATCGACTACCATGATTACGCCATTAACGGGCTGTGACCGTCCCAAGTCTTTTCGACACCAGTTGATCGAGAGACAGGACGGGTGAAAGAATGTCTACACCTTGGCAAGACTATTCCGTCCTTTCCTCGCCTTCTTATTGCATCTTGGCTATTTTGCCCCGGTGTTGATGGGTGCGCTCGACTCTTCGTTTCTCTTCCTTCCCTTTGGCAACGATCTGCTGGTGGTCACGCTCGTGGCACGCCACCATAAGGGACTTCCGTGGTACGTCCTCGCGGCTGCTACCGGATCCACCATTGGAGTATTTGTGCTTGCCTGGGTGGCGGCCAAACTGGGCGAAGAGGGCATCAAGAAGATGGCCGGCGCGAAACGATTCGACAAATTGAGTGCAAAGATCGGCAAAAGCGGCGCCAAGGCTATTGTGCTCGCGTGTATCGCGCCACCGCCCTTTCCGTTCACCATGGTGATCGCCGCTGCCGCGGCTTTGGATTACTCGAGGCTCCGCATCTGCGTCATCAACTTCTTTAGCCGCGGAGTGCGTTTCCTGATTCTAGGACTGCTCGCAATCAAGTATGGGAAGGCCATCTTAAAAATGGCTGACTCCGACGTCTTCCGGTGGAGCATGATTGGATTTATCGTTCTATGCATTGCAGGCAGCGCATTTTCCATCTATGGCTGGCTTAAGAACGTTCGACCGCGGCAGAAGGCGTAGTTCGATTACCCCGCCGATGCCTATCGCGCTGTCTGCGAACTGAGGGTTTGGAGCTTTCTAAATATCTGAACGAGTTCGGAGCGAGTCCCTGGATCAGCCTTCGCAAGACCCGCGATGGTGGGATCCCTCAGGTTGAGAACTTCGGTGAGCGTCTGCTTGGCGGCGTTATCACTGGCACCATCCACGTATTGCCGTAGCTCGGTAAATAACTTCGATGCCTGAGTGGACGCGTCGGCGTAGTTGTTGGCGTCCGCATCTGCTGAGACGACGGCCGCCTGCACCGCGAACTGGTTGAGAGCGAGTTGGTTTTCTGTATGATGCAGAGACTTCCGGGCGGTGTCCCCTTGACTCGTCAACCCGATCACCTTGTCTTCGAGTTTTGACTTGGCGATATACTCGGGAACGAAGCCGAGAAGAAACCCGGCCAGGAGAAAACCGAGGGCGGCGAGCCCAAGGGTTTTAGATGTGAAGGTCATGTGTGTTTCCTTTCGCGACCGACCGAATTCCGCCACAGCGGATGCAGCTTATGCCCGAACCAGGCAGCGTTTGATTGAAGAAGGCGACCTGGTGATAATTCATGCCGACACCTGCACCGATGCTACTGGACTGATCTCACCCGGACCTTCCCAATCCGTTCGCCGGACTTGCGTGTGATTAGGAAAGCCGGTATAGAGAGACGTTAGACTTAAGTCACAGTCACAGAATAATTTTGCCCTTCCCAGCGGTTGTCGTCACTCCATAGAAAAGTGAAGCGGATGCAAGTGCCGGGTGAGGTGACAACGGTGAGGAGATCGACATAATCAATTTGCAATGTACTGCGGCTGGATCTGGAATCCTGCACTGTCTTCCAGTTGTCGCTTGACCAGTGGAGGGTGAAAGGCGCCGTACCGTGCACACGGAGGATATTACCCGCTCGCATAAAGCGGACGTGGCGATTTGGCTTCCAAACTTCGTACTGCTTCCGCTTGCGGCGTTTGCCCAGGTAGCGTTCGGCAACTTGCGGAATGAGGTCGTAGACCTGGCCATCCGCGGTGGAACGGAGAAGTTTAATGTACTCGCTGTGGGCCCACATGAGCGGCATGGCAGAGCCGGTGGGTTGGCCAAGCCACATGAAGATTTCGGGGCGGTCTGGCTGGTCCCAGCACTGCTCAGGAAGCAGACCGGTCTTTGAGGCAAGCCCTTCCATGGCGCGTAGATAGATTTCAGTACTTCGGCCGGCGGCAAGCTCGTAGGTACCTCGCTCGCCGCTGAGCAACGGCCAGGCCCGGCCCACGCCATATTGGGTAAACGGCCCTCCATCCTGTCGTTGACCATAGCCGTCATGGTTATAGCGGTGCCACGTAGGACCAGCGGGCGTATCTGTTTTAAGCACTTTATCGATGACCTTGACGGTGGCGACAATGTTGGGATCGTCGGGGCTGCGGATGCCGTAGCGAACGAGTTCCAAAAAGCCTCCATCCACGATATTGCGAGCGGGAAAATCGCTGGGTCCTCCCGGTGGAAGATTGGCAATGTGCAACACCCGCGACTCTTTGTCCTCGGCGGGATGTTCCTGACCGACCTGTTCCGGCAAGATGCGCATGTAGTAGGTGGACGTGCCTTCGACCAGGGAACCCGTGCTAGTGAGAGTCCACTCTTCGATATGGGCCTCGAGGTAGTCGGCATACTCCTCGACAAAAGCCGCTGCTTCCTTGTCTCCGCTTTCCCGCAGAAATAACGAGGCACAGATCAGCGCGGCTATGTTCGAGGCCAAGGTGGAGGGCGAATAGCCGGAGGCCTCTTCCCATCGCTCCTGTTGGGTGACAGGGCCGTTGCGGATGAGATAAGCAGCGCCTGAACGAATCAGGTGGGACGGGTCGAAATCGGCCAGGGCTTTTTCGCGGCGAAGGCGCCATGCCAGCATAATAGGAAAGGCAACCTCATCGAGTTGAATGCCGCTCCAATAAGCATCCCCATCGACCCAGAAGTTCTGAGCAAAGCCCCCATCTGGGTGCTGCGCGACGGCAAGATAGATGAGCGCACGAAGGGGGGTTGCGGCATCGCCGGCCGCGAGGAGTGCGGTGGCGCTTTGGATCATGTCGCGCGTCCAAACGAGGTGGTAGCCACCTACGTCGTTGTCGCCTTTGGCTTCACCCCATGGGATCGCAAGGGACGCAATCAGCGCTCCCGCGAAAGATTTATCCTCGTGCGCAAGCAGCAGGCTGTAGCTGCTATGGTACAGATTGCCCTGGTCGAACGATGCCTTGCCGAGTGGTTTAAGGTGACTGGCTGCTTCATCCCATTGCTTCTGATATTTCGCCAGGTGATGTTCGAAGGGCGTGGCAAGAGATTGCAGCAAATTGGAAACTGCACGGTGCTCGCTGTTGCCAAATGCCAGCCCGAGGGTAAATTCCTGGGTCTCGCCAAGATCCAACTGGCCGGTGAGAGCGACGTTTCCGTCGCCGGCGCGAGCAAACTCCCAGTCCATTTTGAAGTCGTCGTGCAGGTCGGTCCAGCCGTCGCTGGCGCCGACATAGCCGCAGGAAACATGGGAGAAAGGCACGGTAGCGCACACCGCCATCCATCGCTCATCCTTTTGCGCCATCAGGATGGATTGGCCGTTGGCGTATGCAATATAGGCATTGTTCCCCGCGCCGCCGATCTCCAGATGAGGGGCGCACAGGGCGAAGAGCTTAAGCTTGGGAAGAAGGGCTTTATCCTTGCACGCGATGCGCGTGCGCTGCAGCAGGCACGGCAGGTGCGGATCCGCAATGATGGTCTTGGTGATGGTGTAGCGTTTATCCCGGTCGGCGTTGATACAGCGATAGCCCAGAGCATGATCCGAAATGCGCTCCATCTTGACCGTCATATCTCGCTTCTCCTCGTGGAAGAAGGTCTCTCCATCAGTGACGAGATACTCGAGATCGCGAAGTTGCGGCCGGTCTACCGTTGGATAGTAGACCTCGGTCACGATGCCGTCCCAGACAGTAAACCAGAGATGACTGGAAGCTGAATAGGCCGTGCCTACGCCGGCCTTATCACTATGGGTCCATCGTGGCTGTATTCCGGGCTTTCCAAATGCTTCCTCCCCGAGCGCTCCCTGCATTGCATGATCCTCTTACTTCAGTAAGCGCGACGCGCACGCTTGCTTCTGGAGCCTGCCTGGGGGCGCCGTCTCGAACGCGAGCAGACCCCCCGGGTTAAGCGTGGCGTTACTTCTTCGTGGTACTCTCACCCGCTGCCGGCATAGGCGCCTTGTTAGCCGCGCTTTTCGGTGCGCTGTCGACATCGGTAACATCGAAGCGGAAACCATCCTCGACGACCTTTAAAGCCTGCTTAAAGCGATGCGGTGGCAAAACAACCACATGATCACTGTTCCCTCAATCTCCAATGCCAGCCTTAACCATGGAATTCGCCTCCGCCCATGTCTCCTGGATCGCCTCTCGGCCGGCGTACGCCATCACGCCCGCAGCAAGCGCAGTGCCGGTACACCAGGAGCAAAGCTTGCCAAAGCTGACCACCTGCCGGGTGGCGTTGAATGCGGCCGCCGAGGCGTCGAGCGTGAGTTTTGCGCCGAGCAACTTCTTCGCGGTCCGGTGGCGTCTGGCCAAAATGGCCAATGCGAGTGTTGCCCCGAAGCTGGCTAGCCCAAGCCATCCATCGGGAATTCCGAGAGGATGCGCTGCGTGCGAAGAAGTGATTCGTTGCGAATCGAAAACGCGTAGAGGTGGATCGGGAAGTCGCGGAAGAATGCCAGACTGATAGAGCGCCACTGGCGCCAGGGTCGCCAGCGCTACACAACAAGAACCGATAACAAGCCGATTGTCTTTGCTCATCGAGGCAAACGGGCTGTCGCATCCGGCGCTCATAAAAGCTTCCGTCTTGCAACCAGCGCGCCGCCAATAGCGGTGAGGGCCACGGCGGCGCTCAGCGCGACCACACCGAGATGCAGCGATGCAAAAATCTCCGCGCTACTGGTGGAAGAACGATGGGTGAACTTGCCGCGTGTGCTATGCACCCCGGGAACAAAGTTATAGAGATTGTCGGGCGTACTGGGGTCCTTTGGATCGTTCGGAATCTGTTGCGACTTATATCCAGTCTTCCCGAGATACCAATCGAGCAAACCAGGAATGAACTTCTGCCCTACGATCGCCATAACAGTGGGCGAACCCACCCAATATTCCCGGCGTGGTTGCCTCGCGAGGCCTGCAGCGACGACAACCTCTGCAGCGAGTTCCGGCTCAAAGATCGGTGGAACCGGCTGGGGATTGTTTGGCATGCGGTTTTTAACCCAACCGAACTGCGTCGTGTTCATGGCGGGCATTTGTACAGCCGTCAGCTTGACGTTGCTATTGTCGTGATGCAGCTCGCAGCGCAGAGAATCCGTGAATCCATTAATGGCGTGTTTACAGGCACAATATGCAGATTGCAAGGGAATGGACCGGTATGAGAGTGCCGAACCGATCTGAATGATTGTGCCTCGATCACGAGGAAGCATTCTCTTCAAGGCGGCCATCGTTCCATGCACAAAGCCGAGATACAGCACATCCGTCACTCGCTTGTAGTCCGACGCTTCCATCTCCTTGACCGGAGAGAAAACACTGACCATCGCATCGTTCACCCAGATGTCAATAGGACCAAACTCCTCCTCGACACGGCTGGCTGCAGCCTCAACAGCACCGGCATCGGATACATCCGTGGGTAGCACCAGAGCCTTGCCGCCCAGCGCCTCGCATTCTTCTTTTGCAGCGTCAAGGGCCTCTGGATTTCTGGCGATGAGGCCGACGCTCGCACCACGCTTGGCAAAACCGTGAGCGATTGCCCGCCCGAGGCCGGCCGACGAACCGGTTACTACGACAACTAGAGCCTTTGGCATGATTACCTTTCGAGGCATACAAGCAGACGCTACAAATTGTAGGATGCCGTATTGTGACTCAAGGGTAAGCCGCACAGCAATTAACCCATACCCCTCTCGCCGTTGGTTATCGATTAAGTCGAAAAAGGCAAGATGGGCTCCGGCGAAGCTCAATCTCCTAACCGGGGTGTGTGCCGGAGTAAGTAGATAAGCTTCTCTTGTATCAATCTCTGACAGCCTTGCTTAGACGATGCGGACCTAGCAGAACATTGTGACCCCCATCGCCCTTTCCTGCTTGAATGGGGAGACTCCCTGGGTGCAACGAGGATTTCTATGCCAGCTCAGCTCATCGCTCCGTTTACTCACCGCGCGTACCACAAGGAGTCACTAGCCACTTCCGCTTGCACGGACAATCACTTGCCCCGGACGCATGGAAATTCACCTTTCCAGCAGTACGAACATCCTAACGCCAGATTACGCCATCTATATGCCGTAGTTGGAAAGAAGTGGGCGCACCATGGCTGTCGATCCCGAAAGGCATGCACGGACGATCGCTTCTCTTACTGATTCGCCCTACGACGCGATCGTCGCCAGTTCCCCAACGGAAGTTCTTCTACTGACTGGCTATTGGCCGGTGATGGGAGATAGCATCGCTTTCTTCACCTCAGACGGTGAAGTGCGGGTAGTGATCCCGGAGGATGAGGTTGAACTCGCGCAAAAGACTTCCGCGGCGAAACTCATCCCTTATAAACCCGCTGGTCTTCATACGCTGGCCGATCCGCTGCAGCTCCTGAAAGGGCCGTTGCAAGGCGTGATCGACGGTCTGGCGCTGCCGCATACCAGAATCGGGCTGCAGTTGGGCCAGGGCGTTCAGCCTTCCAGCTATGCGGTGTGCACCCAGTTTCGCTCTCGGCTGGTTGAACTGCTGCGCGAGCTTGCGCCTGCATCTATCTATTCGGGATGCGACGAATTGCTTGAGGACATGAAGGCGGTAAAGACCACAAAGGAACTGGAGCTGATGCAAACGGCAGCGAATGTCGCAGCGGCCGGTTTTGTGGAGGCTGCCCGCTGCATTCGGCCCGGACTGCGAGAGACAGATGTCGCTGCCGCTGCGCAGTCCGCTTTCGAAACAACGGAGAAGGCGGAAGGCCTGCAGCGTAGCTATGGCTATTTCTTTTGTATGTCTGGACCAAATTCCGCCACAGCCGATGCAGCTTATGCCCGAACCAGGCAGCGTTCCATTGAGGACGGGGATCTGGTGATGATTCATGCCAACACCTGCGCCGATGGCTACTGGACTGATCTCACCCGGACCTACGTCGCCGGCGAGCCTGGAGACCGACAGGGGGACATCCGTGCAGCGATCGATGAGGCACGCACCACAGGCCTGCGCGCGATTCGTCCGGGCGCAACCGGTCAACAAGTCGATCATGCAGTGCGAGCGACTATGGAGTTGCATGGATTCGGCAATGCATTCAAGCATGCTGCGGGCCATGGAGTGGGGTTCGCCGCTGCCAATCCGAATGGCAGGCCACGTATCCATCCCCTCTCCACGGATGTGCTCAAGGCGGGCATGACATTCAACCTGGAGCCGGCTGCGTATTTCGAAGGCTACGGCGGAATGCGCCACTGTGACGTGGTGACTGTAACCAATGATGGCGTGAAGGTGATGACCGAGTTCTGAGGCCAATATGTTCGGAAGTTGCACGATCACGCAGGCAAAGGTAGCGGTCTACACGGTGCCCACCGACGCGCCAGAAGCAGACGGGACCTTTTCGTGGACCAGTACAACCATGGTACTCGTCAGGCTGGAGGCCGGAGACGAACGTGGGACAGGTTACACCTATGCCGACGCCGCAACAGGGACGCTGGTGCAGAGCCTGCTCGATAAGGTTGTGCGGGGCAAGGATGTGTTCGAGCACGGGGCCATTCTGCAGGCCATGTATCACCAGGTTCGCAACTCGGGAGAGACCGGCATTACCTCCATGGCTATTTCCGCTATCGACAACGCGCTTTGGGACCTGCGGGCCAGGTTGCTCGACACACCTCTGGTCAGCCTGCTGGGTTCGGTGCGGGATGGTATTCCGGTGTACGGCAGCGGAGGTTTTACTTCATATAACGATGCACAATTGCAGAGCCAACTCGGTGGATGGGCGGAGCACGGCTTCCGGATGGTAAAGATGAAGGTTGGTACCCATCCGGGCGACGATCTGAGGCGCGTTGAAGTTGCGCGCCAAGCGATCGGCGACGCTACGGAGCTCTTTGTCGATGCGAACGGGGCGTATACGGTCACCCAGGCACTCCAGCTCGGCCACCAGTTCGGGGAGCAGAACGTGCGTTGGTTTGAGGAGCCGGTCAGCTCCGACAATCTAGGGGGACTCGGTGATGTGCGTTCACGGGCGCCGATCGGCATGGATATCGCAGCGGGCGAGTATGGCTACACCGCCTGGTACTTTGATCGGATGTTGAAGGCCAATGCAGTAAGCGTCTTGCAGGCTGACGCAACGCGCTGTGGCGGCATCAGTGGGTTCCTCAATACGGCCGCCCTTTGCTGGGCGGCAAATATGCCGCTTTCGTCACATTGTGGACCCAGCATGCACGTGCATGTGTGTTGCGCGGTTCCACGCGCGATTCACATGGAGTTTTTCCACGATCATGTCCGCATCGAGCGGATGTTTTTTGACGGCTTCTGCGAGCCAGTGGATGGCGTCATGTCGCCGGATCGTTCCCGGCCGGGCGCCGGCCTCACGCTTAAAGAGAAAGACGCCGCACAGTATCTGGTCTGATCGTTGCCTGGACTTTCTGCCCGGACACGTATCGAAGTAAATGCACGGCGCCCACCGGCGCCCTCACCCGAAATAAAGGAGCAATGTTGTGGCGAAGCAAGTTGCAGATTTGATTGTAGAGCGGCTGATCGAATGGGGAGTTGATACCATTTTTGGTTTTCCCGGAGATGGCGTGGACGGATTTTTCGAATCTCTGAGAACCCATGCGGACAAGCTTAAGTTCATCCAGGTGCGACATGAAGAAGCCGCGGCGTTCGCGGCCGTGGGCTATGCGAAGTATACCGGCCGACTGGGTGTGTGCTGCGCCACCTCAGGGCCCGGTGGCGTGCATCTGTTGAACGGACTCTATGACGCGAAGTGCGATCAGCAGCCGGTGCTCGCCATTACAGGACACACCTTCAGCGACCTGATCGGCATGGACTACCAGCAGGACGTTGATCTCGACAAGCTGTTCATGGATGTATCGGTATTCAACGAGCGGGTAATGAGCGCCCCGCACGCGGTGAACGTGGTGGATATGGCGGTGCGGACCGCGTATGGGCGGAAGGGTGTCTCGCACATTTGCATTCCCAAGGACATTCAGGAGTGGCCGGTCACGGAAAAACATCGCAGTAATGCCAACGTGGCACACCACAGCGGAGATTGGGCTGTTCCATCTTCAGCCAAGCCGGCACAGTCACTCATTCAGGAGGCCGCGGACGTCATCAACGTGGGATCTAAAGTCGTCATTTTTGCTGGGCGAGGGGCGCTCGGCTGCAGCGAAGAGCTTGCCCATCTTGCACAAACGGTTGGCGGCCCAGTGGTGAAGGCTCTGCTGGGCAAAGCGGTGCTGCCGGATCGCAGCCCTTACACGACAGGCGGCCTTGGGCTGCTGGGCACCGCGCCTTCGGTCGATGCGATGGAGGAGTGCGACACGCTGATCATGATCGGCACCAGCTATCCGTACATGGAATTTCTCCCCAAACCGGGCCAGGCAAAATGCGTACAGATCGAAATCAATCCAACTCGCATTGGTCTTAGGCACCAGGTGGATGTTGGCCTGGTGGGCGATGCGAAGACCATTCTCACGGCACTGATGCCCTTGTTGAAGACAAAGAACCACAAGTTCCTCAAGAAGTCGCAGGAACGGATGAAGAGCTGGTTCGGACTCATGGAAGAGCGCGGCACGCGTAAAGACATGCCGATGAAGCCCCAGGTGGTTACGCATACGCTGAACAAACTCCTGAAGGACGATGCCATCGTTTCCTCAGACAGCGGCACCATCGCTACCTGGACGGCGCGCCACGTAGACATTCGCGGCACGATGCAGTTCTCTCTCTCTGGCTCGCTTGCCACCATGGCCAACGGCCTTCCCTATAGCATCGGAGCCGCCGTGGCCTATCCCGGACGGCAGGTTGTTTGCGTGGTGGGTGATGGCGGCCTAACCATGCTGATGGGCGACATCGCCACGCTGGTGAAATACAAGCTGCAGGTTTGCGTCATTGTCATCAAGAACAACGTGCTCGGGCAGATCAAATGGGAGCAGATGATCCTGGAGGGTAATCCGGAATTCGGCGTCGAACTCGAGCCGATCGATTTTGCCATGGTGGCCACCGCATGCGGGGCCAAGGGTTACACCATTGAGCGACCAGAAGATGCAGAAGACATTCTGCGCGAGGCTTTGGCGCACAACGGCCCGACCGTGGTCCAGGCCGTGGTTGATCCGAACGAGCCGCCGATGCCGGGCAAGATCACGACCGAGCAGGCGATTCACTTCGCCGAGGCGCTTGCGCGTGGCCAGAAGGACGCACTCAAGATCATGAAGACCATCGCTAAAGACAAGATTCGCGAGGTTATCTAAACGATGCCTGGCGAGTCGGCACTTACGATCACGGATCCTGTCAAAGATCCTCTCAGGGACCTGGAGATCGCTCGAAACCTGATCAGGGAAGGGCGCTTTCAGAGAAGCCTATCCCTGCTCACCGCGGGGACAAGTATCGTAAGCGGGCTCGAGGTCGCTTACGAGCACTATCGCGGGAGCTACAGCCGGCGCGTGATGTACACGCCGGTGATTCTGAGTGTGCTGCTGGGCGCAGCGGGAATTGCAGGATTCTTCAGCAGGCGGGCAGCGCGCACGGTTCTCCGCCTGGTCTCGGTGGCTACCCTGGCCGACGCGGCCATCGGCTTCTACTTTCACGTACGCGGCATCAAGAGGAAGCCCGGCGGCTGGCGGCTGCCCATGACGAATATGATTATGGGGCCACCGATTTTCGCGCCCCTGCTCTTTGGCACGAGCGCCT
>Ga0302325_10024655_pt1 | contig 12507 bp, 10 predicted proteins | sample Palsa_T0_2_FD_201948 | JGI IMG/M metagenome (GOLD analysis project Ga0302325, IMG submission 201948) | Peat permafrost microbial communities from Stordalen Mire near Abisko, Sweden - Palsa_T0_2 | ecosystem: Environmental > Terrestrial > Soil > Palsa > Peat permafrost | place: Sweden: Abisko...
CCGGTCTCAACGGCCATGCTTCTGATCCACTGCCTATGGCTGATGGCGCCCCATCGGCTCTCAATTTAGGAGCGGTCAGGCTTCATGAGCTGCAGCTTCTCACTATGAGAGTAGAGGAGCTGACGATTGCGAATCGCCGCAAAGACGAGTTCCTGGCGATCCTCTCTCATGAATTGCGTAGCCCGCTGGCATCCATTCAATACGGCATCGGCGTGCTGCGCGGCCGAAGCGGTGCAGACGTGGCGGTGCAGCAGCTAATGCACGATCTGATCGATCGACAGGCGCGGCAAATGAGCATACTCGCTGCGGGTCTTCTCGATATCGAACGGATTGCAAGCGGCCAATTTATAATGCAACCGGATCGGATCGATCTGCGGGCAGTCGTGGCAAAGGCCATCGAAACACTTGAGCCGGACTTCGAGCGTCGAGATCAAGTCCTGTCGCCAACCTGGCCACCCTCGAGCATATGGGTGCTGGCAGATGCGAGCCGCCTCGAGCAAGTCTTCATCAACTTGCTGAGCAATGCGTCGAAATATACCGATGTTGGTGGGCAAGTATCATTGTCGCTCTCTATCGAGGACGGACGCGCCATCTTTCGAATCGAGGATTCTGGAATTGGGATTTCAGCTCACACACTGCCGAAAATCTTTGACCTTTATGTCCAAGCGGATGCAGCCTCGGCGCGCTCCAGATCGGGTCTGGGAATCGGACTGGCAATAGTCCGCTCGATCGTGCAATTGCACGGCGGCAGCGTGGTAGCAACGAGCGCAGGCCTTGGGCATGGCAGCGAATTCACAGTGTGTCTACCCGCGCTGGAGTGAGCCACAGGCCAAGCTCTGGCCTTACTTGAGTCAGCCCGGGTGCGGGCTTTTTTTTTCAGCGCACCCTATCGCGACGCAGCAAGCTAATTTGCTGCCGGAGGCGCAATGTACAGTCGCGTACATACGGTCGGTCTACCACATGCTATACGGGGACGACCTAGGAAAAGAAAAATGCAATCACAGCCTTTAAACGACGACGACCACGAGCAAGCCCTTCTCAGGCGCGAGCTAGACGCGTTCGAACGTCGGCAGCGCGCCCTTATTGCCGTCACCGCCAATTATCAGGTTTCCGCGAACGGCGGATGGCACCCCGGCAAAGGCGCGCCGTCATCCCGCGCAGCGCTCGATGACTTCAAGGCCGCAGACGCTGAATGGCAGGCGGCGCGGGCCGAGTGCGAGCGCGTCGTCGATGAGATCGATCTCGCAAGCTAAACTGAGTACCGGCGGCAAACTCGAGCGATCAGCAACTATGTCATTGCGCCCGCGGCCGGGGCTTCTATTCGCGCCGCGACGCAACTTGCCCAAAATTGGCCGATGCGCTCAAGCTTGAGCGCATGGAATTATCCGATCTTCAGGGCTACCGCTGCCCGTGCGGCCATCTGATTGTCTTTATGTCACGACCGGAGGGCACCACTGCCATTGAAGATGGCTACTGGGGATGTTGCTCCAACGCGAAGTGTCCGCACTCTCGGGGCTCCAACTGGGTCGAAGCTTCTGATTTCGAAATTCTAAAACCAATCCCCGCGATCGATTCGAACGGAGGGCGCTTGAGGCACAAGTGAAGCAATCACCGGACGTATAACTTCTCTTAGGCCCACCTGCCAAGTGCGGGGCTGTTTTGCTTCCGGGGTGCGGGACAAGGCGTCGGCCTCTGCTGACAACATCGTTCCGCGGCTCACTTTATAATTGGCCATGCGCTCAGGGAGGAGTCGTGCACTGGCATCAGGTACAGCTAACCGCTGCGGATATCTCGCGCGGATGGCACGCGACAATTCTCGAACAGTTTGAGACCGTGTTCGTTGCCGTGAAGTCGCCGAAGGACATGGCAATGTTCGCGACCGATTTCACTGACCTGACTGCTTATCTCTACTTCTCGCCGGCTACGGCAGTGCACGCGACTGGATTCTTGCGGCTCGTTCGAGCGATCCCGTGCAAGGCGCCGAGCGAACCTGTCACCCTACTGGCCGGCGATCCGGATAGTTATAACCAGATACCGTCTCCGTGAATGCCGCCGTGCGCGGCGCAGCAAGCTCTACGGAGCTTTCGCGCCTCGAAGATAAGCGCGGATGGAGGTTTAGCAGCAATTTCGCTGAGGCCTCATAGCGTCAGGACGCGGCGTTTTATGCGAAACCGGATCGCCGATTGTCCAAATCTGCACGAGGCGCTGAGCGTCTGGTAAAAAGGTGGTGTTTCCGCAAGCCTGCCTTCACACGGCAGGGGTCACTGGTTCGATCCCAGTACCGCCCACCAATATTTGCACAGGCAGACCCCGATGTGCCATGCCGGCCGGTATAGAGTGTGTTGGGTGCGCCGGCGCCTCCTCAACAGCCTGTTCCTTGGCATGGCCGCGATCGCCGGGGCGGCGGTCAATGCGATCGCTGCGTCGGCCGATGAGCCACCCCTGCTCCCCGTCGGTGCGGATGCGTATCGCATGTGGGAACGCTGGCCCTACCAGCGCATCGGCGAGCGCGCCTATATGCGCAGTACCTACGATCGTTCAGGCGGCAACGATCATGGCGATGCCTCGCATTTTCTCTACCAACTGGCCGAGGACTACAACGTCACCCTCGACGTCGAGGGACCGGGCGTCCTCTATTTTGTGAGGACCAACCACTGGCACGGCAGTCCCTGGCACTACACGGTTGATGGTCAGGACCACCGCGTCGAGGAAAGCAGCACCGCCGACCCTTTACACCCGGTAAGCGACTCGGTGTTCCTGCCGCAGTCGGCATTCCCCAACGCGCTGACCTGGACCTGGAGCCAGACCAAGGGGGCCGACCTGAGCTGGGTACCGATCGAATTCACCAACTCGCTGCGGCTCGCCTACTCGCGCACCTTCTATGGCACCGGCTATTACATCTACCACCAGTTCGTTGACGGCGTGCCGCTCTCGCAGCCGATTGCCACCTGGACTGGCATGCCGCCGGATCCGGCAATCGGCGCGCTACTGAGTCGCGCAGGGTCGGACATCGCACCCCCTGCCGACGCCTTCGGAGTAACGGCGTCTGCCGGGCGCATCGATCTGCCGGCCGCCAGCACCGTGACGATCGTCAGCAATGAGGAGGGGCCTTCTATGCTGCGAGCGCTCGAATTCTCCTTACCGCGGAGCGAGGCGCCGGACTTCTCGCGAGTGCGACTGCGGATTTACTGGGACGGTCGCGACAGCCCTTCGGTCGATGCGCCGGTCGCCCTCTTCTTTGGCGCGGGCACACTCTATAACCGCGATGATCAGGAATTCCTGGTCAAGGCCCTGCCGATGGTGGTGCGCTATGACGCGCAACGGGTCTATCTGCAATGCTATTTTCCGATGCCCTATTTCCGCTCCGCACGCATCGAACTGGCCGGCATCGCAGAGCGCGCGCTTGCCGACATTGAATGGAACGTGCGCCGCGTGCCCTACACCGATCCGGCAAATCACGTGGGCTATTTTCATGCGACATACCGCGATCACCCAGCAGGGGCGTCGGCCGATCTGGGCCGCGACCTGGTGCTGCTCGACACACGCGAGGCCGAGGGCGGCGGCGACTGGTCAGGAGCATTCGTCGGCACCTCCTTCATTTTTTCTCACAACGCGGAATTCTCTGGCCTGGAGGGCGATCCGCGATTCTTCTTCGACGACAGCCTGACGCCGCAGGCGCAGGGTACCGGCACGGAGGAATGGGCCGGGGGCGGCGACTATTGGGGCGGCGAGACCATGACGTTGCCCCTGGCGGGTCACCCGGTAGGCGCGCGGGACCGCGCCCGCGCGCTTTCCGCCACTGACCGCATCGAATCGGCTTATCGCTTCCTACTGGCCGACCTGATGCCGTTCGGCCGCAATGCCCGCATTCAGCTCGAACATGGCGGGACCGATGAATCCACCGAGCACTACGAGACGGTTGCCTACTGGTATGGCCTGCCTGCGGCATCCCTGGTCAAGGGCGATGAGTTGGCGGTGGGGGATGCTCTCAGCGAGCGGGCTCATCACTACACCTCCCCTGGCGCATCGCCACCTTATGAACTGCGTTCACGCTATGAATGGGGGCCGGACAGCCTGGAGGGCCGAGAAATCTATCCCGCGAGTCTCGAGCACGGCCGCCTCGTGCACGACTGGTCGGAGTTTGACCTGCATATTGAGCCGCAGAATGTCGGCGTCATGCTGCGACGCAAGCTCGACTACGGCTTCGCCAACCAGCGCGCTGAGGTCTATATCAGGGATGTTGACCGGGCTTCATCGCACTGGTCCTTGGCGGGCATCTGGTACCTGGCAGGTTCCAACACCACGGTGCTGTCGAATGGCGGCGGGCGCGAGCTCGGAGCCGCCGAGCACATCGAGCAGACTTCCAATCGGCGCTTTCGCGACGACGAGTTCCTCATTCCGCGCCGACTGACGCGCAACCGATCGCTCATTCGCGTCAGGATCCGGTTCGCTCCGGTGCTGATACCGCTCTATCCGGGCCACGCGCTTCCCGAAGCTGCGTGGAGCGAGATGCGCTACAGCGCCTATAGCTTTGTGATGCCGCGTTTCAAGCCTTAGGATCAGCCTGCGCGCTGCAGCCGCCGACGCAGGGCACGAACCAGTTCTTCGATTTCGGCCACCCGCAGCAGCGCGCAGCCTCCGACGAACATCATTAACCCGATCAGTACCGTCGCCAGCAACGCCCCCAGCTTGGGCAGAAACGCCTGAGTCGCCCAATCTGCCAGCAGCCAATGGGATGAGGCGGCGCAGACGGCGATCAGCGGTAGCGCTGCAACGGCAAGTTTGAACAGCATCGAGAGCATGCGCCCGGATTCGAGCCCGCCCAGCTTGCGACGCATCAGCATATACAGCACCAGAAAATTACACGTGGCGACCAGGCCGGTGGAGAAGGCCAGCCCTTTAGGGCCCCAGCCCAGCCGAAACGTGAACACCCAGTTGAACAGCAGATTCAGCGCCACGGCAACGAAGCTCACCAGCATGGGAGTCTTGCGATGATCGAGCGCATAGAACGCGTTCACGAGCACCTTGAGCGCGGCATACCCGCCCAGCCCGATCGCGTAGAAGCGCAGCGCACCGGCCGCCTGGGCAGCCTGGAAGGCATCGAAACGTCCGTGCTGATAGAGCGTCGAGATGATCGGCTCAGCGAGCATCATCAGTCCGATTGTCGAGGGCACCGTCAGCAGCAAGGCCAGGCGCATGCCGTGAGCCAGCTCGGATCGAAACGCATCGAAGCGCTGGGCCACCACCAGACGCGAGAGCAACGGCAGTGTCACCGTGCCCAGGGCGACGCCGAACAGACCCAAGGGCAGCTGCATGAGCCTGAATGCGATTGAAAGCCAGAAGATGGGACCGTCGCCGAGCTTCGATGCAAATATCGAGTTGATCAGTACATTGAACTGGGTGGTGCTGGCCGCGATCACCGACGGCCCCATGAGCAGCAGGATGGCGCGCACTCCCGGGTCGCGCCAATGCAGGTCCGGGCGGAAGCGATAGCCCAGCCGCGCCAGCGATGGCAACTGCACTCCAAATTGGAGCGCGCCGCCGATCACCGTTCCGATCGCCAGTCCGACCAGCGCCCGGGGACCGAATTGCGGATCGATCCAGGCACCGAGGGCGACGCCCCCGACGATCGAGCCGATATTGAAAAAGCTGGAGGCCATCGCCGGCATGCCGAATACGCTCTTGGCGTTGAGCATGCCCATCACCAGTGCCGCCAGCGACACCAGCAGAATGAAGGGAAACATGATGCGCGTCAGCAGCACGGTCAAAGCCGCTTTGTGTGGATCGAACCCTGGCGCCAGCAGCGCCACCAGCTGTGGCGAGAACACGATGCCGAGCACGCACAGCGCTCCGAGCACCAGCGCCGCGAGGGTCGCAACCTTGTTGGCGAGCCGCCAGGCCGCTTGATCGCCGTCGCGCGCGATGGTCTTGCTGAAGGTGGTGACGAAAGCCGTGGACAGAGCGCCCTCGGCAAACAGATCGCGCAGCAGGTTCGGGATCCGAAATGCCGCCGTGAAGGCGTCCATCGCGGCGCCACCGCCGAATAGCGCGGCGCACACCTGCTCGCGCAGCAATCCGAGCAACCGGCTGCACAAGACCGCCACGCCGATGATGCCGGCCGCCTTGGTATTCAGACGCTCGGTGCGATCCGCGCCGGCACCCTGGCTCATGTCTGGGCGGCTTGGCCGCTGATCCGCAGCCGCAGTAGCAGCAGCAGGCTCACGAGCAGCAGTGAAACCGCACTGGCCCGCATGGCGCTGATGGCGATGACACCAATTTTCAAGCCGGCAGATAACGCAGACATATGCGCCTGGCCTCGCCATGAGCCCGCCAAGATGCCGGACAGTGCAACGACAACGTAGCCGCCCATCCAGACTCTGCGTTCGAGATCACCAAGACGGCGCGGTGTGCGCAGAGTTGCAGCGGCTGGAGCGTGATGCATCCAGACCAGCAGCGCCACGATGACTGCCACCAGTCCAACGATGCTGCTGCCGTATTGCAGCCAGCGAAACAGCTGCAATGTGTGCCCTTCGAACTCGGGCCCGAGTTCATCCAGGACCGGGAACATGCGCACTCCACGCGCGTTCTCGTGCGTAAAGCCGTCCCACATCAGGTGGGTCAGAGCGCCCAGCACGATCACCGGCGCGGCATACACCAGGGTGCGCCACAGCGGACGCGGCAACGCTTTGGCCTCAGCGAGGCGTAGCCGCGCGTAGGCGCGATCGGGCAGCACTTCTGTCAGCGCGGGCGCAATCAGCAGCACCGTCAGGACAAAGGCCAGCATGCCCACAGGCAGGGAGAAGGTCCACAGCGCCCCAAGGCTGTGGGTCTCCCATCGAGGCACCTGGCCCGGCAATAGCAGGCCAAAGTCCGGGACCATGCTCCCGATCACGGCTGCGGAAAACAGTCGCGCACGTGACAGCCACCGATGGGCCGGCAGCACCGCAGCGATGTGCGAGACGGTAAACGGCATGCCGCTCAGCCAGTCCAGTCGCGGACGGCCCCTGCGTGCTCCATGCGGCGCGGCGCCGGCGACTTGTTACTGCTGGCCACCGATCCCACGTAAAGGAAGCCGAGGCAGCGCTCGTCGCTTTCGAACTTGAGCGCCTCGGCCACCTCTGGATCGTAGGCGTTGGCGCCGGTGAGCCAGATTGCGCCAAATCCCAAGGCATGGAATGCATTCAACAGATTCATGATCCCGGCGGCGGCCGAAAAAAGCTGCTCCAGCTCAGGGACCTTGGGTGATTCCGCCACACGTGCGCCGACCGCAATGACCAGCGGTGCAGTCACCAGCATCCGGCGGGTCTTGTCGACTTTTCCAGCTGGCGCGGGAGGATCGCGCTCGAGCATGCGTCGGGTCAGCAGCTCCGACAAGCGGGCACGCGCATCACCCTGGATAAGAACCATCCTGAGAGGCCTGAGCGCGCCGTGGTCGGGTGCGCACAGCGCCGCATCGATGGCCGTGGCGATTTGCTCCGGTGTGGGCCCGGGCTCTGCCAGCTGCAGCGCCGGTACCGATCGACGTGACAGCAGCGCCTCGATGGCGGCGGCGCGCTCAGTGCTCATCGAGCAACCGCAACAGCTCGGCCGTCTTCTCATGCATCAGCGCCGCATCGTCGCGCGATTCCACGTTCAGGCGCACCAGCGGCTCGGTGTTGGAGCCCCTGAGGTTGAAACGCCAATGGTCGAACTCCATCGACAGGCCGTCGATCATCTCCACGGTCTTGGCCCGCGCTCGATAGTGATCCTGGGCGCGCGCCAGCACGCTGCGCACGTCCGCGCCCGGTCCGAGTTCACGATTGATTTCGCCGCTGGCCGGATAGAGGCGCTGGCGCTCTCCAACCAGCTCGGACAGCGTTTTCCCCGACTTGCTCATGATCGCCAGCACCAGCAGCCACGGGATCATGCCGCTGTCACAGTAAGCGAAGTCACGGAAGTAATGATGCGCGCTCATCTCGCCGCCGTAGATGGCATCGACCTCGCGCATCTTCTGCTTGATGAACGCATGGCCGGCCTTGCAGATCACGGGAGTCCCGCCGCAGCTGTGAACGATATCGATGGTGTTCCAGGTCAAGCGCGGATCGTGCACGATGCGCGCTCCGCCATGCCGGCGAAGAAAGGTTTCGGCCAGCAGTCCGACCAGGTAGTAGCCCTCGACGAACGCGCCCTGATCGTCGAAAAAGAAGCAGCGGTCGAAGTCGCCGTCCCATGCCAGGCCCAGATCGGCGTGCTGCGATCGCACCGCATCGCTCGTGACTGCCCGATTCTGCTCGAGCATGGGGTTGGGTACGCCGTTGGGAAAAGTGCCGTCGGCCTCGTGATTGAGCTTCACGAATTCCACCGGCAGGTACGGCTCGAGCTGGTCCACGATCAGACCGGCGCCACCATTGCCGGCGTTGACGACCACTTTGAGCGGCTTGAGCGCGGCGGTGTCGACATAACCGAGCAGGTGATCGATGTAGCTGCGGCTGATGTCCAGGCTCCGTACCGCACCCGGAGCCGCCTTCGCGGGCAGCTGTCGATTCTCGATCATCTGCTGCATCTGCAGCAGCCCGTTGTCGGAGCTGATCGGCTTGCTCTGCTCACGCACGAATTTCATGCCGTTGTAGTCCGGCGGGTTGTGGCTCGCCGTTACCATGATCCCGCCATCCAGGTTCTGCGAAAAGGTGGCGAAGTAAACTCCTTCCGTGCCGCTCAGGCCGATGTCCGCCACATTGACACCCGAGTCGGTCAGTCCGCGAGCCAGCGCGGCCTGCAGCTTGCTGCTGGATCCGCGAATGTCCCGGCCGACCGCGACCCGGCTCGGCTTGATCAACGCCGCGTAGGCCTGACCAATCTCGTAGGCCAGCTCCTCGTTGAGCTCATCCGGAATCCGGCCGCGCACATCGTAGGCCTTGAAGCACCGAAGCTTTGGCATGCTGTCCTTGTGATCGCCTTTAGGTATTCGTGCCCTGGCGACCGTAACGATCTTCGTAGCGTACGATGTCGTCCTCGGCAAAGTAGCCGCCGGTCTGCACTTCGATTATATGCAGTGGTATGCGGCCGGGGTTCTCGATTCGATGGCGCACGCCGACTGGAATGTAGGTCGATTGATTCTCTTCGAGCAGAAAAGTTTCCTCGCCGCGCGTAATGCTCGCGGTGCCTGACACGACCACCCAGTGCTCGGCCCGATGATGATGCATCTGCAGCGACATAGCGCTGCCCGGGCGAATCACCAGGCGCTTGACCTGGAATCGCGGGCCGGCATCGACGCTGTCGTAACTGCCCCAGGGTCGGAACACCTGCCGATGCAGCGAATGCTCATAGCGATTCTTCGCCTTCAACCGCGCGACCAGCTGCTTGACCTCCTGCACCCGGTCCATCGGGGCCACCATGACGGCATCCTTGGTCTCCACCACGACGTGGCCGCGCAATCCGACCGTGGCGACCAGCCGGCTCTCGGCGTAGACGTAGCTGTCGTGCGTGTCCTCGACCAGCACGTCGCCGCGCAGGGCATTGCCGTTTTGGTCCTGGTCACAGGCGGCATGCAGCGAGGCCCACGAACCCACATCACTCCAGCCCGCATCGAGCGGAATCACCACCGCATCGGCGGTCTTCTCCATGACGGCGTAATCGATCGACTCGCTGCGGCAGGCGCCGAACACGGCCGCATCGAGGCGCGTGAAGTCCAGGTCACGCGTCGCGCCGGCAAAACTGTTGCGGCAGACAGCGGCGATATCCGGCGCGTACTTCTCGAGTTCCTCGAGATAGCGGCGCGCCCGAAACAGGAACATGCCGCTATTCCAGTAGTATTCCTTCGATGCGACGTAGGCCCGCGCCTTGTTGGCATCGGGTTTCTCGACGAATTCGGCAATGCGGTAGCCCTCCCCCTGGGCTAATCCTCGCCGGATGTAGCCGTACCCGGTCTCGGGGGCATTCGCCACCACGCCGAAGGTCACGAGGGCGCCATCCCGGGCCGCGACCGCGGCCGCTTCGACTGCGCGGTGAAACGCCGACACATTCCGGATCACATGGTCCGCAGGTAGCACCAGCAGCAGCACATCGCCTTCGTCGGAGGCCAACGAGGCGTGCGCGGCCAACGCGATTGCCGGGGCCGTATTGCGTCCCTTGGGCTCAAGCACGATGGCACGCGGCGCACAGCTGATCTCGCGCAATTGTTCCGCCACCAGGAAGCGGTGCGCCTCGTTGCACACCACGGTGGGCGCGGTGGCATCCAGACCCGCGACCCGACGCACGGTCTCCTGCAGCATGGTGAACTGGCTGGTCAGGGGCAGCAGTTGCTTGGGGTAAAGCTCCCTCGACAACGGCCACAGTCGCGTACCGGCGCCGCCGGACAGAATCACTGGGACCAGCATCGCTAACTACACTCCGCGTTCAGTTTGCAACGTGATGGACGCCTGTGGCCTGCGTCCGCGTCCGACGGCAACGTAGTACAGGCCCATACGCTCCATCAGCGCCGGCTCATAGAGATTTCTGCCATCGAAGATCACAGGCTCCTTGAGCAGCGTCTTGAGTCGCGCGAAATCAGGGCTGCGGAACTCCTTCCACTCGGTGGCAATCAGCAACGCATTCGCGCCCTGCGCGGCCTCATAGGCATCCTTGCAGAATACAAGCTGCCGCGTCATCGGGTGCGCCGCGAACAGCCTGCGCGCCTCATTGGCGGCCACCGGATCGTAGGCACGCACCTGCGCCCCGGCCTGCAGCAGGGCATCGATGATTACCAGGCTCGGGGCCTGGCGCATGTCATCGGTGTTTGGTTTGAAGGCCAGGCCCCAGAGCGCGAAGCTCTTGCCGCTGAGGCCATCGGCGAAGTGGCTGCGCATCTTGGTGATCAATACGTGCTTTTGCCGCTCGTTGACGGCTTCCACTGCGCGCAGCAGCTCGGTGTCGTGTCCCACATACGAGGCGGAATGAATCAGGGCCTTAACATCCTTGGGGAAACACGAGCCGCCGTAGCCGACGCCGGGATAGATGAAGCTGTAACCGATGCGAGGATCGGAGCCAATGCCGATGCGCACCTTCTCGATGTCGGCGCCGACGCGCTCGGCAACGCCGGCCAGCTCATTCATGAAGCTGATCTTGGTTGCCAGCATGGCATTAGCGGCGTACTTGGTCAGCTCAGCGGAGCGGATGTCCATGACGATCAGTCGATCGTGATTGCGCGTAAAGGGTTCGTACAGGGCGCGAATCAGCTCGGTGGTACGCGGATTGTCAGTGCCGACGATCACGCGGTCCGGCCGCATGAAATCCTCGATCGCGGCGCCTTCCTTGAGAAATTCGGGGTTCGACACCACGTCGAACTCGACCGCTGCGTTGCGCGCGCCCACGCCGCTCTGCACTTGCTGGCGCACCTGGTCGGCGGTACCCACCGGCACGGTCGATTTGGTGACTACGATCGCATAGCGCGTCAGGTGCTCGCCGATCGAGCGCGCGACCGCCAGCACATGGCGCAGGTCCGCCGATCCGTCCTCATCCGGTGGAGTTCCGACTGCAATAAGCTGGAACAGGCCATGGTCCACGGCGCGCGCCGGGTCGGTCGTGAATTCGAGTCGGCCGGCGTCGCGATTGCGACGAATCAGGGCATCGAGGCCGGGCTCATGAATCGGCACCTCGCCTCGATTGAGCATCTCGATGCGCGCCGGATCGATGTCGACACAGAGCACGTGGTTGCCCGCATCGGCCAGGCAGGCGCCGGATACCAAGCCGACGTACCCCGAGCCAAAAATCGACACTTTCACGAAATAAAGCCTTGAAATAACTGCAAATCGCAGCGTAGCGGATGCGCTCCGACAAGGCAAAGCATCCTCTCCGGGGCCGCGAGAGATCCTTGCAATCGGTGCCGGATCACGGCAGAGTCGGACATCACAATTATAAGTCCGCGTCGAGCTCCGCTTTCAGCAGTTTCGTCACGCGCCGGCTCACGACTAGGGAGGGAGTTCTCGCCAAGGATGGCGACTCCCCTATCTTTCCAGGGATGATGCAATTGATTCGACCCGGGTCAGGTGCAACCATGCCCGTCACTCAAACGATTACGGGGACGCATCGCGCATGAAGATCTATGGCGCCGACAACCGAGAGATGATGAACATCACCGCGCTCGAGCGCGACGGCGGTGAACTGGTGATCCGGGGCAAGATTTTTGGCGCCATGCCGTTGACCGCGAAGCTGCGCCCGGAGGAAGCGCGCGCGGCGCTCAGACTGCTGAATTTTCGCACCGCCCTGTTCCTGCTGACGATTTTCTTCCGGCGCAAGAGCGCTTGAGCATGACGCGGTCCCCGGGCTTCGTGCAGGGCATCATGCTGCTGCTGCCGATCACGCTGGCGGTCATGGGCGTTTCGCTGCTGACCACCTTCGTACCGATGATCAACGAGCACTTCAAGAACGTTCCGCACTATGCCTACCTGATCCAGGGCGGCATCGTGACCATGCCCTCGATCTGGATCGTGTTGTTCTCGCCCATTGCCGGCTGGCTCGCCGATCGATTCGGCCGCCGCAACATTCTGATCG
>Ga0302325_10024657_pt1 | contig 12507 bp, 9 predicted proteins | sample Palsa_T0_2_FD_201948 | JGI IMG/M metagenome (GOLD analysis project Ga0302325, IMG submission 201948) | Peat permafrost microbial communities from Stordalen Mire near Abisko, Sweden - Palsa_T0_2 | ecosystem: Environmental > Terrestrial > Soil > Palsa > Peat permafrost | place: Sweden: Abisko...
GAATCGGCGCGATAAAGTCGACCATGTCTGTCGCCATCCGCGGATCCCGATTCGCGAGAGCTACAAGTACGTAGCCTTCGTTGGGCAGTATATGCAACTCGCCGTTGATCCCTGGCGCTCCGCCGCCATGTCCGTAGCCTCCGCCCCGCAACACGTAAAACCCCATGCCGTAGCCCGGGTGCAACGGCTCCTCCTTTGTGGCCTCATCCAAGAGCGCGCGGTTCAGCAACTTTCCTGACTGTAGCGCCTCGGCAAAGAGAAAGAGATCGTTTACGGTGGAATAGCCTCCGCCGGCCGATGTTCCACTCCAAGGCAGCGCGGCCGTATTGGGTACCAGTCCATTCGCATCGCGCATGTAGCCCATTGCCCTGCCCTCGACCCGATCGATTTCCGGGCGAGAGTCCGTGTGGAGCATGCCTGCGGGTCGAAAGACGTGTTCCTGGACATAGTTGTCGTACGACTCGCCACTGACCAACTCAATGATGCGCCCCAGCAGGATGAAACCGTAATTGGAGTACTCCATGCGCGTCCCGGGCTCGAAGCGAACCGGCCGGACTCCGAAGATCTTGACGTAATCCGCGAGTGTGCGAGTCTCAGAGCGATGCGCGTCATACTCAGGGGTGAAAATGTCTCCGGTACCACCGGTATGGCTGAGCAACTCGCGAATCGTGACGCGGGCCGCAAGGTCCCGATTGGGGTAGTCAGGCCAGTAAGTCGCTATTGGATGATCGAGTGCGATTTTGCCCTGCCCAACCAGTTGAAGAATCGCGACTGCCGTGAACATCTTGTTCATGGAACCCAAGCAGAACTGGGTGTCGATGGTGTTTCTAACCTGCCTGGCGTTGTCGGCCATACCCCAGGCCTGAGCGAAGAAAACCTTGCCGTTGTGGGCAATGAGGACCGCCCCCGAGAAGGCGTCCGCTCCACGCATCGCTTGCACGTGTTCCCGGACTCTGGTTGCAAGATTCTCGTCGCTGGAAGCTCTTCTATTCGTGCTCTCTGGCGGCGGAACTGGATGGCCCATCATGCGAGCGATCACTGGCGGGTTCGTTGTTGCAAGGTCCAAGGTCGATTCGGAAAAGCTTCCCCGGCCTTCTTTCATGAGGACCACGATGTGTGTCCCGGAATCTTCCTCGACCTTGAAGATCGACATTCCTCCGGTCATCTCCCGCAGCCGCAAGTCACCTGAGGTGCGATCATCCCCCGCATTTCCTCCATATTTATGCCAGAACGCGGAGATCGTCTTGGAGTCGCCGGAGTTAAATGTATCCAGCCATTGCTTGAAGACCTGAAGGGCGGGACTGTCGGTTGGCGGCTCGGCAGGCAATGCCACAGCACACAACAGAAGGAGCGGGATGACTACGCACTTAAGCATGATGCTGGTATAACCGAAGCGCGCTTATTTTTGAAATGGATAAGAGAAATATATATTATTCATTTTGTGAATATTGGCGGCATCGATCTCAACCTTTTACTCGCATTCGAGGCACTGGTAGACGAGCGCCACGTAGGCCGGGCCGCAAAGCGAGTTGGCCTCAGTCAACCAGCCTTCAGTAATGCGATCGGAAGACTGCGCGCACGCCTGGAAGATCCTCTGTTTGTGCGCACCTCGCAGGGCATGATCCCTACCCCCCGAGCCGATCGTCTCGCCGGTCCGATACGAGCAGCTCTTGCTCAGCTTCGGCAAACTTTTGAAGCACCGCAAACATTCGACCCCTCGGTGAGTGCCCAGCGATACCGCATCGGGCTCAGCGACGACGTGGAATTGCGATTGGTCCCTCTGTTTGCCCGATCCATGCTTTCAGGAGATCTTCATCTGCAGACCCGTCGCCTCGATTGGCTCTTTACCGTCCCCGAAAGTGAGCTCCGAAGCGGCACGATTGACCTCGCTATCGGGTACTTTCCCGATGCGCGGTATCTTCCATCGGGCTTTATTATGGAGACGCTCTCCGAAGAGCGAAACGTCCTGATCGCTCGGCGCGGCCATCCGCTTTGGAAAATGAAACTCACGCTGGAAAAATTTACCCGGCTTAACCATGCTGCTGTGATCTATCGCAATCAGCCGTGGGGGCTTATTGACAATGAACTCGCTGCAAGAGGGCTCCGCCGTCGTCTGAAACTGGCTCTTCCCCACTGCCTTTCGCTCTTACACGCTGTAGCGTCCAGTGATCTGGTGGCGTGTATCCAGGAGTCGGTGGTAAAGAGTTTCGGCAAAGGGCTTAATTTGCGCTGCTGCGCGGAGCCGTTGGGGCTTCCACCCTTCACTCTGAGGATGGTATGGCATCGTCAAAGGAACGACGATCCCCCGCAATTGTGGCTTAGGAAGTTGATCACGGCTGAATTTGCCTTGAAAACCGTCAAGAATCCGATCTCACGCCGTGGAGCGCTGTCATAGCCAAGCCTTTTGGCGCCGGACACACAAGCCTGGAACTTTGCAGAGCTCAAGTCTTTCAGCTAGTCTTCTTCGCCGAGAAGATTACTTATGCGCACAATCGTATCGATCTGTTCGGGGGTGAGCCGCGACAACAGATTCCGCCGAACCGATTCCGCATGTATCGGGCGCGCGGAATCCAGCTTCTCCCGGCCAAGCTCGGTGAGCATGACGAGAACATTGTTCCTGTCCGCACAACGCCGTTCAATGAGCGCTCGTTCGCTCATTCGCGTCAGCTGATGGGAAAGGCGGCTTTTGTCCCAACCCATCACCCTGGCCAACGCTTGCTGCCGCATCTCGCCCTTTCCAATGGCGTCAAGACGAGACAAAACTCCGAATTCAGGTCCTGAAAGCCCGGTAGCCTGCGAGATATCCCGCCCGACGCGGCCTAGCACATCTTCTCCCATGAGCCGGAAAGCATGCCAGATGCGGAGTTCACGCGGGGACAACAGCTTAGTGGTCATGCCTGCGGAAAAGCATATCAAGGGACGGTTGACATGACAACCAGTCGGGCATATTGTGGTTGACATGACAACCACAATGTCCATCGATTCGCGCCAAGATGAATTCCCGTGCTTGACTGCGGAGCGGTATGACTTTCTGAATGAGCTGGAAGCCGATACCTCCCTTCTTGAGCCGGAGCAAATGAGAGAGCGCCTGGACGTACTGGACGCCCTCGATGCGGGCTTTGCCGACCTCGGCTTACGCACGTTCAAGAAGGATACAGATGAGCGGATTCATCACAGAGCGCAGGCAATCAGAGCCCGGCTCGAAGCCATCAATGCGGAGCTTTACCAATCCGTCCGCTCTGAGATTTTGCACGGCGCTTCCCGGCACATACTGCTGCAGTGGATTCAAGATTCGGCGAGCCGGGAGGAAAGAGAAAATCCAGCTCCGGGCTTTGCCTATGACTACCGGGATGAGCTGCTGAGCGGTATTCTCCAGCTCCGCGAGCCGAGCGTAGCGAATCCCCATCCTGCGCGGGAGATGGTGTTCTATCAGCCCACACCGGTGCGTCATATTCTCCGTCTGGTCGCCGCCAGTGCGCTCTCCGAAGCGGACGTCTTTGTCGATCTCGGATCCGGATTGGGGCATGTACCACTGCTTGCATCCATGCTGACGGGAGTCAGAAGCTTTGGTATCGAAGTGGAGGCTGCCTATGTTGCGAGTGCGCAGGAATGCGGTCAAAGCCTGCAGCAAAGCCGCGTCCATTTCATTCACGAAGACGCAAGAACAGCAGATTTGTTCGCCGGGACAGTGTTCTATTTGTACTCGCCATTTACTGGCTCAATCCTGGCTGACGTACTGGACAGGCTGCGAAGGGAGAGCGCACGCCGACCAATCAAGATTTGTACACTCGGGCCGTGCACATGCACGGTTGCGATGTGCTCGTGGCTCAAGGCGAGCGCACTGCCCGATCCGGATCAAATTACCGTTTTCCGGCCAGGTTTCTGATTTTCAGGTGCGACTCGCCAATAATCCCATATACGCCGATCTTGAGCCGCTCGCCTTTTTTGTGGACCTTCCCCAGCCATCAGGTGCTTGCCCGTTAACAGCGCTTCCCCGCTGATCCAAATAGTCGCTTGCTTTTTCTTGAATCATAATACATGCATCTACATCTATTATGCAAAGAGGGCTACCCCTGATGCAGCAGGCGGCCGCTGATAACGCCGTTTCACGAGGTGGGTGATGAATAGTCTCGCGGTATTTGGTCTCAGTGCTCTTTTAAGCTTCGTGAGTTTCGCGGTGATTGCCAGGCTTTATGCATGGCCGTGGCTTCGGACAAGAAGCCGCGATCAGGCGCTCATTCCGTTGGTGGCGCCGCACATGTTGCTTCGCTTCATCGGACTTAGTTTTCTCGTTCCCGGGGTTGTCTCCCCCGCGCTGCCGGCGGCTTTCGCGGCCCCCGCCGCGTACGGCGATCTCGTGGCTGGTATCCTCGCCGTTATCGCTGCAACGGCGCTGTCCAAACGTACATCCTGGGCCCTTGCCGCTGTATGGATATTCAACCTTTGGGGCGCGGCCGATCTGCTGTTTGCTTTCTACCAGGGGCCACATGTCGGCATTGAACCTGGCATGCTGGGAGCCGCGTACTACCTTCCAACGCTCATCGTGCCATTCCTGCTCACAACTCATGTTCTCATCTTCTTCCGGCTTCTCACGCATGAGCAGCAGAGTCAAGGGTGACGCGCGATGGGGAATGTCGTCGTCATGGCTAGTCCTCACAAAGTGTTGGTGAAACAATTGGATCGCGACTGCTCGCAAATCGGTTGGTGTCGGCCAGAAACTGGGCGACGCGGTTCAGCACAGGTTCCGTCTGTTCCCGATGTGGAAGATGACCGGTATTCGCGAATTCTTCATGCTGCACATCCCTGAGCTCAGACTTAATTGCTTGCAGGTGCCGGCTAGAACCGAATTCGTCATTTGCCCCTTGCAACACCAGCACGGGACACTCGATTCGACTCAGAACATTTGGCAGCGGGCTCTCTCCCTCGCCCAGATTCAGTGCCCATTTAACCCATGAATAAAAGACCGCGTCTGCGTCCTGGTGGTATTGCGTAAGTTTATTTTGCAGCTTGCTGCCGGGATACTCCGCTGCCATCTTTTCGATGACTTGTGATCCGCCCTTCCACGCAATCACGAACGGGCTTTCCAAAATCAAAGCCTTCACGTTCACGCTAGAAGCGGCGTAGAGCATCGCAATGCCTGCGCCCTCACTGTGGCCATAAATCACTGGGCGCTCAACGGAGAAGTGACGCAGCAATTGGGGAATGACCACTTCCACCTGATCGAGATAGTGGCCTTCATTGCGCGGTTCCAACGGCCCTTCGGAGTTGCCGTGACCTGGGCGGGAATAGACAAGCACGTTTGATCCGGTGGCGAGTGCGAGCCTATGCGGAAAGTCTTTCCAGTAGCTGACCGATCCGAGCGCCTCGTGCAGTAAAAGAATTGTGTTATCGGCGGACGGCAAAGTGTAGATCGAAACCTCGATCGACTTGCCATTCAAGGGCAAGCGCATGGTTTTGGATTCAACTATGCTCGCTCTCATGGTGTCTCCCCTTTGGGAACTTCCGGCCAGATGACCTTCTGTTGCTGCTTCTCGCAGCCGGCGAAGGCTACGACTGTCACGATTTTATTTTAACTGCCGTTCAACAAACTGGGGAAATCCTCCTCTGTGGGCCGTAAAATTGTTCAACCGAGGGAGACCTGTCCGTGCCCGATTCGCCTGCCCCTAGATCGGCCGTGGCTGCCCTGAAAGGGAAAACGCTCTTCATCACCGGCGCCAGCCGCGGCATCGGACTCGCCATCGCTATGCGTGCGGCGCGCGAGGGTGCAAACATCGTGATTGCAGCGAAGACCGCCGAGCCCAACGCAAAACTGCCGGGCACCATCCACTCCGCTGCATCAGCGATTGAGGCGGCGGGCGGAAACGCGCTCCCGCTCCAGGTGGATATCCGCTTCGAGGATCAGGTACGCGACGCGGTCGAGCAATCCGTCGAGCGATTCGGGGGCATCGACATTCTGGTTAACAACGCAAGCGCGATCAGTTTGACGGGGACGGCCCAGACGCCGATGAAGCGCTTTGACCTGATGATGGGCGTCAATCTCCGCGGCACCTTTCTCTGCTCCCAGGCCTGTCTCCCGCATCTGAGCAAGGCGCCAAATCCACACATTCTCACGCTGTCGCCGCCGCTCAATATGAAGGCGAGCTGGTTTGCTCCGCACGTAGCCTACACCATGGCAAAATACGGCATGAGCATGTGCGTGCTGGGTATGGCCGAGGAGTTTCGCCCACTGGGCATCGCCGTCAACGCGCTGTGGCCGCGAACCATCATTTCCACCGCCGCCCTGCAAGTCATTCCGGGGGCCGAAGCGGAACGCGGCCGCACTCCGCAGATCGTGGCCGAAGCCGCCGCGCGCATTCTTAGCCGACACAGCCACGCAACGACCGGCAACTTCTTCCTCGACGACGAAGTGCTCGCCCAGGAGGGGATCACGGACCTCTCCAGCTATGCCGTCACTCCCGGGGTCCCGCTGATCTCCGACTTCTTTCTCGACTGAGGCTCGTGACCCCTTGGTGTGCGGGCCTTCGAATCGGCTGGTCCAGGGCGTGCCCGGAGCCCATTGCGCCGGGCTGTACTATGATCTCTCAAGAGCATCCGCGACAAACAAGATATTGGAGTAGATCGCCAGGCTCTCTCCAAGTTCATGAAAATCATAGAGAAAGTCACCCGTGATCGCGAACCCTGGAAGGCCTTCCAGGTGCGGCAGCGGAATACTGAAATCAAGCGGGATGCCGTTCTGCAAACGGCCGCGCAACTGTTTCTCGAGGCCGGATATCGTAGAACGTCGATGCGAGAACTGGCCGCACGGCTCAAGATCACCAAACCGGCGCTCTACTACTATTTCCGCAACAAAGAAGAGATTCTCGTCGAGTGCTACCGTGCGGGTATCGCATCGATAGAAGGTCTTCTCGACGTTGCGGTGGTTAGCGATTCGGATGGATTGACCAAGGTGCAAGCCCTCGTTAAAGCCTACGCCACGGCAATTGTTACCTTTGACTTTGGCCGCTGCGTCGCCACGCTCGATGATTCTGAGCTTTCAGCAAAAACGCGCCATGAAGTGCGGGCGCTCAAGCGCCGCATTGACAGCTCGATCAGGCAGTACATCGATGAGGGCATAGCGGATGGCTCCATCTCTGCTTGCAATGCGAAGCTGGCATCGTTCGCCATCGCCGGCGCAATCAACTGGATCGGCGTCTGGTACAAGCCAGATGGCGCGCTCGGCGCAAGCGAAATTTCCTCCGAATTCGCCCGCCTTTTGACGCGTGGCCTGGCGCGTGGCGACGGCGAAACCTCGCAATTGACCGCCCCGGCATTCGAGGCACGCCGGACGCGCGCTCGTAAATAGATCATATGGAAGGCGTTTTGCTCATTTGGGTACGGGGTCTCCTTAATCGCCATTGACTTTTTGACCGATCGTTCAGTATTCTTCTGGGGCTAGCAACTTGGCGTCTTCCCCGACTCCGATACGGTGAGGATGTCCCCGATCAGGAGTTGACCCATGGCAGTTGCTTCCGAGCCGACCATTCACGAGTCCAGCGCTTCCAAGGCGCACTCAGGCAAGCGATTCCAGATTCGCCGCGTGGCAGTTCTTGGGGCCGGCACCATGGGCACGCGAATTGCGGCGCACATGGCAAACGCGGGCCTGCCCGTACTGCTGCTGGACATCGTTCCTGAAAAGGGTGATCGCAACTCGCTTGCCGCGCAGGCACTGGAAAGCCTGAAGAAAGCCAAGCCAGCCGCATTTGCCGATCCGGCACTGGCCGCGCATGTGACCATCGGCAACTTTGAAGACGATCTGCACAAGCTCAAGGATTGCGACTGGGTGATTGAGGCCGTTGCCGAAAACTTGGCCATCAAACGCGCACTGCTGGCGAAGGTGGCAACTCATCTTCGCGCGGATGCAATCCTCACCACAAATACCAGTGGCCTTCCCGTGGGGCTCATCGCCGCGGAGCTTCCCGCGGAGGTTCGCAAGCGCTGGTTCGGAACGCACTTCTTCAATCCACCGCGCTATATGCGCCTGCTTGAGTTGATTGCCACGCCGGAATCGGACCCGGATGCGATGGCCGCCATTGCCGATTTCGCCGACCGCAAACTGGGCAAGACGGTTGTCCCAGCCAACGATGTGCCGAACTTCATCGCCAATCGCGTCGGAACCTTTGCCATGCTGAACACGTTCCGCATTATGCAGGCGCAGGGGCTGAGCATTGAAGAGGTGGATGTGTTGACGGGTTCGGCGATCGGCTTTCCCAAGACCGGCACATTCCGGCTCTCGGATATGGTCGGCATCGACGTGCTGGCCAGCGTGGCGCGGAATTTCTCTGCGGGCGCAAGCGATGAGCGCGCGGATGTGACGCTGCCGGAAGCCATCGCAAAAATGGTTGAGCGCAAATGGCTGGGTGACAAGACGCAACAGGGATTCTACAAAAAGGATCGAGGCGCCGATGGTAAGGAAGTGCGGCTGGTTCTCGATCTGGAGTCATTCGAGTACAAGCCGGCGGTGCGTGCATCCTTTCCCTCACTCGATATGGCGAAGAGCAGCGACTCTGTGGGCGCAAGACTTCGGGCGCTCCTCGCCGCAGACCCGAAAAAAGACAAAGCGGCAAAGTTTTACTGGCAGATGCTGCCGGAGTTGTTTGCCTATGCAGCCAATCGCATCGGCGAAGTTGCGGGCTCAATGGTTGAGATCGACCGCGCCATGCAGACCGGCTTCAACTGGGAGCTGGGACCGTTTGCCATGTGGGATGCGGCCGGAGTCGCGGAGACCGTCGCAAAGATGCGGGCCATGGGAATGCCGGTGCCCGCGGCCGTAGAGAAGCTGCTCGCATCAGGCGGCGCCACCTGGTATCGCGCCGATGGGTCTGAGTTTTTCGATGTGGAAGCGGGTGCCTACCGGCCGGTCGCTCGCAATGAAGAGTTGGCCACGGTTGCGTCGTTCAAGAAAGCCAATGGAGTTTTTGCGGAGAACTCCGGCATCTCGCTGGTCGATCTGGGCGACGGGATCGGCTGCTTTGAGTTCCACTCGAAGATGAACACCATCGGGCAGGACATCGTGGGCTTTATCCGTCAGCAGCTTCAGCCGGAGAGCGCCGCGCTCAAGAACTTCGATGGTTTTGTGATTGGTTGCGATGCGCAGAACTTCTCTGTCGGTGCCAACATCATGCAACTGCTGATGGCCATACAGGATCAGGAGTGGGACGACATTGATCTCTTCATCCGTGCTTTTCAGGGCATGACGCAGGCGATCAAATTCTCTCCCTGTCCGGTAGTCGCTGCTCCCGCGGGCATGTGCTTTGGCGGCGGCACTGAGATTTCCATGCACGCAGCGCTGCGCCAGGCGCATCTCGAGCTTTACACCGGACTGGTAGAGACCGGGGTTGGAATTTTGCCCGCCGGTGGAGGTTGCAAAGAGATGGTACTGCGTGCCATTGCTGCCGCCGATGACGTAAAGCCGGATAGCCGCGGTGAATCGGTTGCCGTCTCTGAAACGATCAGGAACGTTTTTGAAACCATCGCGATGGCAAAAGTCTCGACCTCTGCACTCGACGCCCGCTCGCTGCGGATTCTTGAAGAGGGCGACTCCATCACCATGAATCGTGACCGGTTAATTACCGACGCCAAGGCTCAGGCGTTGCGGCTGGTTCGCTCGGGCTACACCGCGCCCTTTCCACGCACAGACATTCCCGCTCCGGGAACGACCGTTGAGGCCAACTTGAAACTGGGCGTCTTCCTCATGCGAGAAGGCCAGTACATCAGCGATCATGACGTCAAGATCGCCAACCATGTGGCGCATGTTCTGTCTGGCGGCAGCGTCACTGCCGGCACTCCAATCAGCGAGCAATACCTCCTCGATCTCGAACGGGAGGCATTCCTTGCATTGTGCGGTGAAGCAAAGACGGTCGAGCGCATCGGCCACACGCTTAAGACAGGAAAGCCGCTGAGAAATTAGCCGCAACGGAGATCAGATGAGAGAAGCAGTCATTGTCAGCGCGGCTCGGACCGCGATCGGTAAAGCGCCGAAAGGTACGCTGAAAACAACACGCCCCGACGATCTTGGCGCGGTCGCAGTCAGGGGCGCATTGGAGCGTGTTCCAACCCTGGACTCCAAAGAGATCGAAGACGTGATCATTGGCTGCGCCATGCCGGAGGGTGAGCAGGGTATGAACATGGCGCGGGTCATCGCGCTGCGGGCCGGCCTTCCCATTGAGTCCGCGGCCATGACGGTCAATCGCTATTGCGCATCGGGGTTGCAAACCATCGCACTGGCTGCGGAGCGCATAGTAGGCGGCGGCGCCGATGTTATCGTAGCGGGCGGCGCGGAGTCCATGTCGTATGTTCCATTCGGGGGCAACAAGATTGCCGTCAACCCCTGGCTGGTGGAGAACTACCCCGGCTCTTACATGTCGATGGGCCTCACCGCAGAGCGCGTCGCGAAACATTACCAGATTAGCCGCGAGGACTCGGATGCGTTTGCCTATGCCAGCCACACCAAGGCAATCGCAGCGATTGCGGCAGGCAACTTCGACGACGAGATTGTTCCCGTTCCGGTCGTCACAACGGTGCCGAATGGCGGCGGAAAACCGGTGACGAGCGAGAAGCAGTTCAAGGTGGACGAGGGCCCTCGCGCTGACACTTCGCTTGAGGCGCTGGCAAAACTGCGCGCCGTCTTCCATGCCAACGGCGTGGTCACGGCGGGCAACAGCTCGCAAACGTCTGACGGTGCTGCTGCCGCAGTGGTCATGTCCGCGCATCGCGCGCGCGAGATTGGAGCAAAGCCGCTAGCGCGCTTTGTCTCGTTTGCCTATGCCGGCTGCCTGCCGGAAGAGATGGGTATCGGCCCCGTCTATGCCATTCCCAAAGCGCTGAAGCTGGCGGGACTCTCCCTCAACGAAATCGACCTGATCGAGTTGAACGAGGCATTCGCCGCGCAGTCGCTGGCGGTGATCAAGACATTGGGCATCGATCCTGCGCGGGTCAACGTCAACGGCGGCGCCATCGCACTCGGCCATCCGCTGGGCTGCACTGGCGCCAAGCTCACAGCCACACTGTTGGGAGAATTGAAGCGGCGGAAGGCGAAGTACGGCATGGTCACCATGTGCGTTGGTGGCGGCATGGGCGCTGCCGGAATTTTCGAAAATCTACAGAATTAAAAGGAGAGGTCCAAGAATGAGCGCAACCGTTCAAGCAACCGCTGCGAAGCGTGTATCTGGAGGCAGCTTTCTCATCGAGGATCTTCTCCCACGGGACATTTTCACGATCGAAGACCTCTCGCCGGAGCAGCAGCAAATCGCCGATACCACGACAGCGTTTGCGGAGAAGCAGATTCTGCCCCGGGTGGAGGAAATTGAAGCCAAGAACTTCGAGGTCTCGCGCGGGCTGATGCGCCAGGCCGGCGAGCTGGGTCTGCTTGCGGTCGATGTGCCCGCGGAGTACGGCGGCCTGGAGATGGACAAGATCACTTCAGCATTGATCGCCGATAAGATCGCTGTGTGTGGCAGCTTTGCGGTGACCTTCAGCGCCCATGTAGGTATTGGGACGCTGCCCATTATCTGGTACGGCACCGCGGCGCAGAAGGAGAAGTATCTACCCAAGCTGGCAAGTGGGGAATGGATCGCCGCCTACGCGCTCTCCGAGTCCTCGGCCGGCTCCGATGCCATGAGCATCCGCACCCAGGCCAAACTCTCGCCCGATGGTAAGCAGTATGTGCTGAACGGGGAGAAAATGTGGATCTCGAATGCCGGGTTCGCAGACCTGTTCACGGTCTTCGCGAAGATCGACGGAGAACAGTTCTCGGCGTTTCTCGTCGAAGCAGGAACACCGGGTCTCACGGTCGGTCCCGAAGAGCACAAGCTCGGGATTCGCGGCTCCTCCACCTGCCCGCTGAACTTCACTGACTGCAAGATCCCGGTGGAGAACCTGCTGGGAGTCGCCGGCAAGGGTCACCATATCGCCTTCAATATTCTCAATGTTGGCCGATACAAGCTGGCGGCCTCTGCCATCGGCGGAGGCCGCACGGCCCTGCGCAACGGCATTCGCTACGCCAAAGACCGGGTCGCATTCGGCAAGCCGATTACCGCTTTTGGCCTGGTGCAGGAGAAGATCGCCGACAGTGCCGCCGGCGTCTATGTCTGCGAATCGGTACTCTATCGCGTCGTGGGCGCGATAGACGCGGCATTGGCCGAGCTGGACAAGACTTCGCCCACAATTACTCAGGAGGTGCAAAGCCGCATCGAGGAATTCGCCGTGGAATGCTCAATCCTCAAAGTGTGGGCCTCAGAGATGGTGGAGCGCGTGGTCAACGAGATGCTTCAGTTGCACGGCGGCTACGGCTACGTGGAGGAATTTCCGGCCGAACGCAACTACCGCGATGCGCGCATCAACAAGATATTCGAGGGCACGAACGAGATCAATCGGGTCATCATCACCGGCTGGATGATCAAGCGCGCATTACAGGGGCGCCTTGCGCTGCTGCCTGCCATCAAGCGAGTGATGGATGAGGTGATGGCTGGC
>Ga0302325_10024658_pt1 | contig 12507 bp, 10 predicted proteins | sample Palsa_T0_2_FD_201948 | JGI IMG/M metagenome (GOLD analysis project Ga0302325, IMG submission 201948) | Peat permafrost microbial communities from Stordalen Mire near Abisko, Sweden - Palsa_T0_2 | ecosystem: Environmental > Terrestrial > Soil > Palsa > Peat permafrost | place: Sweden: Abisko...
TATTTCCCGCCGTCGTCGACCGACGTCTCCGCATCCAGGTCAAAGATGGCCCGTCCGGTTTCATTTCCGTGCGTGTCCCGGGTGATCACCTTCTGGCGCCCGAGGGCGCCACCGGCGGCGAACGACACGCGGCCCCCCGAGGGTGCCTTGAAATAGGCCTGACCCGTTCCATCCATGACTTCGACCGAGCCCTCGCCATGGGTCTCGACGACGAGGATTTCGAGTGGCGTGGCATGTTCGACACCCAGAGGTGCTCCATCGGCATTGCCCTGCTCGACGACCAATGCCTGCGGGGAGGACCCAGCCTGGAGGGCGCCGGAGAGCAGAATGAACGGAGCGAGTAGGCGCCGCAGGCGATTCGGGGGTCTCATCAGGGGCGACGGTAGACTAGGATTCACCCCCGTGGGACAGCAATGCGGACCGGACTTCCTCGAGGACGGGACCCCAATCACCCACGGCCTTCTGCCGGAAGAGTCGCAGCGACGGGTACCAGGGGGTGTCCGCGCGGTCCAGGAGCCAACGCCAGTCGGGTGTGAAGCCAAGCAGCACCCAGGCTTTTTTGCCGAGCGCGCCAGCCAGATGGGCCACCGAGGTGTCGACAGTGATGACCAGGTCCAGCGCCGCGATGATCGCGGCCGTGTCCTCAAAGCTGCGGATCTTTCGCGAGAGGTCATTGATCCGGGGAAGCCCCGGCAGCTTCACGAGGTCCGATTCCCGGATGATCTTCTGGATGGCGAAGAAATGGGCCGGCACATCCTCTGTCAGGCGGGAGAACGGGGCCACGGGTATCGACCGGTTGTGGTCAAACTGGTGCCTGGGGTTGCCCGACCACACGAGCCCCACCTTCAACCCCGGGGCCTGGGCGAAGACGTTGTTCCAGGCAGCGACCTTGGCCTCGGGCGCGCGCAGGTAGGGCACCTTCGCCGGTATCGTGCCGACGCGCGTCCCGAATTCATACGGAAGGCTGAGGAGCGGGCACTTGAAGTGATGTGCGGGTATGGGATCCTTGGCCGAGACGACCACGGCGCCGGGGAATCGGGCGGCGATCAGCGTCTTTAGCGAGGATTGCACCCGGAGGATCAGGGTGGCCCCCATCTCCTCGAGCAGCGGGATATACCGGACGAACTGGATCGTGTCCCCGAGACCCTGCTCCGCGTAGACTAGAATCGTCTTTCCTTTGAGTGCTTCCCCGCGGTGCCAGCGCGGCGCCGCGTAGGGATGCCTCCGGCGGTGCGCCTCCGTCCCAACCCGGGTGTCGTAGTCGGTGAGCCCGCGCTCGAAGTCGCCCATCACGAGGCGGGCCAGCGCCACATTGTAGAGCACATCCAGTTTCCCGGGGGTGATCCGCAGGGCCCTGTCGTACGCGGCAAGGGCCTCCGTGGGGCGATTGAGCGCGGCATACGCGTTGCCGATGTGGCTTTGGGGCCGCAGGTCCTTGGGTGCGAGCCTCGCCGCCGCCTCGAGGACCGGGATCGACTCCGCGGCGCGGTTTGCGACCTGGAGCGCGGCCCCGAGGTTGATCATGGCCAGCGCATAGTCGGGCTTGAGCGCCAGGGCGCGGCGCAAGGCCTCGATCGCCTCCTCCACGCGGCCCTCCGCCTTGAGGACAAGGCCCATGTTATTCTCGGCGCCTGCATTCCTGGGTTCCAGCTCGAGTGTCTTCTGGTACGCCTCGAGCGCCTGGGCCGATTTGCCCTGCACGTGGAGGGTCATCGCCAGGTTGTACCACGCCAGCGAATGCCGCGGGTCCGCCTTCACCGCGCTCCGGTAGGAGAGGACCGCTTCGTCGAGCTTCTCGCGCCGGCGCTGGAGGCCGCCCAGCTTGTTGTGCGCCTCGGCGGATGCGGGGTTGAGCGCCGTCGCCTTGGCGTAGGCCGTCTCCGCGAGGTCCATCTGCTTTAGGGCCGCGTAGGCAGATCCGAGGTCGAAGTAGGCGGCGGCCGAGCCCGGGCTGAGGGTGCAGGCCTTCTCGAGCGCCGCGGCGGCCTCGGCGTGCCGCCCCAAGGCCAGGAGGACGCCGCCAAGGGCCTTCGCGGCGTCCGCGTGCCTGGGAGAGGCCACGAGGCAACGCGTCAGGAGCTCACGGCTCGCCTCGAGCTTGCCCTTGCGGGCGTGGGCGATGCCTGAGCGGAAGAGCCCCTCCCCATTCTTCGGATCGCGCGCAAGCGCACGGGTGTAGCACTCAAGCGCGGCCACCCAGTTCCCCGCCTCCTGGTAGGCGATCCCCATGCGGACGTCATCGTCTGACTCGGCCATCGGCGCAGAGAGCTTAGGTTCGCTCCGATGCGGTGCGAGGCCCAATGCACCGCGCGAATCGGGATATTTTTTGTCGTCCTCGCAGGGTCCAAACATAACGTGGCGCCATGAAGATCAAACCCCGCTTCTGGGTCTTCGCATCGGCGATCGCGGCCGCGCTGCTTGCGCCGGCCTCCCGGGGCCAGGCGCCTGATTTCCAGGCCCTGGTGGCCGGCCAGCCCCTGGAGTTGCACGTCTTCACGCAGGGGGCGTTTGGCCTGTTCGCCTTCGGCGGCCCCACCGATGTCGAGATCCGCACGGGGTTTGACGTGCGCTGGGTCAGCATCCGACCCCTGTCGGCCGGGATCATGGCCACCATCGCGCCGGACCACCACGGCGTCCGCTTCCACGTGGAGTCGGTGCTGCCCCTCACGGTTGAGTTCAACGACGACATCACGCGGGTCGTCCACCTGTTCCCCTACGCTCCGGAAACGGATGCGCCCGCGCCGGACACGCCGGGCGTCCGCTATTTTGGTCCGGGTGTCCACGAGGCGGGGCTCATCGAGCTTGGGGAGGGCCAGACGCTCTACCTGGCGCCGGGCTCGTGGGTGAAGGGCAACGTGCGCGTCGTGAACGCGAGGAACGTCACGATCCGGGGCCGCGGCGTCCTCGACGGCTCGGAGGTCGGGAGCCGGCCGGAACCCAGGGGAAACGGCGGCCCGAGTGGCGTTGGGATGCGAAACATGATTTATCTCGAGCACACGACGGGCGCGACGATCGAGGGCATCACGATCTTCAACAGCGACTTTGAATGGACGGTCTTCCTGAATGGCGCCACCGGGACCCACATCGACGGGCTGAAGATCCTCAATCCGAGCCTGCGCTACGGCGACGACGGGATAGATGTCGTGTCCTCGTCGGACACGATGATCGAGAACATCTTCGTGCGAACAAACGACGACTGCGTCGTCGTGAAGAACCTGCTCGACGTCGACACGCACGACATCTCGGTGCGCCACGCGGTGCTCTGGAACATGCCCAATGGCGGCAATGGGCTCGAGATCGGCTTCGAGACCCGGAACCATTCGATCCACCGGGTCCACTTCCAGGACGTCGACGTCCTCCACGTGGAGCACGGCTCGGCGATCAGCATCCACAACGGCGACGCGTCGACCGTCGAGGACGTGAGCTTCGACGACATCCGCGTCGAGGACGCGCGGCGCAAGCTGATCGATTTCGCGGTGATCTACGCCCAGTACGGCTATGACAAGCCCGCCACCCCGGAGGAGAATGCGCGGCGCATCGACCGCGGGGGCACGTGGGACGGCCTCCTGTCGTTCACCCCCGAGGAGAAGGCCCAGAGGGCGCAGTACCGCGGCCATATCCGGAACGTGCGCGTCAGGAACCTGCGCGTCGTCGACGGCTCGCTGCCTTATAGCGTGATCGCCGGTTTCGACGCCGAGCACGGCATCGACGGGGTCTTCATCGAGGGGCTCCAGTACCTGGGGCGCCCCATCCTCAACCCCGCCGACGGCAAATTCACGATCGAGAACGCGCGGGATGTCGTCTTCCGGTAGCCTCGGGCGCTACTTGGCCGCGGGTGACGCGGCCGAAGGGGGGACGACGACCGCGGGCGGGGCCTTCGATGCCGTGAAGAGGGGCATCGAGTTCTTGATGCTCCGGTAGAGGCCCCAGCTGAGCGGCACGGCGACGACCAGAAACGCGAGGAAGATCGTGGAAGGCGAGGTCTTTTTCATGGGTCAGGTTTCCCTTCGTCCCGGCTCATGCGTTCTCCGGCTCGTGGAACCGGGTGTCCACCTGCCTCACGAACAGGTTGCAGACCAGGCCCACGACAAGGATGCCGGCCATGATATACAGGGTCAGGTTGTAGGCCTCGGCCTTCGGCACCCCGTGCGCCTTCTGGTAGGAACTCACATAGGTGACGAGCTGGGGCCCAAGCACGGCCGCCATCGACCACGCGGTGATGACCCTTCCGTGGATGGCGCCCACCTGCACCGTGCCAAACAGGTCGCGCAGATAGGCGGGAATGGTCGCGAAGCCGCCCCCGTACATGGAGATGATGACACAGGTCAGGGCCACGAAGAGCGCCACGCTGTTGATGCCCTGGCTGAAGGGGATGAGGCAATAGAGGGTAGATCCCAGGACAAAGTATATGGCATAGATCGCCTTTCGACCCGTGAAGTCGGAGGCGGATGACCAGAGGAAACGCCCCACCATATTGAAGATGCTGAGGAGGCCGACGAACCCCCCGGCAACCACGGGCGAGACGCCGAACATGTCCTGGCACATGGGCGAGGCCTGGGCCAGGATCCCAATTCCGGCGGTCACGTTGCAGCAGAGGACGCCCCACAGGAGGTAGAACTGGGGTGTCCGCATCGCGGTATCCGCCAGCACCTGCCCCTTCGTGACGAGCTTGGTCGACGTGGTCGCGGCCACGAAGCCCTCCGGTTTCCAGCCCGGCACGGGCACGCGCACAATGCAGGCCCCGAAGTTCATCATGACGAAGTAGCAGGCGGCCATCACGAGAAACGTCTCCTCGACGCCCACGCAGGTCGACGACTTGAAGTGCGCCATGAGCTCGACACCGAGGGGCGCGCCGACCAGGGCGCCGCTGCCGAAGCCCATGATTGCAAAGCCGGTCGCCATCCCGGGGCGGTCGGGGAACCACTTGACCAGCGTCGACACGGGCGCGATGTAGCCCAGTCCGAGGCCGATCCCCCCGATGACGCCGTAGCCGAGGGCCAGGACGGTCAGGCTGTGGAGGTGGACGCCGAGGCTCGCGACAACGAGTCCGCTGCAGAAGAGGCACGCGCTCGCGAACATCGTCTTGCGCGGGCCCGCCTGCTCGACCCATTTGCCGAGGAAGGCGGCCGAGAGGCCGAGCACGACAAGCCCGAGGGAGTAGGTCGCGAGGACGACGTGGGGGACGGTCCAATCCTGGCCGGGCACCGACCTGGTGATTCCGATTGCCCGGGTCAGCGGGACGTTGAAGACGCTGAACCCGTAAATCTCTCCGATGCACATCTGCACCGCTATCGCGGCAGGCGGCACGAGCCACCGGCTGAAGCCGGCGGGCGCCACCGTCCGCTCCCGGTCAAGGAAGGAAGGCATGATTCTTGGGGGTTGGGGTGAAAGCCTGGACCTGCCTAACGCCTCCAATCATGCCCCGAAGGGCGGGGCCAATCGAGGGAAATGCCCCGGAATGGCCCACTTGTAACAATTGGGCCGCTATCACTCCGGGAGGCGTCGCTCTGAGGCCTTTACCGTGATGACGACGAACTTGGACGTAGGGGTGTTGCTCACCTCCGCGACGCTGTCGATCGGCACGAGGGAGTTGGTCTCGGGGAAATAGGTCGCCGCACACCCTCGGGGGATCGGGTACGGCGCGACCATGAACGTGGGGGCGTGGCGCTCGACGCCCCTGAAGTGGCTCGTCAGGTCGACGAGCTGTCCCTGGACCAGGCCCGCCTCGGACACGTCGTCCGGGTTCATGAAAATGACCCGGCGCCCGTTGAAAACGCCGCGGTAGCGGTCATCCAGGCCGTAGATGGTGGTGTTGAACTGGTCATGGGAGCGTATCGTCATCATGACGAGCTGGCCCGGGCCCAGGGTTTCGTTCGGCAGGGCGTGGACCGTGAACTCGGCCTTGCCGGAGGGCGTCGCAAACCGGCGGTGGTCGCGGGCGGCATTGGGCAGGTAGAAGGGGCCCTTCCTGATGCGCGGGTTGAAGGAGTCGAAGCCGGGAACCACCCTCTCGATGTGACGGCGGATGGCATCGTAGTCACCCGCCAGGGCCATCCAGTCTACGGGCCTGCCTCCGCCCAACGTGGCAGCGGCGAGGCGAGCGACGATCGCCGGTTCGCTCAGGAGGTCGCCCGATGCCGGCTCGAGGGTTCCCCTCGACGGATTGATGATGCCCATGCTGTCCTCGACGGTCACGAACTGTTCGCCGCCCGCCTGGCGGTCCACCTCCGTCCGGCCGAGGCAGGGCAGGATCAGCGCCGTCCTTCCCGTCACGAGGTGCGAACGGTTTAGCTTTGTCGACACGTGCGCCGTCAGGCGGCACCGGCGCAGCGCCTCCGCCGTGAGCGCCGTGTCCGGCGTCGCCGAGAGGAAGTTGCCGCCGAGGCCGAAGAAGACGCTCACGCGTCCCTCGTGCATCGCCTTGATGGTCTCGACGACGTCAAGCCCGTGCTCGCGCGGCGGCGAGAACGAGAACTCGTCGCCAAGGCGGTCCAGGAAGTCGACCGAGGGCTTCTCATAGATGCCCATCGTGCGATCGCCCTGTACGTTGCTGTGCCCGCGCACGGGGCAGGGCCCCGCGCCGGGCCTTCCGATATTGCCCCCGAGGAGCAGGAAATTGATGACCTCCTGTATGGTCGCCACCGCATTCCGGTGCTGGGTCAGGCCCATGGCCCAGCAGACGATGATGCTGCGCGCGCCCATGGCGATCGTCGCGGCCGACCTTATCTCCTCCTGGGTCAGCCCGCTTCCTGCCGTGATCTCCCCCCAGGACGCGGAGGCGATGTGTGCATTGAGGGCGTCAAAGCCGGCCGTGTGCGTCCCTATGAACTCGAGGTCGAGCACCTTGCCGGGACTGCGGGCCTCCTCCTCGAACATCACCTTCATCATTCCCTGGAGGGCCGCCATGTCGCCATTGATGCGAATGGGGAGCCAAAGATCGGCGAGCTTGGTGCCCGCCCCGAAGAGGAGCTGCGGAATGCGAAGGGGATTCATCAGGTCCTGCGGATTCTTGAAGTGCTCCGTTCCCACCTCCGGCAGCGGGTTCAGGCTCACGATGCGGCATCCCCGGCGCTTCGCGGCCTGGAGCGCGGTCAGCATCCGGGGATGGTTCGTGCCCGGATTCTGGCCCAGGATGAAGATGGCGCCGGCCTCCTCGAAGTCGGCCAGGGTGACACACCCCTTTCCGATGCCGATGGTAGGCGCCAGCGCCGACCCGCTCGACTCGTGGCACATGTTCGAGCAATCCGGCAGGTTATTCGTGCCGAAGGCCCGGGCGAAGAGCTGGTAGAGGAACGCCGCCTCGTTGCTCGTTCGCCCGGAGGTGTAGAACGAGGCCCCGTTCGGGCTCGGGAGGGCGTTCAGTTCGGCGGCGATGATCCCAAAGGCGTCGTCCCAGCCCACGGGCTCGTAGTGATCCGCGCCGGGACGCAGGATCATCGGTGCCGTGAGCCGGCCCTGTCTGCCGAGCCAGTAGTCGGATTTGACCGCGAGGTCCTTGACGCTGTGCTTCGCGAAGAATGCCGCGGTGATGCGCCGGGTCGTGGCCTCGTCGGCAACCGCCTTCGCCCCGTTCTCGCAGAACTCGAAGACGTGGCGGTGCTCGTCGGGGCTCGGCCATGCGCAGCTCTGGCAGTCGAAGCCGTCCTCCTTGTTGACCGCGAGAAGCATCTTTGCCGCGCGAACAAGGCCCATCTCGGCGATGCCTGTCCCGAGCGACTTCTGGACGGCCCTGAGCCCCGCCGCCGACTTGCTCGCCGCACCGAGGCGGGTTCCCTCCGTCTCGACCGGCGTTTCCGCCGAGGGCAGCCCGGTGCTCGGGATGTCCGTGCCTCCGCTCACCCGCCGTCCTTTCCGAAATGGATCCGCTGCGCCCCCGAATACACGTTGAACCTCTCCTGGCCGACGAAACCGAGGAGCGTCGCCCCAAATTGCCTCGCCAGGTCAACCGCCAGGCTCGAGGGCGCCCCCACGGCGGCAAGGATCGGTATCCCCGCCATCACGGCCTTCTGGACGAGCTCGAAGCTCGCGCGCCCGCTGACGACCATGAGGCAACCGGAGAAGTCGGCTCGGCCCTCGATGAGCTGCGAGCCGATGAGCTTGTCCACGGCGTTGTGCCGCCCGACGTCCTCACGGACCGCGAGCAGGTCCCCGTTCGAGGCGAAGAGCCCGGCCCCGTGGAGTCCGCCCGTCATCTCGAAGATTGCCTGGTCCGACTTCAGCAATGCGGGCAGGCCCGTGATCCGGGACGCCTCCCATACGGGCCTTTCGGGATCGAGGGAAATCCGGCCCGTCACGCGAAGTGCCTCGAGCGAGGTCTTCCCGCACACGCCGCAGCTGGAGGTCATGTAGAAATGCCGCTCCATGGTTCGCAGGTCCACGTCCGCATCCGGCGCGAGCACGGCGCACAGGATGTTGCCCGGCCCGTCCGCCTCCCATCCCTCGATCGCGGCGGCGCCGGCGATGACACCCTCCGTGAGAAGGAACCCGGCCGCGAGCTCCCGGTCATTTCCCGGGGTGCGCATGGTGACGGAGACGCTCTTTTTCACGCGCAGCCCGCGCTTCACGAAGCTCAGCTGGATCTCGAGCGGCTCCTCCACGGCAACCCTGTCCTCGACCGCCCTTTGGGATCCCTGGTCCACGCGGACGATGGAAACCGTCGAGACACCTTCTTGCTCACGTCGGGGTACGATGACGCTCATCTCCCCCCACGATGGACCATTGCCCAGCCAAGACAACCCGATCTGGAACAAAGTCTGCCGACGTGCCCCTGGGAGGCCGATAATTTGGTTCCTCTTCGGGGAATCTGCGGCAGGATGACACCCATGCAGAAGGTCAACGCCCCGGTCCTGGCTGCGTTTCGCATCGAGCGCCTCTACGTGTCGCAGGGGCACCGCTATTTTGGTCGGCATGGAAAGGAGCCCCTGGATTTCCCACCCTTGGAGAGGGGCGACGTGACATGCGTGTCGCGACGGGGGATCCTTGGCGACCGGTTCTACAACTCGCCCGAGGACCACAAGGGGCAGGTCACCTTTTTCTCGATGGAGGTCTATGAGCTCATGTGCCGCGAACTGTCGACCTGGGACAGGGAGCCTTCGGTGCTCAGGCGCAACATCTTCGTCCGCGGGGCGGAACTTGATTCGCTCATCGGCGAGGTGTTTTCGCTGCAGGACGTGCTGTTCGAGGGGGTGGAGGAGTGCCGGCCCTGCTACTGGATGGACCAGGCGTTCGGCCCGGGTGCCGAGGCGTTCCTTAGGGGCCGGGGCGGGCTGCGCGCCCGGGTGGTGTCGGACGGCGTCCTGAAGGCGGCGGCTCCGTGAGGACGACCTTCTCCGCCGTGGTTCTCGCCGGGGGCCAGTCGACGCGGATGGGGCGCCCAAAGGCGGATATTGAAGTCGGAGGGATTCCGCTTTGGCGGCGGCAAGTCGACCTCGTGGCCGGCCTCAATCCCTCGAAACTCATGATCTCCGTGGGCGAGGGTTGGATGCCGGCCGACGGGCGGTGGACCGTCGTGAGGGACCGCGTGCCCGGGCTGGGCCCCCTCGGGGGCATCCAGGCCGCGCTCGGCTCCATGTCCGCGGATTTCCTCCTGGTCCTTGCCGTCGACATGCCCTCCATGTCCCGCGGCTTCCTGGAAAGGCTTATCAAACTTGCCGGAACAAAGGGCGTTGTTCCCGAGGAAAACGGCGCCTACGAAGGCCTCGCCGCAATCTACCCCGGGTCAATCGGCCCGATCGTGGACGAGGCGCTGGGTCGGGAAGACCGATCGCTCCAGTCCATGATCCGCCGTGCGATCGCCGAGCGTCTCGTCGAGGCTCTTCCGATTGCGGAGCAGGAGAAGCCCCTGTTCCGAAACGTGAACAGCCCGGCAGACCTTTAGTCCGCTGAGGTCACTTGCCGTTCACGCCGAGATAATTTCCAAGGCCCACGATGATCGTGGAGAGGACAAGTGTCGCGATGCCCGCGGCAATGAGCCCGTGCGTTCGCCTGCTGGCCCCTTTCCATTCATGGAGGATCCAGCCCCACATGGTGCTGAAGATGATGATGCTGGCCATGTGCAGCGTCCAGGACGAGAACTTGAAGCGCCCCATCTGCGTTTCCCCCATCGTATAGAAGAAGAACTGCATGTACCAGGTCACGCCCGCGAGGGCGCAGAAGAAGAGATTCTGGAGCACGGGAATGGAAAGGCCGAGAACGGCGTCAGGCTCGACACCCGGGCCGGGCCGCACCTGCCGGCTCGCGTACTGGTATCCGGTCCTGTTGCGGATATTCAGCGCGACGCACCAGATGACGTTGGTCGTGAAGCCCCCGAGAAGGACCACGACCAGCTTGGGAAGGCCGGTCCAGAGGGTCGGGGTGCCCGCCGCCACCGAGAGTTCCGAAATGGGCGCCCCGGCGTCGAGGCCATAGGCGAAGCAGGCGCTCATGATTCCCGAGAACACGGCGACCATCATGCCCTTCGGAAAGTTGAACTCGCGGATCGCGGCCTTCTTGCTCTCGTCCGACATCTCCCGCTCCTTTGAAAACCCGGCGAGCGCGGCGATCGCGATGCCCGTGAGGCACACGGCCACGCCCATCAGGATGACCTTCCCGGACGCGGTGGCCGCAATCGCCGCCAGCTGTCCCTTGAAGAGCGGCGGCACCAGCGTCCCGAACGCGGCGCAGAAGCCGAGGGCGACGCCCATGCCAAGCGACATGCCGAGGTAGCGCATCGTGAGGCCGAACGTGAGGCCGCCGACGCCCCAGAGGGCGCCGAAGAGCCACGCATAGAACAGCGTGCGGCTCGGGGTCCGGCTGAGGACGCCCATGAGATCCTTGGTCAGGAGCAGCCCGAGCACCCAGGGGGCGATGATCCAGCTGAAGAAGCCGCCGACGAGCCAGTAGGTTTCCCAGGCCCAGTTGCGGACACGGCGGTAGGGGACGTAGAAGCTGCCGGAGGCAAGGCCCCCGAGCCAGTGGAAGCACACGCCGAGGAAGGGATTGGGGTTCATGTCGTCTTGGGGTTTGGGGTGGGGTGCCCGTCCGCGTCAGCCGCGGTGCCGCCGCCAGTGGTCTGGCGACTGCCCGTATTGTTTCTTGAAGGCCGACGAAAGATGGAAGGGCGAGGCGAAGCCCAGGCGCTCCGATATCGACTGGAGGCTCTCGGATGAGCTGCCGATCAGGCGCCGCGCCTTCTCGAGGCGAAGCCGGCGCACGTACTGGTAGGGCGCGAGCCCCGTGTGCTTCTTGAACTCGCGCCTGAAGTACGAGTAGGCGACCCCGAGCTCCCGGGCCACGTGGGGGATGGGGGTCGGCGTGTCGACGGAGTCGAGGAGCCGGCGCTCCGCCTTCTCGACGAGGGTCGTGATCGCGCGCCCCGGCGCGCGCACGCGCGGGCCCTCGATGACGAGCGACAACGCGTGGAGCCCGAGGGCGGCCGCCTCGGAATCAAACCCCGCGGTGGTCGCCGTGAGGCGATCCTCGATCTGCTCCATGGTCTTCTCGAGCTCCACTCCCCGCGTCAGGGGAACCACGGCGTTCGACGCGCTGAGCGACCCCTTCTCGAACAGGGCGGTGGGCGTCGGTCCGCGCAGCTCAATCCAGAGCTCGGTCCAGCCCGTCTTGGGATCGGGCGCGTAACGGTGCCAGACCCCGGGAAGGATCACGAGGCAGGTCCCGGCCTCGATTTCGACTAGGCCGGTGGCGCGGGACTCGAAGCGGCCGCGACCCTCGGAGATGAAGACGATCTGACACGCCCCCAGCACACGCCCTTCCTTCCAGCTGAACAGGTGATCGGCCGGATGAGTGAGCGGTGGATAGGGGGAGCCTGCCGCGCAGGTCTGTCGCCCGCATCCCGTCACGGCCACGCCCCAGGCCTCGGCGTCGGGCGGCTCTACAAGATACCTGCTGAAATCGGGGCGAGCTGACATGCAGGGTCAAATTATGCATGGAAAAGGTCAGCCCCGGCATTTCAAGTCAAGTTTCAATAGGGTATTCTTGCCACTCCTCCATGTTTTTGATCCATTCGCCGTGTGTCAGAAACTGCATTGGCCGCGCCTGAGGCGGCTGGCAACTCCTCCCCATGAGCACCCCTGAATTCAAGTCCGCTTCCGAGGCCTACGCGGCCATCGGCGTCGATTGCGAGGCCGCCCTGGCGACGCTGGCGGCCACGCCCGTCTCGCTGCACTGCTGGCAGGGCGACGATGTCGGCGGCTTTGAGCGCCCGGGCGCGACGCTGGACGGCGGGGGCATCCAGGTGACCGGCAAGCATCCGGGGCGCGCGCGCACCCTTGACGAGCTCAAGGCCGATCTCGACGAGGCCCTGCGCCTGATACCGGGCCGCCACCGCATCAACCTTCACGCGAGCTATGGGGACTTCGGCGGCAGGAAGGTCGAGCGCAACGTGGTCGCCCCGGAGCATTTCTCGGGATGGATCGCGTGGGCCAAGGCCCGCGGCCTTGGGATCGACTTCAACTCGACGTTTTTCTCCCATCCGTTCGCCGACGACGGGTTCACGCTGTCCCACCGGGA